>SDBS01000979.1_pt1 | contig 28812 bp, 20 predicted proteins | sample 2277091 | NCBI WGS metagenome assembly SDBS01 (sample SAMN10404972, study PRJNA504765) | marine sediment metagenome | isolation source: marine sediment core GS10_PC15, 163 cmbsf | place: Arctic Ocean: Southern Knipovich Ridge | collected 2010
GCAAGAGCAAGATGACCGCGGTGGTCGCAGCGATGCGGAAATTGCTCACGATCCTCAACACGATGATCGCCAAAAACCAGTATTGGAAACCTAAATGTACTTGATTTCCAAAACAGTCGCTACGGAACTCCCTACTGAGAGATAAAATGGGGAACCCCGGACCGTGGGCAGCGGTCCGGGGTGGGGAGGTTTTGGCTATTGGGTCTTGGGGTCTTTTTTCAAATTTGATTCATCAGGAGATCGCGTACTTGGAGAAGTGGTTGATCTCGAACTCAACTATGCCTTTTTTGTCCGCTTCGCCCCGTTGTTCGACTTCCCAGGCACCGGTGTCCGGGTTGAACCAGAATAAGTGAAGAACTGCTCCCTCGGGGAGCCGCGTATCCAGCAGCAGGGTACAATCCTCAGCGAAGACCAGACCATCGGGACCGAAGTTATAAAACACTACGGAGCCATATGGCGTCATGATAAAAACGGCCTTGGCGGTGATATGTTCGAAACAGCCGGCTGCAGCATCCTCACATACGGCGCCTGGCGGAACGTCAAATACGCTGGAGACGGCGCCTAATTCCAGGTAGATCGTGCCGCCATCTACACCGACGTCGGCAAAATCGGCATCAGTTTGGAGATACCATACTCTCCTGGCCAAATCGTCCGCCGAACCTAACAATTCGAACGGATCGGCGCCAAATTCGTCGAGCGCGGAGTTAAGCGCCTTGAAGCTTGTCTGATCATCAACTACGGGGGCGAATGGGGCGTCACCCGAGCAGCCAATGACAATCGCCACCAAAAAGACAACTGCGAGTGCGGCGAATCCGGTTTTGAAAAGCGAGTTTCCCTTGGCAGTCTTCATGGGCCTTCCTCCGTTTTTATTGTCGTTGTCGTTCACTGTGCGATTGGTAAGCAATAGAATATCCCACTCCGAACCAAACCTTCACACCGGCGGCGTAATCGACACGCCTGCAAGGCAATACGCCCCTGTAATAACTTTGCACAGGTGTTCGTGCACTTGTCAAACCATGAAAAAACCACCAAAATTATGGGAACCAGTCCATATATCGTGGCATTTCGCCCACAGACAATAGCTGCCTTTGGACCAATTCCCATTATGGGAAGTCGTTTTGGCCCGTTGAGAAGTAATGGGATTTATCGGCTCGTCCGGGCGGGGGATCTCGGGGATGTTGCCAAATCGCGAAAATCCCGAATATCCGGCTGGGCCAGGAATATCTCTTTGAGCCGGTCATCGGTAATCGTGGCGAGGACGCCGGTGATTTTTGTCTCGGCGGCGGCGATATTTTTCCGGGCCCGATCGGTGATCCGCCGGCCCGAATCCCCGGTACACTTGATGTCCGCGCGCGCCGCCAGGATATTCAAGCGGATTTCACAAAGCACAAACCCGGCTTTGCGGGCTTTAGTCAGCCCCTTCAACGCATGGCGTGCGGCAAGTGTTCTCTTCCCCGCGTCGAGCGAATGCCGGGACAGTTGTTCGTAAGCAAGAACTTCATAGAGGATAAGCCGGGCTTGTCTGGCGCGCTTCAATGTATCATGGAGTCTGGCAATAACCGCGGCCTGGTCATCATCCTTGCGCGGTATTGCCACAGCCATCAGTTCGGCCTTGATTTGGAATTCCTCTGATCCTGCTTTCCGCGCCAATTCGGCGGCTTCGGCAACGCGTTGGGAACATCTTTTTGGTTTCCCGCGAGCACACGCCAACGTCGCCATGCGCAACAACGTTTCCGCCTTGAGCTCATCGTCATCGACGCGCCGAGCGAACGCCAGCGTCCGGCGGTAATACGGCGCGGCACTGGCAAAATCACCGAAATCGGCATATAAATCACCAAGGTTCCCCAGAGTATAGGCGTGGGCGTGCGCCTCGCCGATCGCCCCGGTCTCGCGGAGCACTTCCTCGTATCCCTCGCGCGCGGCGTTAAAACGTCCCGCGAGCCGGTCGATATTGCCCAGGTTACCCAAACAGTAAGCCCGGTTACGGCGGTGCCCGATCTCGGAAAAGATGGCAAACGCCCGCTGGTAGTACGCGCGCGCACGTTTCAGATGCGCCTGCTCCTCGTGCAGTATCCCCAGGTTATTCGAAAGCCGGGCACGTGAGGCCAGATCAACAACTTTCCGCCCCAGCTTCAACGCCTGGCGGAAATGATCGGCGGCAGCGGTGAGTTTCCCCTGTCCCCAGCATACAATTCCCAACGTATTGCGCACCTCCAGCAACCCCGGCTTGTCCTCGATTTTACGGAAATCATCTAAAGCCAGGGTTAAGATCGCCTCGGCTTTTTCGAATTGCCCCCTGCGGCGTAAGAGTTCGCCGGAGAGATGCCGGGCCTGTCCGACAACACAATGATTGCCCCGGGAAGCCCGAGCGCGGAGAATCTCTTTGATTGTTTGTCGGCCGCGATCATACTTACCGGCAATCCAATACAGTCGGCCCAGCGACAATTTTAATAACAACGACTTCTCCACGCGGCCGAGGCGTTGGGCAAATTTATCCGCCTGGCTAAAAAGCCGGCGCGCGTCATCGTAGTTACCTAACTTTTGTTCGACCTCAGCCCACTCGGCGCAGACCTCCATGCGGACCTGTTGATCGCGTTGTTTCTTGGCCAGCCGGTCGGCCTCCTGCAGGAAATGCCGCGCTTCCTGGTTGGCGCCAATGCGCACGGAGTCTGCCGCAGCCGTACGTAAAGCCGGCAGCGCCTCTTGTTCGTTACCCGCAGCTAGATAGTGCCGGGCCAGATTGGCGGCAATGCCTCTCCCCCGGCGATTGGCCCACATTTCCGCAGCCAGCGTGTGGCCGGCGCGCCTTTCGGCAAAGGACATGGTTTGATATGCCGCTTGGGCCAGCAACGGATGGGCAATGGAGAAAACCGGGGCTTTTCCGGCACCACTCGAAGTCAGGCAATCGATTCGTACCAGCTCGCGGACCGCCGACATCAACTCTTTTTTCGCCGGTCCCGGATGCAGCAAGCGGCCTAACTGCAGTACAGTTACCCCGCCGCCCCAGACCGCCGCCGCGCGCATGATTTCGATTTGCCCGGAGGTCAACCGATCGAGCCGGCGGACATACGCGGCCATAAGCGCATCGGGCAAATCACTGGCCCCGAGGTTTTCGGTATGCAACCGTCGCGGGTTGCGCGGATCACGATATATCTGTCCCCGTTCACGCCAATAATCAAGATAGGCATCGGCAATGGCCGGGACTAATCGCGAATGTTTGACCAAGGCGGTCACCAGCCGTTTGGGCGGATCGATATCGGGAAACCGCGCCCGAACCAGACGGGAGATCCCCGCCGAATCGACGGCCCCGAGGCGCACCAGATTCATCTCCGGCGAGTCGGCCCACCGCTGTTCGATATCCCCGAGATCACGCCCGGTAATAATGACGATCTGTGAGTACTGCGCGATGTTTTCCCACCAGCGATGCAAGGCCGTCTTGCTCGATGGATCCAGCCATTGATAATTCTCAATTAGTATTACCCGGCCATCGCGACCGGCAATGGCATTGATTACCTCCGGCAACAATTCACCGAGCTTTTCCAACCGGGCCTGTTGTCCCAGTCCGCGGACCAATGCCGCCGACCGCCCGGAAAAACCCAGTAACTCAGCAAACAAGGCCTGCCATCGGGGATCAATTGACTTCGGCCAGTTCGTTCGGAAAATACGCGGAAACTCCCGTGGATGAGCGGCCCGGTGGGCGAGGATTTCGATAAACAACCGCGACAGCCCGGAAAAAGCGATTGATTTTTCCTCCGGCCAGATAGTCACCTGAATTGCCTGGTCCCGCAAAGAGATGATTTCCCTCAGAACCCGTTGCGCGAGCGAACTCTTGCCGCACCCGGCCTCACCCGCAATACCCAACCCGTAACCTTTTGCCGCTTCCCGGCGCCGGATGAATTGTTTAATGGCCTTAAATTCTCCGGGATAATATTCAATGTTCCCCTGGTCAAAATTGGCCACAGCCGTACTGCGCGCCCTGACCGGGCGGAACAGGGGGATGTGCCCGGTTTTTCCTTTTAGCTTGGCCGGCTTAAGTGTCCGGAAAAGATATCGTCCGGTCGCGGCGTGTACTGTGGATTGATCGGCCGTTATCCGACCGCCAAATGAACGAACGGCCAACCGCGCCGCGAGATTAATGGCATCACCCATTACCGTGTATTCACGACGGGTGACCCCGCCGACAAAACCGCAAAACAGCCGCCCTGTGGCCAAGCCGATGCCGAAATCAAGCCGGATACCATCGCGGTTGACGGCTGATAAACGCTCGCACAGATCAAGGGCAAAGCCGACGGCCCGCTGGGGGTCGTTCTCCCCGGCGGTCGGCGTACCGAATAGAAATAAGAGTTTTTGATATGCCGATCCGGGATCACTGCGCCCCCACACGCCACCCCACAAACTGACAGTTTCATTAACCGCATTAAAAATACGCTCAAATGTGTCTGCGGCAATTTTCGTCGACCAGCGATCACTCCCTTTAAAGAATACAAATCCGACCGAAACGGCCCGGTGTTCCCCGATCCAATCGGATCGACGTTTCAACACCAGAGAACTGATCTGGGGGTCCAGAAAATCAGCCCACCATCCCGCGGGGACACCGCTTGTCTTAGAACGTATGCTACCGCTACGGATTGAGGACTTTGGCGGGGTCAAAAGATAAAAGCCACGGGATCGTTGACGCGGCCGGGCAAACGCCAGCGCTTGTTTCATACTGAACGGCACGGCAGCTACGACCTCACCGGAACGGGCCAGATCTGCGGCTTGCTGACAACGATGGATTGTCCGCCCGTACAGAAAGTGCTCCCGGCGGCCACCGGCGGACCCGCAGATGATTTCATGATAGCTGCCGAAAGAAATGCCCACGTGCAAACCCAGGCGGAACCGCCCGACCTCAGTGGTTAGCAGCCCGGCCCGCTCCGCGACCTGTAACAGGCGCCTTGCGCATTGGACAACCTCCTCCGGGGGCGAACCATCCTCAAATCCCACCAGCAACGCATCGCCACCGAACTTTAAAACGTCGCCACGGTGGTGATGAATAACGGTGATAAGTTTCTCAAAAAAGCAATTGATGTTGAGGGTCAATTCCTCAGCGCCCAGCCGCCCGAGCACGCCCATTTTTTCGGTGAGCGCAGTAAAGCCGGAGATATCGGCAAACAACAAGGCGCCTGTCGACAAAACCGGTCGGTTATCCGGCGGGCCAGGCCCGGAGATTCGCCGGGGAAGCAACGGCCCGATCCGGGCCACGTCGGATAGTGAATCGCCGATTTTGGTCATCCCAGCCACAACCGTAAGGCAAAAAGCTGAATCACATGCAGCGCCTGATCGAGATAATATACCTGTCGTGAGCAGGCATACCGGCGCGCTTTCACCAAATCCTGAATGCTATGTAAAATAAAGATACCGGCACAGGCCACAACCAACATCGGCAAGGAACCAATGGTCTTTCCCGCTAACAAAGAGCCGCCATAATACAATACGCCGACGGTGATCACATAAATCAAGACATGGGCGGTGAGGAACCGCAGGTCTTTCCCCTTATTCTGGGCCATGCGATCGGTTTGGAAGGCATAATCGCCGAGAAAATGCGCCAGGATTAAAAACCACATGGAGTCCATGAGCAAAACCTGTATGGGAAAGGAATTAGAGCTTTGCCGGGATCGGAATCGGACCGGTCGGCTGGGCCCGCGCCTTCTGTGCAACAGGCAACTGGATGGTAAAGACGGCGCCACCGGCGGTGGATGTACCCGCCATGATTGTTCCCATATGCTCCTCGATAATCTTCTTGACAGTCATCAGGCCAATCCCATGACCATCCGGTTTGGTGGTAATATGCTTGTGAAAAAGCTGATCGAGGATCGCGGCGTCGAGCCCCGGCCCGTTATCCGATATTTCCATCTCGGCCATGCCCCTTTCGGCGATCCAGCGGGTGATAATATTCACCTGGGGCTCCAGATTGGGTATCGAGCCCAGCGCTTCGACACTATTCAGGATCAGATTGTACAACACCTGTTGCAGCGCATTCGGATCGAATTCGAATTCCGGCAACTGAACATCGAATTCAGTATTCACAATGATTTTTTTAAATTTCCGCTGGGGTTTAAGGAAAGTGACCTGGTTCTCAATAAATCGATTAAAGTTCTGGCGGCGTTTTTCCTGGCGGGGCAAGCGTGAGGAAAGCATGGCCATCGTAAAGACCTGCATGCGGGACAACGATACATCAAGTGTCTTGAGGCACTTGTCGACCCGCTCGGGATTCCCGGTTTTCAGGAACATGGGCAATAGTTCGATATTGCCGGAGAGTACGGCGAGATAGTTGTTTAACTCGTGGGCGATCTCCGCGGCCATTTCCCCCTTGCTGGCCAGCCGTTCTCGTTCGGCGGCCTGTCGCTGTAATTCACGGATTTCGGTCTCATCATGAAAAATGAATAAATACGTTTGATTATTGTCATCATCAATGGGGACCGGCAGGGCCTCGACATAACAGTTCAGGAGACGGTCATCCTTGCCGTATACTTCGATATTACCGTTCCATCGCTCATTATCATTAAACAACATTTCGGCTGTCTTTTTTCCTCCTGCCGAATCGGGATATTTTAACAGATCGCGAATCTGGCGTCCGATACATTTATCCGGACTCACGCCGAAGACTTTTTCTGTTGCCAGATTACAGTATAAAACGTCCATATCGACATCGGTGACGATGATGGGAAACGGAGAGACATCCAGCAACTGTTGACGTGATTTCAGCGCATCCTCCAACTGCGTATTCGCTGATTGTAATTTTTTCAATGCCTGGTGCAGGCGAGTGGCCGCGGACTCCAGCTTCTCATTTTTCTCCTCCAATTCATGAAGCCGAGTTATATCGGTTTCTTTGACGCGTTCGACCAAAACTCTTAGTATTTGCAACGCCAGATCGGGGCGGGCGGCCACCAATTTCATGAAGTCCTGCCGGGACATAACCGCTAACTCGGTCGGCTCGACACACACCACGGTGGCAAAACGCGGCGATTCTTCAATTACCGCCATTTCACCGATGATCTCCCCCGGGCCGCGCAGAGCCAGCCGTACCGTACCGGAGTGCTCATCCGGGCATTTTTTGACGATTTCCACCAACCCGGACTTGACGATATAAAGCCGGTCGCCCCGGTCGCCCTCGGAAAACACCATTCCCCCTGCGGGGTATGTTTGACTGGTCATGTACTCCCAAAGGACATCCAATTCATCAGACGACAGATTATAAAACATCGGCGTCAATACCTTAATCTTTTGTGTATCAGACAGTTGAGGGTCGGCCATGGTCCGCTCCTTCAATCGCAACCAAGACAGAGCACGCCCTGCCGCGACATACTTATAGTATCGGACAGAATCTCGATTCTTTGATACCCCGAATAGTGGATAAAATGCGAAAACGGCCGGGAGTGGCGGTTCCCGGCCGTTTTAATTCGGTTTGTAGATCGATCTTATTCGACTAATCGCTGCAACGATCACACAATGCATCCTGGCTCAGGAAAACTTTGTTGACCAGGAAGCTGACATCCAGTGGGTCAGTGCTGCTGTCACAGTTCACATCGCCATTTGGGTAGGTACATGTTCCCGTGTAGTCGTGCAATGCATCCTGGCTAAGGAAAACCTTGTTGACCAGATAGCTAACATCCAGCGGGTCGGTGCTGCCGTCGTGATTCACGTCACCCTTGAGGCCACACACACAACCGTCAGTGATGACAAAGGCGAGATTCAGCTTTTCGATAACTGGTTCTCCACCTTGCTCCAGGCGGATGGTGGCGGTAGTGGTACCCGCGTAGGTTTCCAAAACTGATCCCGGACAACCTTCAAACGAAATCTGATAGGTGACGTCAAAGAAACTCTCGACTGCGAAATCACCGCTGGGCAGCTCGGTTAAGGTCATCTGGCCCGGGCCGGGCAGACCGAAATCAGATCCACCGGTGATGATGAACTCGCAGAAGTCTGGATCACCGTACAGTTGACCCGTGAAGCGATATACTTCGGCAGGGAAGGTCTGCACCGGATTACCCGGAGTGCGTGGGCCGGTGTGTACTTCGAGTTCAACCGGTACGGCCAAGTGGCGAGAAAATCCGGCCAACTCACCCGTTCCGCTGACATCCAAATACAGCGTGGCCTCAAAGCAATGACCATCACCACCGAGCGAACCCCCGGGACCCTCACATACATCCTGGGTTAAGGGCAACGAACACATGCCGCTGCCATGATTGCAATAGAAATCGTCCATTATGGGATCAAGCTCGATGGTCGTTCCAGGGGGAAGCCCGTCAATAATCTCAAATACTTCTTCGGGGGAGGTAAACGGACAATCAGCCGGCAAAGTCACGGTGCCGGTGCCGTTATCCGGAGCAATACAGGTAGCGTCGACAACCGCCAGTTCCTGCCAGATACCAAGGGGTGATTCGCCCTGTACGAAACGGGCGGTGGCCGTGGTTGTGCCACTGTAACCTTCCAGCACCGATCCGGGGCAACCCTCGAATTGAATCTGGTAAGTGATATCGAAGAAACTGTCGACTTGGAATGTACCATCACCGAGATCGGTCAGCGTTATCTGGCCCGGACTGGGCAAGCCATTATCAGAGCCGCCGATGACGATAAATTCACAGAAATCCGGGTCGCCCCACAGCTGACCTTGGAGCCGATAGACTTCCGCGGCGAATAATTGTACCGGATCACCGGGATTACGTGGGCCGGTATGCACCTCGAGAACCACGGGAACCGCCAAGTGCCGGCTAAATCCGGCCAAACTACCAGTACCCCTGACCGTGAGATCGAGGGTCGCCTCGAAGCAATGGCCGTGTCCCCCGAGCGAGCCGCCGGGCATCTCACATTCGCCCGGGGCCAGGGGCATCGAGCACCAACCGCCATCGTGCCGACAAATGAAATCCATCAGGATGGCATCCATTTCCACCGTGGTCCCCGGCGGAAAGCCGTCGATAATCATCATGGGCTCCTGCCCGACGAAGGGGCAGTCCGCCGGCAGCGTGACCGTGCCGGTGCCGTTGTCCGGGGCGATACAGGGATTGCCAAACGCAGTCCAGGTGGCATAGTCCTCCCAGTGATCTAGGGATGATTTCCAGCCCCAGCGGGTACCCTGGATCTCGGTGATATCAGCCGAAATGCACAGCCAGTATATTCTCCCCTCTTCCTGCCAAAACCAGTCCAGGGAGTCGAGGTCGACGTCGTACTGGAAATACTCCTGATGGTTTTCAGGTAACTGCACGGGAAGGCTGGGATCAAACCAACCCTCCAGGGTGCCCGGGGTAATCGAATATTCCCGGTAGTTGGTTATTGTCCGTTCCCAAAGGATATCCCCTGGGCGACTATAGGGCAACTCTCCATCAGCCGGAATATCTTCGCTGATCGAAATCAAAAAATTATCGATAATACCCTTCTGACCGTTAAGCCATGAACCCCAAAAGTGCAGGTCCTTGACCCAGCCGGTCCGGGAGCACGTCCAATCTTCGCCGAGAACCAGCGGATAGGTGGCATTGACATCCCAGCCCTCCTCGTCGGGCAATTGCGGGAAATGCATTTTGTGCCCATCTCCCGGTTGCCAGGGTTCCGGCGGTTCGCCCTGCCATATGCGGGTGGTGCGGGTCGTGGTGCCCGAATAACCTTCCAATACTGAGCCCGGGCACCCCTGGAACTCAATCTGATAGGTGATGTCAAAGAAGCTATCGATGTCGTAGAGACCACCGCCAAGATCAGTCAGTGTCGTCCGTCCCGGACTGGGCAAACCATAATCGGTGCCGGCGATAATTCGAAACGTACAAAAGTCAGGATCGCCGAATAATTCGCCCTGGAGCCGGTATATGTCGGCGTCGAATGTTTGCACCGGATCTCCGGGATTACGTGGACCGGTATGGATTTCAACCACAACCGGCACAGCCAGATGTCGATTAAATCCATTTAGGTCACCGATTCCCGTGACGATGAGGTCCAGGGTTGCCTCGAAGCAATGACCGTGCCCCCCCAACGAGCCACCGGACATTTCGCAGATTCCCGGTGGAAGCGGCATTAAACACCAACTGGCATCGTGATTACAGGTGAAATTCATCAAAGTCGCATCGAGTTCAATTGCCGTGCTGGGCGGAAGCCCATCGATGATCATCATCGGATTGCCGTCCAGCGTGACATACGGGCAGGGCGCAGGCAGGGTAACCGTGCCGGTGCCATTATCCGGTGCCTCGCAAGGAGTTGGGGTGCCCGCGATTGTTGCCGGATCGGCGCCGACATTTACAATTTGCGACGCGGCTAACAGCAGGATCAGTCCTGCCGTGGCAAACACTGCTTTTTTTCTCATCGTTTCTCCTGCAAAAGTTTGTTTTACGTGACAGATCGCGGGTTTAGCAATTGGAGTGTAACTGGTTGTTCGTCTTGGGGTTGTAAATTCGGCGGTACGATTCGAAGGCCAATACCTCCTTGGTAAATGTAACAAATTCTCATGATAAATATAACTTTCGCCATGTATTTTGTCAATAAAAACTGCTGTTTAATATGCTCTACTATAAGAAGTTCGGCCGGTTATTGGAGCGCTTAACTGGCAATCATCGCTAGATGCTGCAGGATTACATCTTCTCGTAACCGTGCTCGGTTCAGTGTTGCTTGCCATTCCCTTGGTCAACCAGGGGGTCAATAAAAGCGGACGCGCGTCGAGCTCCAAGCCCGCACATAGTAGGATCTGGCAAACGCATTCTCCAACCGGCGTAAGTTCGTATGCGCAACTTATCTGTTTAGCCTGCCGAATACATTAACGACATTTCCAAAAAACTAGGGGATTCTTAATTATGGTGAGGGTGGAAGGGATCGAACCTTCGGCCACCTGCTTAAAAGGCAGATGCTCTACCACTGAGCTACACCCCCACATGGGCAGCTTTTCCAGCGCGGAATATATCAGAAACGACCGGGAAGTCAAAACGTTTGTCGGCAATATCGTCTAAAAAAAGAGCGCGAGACCGGTGTGTCCGGCCCCGCGTTAACCCCACTCTCGGATAATGAAACTTTTTAATTCAACACTTGGAAAATCCGCATCCCGGGCACAGGACACAGCCCTCCTTGTGCTCCAGCCGCCCGCCGCAATCCGGGCACTGGACCGAATGAATATCCTGCTTGACTTCCTTTTTCATGCCGTTGCCGAAATGTTTTTTGAACACTTTGGCGATGGCATCGGGGATCGAGGAGATAATCTCCCCCCACCCGAAAATCGGGTTCGCGCCACCGATGCCCTGCAACTGGTTGATGATATATTTGACCGGGATATTGGACCGCAACATCAGCGAGATCATCCGGCAAATCGCCTCGGTATCGGCCATCGTGGAATACCCGGACTTGCCGATGGTCGCGAACACCTCGAAGGGCCGGTTGTTTTTGGTATTGATCGTCACATAAAGATTGCCATACCCGGTTTTGATTTTTTCGGTGATGCCGGTTAAGGTATCGGGCCGTTCCTCAACTACCGGCTCGGGGGCGATGGCTGCCGGTACCGGAACAGCCGCCTGTTTTTCTTTATCCTTTCTAGTGGAAAGGACCTGGTTCGGCCGCGAACCATCCCGATAGATCGTCACGCCCTTGCAACCCGAGCGGTAGGCCAGCCAGTAAGCGGTCTGCACGTCCTCGGTCGTGGATTCATGGGGCATGTTGATTGTTTTGGAGACCGCGGAATCACAATGTTTCTGGAAAGCCGCCTGCATGCGGATATGCTGTTCGGGCGCAACATCGGCAGAGGTGAGGAAAATATCGCGTACATCCTGCGGGATCTCATCGAAATCCTGGATACTGTTGGCGCCCGCGATCTTTTCCATTAATTCTTCGGAGTGAAAATCACGCTCGCGGGCGATCATCTCGAAATACGGATTGACATCGACAAGTTTCGTGCCCTCCATCACGTTGCGCACGAATGAAATCGCGAAATACGGTTCGATCCCCGAGGCGCAACCGGCCAGGATGGAGATGGTCCCGGTAGGCGCGATAGTCGTAACCGTGGCATTGCGCATCGCGACGCCCTCGGCCGCAAAAACCGAACCATCCCACCGGGGAAACTTGCCGCGGGTTTTGGCCAACTCGGAGGAATGCATATGCCCCTCGGTGTTGATCCGTTCCATCAATTGCTCGCCCAGTTGCATTGATGCCTCGGAACCGTAGGGAATCCGGAGCTGGACCAGCATGTCGGCCCAGCCCATGACGCCCAGGCCGATCCGGCGATTGGACTTGGTCTGCGCGGCGATCTCGGGGATCGGATACTTGTTGGCGTCGATAACATTGTCCAGAAAATGCACGCCCATCCGTACCGCATCGTCCAGCCGTTCCCAATCAACCCCGGCGGTGAAATTTTTCCGGGGATGGTAATCATCGGGCAGCGGGTCTCGGACAAACCGGCCCACGTTCAATGAAGCCAGGTTGCATGAATCGTACGCCGGCAACGGCTGTTCGCCGCAGGGATTGGTGGCCTCGATCGTTTCAATGGCTTTGGTCGGATTGTGGTCGTTGATCCGATCGAGAAAAACGATGCCGGGTTCGCCGGTTTTCCAGGCGTTATCGATGATTTTATTAAAAACTTGGCGCGCATTCAGTGTTTGTACCACGCCGTCGATTTCATAGGGGCGCCCGGTCCGCGGATCGTTGAGCATATAAGATTCATTATGTTCGGCGGCGCGCATGAAATCATCGGTAATGGCTACCGAAATATTAAAATTCGTAATCTGTGTCGTGTCGTCCTTACACGAAATGAACTCCGGAATATCGGGATGATCCACGCGGAGGATCGCCATATTGGCGCCGCGCCGGGTGCCTCCTTGTTTGACGGCCTCGGTGGCGGCGTTAAATACCCGCATAAACGAAACCGGACCGGAGGCTACGCCGGAGGTGGAGGCCACCACCGAATTACGAGGACGCAAACGGGAAAAAGCGAAGCCCGTGCCGCCGCCGGATTTGTGGATCAGCGCCGCGTGTTTAATCGTTTCAAAGATTTCCTCCATCGAATCGCCCACCGGCAGGACAAAACAGGCCGAAAGTTGCCCCAGCGGTCGGCCGGCATTCATCAATGTCGGCGAATTGGGCAAGAATTCCAGATTGATCATCGCCCGGAAGAACTTGTCGGCCACCCGCTTATATTTCTCGTCGGTAGCGCCGAAATCCAGATCGGGGCGGGCGATGGCATCGGCCACCCGGCGAAATAATTCCAACGGTTTTTCGGCCACACGACCGAGCTGGTCTTTCTTTAAGTATCTACGCTCCAACACCTTAAGAGCGTTGTCGGTCAGTTGGACGGCTTCCGATGCCACATTCTCCTCCTCATGCGCGTTGCCATGGCGCCAGATCGACCGGGTTGGTCGAGTTCCCTGCCCCCATCTTCCGTTGTCTTCCACTTTTCCTCAATTTTGAGGAAAGGCGCAGAACCGCCGTGAAAAAACCCCCGTGAATACCCGCTGTCAATCAAAATATTGTGATGAAACAAAAATTAATCACAATATCTTGTGTACCACCATCTTAATATACGTTGCCAAACCCTTTGCGCTAATCACATCTTTTACTAGTTTTCCGAACAAATTCACCTAAGATTTTGTAACTTCAATGCCCACTACAGGTTCCGTGAGCAAAAGCATCTTGCCGGCACCGGCACGGAAAAACCCCGCCATGGAAGACCGATTTGGGTATTTGGCTATTTTACTGTTTTACAACGAGATATAAAGAATCAAGCTAAATCAGTCATCGGCTGGCATCAAATACTCTATCACCCGACATTCTAACCAAGGGATACGCTTATCCATTGAGCTGTTATTTGGCATTGGTAACACTCGAGTCGCAAAGGGGCAAGAGCTAACTCGTGTTGCATGCCCTGGTTAACCTTTATCCAATCTTGTTCGATATCAATAGGGGGAGGAATGTCTGCGCCAAAAGGAATAAACAAACCGACCGCGAATTTGTCCGCGATCGAGGATCCATTGGTAGAACACATGCCTAATTTTATGCCTCCCGGCCGTCTATCCGGGTACAAATATGCGGGCAAGACGATCCAGGTCCAAACCGAATATGCGACTCGGCCACATCCACGGGTGACCACCTCGGTCGTTCTTGATGGACGCACAGTCCACAAAACAGATCATCCCTGGGACCAGGGCGTTGCCACCGAAGAGACCAGAAAAGCCCTGGAGACATGCCTGGCTGAGCAGCATCGGCAAACCCTAGGACTGGTCAAAGCGCGCGCCCATGAATATGTAGGCGGCGCTCCCCAAGAAAAACCGGCCGCTGAATATCCGGAACCGTCATTTCGTGATAGCATGAACGAGATCCTGAGTTCGGTGCCTTTTGTCACCGGCATATGTGAGCTCAATCAGTCGGGAAAAATAGTGTATTCCCGCGACTTTTGTAATATCCAGGCCGACTTCGGCCGAGAATTCCAAATGGTCGCCAAACTTATATCCTCACTTCCCGAAATTATTCGGGTCGGGGATTTTCATCATGGTTGTTGCTGGTTTCCCGCCGAGAATGTCATTCTTGTGCGCCTCCGAGGACGCCTGTTTGGGATAATAACCGAGCCCTCCGGTTCAGTCGAGAAAATACGCACGGAGTTCCCCGAACTCTTTGAGGCCGCATATGATTAGAACATTTCTGCGGGATATCCGGGCCGTCGGCGGGGTAACCGGGGTGGCGATCTTACGGAAACGTGACGGGTTCACCGAACACATTTTCCCGGCGGCGTTTTCCGAAGAGCACTTCCACCGGCTGTATGAAATGCTGGTCGAGGCCTACCGTCAATTACGCGGATTTTCATGTTTGATAATGTCTTTCGAACGGGTCACCGTACATCTGTTTAACCAGAATGAGTTTTTACTTTTGGCGACTACTTTGCCCGATCTCGACCAACGAGTGTTTGAGATGGTGGTCAAATCCAAGCTTTTGGTATTGGATCGGGTACTGGACAAGATTCCCATCGTCGGCAAACCGGCGGCCGGCCGCGCCCCGGAACGCCCGGATTCCAGTACGCCACTGCGGGCGGTCTTGTGGACGATGAACCAATTATCGGACAAGCTGATCGCCGATGCGGGCCGGACACGAGTTGTCCGTTATTGGTGGGAAGCACGAAAAGCCGTAACTGATCCGCAGGCGGTATTATCGTTGTTTACTGTCGACCCCAATGGGCATTGGACGGTCCGCAAGGGCAAATCTCTTCTCGAGTCGCCGCAAACCAGCCGCGCGCTGGCGGAGACCACGGAATTATTCTTGGAAAAACTCGGCAACCTACAACCGCTGGGTCAGGAAATCTTCAATTCACTGATCACCAGTAACCGTATCAATCTTGAGGTCTCCGGCTTTCTTCACTACCTTAAAGCCACCGGTCTCGGCAAGACCAGAGCCGGCCGATAGCCGGGATCATGACCGGCAATCTCCCACCAGATAACTCATACCGACGGCAAAGCGCGATCTTCTTCTCCTCTGAAACAATCCAACATCAATACGATCGACTTATCGGCCATACCTGTACCGCGCTTTGTTTCAACATAAGCCGGCGCTGCCTTCGCCAGTATTTCTGGAATCAATGACTTAGGGGGCCAAAATATCATTGCCCGCCCCGGTTGGCGAATTTACCTTGACGCGGGGTCAAGACAAGTTCGCCCGGCGAACGGGGGTCGCCTGACGATTGAGTGAGAGATGACGAGTACAAACCAGGGATTATCACGAATGACAAACGAACTCCGGTTTTCGATTTCCGATAAGCGGCTGAACTATTCCGGTCCCCGAACCGCAAGGCAAATGAGCGGGGATGATATCGCGGGGTTTAATCACCGGCATGTCGCGGCCCTCGCCGGCTATCGGTTGGCCCTGGCCGGCGGAAGTGTATTTGCCATTGACAGCCGGTCGAACGGGCGGTCGAATCTGGGTGCTCTGCGCAACCGCAAACTGCGTGAATCGGTCATCCTGGCCGCGGCCCTTCCCGCGGCGGCGGTCGCCCTTAACGGGCGCGGCAGTCTTAATCGTTATCCCGAAAACGAGCGCAAGGACCGGGCCGACGGGCTCAAGCGCGTCAACGACCGCACCGCCGCTCAGATTATGGCCGAGATCCTGCAAAATACCACGGAAAGCATGCCGACCGGCGAAGAAGTTGTAATCCAATCGGCAATCACCGAAGGTGTACGGGTCAAACCCGGCTACGAAGCGGGCGGCAATCCCACCATCGCGGTCGGCGCATTGTATGGCAAGGAAAAGCACCGCAAACAATATGGTCTCTCGCTGCCCCCGTCGGTTACCATGCTGACGATGGGTAATGATGTCATCGACGGGACAACTAAATCGATCAAGGGGCTGCACTCCAGCCTGACCTCCCTGTTTGTAACCGAATCTTACACCAAACGTCACCTGCCGGATATCTATGTCCAACGCTGGATGAGCGGACGGTATTTCCCCGAGTTTTATCCACGCGAAACCGATCTCCGGGACGCCGCGCGCATTATCGCCGATTCGTACGGGATGAAAAATTTATCGGAATTGACCGCTTTCTTCCTCGATCGTTCACGGCATAACCCGGCAATGGACGTACTCAACCAGGCCGGCGTCTATACCCCAGTGGACCAGGACGGCGACCTCTTCCCCGGTATCGTCCTGGGGCTGGAGGGACTGACCTATCCCAATGGCCGGGGTTTGCATTCGATGATCGGGGAGATTGGCGGCTCCGCCGAGTGGGCAGTGGGGGTATTGCCGTTGGTTTGGCGGGGCGGCCAGGCGTTGGGGATGCTGACCTCCCAATCGACACTGACCAACAAGGAACTCTCGCCGGAAAAGATGTGGCAAGACCGCTTTCACTACACCGAGGAAGAGTTCATGCTGATCCAGGACACGCGTTTCGAGCAAAAGCCGTTTTTCACCATCGGTGATATTATTGATGATCCGTTCGCCGGGGGTATCAGCGCATTCGGAGCGATTACCGACAATTATCATTTCCCCGATTTACGGGCCGCCGCCGCCGACCCGGAGAAAAACCTCATTCATACCGACACGCTGGTCATCAATTCGATGGGTATTGTGGAGCACTGGAAATTGACTTTCGCCTGCGAAAAAAGTATCGAGGAAACCGCCGGCCTGCTGGCCTCGCCCAAGGAACGATTCGAGGGGGCCACCGGCCGGGACCTGGAACGGGCGATTACCGCCATGCTGGAGGATGTTTCCCTGCGGAAGCGGTTGCGGATATTTTTCAATAACGAGTATTACCCGGCGCTGATCCCGGTGCGGGAAAAAATGGTGGTGTTGCACAAATCGCTTGAGGCGCTGATCGAGCGCGGGGCTTTGCAGGAGATCGACCGCGAAATCGTCGCCATCGTCCAGCGCTGTGCGCCCGAGTGGTTTTACGCGGCATAGCGATTCTATTTAATACATGTGATCGTCGACGAAGCACTATCATCAGAGCGCCGGCGTATTTTTTGGCCTCCGCGCCTTTGCGCTTTTGGCCCTGCTTTATTAACTTACGTCAAATGGTTTTCCGAGGGAGGCAATATGGCACAGGTAATAAGACGCTCATTGCCAGTAGCGTCGATTTGTTTGATGTCTCTGTTGACGACTATCAGCCCCGCCACGGCGTGCAGTAGTTTCCTGGTCACCAAAGGGGCCTCGGCTGACGGCTCGACGATGATCACCTACACCTGTGACGGTGAGTTTCACCCGCATCTGGAGTATACGCCCGCCGCCGATTACGAGCCCGGCGATTCGCTGGAAATCACTACCTGGCGCGGCGAACTCCGGGGCAAGGTGGCGCAGGTCCGCCACACGTACGCCGTAGTCGACCTGATGAACGAGCACCAACTGGCCATCGGCGAGACGACATTCGGCGGGCGCGAGGAACTGCATAATCCGGACGGATTGCTTCATTATTGGGACTTAATGCAGTTGGCTTTGCAGCGGGTCAAAACTGCGCGCGAGGCGGTACAGGTGATAACCGAGTTGGTCGCTGATTACGGGTACCGCAGCACCGGTGAGTCGTTTTCCATCGCCGATCCCCACGAAGTGTGGTACATGGAAATGATCGGGCCCGGTGAGGGCGGTCAGGGGGCCATCTGGGTCGCCCGTCGCGTGCCGGATGGGTATATCTGCGGCCATGCCAATAAAGCGCGCATCGGGGAATTCCCCCTCGACGATCCGCAGAATTGTTTGTATTCGAAAAACGTAGTCAGTTTGGCCGTGGAGAAGGGTTATTACGACCCGAATTCAGGCGAGCCGTTCCGGTTTTGTGATGTCTACTGCCCGCGCACGCCGAAAAACCTGCGGTATTCGGCGACCCGGGTTTGGAGCATGTTTCGCCGCGCGGCGCCATCGAAGGAATCCCCGCCGGATTATCATCGCGGGGTCGAGGGCGCCGAGCCCTATCCCCTCTGGATTAAACCGGACGAAAAACTCGCCCTGGCCGACATGATCGAGATCATGCGCGATCACTACGAGGGTACGGCCTACGACATGACCCAAGGCGTCGACGCCGGGCCGTACGGCACCCCCAACCGCTGGCGGCCAATGGACTGGCAGGTGGGCAGCGTCGATTATCAATGGGAACGACCGATCTCCACCCAGCAGACCGCGTTTTCGTTTATCTCGCAATCGCGTTCCTGGCTACCCGATCCCATCGGGGGCGTGTATTGGTACGGACTCGATGATACATATTTCTCCTGTTACGTCCCGTTATACTGTGGGATCAACCAATTACCGGAATCGTTCACCGTGGGCAGCCTGCAGGAGTTCTCCTGGTCATCGGGCTGGTGGGTATTCAACTTCGTGGCCAACTTCGCCAATTTGAAATACTCATACATGAAAGAAGATATCCAGCAGGTGCAGCGGGAACTTGAAGGCAATTTTTTAACGTTGCAGCCAACCATAGAAAAGACTGCGTTAGCGTTGGCCGAATCCGATCCCGAACAGATGACGAAATACTTAACCGACTACTCGGTGACCCATGCGGAGAATGCCGTCCGACGCTGGAAAGAACTAGGGGAATTTCTGATCTGTAAATACAACGATGGCTATGTAAAAGATGAGGATGGTCGGCCGCGAGCCCGGGGTTACCCGGAATCATGGCTCCGTAAGGGAATCGAAGCCCGGCCCGAGCAGTTTAGACTGCCGCAGTGGAAATCCGATACGCTGGATGCCGAATTTGCGCATTAGTCGTCGGAAAAAGAATTGGCATGAAAAGCAGAACAAGTATTAAAACGGGAGAGTCCGATGGTTCTGTTTCACGGATTGGTGAAATGTTTCCGGGTGGTATTATTCTTGTGTGCCCTTGTGATTTGCACACTTTTAATACGGGGAGGCGCGATGGCTGAGAATTCATTTATCAATCAACAACAAATCAAGGCAGTCATCGACGAACTGGTGGAGGTCCACGGCAACGATCAACAACAACGGATGGCGCGTTGCATCGCTCAGGTGACCCGGTTCTGGCGTGAGGAGGACGGCACGGCGGAGGAATTTGCCGCGTTTTGCAAGGATAACTATATCGCCGATACCGACATTCGGCAGCAGACCGCCGATCGTTACGAGGAAGCGTTTGCCAGCATTTTCGGTCACCTGCGGGAGATGGACAAGGACCTCAACTGGCATCTTAGCGTGGAGACCGGGCCGATTTTGCCCATCGATCATGCGTTTGCCCGGCTTTCGCCCGGCGCCCATGTCATCGAGGATATGTTCAAGACCAAAATTGCGTTTATCGCCTTGTTGAATTTCCCGCTTTACACCCTGGATGAACGTTTGCAGGAGGGTCCCACCTGGACGCGAGAGGAGTGGGCGCAAGCGCGTCTGGTCGAACATTTTGCCGCTCGAGTACCGCCGGAGGTTTCGCAAAAAATCAGCGAGGCATTTCTGACCGGAGATAACTATATCAGTCATTATAATATTCATATGCATCACCTGTTGACACCCGACGGCGAGCGTCCGTTTCCCGAGGGATTAAAGCTGATCACCCACTGGAACCTCCGCGACGAGTTAAAATCCCAGTATGCCGAGCCGGACGGTCTGGCCAAACAGGAGATGATTTATGATGTTATGCTCAAAATCATCCGGCAGGAAATCCCATCCGTCGTGATTAATAATCCAGGGGTCGATTGGCAACTATCCACCAACCAGGTGACTATCTCGCCCGTTGTTGACGGTGACATTCCGGAGAGCTGGACGCAGACCGGTTCCCCGGGGGATGCGGTCGACAACTCCCGTGAACCGGACACCCGTTACGAGCATTGGCTGGACATGTTTCATGCTCAGCGTGCGGTCGATCCCTATTACCCCGCCATGCCGACGTTGATGGACCGGCGCTTTCAGCGCGACCGGGAAATGCCGGAAGAAGAAGTGGAGTTGATTTTTAAATCCATCCTGGCTTCGGGGACCATGACCAAAATCGCGCGGCTCATTGAAGACCGACTGGGACGAAAACTGCGTCCATTTGATATCTGGTACGATGGTTTCAAGGCCCGGGGCAGCATTCCCGAGGACGAACTGGACCGGATCGTCGGTGAGAAATATCCGACTGTCGCATCATTCCAGAACGATTTATCCCGTATTTTAGGCCAGTTGGGCTTTGATAGTCGAACGACGGAGTTTTTAGTTTCGCGAATTGCCGTCGACCCCTCGCGCGGGGCGGGGCACGCCACCGGGCCGGGGCGCAAGGTCGACCAAGCGCGGTTGCGCACGCGTATCCCGTCAACAGGTATGGATTACAAGGGTTACAACATTGCCATTCACGAATTAGGCCACAATGTCGAACAAGTTTTTTCCTTAAACAGGGTCGATCATACCCTGCTGCGGGGCGTGCCGAATGCCGCGTTCACCGAGGGTTTTGCTTTTGTTTTCCAAGCCCGCGATTTGTTATTGTTAGGCCTGTCCGCGGATGATCCCGCTGCCGAACATTTGCAAGCACTGGATAACATATGGGCGACCTATGAGATTGCCGGGGTGTCACTAGTCGACATGAAAGCGTGGCATTGGCTGTACGAGCACCCCGAGGCAACCCCCGCCCAATTCAAAGACGCGGTGATTGGAATCGCCAAGGATACCTGGAATGAATTTTTCGCGCCGGTTATCGAGGTTGCCGACAGTGAAATACTGGCGGTGTATTCACACATGATTGATTATTCGTTGTATCTGCCGAGTTATCCGCTGGGCCATATCATTGCGTTCCAGGTCGAACAGCACATGAAACAAAGCAACCTGGCCTCGGAGATGGAACGGATGTGCAAAATGGGTTCGGTCACCCCTGATTTATGGATGAAAAACGCAGTCGGGGAACCGATTTCCACCCAACCGATGCTGGAGGCGGCGGACAAGGCGACTCGCCTGGTGGCGGAATAGACTGTTGGCGCTTGTATGACCACATTGGCTTTGGCTTACAATTCATCCCTGAAGGGGATTAACGTGAATAGCCGTGGGTGAAACCCACGGAAATGTTGGTGCACGAAACGTACGCCAACCACAACATCGTAGCCCCGTCTTCAGCGCGAGGGCCTACGCCAAATGTAAATGATTCTGATGTAGGTTGGATAATATCCTCCACCGCCGCAACAACTTAAAAGAAATTGCTTGACAAATCAGACTAGTCCCGTATTATATAGCAAGAGAAAAAGCGGTTACTATGAAAACAGCGAACAAAAAGAAGACAAACGAAGCGATTTCGCAGGCAGCTCACTATTCGTGGCGATGGTATCTGTATTATTACGATATTGCCGATAGTGGGTCGATGGTGATCAAAATTCCCTGATAAATTCGGAAACACGACATTTGTCCCGCCCACTATCCGATAAAGATAGTGGGCTTTTTTTATTTGGGCGATCGGAGAAAAGATGAATATCGCTGCTGCTGCAAAAAGGATTACCGGAGGAGAGCCGGCCGTTCTCCGCGTGGTGAGCCGTGAAATGCCCGCCGATCTTGAAACACCGGTCTCGGCTTTTTTGAAACTTCGCGGCCACGGGGCGCGGATCCTGCTGGAAAGCGTGGAAAGCGGAACCATTATCGGCCGTTACTCGTTCATTTGCCTGCAACCGAATTGCAAGATTACGGTGCGCCAGGATGATCTCGTGATCGACGACGGTACCGATCAACAAGTGATCGGCCATCGTGAGCAGGACTCACCCCTCGCCGTTTTAAAAGAGATCCTGGGCCGCATCCGCATCGAAGGTCCCACTGTGCAGCCCCGGTTGCTCGGCGGCGCCGTGGGATATATCAGCTACGATTTCATCCGCTTTTTTGAGCGGATTCCGGCGACGGCGCCCGATCCCCTGGGACTGCCGCTGGCGGTGCTATATCTGGTGGATACGCTCCTGGTTTTTGACCATGTCCAGCGGCGGCTGAAAGTGTTGTGTCTAGTTGGGCCCGGCGACGAACGGGAAGCGGAGGAAAAACTCGACGCGATCCTCGACAGATTATCCTCTCCCCTGCAACTGCCCGCCGGCAACCGGGCGGTGCAAGCCCATAAACCGCCAACAGCAAACATATCGCAGGCGGCATTCTGCGATACCGTGGATAAAATCAAGCAACATATCATCGCGGGTGATGTTTATCAACTGGTGCTGTCACAACGGTTACATGGCCGGACGGCGGCCGATCCGTTCATGATCTACCGGGCTTTGCGCATGCTCAACCCGTCCCCTTATATGTTTTATCTCGATTATGATGATGTGCGGTTGATTGGATCGTCGCCGGAGGCCCTGGTCCGGCTGGAGGGTGACCGGGCCACGGTTCGCCCGATTGCCGGTACCCGCCCCCGGGGCAAGGATGACGCCGAGGACCGCATGCTGGCCGAACAACTGGCGGCGGACGAGAAGGAACGGGCCGAGCATGTCATGCTGGTCGATCTCGGACGCAATGATCTCGGGCGATGTTGCGAATACGGCAGCGTCAAGGTCACGGATTTTATGACGACCGAACGCTATTCACACGTGATGCATCTGACCTCCAATGTCATCGGGACGCTAGGCCACGGGCTGGACCAATTCGACCTGTTCCGGATGACATTTCCCGCGGGCACGGTGTCCGGCGCACCGAAAATCAAAGCCATGTCGCTCATTGATGAATTGGAGCCGGAACGCCGGGGACCCTATGCCGGGGCGGTCGGTTATTTCAGTCTTTCCGGTGACACCGACTGGTGCATCTCAATCCGCACGATCATCATGAAAAACGATCAATTTTTCCTGCAGGCGGGGGCCGGCATTGTCGCCGATTCCATCCCCGAACGAGAATACCAGGAAACCCGCCATAAAATCGCAGCCCTGCAAAAAGCAATCACCGAGGCGGAGGAGGGGTTCTAATGATTCTGATTATCGACAATTACGACTCATTCACCTATAACCTGGCGCAATACATCGGTGAATTGGGCGCGACGGCCGAAGTCGTGCGGAATGATGCGATTACTTTGGCCGAAGCCATTGACCAGGACCCCTCCCACTTGATTATCTCACCCGGACCCGGCGAACCCAAGGACGCCGGCATCTCATGCGAGTTGATCGCCCATTTCGCCAAAAGCCGCCCGGTCCTCGGAGTCTGCCTGGGACATCAATGTATTGCCCAGGCCTTTGGCGGCGAGATCATCGGCGCCGAACGGCTGGTACACGGGAAAACATCACCGATCTACCATACCGGCGCCGGGATCTTTCAGGGTATTCCCAGCCCATTCGAAGCAACGCGTTATCATTCGCTGACGGTGAAGGAAGACAATCTCCCCGAGACACTGACCGTAACCGCCCAGACGACGGAGGGCGAATTGATGGGGATCCGCTACGTCGACCGGCCGGTGGAGGGCGTACAATTTCACCCCGAGTCAATCCTCACTAAACACGGGAAAACGTTACTGGCCAACTTCCTGCAAATGAGGTGAGATATGCTGAAACAACTGATCGAGAAATTGCTCACCGGCGGGGATTTATCCGTCGAGGAAAGCCGGGCGGCGATCGAGGAGATCATGGGGGGAACGGCCTCGCCGGTACGCATCGCTTCATTTCTGACCGCCCTGCGACAAAAAGGGGAAACCGCGGCGGAAATCGAAGGCGCGGCCCGGGCCATGCGGGAAAAAGCGCAACGGGTCCCCCACCATCAAACAATGGTCTTTGACAATTGCGGCACCGGCGGTGATGGAGTGGGGACATTCAATATTTCGACGACTACTTCTTTCGTTATCGCCGGTTGCGGGTTAATGGTGGCCAAACACGGCAACCGTTCGGTTTCCAGCCGTAGCGGGAGCGCCGACGTGCTCACCGCCCTGGGCGCCAATATATCCCTGTCACCCGACCAGGTCGGACGTTGTGTGGACACCATCGGTATCGGGTTTTTGTTTGCGCCCTTATTGCACCCGGCGATGAAAAATGTCGCGCCCGTGCGGCAGGAACTGGGTTTTCGGACGATTTTTAATCTCCTGGGTCCGCTGACCAACCCCGCATTTGCCACGCACCAATTGATCGGCGTTTACAGTACCGGCCCGGCCAAAAAAATGGCTTCAGCCGCACGAGGGTTGGGCATTAAAAATGTCTGTGTCGTTTGTTGCGATCACCGAATCGACGAAATGACCACGGCCGGTGTTAATCACGTGCTGCAAATCTCAAACGGGTCGTCGACGCAATTCACCGTGGAGCCGGAGGAGTACGGTTACCCGCGTTGTACGCTGGCCGACCTGCAAGGCGGCACCCCGGAGGAGAACGCCGCGATAACGCGGGCCGTGTTAAACAGCGAAATGGGCCCGCGCCGCGATACGGTGATCCTCAATGCGGCCGTGTCCCTACTGACCGCCGAGAAAATCAGCGACATTGCCGAAGGTATTGCCCACGCCGAAGAATGCATCGACTCCGGCAAGGCCTCGGCCAAATTGAATGAGTTCATCGAATTTACGAATGACTGTGCCGATGCTTGATCAAATCGTGCAACACAAACGGGCGGAACTGGCGCGCCGGAAAACCCGGCGGCCAAACCAATGGTCGGCCGACGATTTAGCCAATCTGCCACCGGTGCGCAGTCTGGCGGCAGCCCTGCGCGCGACCGCTGATATCGCTCTTATTGCTGAAATCAAACGCCGTTCGCCATCGCGCGGCTTACTGGCGGGTGACCTGTTGGCCAAAGATATCGCTCCGCTTTATGAAAGGGCGGGCGCCAAAGCTATCTCCGTTTTAACGGAAACCAAATTTTTCTGGGGATCGAATGCCGATTTGCAAAGCGCCAAACGCAACTCGCGCCTGCCGATCTTGCGCAAGGATTTCATCATCGAGGAATCGCAGATATGGGAAAGCCGGCTGATCGGGGCCGATGCGGTGTTACTGATCGCCGCCATCCTGTCACCGGCACAATTGCAGAACCTGTACTCTGCCGCTGGTAACGCCGGGTTGGAGGTTTTGCTTGAGGTCCATTCAGCCAAAGAGATCGAAACCGCGTTGGCCGTCGGCGCAAAAATAATCGGTATTAACAATCGAGACCTCCACACTTTCAAGGTGGACCTGCGTACCAGTGAACGACTTCGGCCGCTGGTCCCCACTGACATCCTTTGCGTGAGCGAAAGCGGAATCAGCAACCGAAATGATATAAGACGGCTGGCGGGTTGTGGAATTGATGCCGTACTGGTCGGCGAGGCGATTGTAACCAGTCGAAACCGTCAGCGAAAGATCGACGAATTGTTGGGTAAAGATGACAACCAGGATTAAAATCTGCGGGATCACCAACGAAGAGGATGCGCGGGCGGCGGTTGCCGCCGGTGTGCATGCCCTGGGTTTTGTTTTTGCCCCCAGTCCACGGCGCGTCGACCCGGAAACCGCCCGGCAGATCATTAATCACCTCCCGCCTTTTGTCACCACAGTGGGGGTATTCGTTGATGAAAAGATCGACGTGGTCCGCGATATCGTGAACCAATGTCGGCTAAACGTGGTGCAACTGCACGGGCAGGAGACCAGGGCTTACGCCGACGCCCTGGGCCTGACCGTGCTGAAAGCATTCCGCGTGAACGGCGGCGGGGTATTGTCGGAGATCGAACGATTCGGCTGCCGGCATTTCCTATTGGACACATTCGACCGCCAGGCCCACGGCGGAACCGGCAAAACTTCCGATTGGCGCATCGCCCGTCAGGCCACGGCGCTGGGAAAGGTTATCCTGGCCGGCGGACTTAATCATACCAACATCGCCGACGCTTTGGCGCGGGTTCATCCATACGGTGTTGATGTCAGCAGCGGGGTGGAAAAACACCCCGGCGGTAAAGACCATCTAAAGATACAACAATTTGTGCACGAGGTACAGAAGTGGGATTACCAGACCATAAAGGATATTTCGGCAGATACGGCGGCCGCTTCGTTCCCGAAACGGTAATGTCCGCGCTGTTGGACTTGGAGTCCGAATACCGCCGGGCGCGGCGTGACCGCGCGTTCCGCGCCGAATTACGGGACCTGTCACAAAATTATGCCGGCCGGCCGACGCCGCTGTATTTTGCGCGGCGCCTGACCCAGAAGTGGAAAGGCGCACGAATCTATCTGAAACGAGAGGACTTGGCCCATACCGGCGCACATAAAATCAACAATTGTCTCGGCCAGGCATTGTTGGCCTCGCGGATGAAGAAAAAACGCATCGTCGCCGAAACCGGGGCCGGCCAGCATGGTGTCGCCGTGGCCACAACCGCCGCGTTATTCGGCCAACGATGTTTTGTGTACATGGGCCGTGAGGATATGGAACGCCAGGCGCCGAACGTGGCGCGCATGCAATTGCTCAACGCCGAAGTCATCCCCGTCGATTCCGGAAGCCGAACTCTAAAAGATGCTACAAGTCAGGCCATCCGTGACTGGGTGACCAACGTACGCACCACGCATTATATCATCGGTTCCACTGTCGGACCTCATCCGTACCCGATGATCGTTCGGGATTTTCAAACGGTAATCGGTCGGGAAGCCCGCCGGCAGGCCAAACGGCTTATCGGTCGTCTCCCCGATGTCATCATCGCCTGCGTCGGCGGCGGCAGTAACGCCATTGGGATCTTCGCGCCATTTTTCAAAGATACACGGGTCAAACTTATCGGAGTGGAATCGGCAGGTGAAGGTCTGGGAACCGGTCTGCACGCGGCCACCCTGGGCAAAGGCAAGCCCGGCGTATTACACGGCAGCTTCAGTTACCTGCTGCAGGATAAGCATGGGCAGGTACAACCGAGCCATTCCATTGCCGCGGGGCTGGATTATCCCGGTGTCGGCCCGGAGCATAGTTATCTCAAAGACACCGACCGCGTAAACTATGTCGCGATCACGGACAAAGAGGCGCTGCGCGCGATGTTGGAATTGTCCCGTACCGAGGGTATCATCCCGGCATTGGAATCATCCTTTGCCCTCGCCCAGGCCAAAAAGATCGCGCGTAAAATGAAACCATCAGCGGTTGTGGTGGTCAATCTTTCGGGTCGCGGTGACAAGGACCTCGCCAATCCCGAAGTAGCTGCGTTGCTCACCCGGTCAAAACATGTTGCCGCCAGGCAGGGAAACGGGGGCAAATAAAATGCGGCCAACTCTCGCCGAGACATTTTCGCGTTGTCGCGCCAGGAAACGCAAGGCGCTTATCCCCTACCTGACCGCCGGGTTCCCCGACCAGCAACTATTTTTAGACCTGCTCGCTGCGTACGTGCGCGCGGGCGCGGACATCATTGAGGTAGGCATCCCGTTTTCCGATCCGCTGGCCGACGGTCCGGCCATTCAGTTTTCCTCACAGCGCGCTTTGGACAATGGCGTTACTTTGGGCAACACGCTAGAATTATTGCACGCCAATAACGGGACCGCGGGCACCCCACTGGTGATTATGAGTTATTACAACCCCATCCACGCCTATGGGCCGGCCCGATTCGTGCGTAAGGCAAAAGCCGCCGGTATCGCGGGAGTGCTGATCCCCGATCTTATTCCCGATGAAGATGACGAGATTGCCCGTCGGTGCCGCGAAGCCGGCCTTGATATGATTTACCTGGTTGCTCCGACCACCACGCCGGCCCGGCGCAAATCGATCATCGCCCAATCACGGGGGTTCGTCTATCTCGTGTCGGTTACCGGCACCACCGGGGCACGGGCCAAACTGCCCCGGCAGTTGGCCGGCTGGATCAGGCAGGTGAAGAGTAATTCTTCATTACCGGTCTGTGTCGGATTCGGGATATCCAACCCCCGGCAGGCCCGCGCGGTAGCCCGGCATGCCGACGGGGTCATCATCGGCAGCGCAATCATCGATCTGATTCGAGCGGAAAACAGTCCACGCAAAATTGTTGCCCGCACCGAGACGTTCCTCAGACAAATTCGTAAAGGTATCGATCATGACCAGATTGTGTAGCATTCGGGGCGCCATCCGTATCCCGCAAAACACCAAAGAAGATATCCTGGCCGCCGCGACTGAGTTACTCACCGCGATGGTACACGAGAATAATGTTGAGGTTGAGGATATCTCCAGCGTGTTTTTTACCGTCACCCCCGATTTGAATGCCGATTTTCCGGCGCACGCGGCTCGCGATATGGGCTGGACTAATGCCGGACTAATGTGCGCCAGAGAAATCGCCGTCCCCAGCGCCATGACCCGGCTCCTCCGAATACTTATCCACGCCAACCTGCCTCGATACCAGCGCGAAATGAAACATCAATACCTCGGCGAAACCATCCACCTGCGCCCGGACTTGCAAGGAGAAAACAATGATGATCGTTGTGATGAAATCTGACGCGACTACCAAACAGGTGGGAGCGGTCATGCAGAAAGTACAACAGTTGGGATCCCGACCCCATCTTTCCAAAGGGGAGAAAAAGAATATCGTCGGCGTCATCGGCAATGGCAAACCCGCGGACCCGGAGATGTTTTTAAAAC
>SDBS01000981.1_pt1 | contig 28794 bp, 19 predicted proteins | sample 2277091 | NCBI WGS metagenome assembly SDBS01 (sample SAMN10404972, study PRJNA504765) | marine sediment metagenome | isolation source: marine sediment core GS10_PC15, 163 cmbsf | place: Arctic Ocean: Southern Knipovich Ridge | collected 2010
GTGTGTGTGTTGTGGATAGAGAGAGACATGTGCTGCTGCTGCCGCCGCCTGTAGGAGGAGGTAATTTATCTCCGTTCTCTCTCGGTATTGGTTTGGCGAAATCCTCCTTTACATGTAGATTTGCACCTTTACTGACTCTCTCTCTTTTTCTTTACATGACCACCTGGACGGCACCTCCGGTCTCCTGCAGGACGCGCGACTCTCCCGTTGCCTCGGAGCACTCGCTCTGGTGCCTAGGCCAGTCGGTGCGCTGACAGGTTTTTCCGCAGTAGAGCATTCTCTTACACCCGGTGCACCTCTTGTCTGCTAACTTTTCGCAGGACTCCCCGGTGCAGATCTCCGTCCTGACCTCGACTCCAAACAGCCTCTTACTGGGACCAAAGAAGGAGACGAGATGCTGCTCGATTCCCTCTGGAACCACAAAGGAGACGGCCGTGATCCTGACCATGATGTTTTCCGTGTCTAGGTCTCCCCCGTGTCTCCTGAATCCCTCTATGTTCTCCTTCTCCAGCAGCTCGTCCAATCGCACCGCGCTTCTGATTCCAATCATCTTTGCACTGATGCTGAGGTCGATGGTTCCGCCGCTTGCGAGTGGGACCCCGGAGAAGACGACCGTCTCCTCGACGAACCGTGTGCTGACGAGCCTCGCGGCAAAGCAACGTTTGTGAATGATGATGTGGGTTCCCATCCGGGCCCCGAGCCTAAGTCCCAGCACAAAATGGTCCGGGTCCCTCAGCAGGTCCTCCGTGGCCGGCTGGTAGACGGTGAAGTTGGGGCCCTCCATGCTGTAAGCTATCTGCGTCTCCACGATGGGCAGATCGGAGAACCCTCCGCCCCTGGCCCTCCTGTGGCACACCCAGTAGGCCCTCTTGGCCTTGAAGACGCCCAGTGCCCTTACGTACTCCCTCGGTTTCCAGTTCTCCACATCACCCGCCCTGTTGAAGGTATCGTCGTCCCTCACGATGCGCTCCCTGAAGTTGATCCGGAATGCCCCGGCGTCCGTCTTCTCCACTGCGTGCACCGTGCTGGACACGACCCTGGTGCTCATCAGTCTGCCCGTGGTGATCCTGCCCCTGGTCCTGCTGAAGGAGTGTATCTCCAGCATCGCCGAGCCCAGGATCCTCCTGGTGGTAGCGCTATTGTCGACCCGCATGCGGACCGCGCCCCGTCCCTCGAAGGGCATCCGTGAGGCGGGGGTGAACCTGAGGCGGCGAGGACCCCTGGGGGTGTTGGCCACCACCAGGCCTGTCGCACCGGACTGAACAGGCGTGATCTCCACTGGGGGCCTGAAGGGCGTGCGCGGCGTGGCCTCGAACACGGGCTCCTCCTCCTGGCCAGGGCTGAAGATGTCGAATCCTCCAGGGCGTCCCGGCGTGGGCGTGAATCCTCCCCTCCGCTCCCCCCGGTGCATGGGTGTAATCGGCGGCGACCCTCCACCTATGGGTCCGGGGATGGAGGATATGTCCAGTGAATCCAGGCTGTGGATCACCGACCTGATGATGTCCTGCTGCGGGGTGCCCCCCTTCTCCGGAATGGGGGACTCTGTCAGGTACATTGCCCAAATCGCGCTCTCCTCCTGCGGGGAGGCCAACGGGTCCAGGCTATCCCAGTCCTGGCATTCTTCAATCTCCACCCAATCTCCTTCGCCCTCCTCCATTGAACCTGGGCTCTCTCCTTCGTGTGTGTATGTACAATGGGACGGGGGGTGAATGGCAAATATATGAGCAAAGGCTTCATTTAACCGGCGCTGTTATCTTCTTCTTCTCCTCTCTGGATTCATCCGCGCTGCACTCACACATCCCACTGAAGGCCTTCACGTGATTTGACACGCTCAGCTGCACCCTCTCCACCGATATCCAGTTGGGCAGCGGGATCGAGTAGTAGACAATGACCATGCCGTAGCACGTCCCCGATATGTTCACCCGCTTCCTCGTGCAAGTCCTGGGGCTCTCCGAGGAGGAGCTGGACTGACCGGATGCGTGGTCGGCCGGTGAATCCGGCACGTCGTCCAGGGATGGTATGCTGTCCCCTTTGCTGCTGCTCTTCTTCTTCTTCTTCTCCTTCCTTGAATCCCTCATCGTCTTCTTCATCGTCTTCTTCTCATCCTTCCTCCTCTGGGCCTCCCTCGCCCTGTCGATCCTTCCCACGTGTGCTGGGGTGGGAATGACGGATTCCCCCTCTATGAAGTCCTTCAGCTCGAACTTGCAGGTAAAGGACCTGGCAGGGAAGAACTGGAAGTTGTGGAACACGATTAGAAGGCCCTCCTGAGCCATCACCCTGAACGGAAGCCTATGGATGGGGTTGATAAAGTCGGCAGAGTCGGGAACGTATGACATCCTCCGAAGACTGATCCTCCTGTGGATGCCGTTGAACACTGGGGAGGAGGAGGCGCGGGAAAGGCGCCTCGTGCCTCCATACAGCGATCCCCTCCTCCTCCTGGAGTAGCCTCTGAGAAAGGGTTTCTTCCCCTTGGCGTCAACGCCGATGCTGCTCGTCTTATCCTCGCTCCCTGACAGAAGGTCCGGGCAGACCTCAATCATGTCTGACCTCTCTTCCGTCTGCTGACTGGGCGTCCCCACCCTCTCGGCGGGGAGGACCGTCTCGCCATTGTGACCGGTGTCCTGTGACACGGTGTCGGTGTCCCAGTGATAGAGGATCTCCTCCTCACCGTGTGCGGTGTGCGAGGTGACGATCCGGTTGGCCCTCCACAGCCACGCGCTATCGTTGATCAGACAGGTGATCTTGAGCCCGTTCTGCCTTCCGACTTGCCTAAAGTAGGTCATGTTGTCAAAGTCCACCGTCACATAGTTGATGGAGAGGGACCTCTGGTGCTGCGGTGGGTCGGCCACACTCGGTCCCACGCTCGACGACGAGGTTCCTCCGATTCCAGACAGGCGAGGGGTATGCTTTCTGTAGGACTCGAGGCTGTACCCGAATATCACCCTTCCTCCAGCCGCGCAGCGATCTCTGTTGATGTTGAATGCCGCGTGCTCCTGCTTGGGACCGTCGACGCTTGGCCCCCGGCTCGCCTTGTGCTCCGTCAGGTTGGCGATCCGCACCTTCCTGGTCAGGATCCTGATCTGCCGGCAGTCGCTCCACCTGAATATGTGCACCATCACGATGAATGTCGCGTCCGTCCTCCACGGGAGGGGGTCAGCGTAGAACAGCGGAACGTGCCTCACCGGACCCAGCCTGCGCGGACTCGCGGGCGTCCCGGTAGTCTTCAGGTCCTTGGACCAGCGGTACCGGTTATTGTCGTTCGAGATGACCATAGTCTCCGTCGTTTGCCTGTTCATGCCCTCCCCCAGGCTGAAGGACACACACATGTGCCAGGAATCATCGCCAAACAACCCCGACCGAACCAGGTTTGAAACGTTGGGGGAGATCACGCTCCCGTCGCACCATCTTCCCACAGGGGCAGAGTGAACCTTGGCACGCGTTGCCAACACGTCCGTTCCGTCGATTCGGAGTACGACCATTCCCCTCTTTGGGTTTCGCTTTGTCATCCTATCCCTCTGCATTGCTACCTCCCTCCGAATCACCCCATAAGTGGCTGACTTCTTGTCGCCATGTCCCTCCTCCTCATCCTGACCGTTGCTGGGGCCTGCAGCAATCTCTCCTTCCATCTGTGCATGTGGGGAATGCTCTGTGCCTGTGTGTGCGCAAAAAGGGTAATAATATCTACGGGAGACAGAACCCGGTGTGTTTGACAAAACGAACATTCCAGAGAGAGAGAGAGAGAGAGAGAGAACGACTTCTTTCTTTCTTTACTTTGTTACACTGCTGCAGCGCTTCCCGTGTCCCTTCCTCCAGTGAAGCCTCTGGCACGTGATGCTGCAGTAGCTCACGTCCTCGCATTCCATGTGACACGGCACGATCGAGCACTTCGTCGTGGATCTACACTGGGCACAGCACATCTCCCCTATGCTATTCAGCACGATCGGATTGCTGCCCGAAACCCCTGGTGATGGCGGTGGTGGCGGTGGTGGCCCACCCCGCGGTGACGGGCTTCGGCTCCGCCTCCTCCTTGTCTTCTTCTTGGGGCGGACGCTTCCGCTGCCCGGTGTTCGGGGGCTGCCGGAGATGGGGGTGATATCATCCGTCCTGAGGCTCGCCTCTATGAAGGCAATCATGAACAGGTTCAGCGCTCCCGTCGCCGCTTCCACCAGGTGGTCGGGACCGTCCACGACGATCGTCACCCCAGTCGGATCAACACCGGGATGGATCCCCAGGTATGGCTTCTCCTCGTCGAACCCGGGCAGACCGGGAACGAACGTGATCGTGAGATCCCTCATCATATCCTCTGCCTCCTCGCTGGATGTCATGATCTCTTGCTGAGCCTGAATGGTGGTCCAGACCACAAAGAACGGCACGACGTTCACGTCGGCCCTGTTCCTGAAGGGTGCCATTCCTGCTATCGCTGTGGCGTTCCACTGGAACAGCCCGGATAGATGCTCCGTGTTTCCCAGGCCGAACACATCGATGTAATTCAGCAGAACCTCCCTGACCGTCCACATGGTGCGTGCAATCGCGGTGTCCTCGCTGTGGTCGTTCGCAAACGCAACGGGCCTGTCCTCGACGCTGTCTCGATCTGCCTGCTCCGCGTCCGCCACCGTCAGGGCGCTCCCCGGATCATCATCATCAGACTGCACGAGGGACGCCGTGAAGTAGTGCCCAACCCGGACGGCCCTCACCCACTCATCCTGTCCCACCAACCCCGGCATCTCTATGGAGTTCATGTCGATCACCACGTCGCCGGGCTGCCCCGGGCCACGGGTGTGAACCTCGACGGGACGCAGGGCAAACACCCTCATCTGGGTGGTTAGGATCTCCAGGACCCCCCAGTCCGCGGCGCGCCTCACCCCGCTCCCCTCCATTTAGCCTCTCTCTCTCTCTCTGCGTCCTCTTCTAATGTGGTTATCCGTCTTTCTTGATAGGATGTGGTGGTGATGAAGGGTGATCTCCCCCGATGATCTCCCTCCCTCTCGACTCTTGGAAGATCTGAGGGTAAGCTACAAATTATACACACTTTTACTTCACAGCGTCCGATTTCACATGGCCATAGATATTGATGATGAAGCCGGTGACCCTTCCCATGCGGTTGTTCTGGCGTCCGTCGCTCACGCGGATCTGCCACTGGCCGTGCATGCCTCCTCCCCAGTGCCTGGCGCTGCCGAATGTCCAGCCTCCTCTGGGGTAGTTGCGGTTGTAGTCGCTGTGCACCTCACTGAGGATGCTCTCCACGCCGTCGGGCGACCTGAGCTTGACGATGAGATCCCCGCGAAGGGAGTGGGTGGCCTCAAAATTGAGGGTCACGTACTCCACGTAGTCGATGGCCTCTCCGTCGGTGTGAATGCACATCCTGGTGGGGAGGGTGATGGTCCACACGTGCTCCGTTCCGCTGTCTGGGATGTTTACCGCGGTGGCGGTGCGACCGGTGGAACACACCCTTTCCCTGGGGATCCTTCCGGACGGCCACGATCTGGCCATGGCCGCTGCAGCTCCCATGTCGATGACTCCCCAGCCGTACTGGTGGTTGTGGTGGATGCCGTTCTCCGCGTCCACGGTAACCCAGTCGGCGTCGGTCGGGTTCACCTTCTTCGCGGTCCTGGCCAGGATGTGCAGCACGTCACGACGGGTCAGTTCTGGGTTGATCGACAGCATCGCCGCGATCCCCCCGGCTACGAGCGGTGCGGCGCTGCTGGTGCCACCGAACGTGTCGGTGCAGTCGCCCGAGCCGTACCCCGCCCGTCCAACGCGGTCCGTCGTCGTGATGCCGTATCCCCTGGTGCCACTGGAGGGTGCCACCAGCATGAGGCAGGCACACGGCTCGCTGTAGTAGGCCCTGCGCTGGTCATGCGCCAGCGCGCCCACTGCGATCGTGAACCTGCCGTTGGCGTACCCATCGTAGTTACCGTTGTCATTGGCCTGGGCTCCGTTGCCGCCGGCCCACACGTATATTCCTCCCTTGCCTCCCCTTCCCGTCTCCGCCGTGTGCTGCATGGAGGCCCTGGTGAGCGGTCCGGGGCCCTGGAGGTCCCGCCCGTCGTCGTACGGGCCCCAGCTGTTGGTCTTGATATGGATGAAGTTGGATTTGTGCGAGAGGGCCATGGCCTCCATGTAGTCGCTGGATGGACCGGCGATGAGCCTGAGACCAGCCAGGTTCGCGTCGGGTGATCCACCAACCCCGCAATTTGCATTCCTGTGCGCAGCAGCCACCCCTGCAGCGCTGGTGCCGTGGTTGTCGCTGGAGGATGGCGCAGGATCCGAGTCTCTGTCATTCCAATCCCAGGACAGATCGGACCTGTAGTTGGGCGTAATGTCGGGATGGATGTGCTCCAGGCCGTCGTCCACCACACCAATCACCACGCCGCTCCCGCTCGCACCAGTCTCCCATGCCTCCACCGCGTTCACGTCCACTCCGGGTGTCCCATGGAGGTGCCACTGGCGGGGGTACATGGGGTCGACCACGCGGTAGACCCTCCGCCTGACCTCCAGCGTCTTCTTCTTCTTCTTCGTCATCTTGTCATCATGTGGGGTGGGCCTGGTCTCCACGGCGCTCTTCTTCTTCTTGCCCACCTGCTTGAGGGCAGTCTTCCTCAAAGAACCCTTTGGGTTCTCTGGTTCCTTGCGGTCCACCAGGATGTCCTTGTCGGGGTCGGTGGAGGTGTTCTTCCAGTATGAAGGCTTCGTGTCCCCTCGGATCTTCCTCATGATGATCTTTCCGCTGACCCTTTCGATCTCCTCGTGGAGGTCCTTCCACTCGTGGCTTCGGATGTACTTCTGGCGCTTGATCTGTCTGGTGTGGCTGAGAATGTCAGGGTTGGCCTCCCCTGCGGCGAGCTTGTCGTGGATCATCTGCGGGGTGTTCTCCCTGGCCAGAAACGCGTGGTAGTCTGGAAGCCCCGGCATGGCGTGGAGGTACCGCATCCCGAGCTTCTTCGCAACCACGTGGGGATCCGCGTGCTTCCTGAGACGCATCACCCAGATGTTGCTGGACTCCTCCCTGTTCTCGCTGGCCTCGCGTTGGAACTCCGCCTCCGAGGGGTTGTGCCGCATCCCCAGGCAAGAGAGCGGCACGAGGACAAGCAGCAGAAGGAAGAGGCGAAACATCGTTTTTGAATAATTGAGTGTGTGTGCTCTCTTCTCTACCCTCCCACACGCTGCTGCAGTCCCGGAAGAACCAGGGGGGTGATATATATCTGAACCGCGCTGATTGATCCCACCCAACCTCTCTCTCCGATGACCCGTGGTTGAACCGAAGCGATCTTCAGCCATACGCAATGTCAGACGGCGGGGTTGACCTTGACGCGCTTCTTGGACCCAGGATCGACCGGCCGGGAACGGGTGCGATGATGGAGACGGTGGTCCGAAGGGAACCGGCCAGGACCGGGGGCAAGGCGCAGCAGTCCCTGGCATCAATGGCAGGGAGCGGCTTCACGGTGAGGCCGCTCAACGAGGAGGAGAAGAGGGAGAGGGCTGCGCTGAGACCCAAGAAGGACCCAGAGGCAAAAAGGCAGAGAGGACCGGGTGGTCCAGGAGACTCTCAGAGGAGGATGACGGACGAGGAGGTGAGGAGGGAGATGGAGGAGGCTGCGTTGCTGCTGAATATCTTGGACGACGACGACAGAGACGAGAAGAGGAGGCGCAAGGAGGAGGACGATGCAGCACCGGGAGAGGAGAAGCCCGCCACGTTCAGCGTGGACCTCGTGGCAGAGATGATCAACCCGTTCGGGAACATAACCGAAGGCGGTGGGAGCGCCGACGCCCTAGACCGCAAGATCGATGTCAGGGAATACTACGGCCAGGAGCACTACCCGGTGTCCGCTCTGGCCTCGATCATCACGTTCGGAGGGCAGAAGCCGCTGTCCCACTGCGAGCTTGGGATGTTCATCAGGGACGACAGGGGAGCGGATCACATGTGGAGGAACCAGCGCTTTGCCACAGTGTCTGAGCTCTCGGCATACATCAAGAGACGCAGGCCCGTTCGGATAGAGATTGGTCCCACCCATCCGAACAGCGACACGAGGGTGGACGCCTCCAAGCGGCACCTGATGCGGCAGCTGGTATTTGACATTGACCTGGAGGACGTTGACGAGGACCACCCGGACGGGTACATCAGGAACTGCAGGTGCAGGGGCAAGAAGATGGTCTGCGGTGCAGGTTGTTGGTTTCACATGAAGGTGGGCGTCAAGATCCTCACCTACATCCTCAGGACTACGCACGGCTACAAGCACATCCTCCCGGTCTACAGCGGACGGCGTGGAGTGCACGTATGGGTGATGGACCAGAGCACCCTCCACCTCACCTCGGAGGATCGAGCGGCGATCGTAGATGGCATCGTCCGCAAGCACGGGAACCCCCGGGTGTACTGGCACAAGGTTCACAGCCCCTACATGTACGAGAAGATCCTGCTTCCCGCCTTCCGCGAGCACTTCCTCTCGGGGTCCTGCCTCCTTGCCTCGCCGTTGTGCATCTCCACGATCGTCTCGATGATTCCGCTCGGATCATCCATCGGAACCGCGGAGGAGGTCACGCAGATGGTCATGTTGGCCATGGTCAGGTACGTTCCCTACGAGGATGGCCCAGAGAGACTGAAGGAGGTGTGGGAGAAGGTCCGCATCATCATGGGAGGGTGCCTGGGTGTTCCGGACAGCACCTTCCAGTGCATCTTTGTGTTCAGGGTGCTCTTCCCTAGGCTGGACGAGAACGTGACCACCGTCATGAACCACCTCATCAAGGCCCCGTGGGTGATGCATCCGGAGACCAAGCGCGTGAGCGTTCCCATTCCCGATATTGACACCTGGAAGCCGGAGGAAGCGCCACGCATCTCCCAGATCGTCGAGCCTCCGGAGGATGCCAAAGACAGGGATCCGTATGGATTCCACAGGAGACGGGCCATGGAAGAGAGGAGAGCAGAGGGCGTGGCGCTGAGCAGCTATGTGGCTCCGGTCACCTACATGGTGCAGAGGGCGTACCCGAGGAGGGGATACCAGCCGGTCATCCCGAGGCCCACCGCGCATGACGACGACGACGAGGAGGAGGAGGAGGACTCATCCTCCAGCGAGATCAGCATATACTCAAAAGAGGAGTTGCAGTTGGAGGAAGAGGAGGAGGAGGGTGGGATGGTGGAGGAATCATACGAGGATGCATATGGCATGGACTGAATAAAGCGAAAAGCCCCGCAGCTCTATTTGTCATGTTGCCTCGCGTCTCCCCTTTAAAGCGTGTCATCTGATTCACACACACACACACACACCCCAGTGCCCCAAAGGTTACAGAGAGAGAGAGAGAGAGAATATAATGGAGGAGGACAGGATGGACGCATTCTATGGTCAGTACGGGAGCGACGATCCCAAACTTCCGCCGAGCGACTCCGATAAGAGATCCAAGCAGATGTTCGCGTCGGAGTTCATGCGGGACCTGGCTAACGGGGAAGGCGTTCCCATGCACACCATCGGGGGAATGGGAGCAATCTCCGACGCCGACGCCGGCGACGGTCTCCTGGTGGTGAACAGCACGTGGGACCCCAAGCAGGAGCCCGAGGCGAACAAGGAGAAACGCCACCAGGGATACATGGGGCAGGCCAAGGAGGCATACAAGTCGTTCAATAGGTACATTAACAGGAAGGACTGGATCGTGGTGCCGTACAGGGAGGACGACATCCAGATATGGGAGTTATCGGTGGAGTATGAAGCCAACGGGGAGGCCATCTACGCCATGATGGCCTCCGGGGTGGTGTGTGGACACACTGCGGACGATATCGCCAGTAACTACCTGGACAATAATAAGGCCACGCGCATGCGGTGGGACAAGGACATGAGGGACATTGGAGACTTGGAGATGGTCACCACGCAGGGAGACATACGCCTTGGAGTCATGTACACGGTCGTCAAGGCTCCTTTCCCATTGGCCGACAGGGAGTTTGTCAACGTTCAGTGGTCCTACAGCAAGAAGAGCGAGAAGAATCCGCACGACAGGGACTGGACTCTGATTGCCCGCCATACCACACACCCCAAGCGCCCAATCGTCTCGGACCCGGTCAGGGCCACCTCCATGAGCGGAATCAAACTGGAGGTCCTTGCTCCAGAACGCGTGGAAGACAGCCTCCTCAACGTGGATCGCGTCAACGTCATAATCTTTGGCTGGGTCAGGCCCAACGGCAACGTTCCACCCAGGGTCATCACCTTGTTCAAGACGAACCTGGCGGACAGGATCGCCTTGCTGAGGAAGCAGGCGCCGTTCATCGGCGACTAGTGTGGTGGTGGTGGTGCGTGCGTTCGGGAGGTGCATGGACATACATTTTTTTCCACACGGTGTATGTATGTGTAGCTGCTCGATGAAAAAATGAATTAAACCAGAGAAGGTGAAGAGACATATTTGTTTTGATCTGCGTTGTTATTATTTTCCTCGACGAATCTCGTATGGGTTCAACGTCAACGAGCGGTTTCATAGGAGGGACACCTCAATGCAAACGCTGCAGAATGATCAACCGGGTGGCAAAGTACATCTGTGTGGTCCTGGTACTCAACGTGGTGGCCTGTGTTCTCCTTCTAGCATTCGCCACACATCGGTACGGCGATCTGAATGGCATGAGGGAATCGCTGAATAAGACCTGCGTGGACGATAATCCATACAACAAGGAGGAGTCCCCACGTATGTGGTTCATCTGGGAGCACACGAGGAGACAAAGCTGCATCGTATCCGCTCAAATCGAAAGTGTCCAGCGTTCATGGAGGGTTCTGCAGAGGAGCTTCTCGAACGTGGTGGAAACCGTTTCCGATGGCACTGAAATAAACAGAATAATTATCAGGAAGCACAGGGAGAAGAAGGAGAAAAGGAAAGCCGATCAGGAGGAGGCGCAGACGATGATAATTTGAGTAAAAAGTTTTTAGAAGCAACCACATCTTTAGTCCACCAGAGCACTACGAATGGTAATGGGAGGAAATGACTGAACGATAGAGAGAATGGCATCGCACATCCACGATGCGCAGCACCGTGTCACCGAGACATGGAGGTGCCAGAGCTGCGGATCAGACGAATTGATGCATCGCACGGTGTGCCATATTTGTTACGAGAGGCGCCGCCTGGGAGGGCAGCGACACTTGTCGGTTCACGTGGTTGCGTTGCACACGAGCACAATGAAATGATCGCATGTGGGCCCGATGGTTATCCTTTGGCAGCGAAGATACCAACGTTACTGCTACGACCCAGGAGGCTCTTCGAGAGACGGATCCTGGCCTTTCCGTGGGACCCTCCACCGTGCCGGAGCCCGTCGTCCAGGGCTCCCTCATCGAGACCATCCGGTGGAGGCTGGGCCAGATCAGGTCAATCATGACGCGAAACATCCTTCGCATGCTCAGTAGGGGTCAGACGCTGGAGGAACTGGTGGCGAAGACCGAGGACCTGGCGGAGAGCAGCGCCCAGTTTCGGAGGCACACTGATCGCTTCACGTGCTGGGGGCGGTGGTGTGGAGACGGGCAGTGGAGATTCTACCTGTTTCCCTGCTGGCCGCTGTGTCGGAGGTCGTTCTCAAGGGTCAGGCGCACCAGGTGCTGGAACCGATGGTGCTGGGGAGGTCGCAGGATCATTGACATTGGAAAACTCGGGGAAGACTAAATGAGTAAACAGATAGATACACCGCTCTTTTTTTTTACTGTACACCGCCTCTACCTTTTCACCTTTCTCTTCTTTGCCCTCCTCTTCCCCTTTGCAAATTGGTTGTATGTGATAGGGCACACGGAGATGGGGTATCCCACAATATCCCTGGTGCTCTGGTCGTAGACGTCGATCGCGTCCCTGAGATCGGGGTGGAGCCTGGGTTCCTCGATAGGGTAGACTGTCTTCCAGTCCCTGGATGGAGAGTCGTCCATGGGATAGGGTGTTGCATCTTCGTCGCCGTCGTCCTCTCTGTCAGTTACCTCTGGATAGGGAGCTCTGAGGATAATGTCCATGGCGGTATTGATGGGAAGGGGGTCCCGCATGACGAGGGATATAAAGTTGCTGCGGCTTCCCACCAGCACCAGGAACTTTATGGCCCTGCTGGTTCCCACATAGAGGTGGGTTCGGTCGGGAAATGTCTGTCCAAAGGCGTCCGGGATCCAGACCCCGACGTTGTGACACTCCCCTCCCATGGACTTGTTGCTGGTGATTGCCCAGGCGGTCTTGATGGTAAAGGGGTCCACGTGGCGCTTCTTGCTGATGACAAAGACCGCGGGAGGGGCGCCGTTGCCGTCCTCCTTGGGGTAGCAGGTCACCTCATAGATGATGGCCCTGGATTTCTTGGTCTTGAATCGCTTCACCTTGCGGACCACCTCCAGCTGACCATTCTTGACGACGCTGTACTTGCTCTTGAATCCGGTCTCCTTGCGCTTGGCGTCCTCATGGACGGCCGTCTTGGTGAAGATGATCTTCTTTCCCCTGTAGAGGGTCAGCGACTTGTTGATCTTGTACTGGGTCCGCTTCATGGAGGAGGCAAAGAAGCCCGTCGTCCTCAGATAGTCCTCGCAGAGCTGGTTGAGCTGGACCACGCCGAATCTCTGGGGTGCTCCCGATTTGGGCCTGCCACCGTTGAAGAAGGTGATGAGCTGCCACCTCTCCTCGTTTCCCCTCGTGCCCTTCCTCAGCCTCTCTATGAGGCTGTACACCAGGGTGCGGGTCTCCATGCCGGCGGGGTTGATCATGACCGCGGGGCCCTGGTCCAGGCTGTGCGTCCAAGGGATTCCGATGGGCTGCTTTGCGTTTATGGAACGGTTGACGCTGTCAATAATCAGGGCGTCCGGATCCACCCTCATGTTCTCATCCAACTTGATCAGGTGCTCCTGGAAGTTCTTGGCCACGTCCAGTGCCGGCGTTCCTGCGCCCCTAAAGTCCGGGATGGGCCTGATCTGGTCAGGGTCCCCCACAAGCACCAACCTGCTCGCACCGGGGCAGCTTTCCAGCGCCGCGTTGAAGGTCCACTCGTCGGCGTTGTACACCTCGTCCATCACCAGCACCTGCATCATTTGTTTGTATTCCTGCATCACCTCGTTGTCCCTGAACGAGTAATAGGATGAGTGGATGGTCCTGGCCCCATCCGGATGGCCTCCAAGGCGCCCCACCAGGCTGATGGCCTGCCTGCCCACGTGGGTCTGAAAGTCCGGCCACACAAAGATGGACGCCACGTGCTCCACTCCCAGAGCGGTCTTGCCCGTCCCCGGACCTCCTTGGATCACCGTGAGCCAATTCTCCAGGACGTGGTCCATGGCCACCCTCTGTCCCTTGTTCAGCGATCCCCGCATCTTGCAGGGCAGCGGATCCTCCGAATCCCTCCACTGGAATACTCCCATCTCCTGCTCAAAGTTGTCCCTTATCCTCTTCAGGTTGCTCACCGTCCTCATCATCAGCGCGTGATGATGAGGCAGCTGTAGGTAAGCCGCCTCCTCCGGATCGGTCCAGTTCGCCCGATCCACGACCCCGGCGCTCTTGTCCAGGATGTAAAGGTACCCACCCTTGAGCATCCAGAAGAACCCGGGCATGAAGACCGGCTTATCTCCTGGTGCACCCACCAGGTACCTCTGGATGGCGGCCTTCTTCTCAAAGATGGTGTGCCCGCGCCCCGACAGCGACTCCTTGAGCTTGGCATAGAACCGCACGGCCACCTTGTGGAACTCCCGCGTTGTCACTCCTCCTTCCTCCGCCTTGAGTCCGGCCTCCCCCACGTAGTCCAGCACGGAGCAAAGCCCCGTGTGCGTCAGCTCCCCCAGCTCCCCGAACTGCTTGGCGTGCGCAAAGAAGCACAGGTGGTGCGGGTTGCTCACCATGATCTTCAGTAGCTCCTCCAGCTTGGCCATGCTCAGCCCCCTGATGTCCTCTATCTTCTCTGGCCAACCCCTGTACGCCGCTGCCACTGCGTCCATCCTCCAGTAATCACTCTGCTTCCTCATTGAGGGAAAGAAGGTCTGCCCCTCCAGCCACGACTTCTCCACGACGTCCGTCGTCCTGGAGTCATCCGGCATGGCATCCTTCAGCGCCCTCACCGCGGATCTCCGAGTGGCAGGGTTCATCTCGTTCTTGGTGATCCACCCAAAGTTTCCCACTGTCAGCGGCGTCCTCCTGAACCCCTTGAAACCCGCCCTCACCAGGATTTTCCATTCACCCACCTTGGTCCAGTCCTTCTTCACCCGCAGCCTCAGCTGCAGCATGGGAGCCACCGTCGGCACGTTCCCCACAAGGGTTATTGTCTTTTCCTTGAGCGATCTCGCACCCTCAAGCACCTCCATCACCTTGTACTGCCCAACCACGTACCCAGTGAAGTCATCGATGTCGGATGGAAACTTCCTGCTCACCAGGGACACCCACACCTCCGTGGCCATCGTGAATCTTGGATTGATTGATTGATTCTGTGGATCCTTAGTGTGTTGACAATTTGTGTTGACCTTTATTTTTCACCCCCGTGGACTGTGTTCCGGTCCGGCAATGATGGTCCCTGGTATCAATCACCCTTGCGTGACCTCCGGATCGGAGTAAGTGATTTTGGTCTGCCTGTCTCTCTCTCTATCGGTTTAGGGTCAGCGTACTTTGGACAAAGCAACTAGAAATGTCGACATCCCCAACCTCCTCGTATCTTTGCGACTTGTAGCGTACCTTCTGTGATCCACGGGGTGGTCATTGACCGCAGATCGACTTCTACGCACACACACACACATTTCCCCCCCAAAGTCAGCCACAACAAAGGAGAGGGAAGAGGAATCCACACACCAAAAAAAAAAGAGAGGGGAGAGGTTCCAAGAGGAGAAGAACAGAGCAAAAGAAAAAAAAATGGCAGAGTTTGCCAACGGCAACGACATGCTGTTCATCAGCGAGGACCACGACCAAGAGGGAGAGGATGACCTCGGAGACTGCCACGTATGCTCCAAGCCCGCCAAGGGAGCGTGCGGTGTATGCGGGGACATTGCGTACTGCAGCGAGGACTGCCAGCTCGAGGACTGGGACGAGCACTGCGACGAGTGCGTTGTGACCTACGTGACCGACCCCAAGTCGACCCTCTGGACATCGGAGGCCGAGGTCGGCCAGGAGTACGGTGGAAAGAGCGCGGAGGAGAAATACATTGGCCTCCCGTTGGTTCACGTGTTCCTCCAAAGGAATGGCCTCGTCAAGGGGCAGATCAACAACGAGGATCTCATCGAGGGACTGGTGGCCAGATGGGGAAGGAAGAGCGTTGCCCGATCGGGCAAGCAGCGCCTTCCCGCCGGCCGAAGGAAAAAGGGACCCGCCGAGATCTACATCTACATCCCCGATCCCGACGACATGACCCGCGCGATTGCAAACGCCAGGATCCTAATCTCCCAGCCCACTCGCAACCACTGGAAGTTTGGACGCTCCGGGACCAACATCTACGCCACCGGGAGGGACCTCCAGAGGGCCGTCAGCGACGAGAACCTCTACCCCGTCCCCACCTCGGGCAAGATCGCGATCGGCGCGGATGTGGACGGCAACAAGCACATGGTCTGGGGAAACTATAACCTCGCCGGGTCCGCCACCCGCACCTTCAGGCAGAGGCTCTTTGGGATGTTCCGCCGAAGGGTGTTCCGCCTGCCAAAGAAGGTCAGGATCAAGGCCATAGACACCCACGGGGTGGGAGCGGTCGTCGGACTGGAGCGACCCGCCACGGCGGACAGCAGGGCAAGGATGAGCCCGCACGATGTTAGGTACATTGTCAAGTACATTGAGGTGTTCATCCCGGACGGCATCCCCGGAACGCTTGGCAAGGACGCGAGCGACGGGTGGTGGGACCCCTTCGACAACAAACTCGATGCAGAGACCGCGCGGTTCGCCTCGGGTGCCCCACCCCCACCTGAACACGACGAGGGCGAGCTCCTGGTCCGTACACTTCGCGCGGCAGGCATGGAGGCTGCGATACGGCAGGAGGAGCAACACGAGCCCGATCCAGACTGCCTCGAGGACATGGTGGCCCTCGCCTCCCTCCTGGGATACGAGATCGACGGCCTCCGCCTCGAGCACGAGCTCGCGAGGGACGACAATGACCCGGACGACGCTGCCGACATCCAGGAGGAGCTGGACGAGGCCACCAGACTCCGCAGCGTCATCGATAAGCACATAGACGACCTGCACGATCACGAGGAGGGCATCATCAACTACCCCGAGATCCCCAGCCACGTCAACTCCGCCGTCACCGACGCCTACGAGATGGTCAACAGCAAACTCTCCGAGTGGATGAAGAAGAGGAAGGAGAAGCGCATCGAGAGGCTCCAGAGAAAGGAGACGGAGCTCATGGACCTGATTCAGAGCATCCAGGACGGTGGCGGAATAGCTGGAAAGGAGATCCGGCGACTCAACCGGGTCATCAAGCAGCTCAAAAGGCTCAACAAGGCCCCTCAGGACATGCCGAGAGTGAGGAGGTTCAGGGACAAACGGAGGGAGCTGGCAAGGGAGAAGCGCTCCCAGAGGAAGCAGACCCGACGCGAGACCCGCAAGGGGTTCAAGGCCGCCAGGAAGGGACGCGCCGGTGGTGATGTCGAGGAGTACGGCAGAAAGCATCGCTACGGTGGCGGTAATGTGTACGGCTATGGCTACTGATTCGTCCATCCCCTCGAAAGGGGATGGACGAATTTTTTTGGTGGGGGAGCCTGATCTTTCAAGAGGAGGGGGGAAACTTGTGTCTATTATATATTTTTATTTCGTTTGGACTTGCGCAATGCGTGGTGTTTGAGAGGGATGGATTTCCACGTGCGGTAAAGAATCCGGAGGGAAACTCAAAGGATCCGGATCCTTGTCCTGCTATTTTTTATTTTTTTTTTGCGAGAGGATGGGAAAGAGTAAAAAAAAAAAAAGAACGAAGAAGGGACCTGATCTTTTTTTGCCGTTTGAAGAAAATCATTGCTATCGCATTCAACCCTGTAGCTGTATTTGGGTCATTTCCAGGGTCCCTCGCATTGCGAAAGCACCTTGTATGTGAGGAACACCGCGACACACACCTCTTCCCATGCTTCTCCTGATGCTGCTGTTGGTGGCGTCATGCTGCTCGGCACTGGATCCCCTGGAAAGGCCGCTCCATGCCGGGGACAGGCTGGCCCAGCCACCCCCGGTCACGCTGGAGGAACCGGAGACCGTGATATCCGAGCAGGCCGTGAGGCTTGACCTGACTACGACGAATGTGCTGTACCACGCACACGTCGTGAGCATCACGGTGTGCAGCGCCGTGGACATCCCCTGGCAGCAGTTCGACAGGGGGAACCCGAGCGGAACGGGATGCAACTCCCCCGGGTTCATCGGACGGGAGATCTTCAACTCAAAAGAGGGCACCAAGGACCCGGAGTTCCAGGTCAGGCAGAGGGCGAGATCCATCTACGTTCGCAAGGTCCTCGTGGACAGGAGGAGCCCAACGGTGTACATGGAGATCAGGGTGAACGTGGACGACGAGCTGGGCAATCCCATCCACCCGATGCACAGGGGGCGCTCCCTTCCAGTGCCTTGGGTACTCACCACACGGTACTCTGCACCCGAGAGGGCAGCATCCCTCGAGGGCGTCCCCTTGGTGGACCTGAAAGGGAGGGTACCCATCACATTCAGTGCTGCTCCCACCTGGGTATCCTTCTCCATCATGGGCGTGATCATCGGAACCCTGGGGCTGCTGTGCATCTTCCTCATCGTCCACAGGCTCAGGAAGAGGAGGAGGCGAAAGGGAAGGGACCTGGCTACCATCAGCAGGAAAACACTGGTCAGCTGGATGTACTCTGCCCAGGAAAAGGGATTCTTCTCCGGAGCGAAGCCGGCCAGGCACAACGTGTAGCTTCGCGCAAAAAAAAATGAACAGCATCCGCATGCGTGTAACGTTCTTTCTTTCTCTCTCTCTCTCTCTCTAAACCCCTTTCTTTAGGCAACTCCAAACCAGGTATTGCCAGTTATTAGTAACTTGCCCAGCCCTCCCTCCCCATAACCACCCACACACCCTCCAAATCGCACACCGACCGCGCATATAAAAAAAAACAGGGAAGGGGCCGGAAAGACAGAGAGAGATATAAGGGTGACCACACACGAGGGATGACGTTGTTTCACTTTCACTACCTGGTGACGGCGTTCGGTCTCACCGTGTGGACTCAGGCGCCAACGGTTGTGCTGGCACTGGCATGGACGCTGCAGGCCATCCTTTGGATCGCAGGACTGACCGTGCCGGACCTGGACGAATTCATATTCTGGCAGTACCTCGCCACGCTCGGTGGGGTCATCGTGGGAACCCTTTTTGTGGTGATATTGAGGGCCCCACCGCTACTGAGATTCAGGGCTGGATGGGTCGGTGCCTGGGGGAAGTTCGTCCTGTGGCTCGTCTTCTACATGGCGGCACAGCTGTTCTACGCATTCTTTCCACCGCCGGAATCCCCCTTTGGAATCATCGGGACCACGGTGTCCCACGTCATTATCCAGGCGGGTCTGTGGATCACCCTCATGTACAACCCGGTCATCTTCAAGAACTATCCCAACCGCGCGTTCTTCTTTATGTCCTGGATCGTCGTGCTCTTTATCATGGAGATGCTCTTCTTCCTGGTCTACATCCTCCTGGAGAGGTACGTCGCCTACGTCGCAGCGGGAGCCGCTGCCATCATCCTGGCCATTTACGCCCTTCTGTGGCCCGGTCGCGTGGTCTACGGGAGCCAGATCACGGCCTTCACCGTGGCGCCACCGTGACTGTCACACACACACAGCACCTCGCACTCCTCCTCGCTGGCCGGCGGATCTCCTCCCCCTCCCCAAGAGAGAAAGAGAGAGACCAAAGGAACACCCTCGCTTTTTTGGTGCGTGTAAAAAAAAATGAAGAGTGATTCGTCGTAAGAGATTTGATTTTTTTTTAATTGTTTTTATTTGCTATTCCCTTCCTCCTTCTCCTCCTTCTCGTCTCCTCCAGGTGTCCTGTCCACCATGTGGGTGACGAGGGGTGCATCAAGAGAGGACAGCGGTGGGTTGTGCACCCTCTGGCTGAGGTTGAACGGCAGCACCCAGCTGGCAATCAGCCACCCAAAGTTGCACATGATTGGGTTATTGGGCCACATGTAGTTGTGGGCCCAGGGGTTCTCGGGGACGACGATCTTCAGGTGGCAGTTGTACTTGATAGCCCACTGCCTGACCACGTGAAACCGAGCGGAGAGCGTGTACTCCTTGGGCGTCTCACCGGTAAAGTCCTCCGGCTTGATGATCGGCATCAGTCCGCATTCGAACTGTCCCGCCATCTGGGCCAGCGTTCTCTTTGTGTTCCAGGATCGGAACTTGAGCCTGAGGTCGGATGGGTTGTGGTCGGGTGCCTGTGAATCCACACTGTGTGGGGTGTCCCACACGGCCATCAGGTATCCCAGGGAGTAGTAGTGGGATTCCCTCTTCCCGTCCTCCCCGGCCTCCACGCTGCCAGGTGCCCTGGGCACGTACAGATCCAGCCTGGCCTGAACGGGAGTGCTGTTGCACCAGGCGTCGAGATCGTCGAATCTCCGGCAGCCTCCGCCCAGCTCCCATCCATCCATCAGCCAGACATAGTCCTTCTCAGGCTCCAGTATCATCAGGGCAGCCCTGAACTGCCCGCAGGCCTTTGCGCACCTCACCGTGGACGACCACTTTGTCAGCATGATGGCGTCTATCTCCCCGCGAACCACGCAGTAGGGCAGCCACTGGTCGGACTCCAGCGTCTCCTTTGGTATCTGGAAGTTCCTGCTCTTCTTCTTCTTCTTCCTCTCAGCGCTGCCGTTCTGGCCGAGCGGTGACTTCCTCAGGCAGGGGGTGGTCTGTCTCGGGGTCAATATCCTCCCGGCAACTTTCTCCATTCCTTTCTTGTTTCTCTCTCTCTTTCCGTGCTTATGCGGAGACCAGGCCTCGCGGTGGTGTTAAATGGACCGCGCCTCCACTTATCAGACTTGAGTCCCCCCGGATCGCATGTGACCGCATGGAGATGACAGGGAACGACAATGGTACAGGGATGTTTGCGTGGTGGCCCGTAGACCGGGAGAAGGGAGGTGTCTACGACTTCCTCGAGCATCACAGCGCCACTCTGAATCTCGCCTCTGGGTGGAACGACAAGATCGCGCTCCTGGACAGGTGGATATCCACACACCATGAGACCCACGTGCAGTTCATCCGGACAACCGGGGCGTCCAGGAGGGCGGCGATGCTTGTTCACGGTGTCGCCCCTCCGGGAGAGGACGAGCAGGACCAGGACCCGGAGCTCGGCATGCTGGGGGACTACGGGGATCCTGCCCCAGAATTCATGCCCGTGGAAAAGGCCCTGAAGAGGGAGAACGCTTCGGGGAAGAGGCTCAGGCAACCCATCTCCCTCCTGGTGCAGTGCGGTCGCGTCGTTGCCAAATCAGAGGAATTCGACACATTCTGCACCTCCATGATTGAACTTGGAATGTCCCCAAGCGACAACCCCTGGATGTGCGTGGTTCTGCTGGAGTACCTGAGGCACCTCGCCATCCGGGCCAGGCTCGAAGACTTCCAGGCGAGGCGCCTGGATAGCGCCCTCAGGGTCGTCATGACCAAGACCGGAGGGTGGGGGATGGAGACATCAGAAGACGACGACAACGACTACAGGCACCTCGTGGACCACGACGGACACGGTAGGCAGCAGCTGGAGATGGTCCGTTTCCAGGACCCCCTCCAGCGGGTGCTGCGCAGGGTGGGCTTTACCCATCCGTACGAGGTTGAGATACCGGCGGTGTTAGTCACTCCGCCCTCCGGACCTGCCACGTTCAGCTGGTACGACGACAAGGAGGGCAGATGGATCACGGTTGACGCTGAGCAGCAGATCAGAGAGAGGGAGAAGATCAGAGAAAGGAACAAGAAGACCAAGACGGAGGACCCGTGGCCGGTTCCAACACAGCCGCTCTGGACATACGACCCGGGAAACCCGGCGGGACTTCCGTGCGTGGACTTTTCCAATCCATCCGTCACGCGTCCGGACACAGGACCCAGTCCAAGGGACTCCCAGAGAGGGCTTTTCAAGGGAGAGCGTATCACCTGGTGGAGCGCGGATGAGGGTCGCTGGGTGACCATCACCACAATGGACCGGAAAGGCCTGTTTGCTGTCTAAAAAAAAAGAGTTATCTGTACAGGTTTCCCATTTATGTCACGGGTCGTTGCTCTCTGATGCAATCACCTCCACACACAGAGAGAGAGAGAGAGAGAGAGGGAAAATGAGCAGTCTGTCCGGTGCTTCAAAGAGAAATTCAAAGCAAAAGAGAAGGCCAAGGAAGACAACGAAGAGAAGGAAGAAGAATAAGGGAACGAAGAAGAAGAGAAGACGCAAGGCGATCGCGGCCGGTTCGGCGGATAGACCAGGTCCCCTGTGGACGAGGCCAAGGGGGAACGTTCTCTTGCATCCGCAGCTCGACGCCGTCCTCTCCAGGCCATTCCCCGCGACCATCTGCATAGACGGCACCACGAACGGGTTCAAGTTTCCCCTCGATCCTTCCGACACCTCCAAGGGGTTCCGGTTCCTGGCCGGCCTGAAAAAGAGGCTTTGGTTCAGGTTCTGGAAGGAGCATCCAGTCAAGAAGAGGAAGATACCAAAGGCTGGTTGGATTAGGTGGCCCTCCTGCAGGAAGGACGGGAACGATGCGGACACTGCCCTGGATGAGGCCATCAGGACCGGTGTGGCCCCAAAGCCCAGGAACGATGGTTGCCGGTACGCCCTTTCGGTGTGGAACCATTGGAGGGAAATGGGGCACACGCCCGTGCTCTCCCAGCTGCCGGTGGTATTTATGAACAAGGGAAAGACCTCCACAAGGCTGTGCACTGCCGGCGATTACTTTACCACCTGGAGGAACCCCTACTCCCAGGCCACGGAGCTCTGGCTGTGGGAGCTCAAGACCGGGTGGCCCATGGTTCCCAAGAAACCCCACATCATGTCCCCTCCACTGGCGTACGTGGACCTGCTCCCCTGGAACCGCTGGCACCTCCAGCTCATGTACACGCGGCTGGCCTACCTGAAGGAGATGGGCATCGTCGTCAACCAGTCCCGCGTCATCCACTCCTGGAAGGTGACCGTGAACGAGGGGGAAGAATCTGTGGGCACGGACGCGGGAACGTTGATCAGGTGGGTCACGAAGGACTACCCTCCCCCCGATTGGGTGCGGGAGATCGGGGACGACGAGGAGGGCGACATATACTACGAGCTGTGATTCGAAGCATCCCAAAATAAACCCGTCTGTGTTATTATACATGTCTGAGCTGTCTCGTGTCGTGTAAAGGACGTGTGTCATGGACTGAGAGAGAGAGAGAGAGAGAGAAAGAAAGATATGGGTGAAGTTGTGAAGGTTGCCTGCCACGGGTGCCACGCAAGGCAGGCCACGCAAGCGTGCATGCAGTGCGGGATAGGCCTGTACTGCGGTCTGGAGTGTCAAAGGAGGCACTGGAAGGACGGCGGCCACAGGAGGATATGCATGATCGTGGCACCGCTGTGGAGGCTCACGGATATAGGGGTCAAGACCAAGAGGGGCGACGGGGACCAACCGCCCGGCCCTGGAGAGGAGGGGGGACCCTCTCGCGAGAAGAAGGGCAAGGAGGAAGACGACGACGAATTCAGCGAGAGCTCAGGACCAAGCGGCGAGGGAGAGTCGCTCAGCCCGGGTGGTCCTCCCACACCACCCCGTGGAGAGTTTGCCTCCGTGCCCAGGGAGTCTGTGGTGCACCTCCACTTCAGGGGTAAACCAGAGGGGTTCAAGAGGGGTCAGGAGAAGTCCGCGTTGATGATGGTGATGCCCATGGACGTGCTGCAGATCATCATCCAGCAGCTTGCCAACTCCGACAGGTGGGACAAGATAACGGAGTTGAGGACGATTGCCAAGGCATGGAGGAACCTCATGGACACGATAGACTGGAAGATGTGGTTGATCAGGCTGCTGGACGTGGACGATGATCCCAGAGTCATGCCTCTCGGTGCGTGGCTCAGAATATTCTCAGTGCTGCTGGTGATTCCCGGGTACGCCCCCACTCCTGACGACATGTTTGGCGGACTGGGCAACCTGGACGCCCTCATGGTCTGGTTCCTCTACAGACAGTACATAGAAAACTCTGTCACGTACGCAGAGAACCTGGATCCGCAGGTCCACCTGAACCAGGTGCTCGACGAAGACCAGACCCTCAGCCCCTACGCGAACCTGTTCCTCCCCACCGTCATCCCTGCGGTTGGGCCCCGCATATTCGCGAGGGAGATGAGGGTCACGGTGGACCCAACCTGGCTGCGCGAGCCCGCGAATTTGTGGTTCCCTCCAGAGCTCCTGGTCGGACCCGGTCCGCAGGGGGAGCGCCTGGGACTGCGCCAGCTCAGCCTGTCGAGGCTATCATGGACGATCCACGTGGCCCGGATCAAAAACATCCCGCAGCTGTTTCGCAACGTCGCTGGTCGCTGCAGGGTGATGAAGGTCGACGACTGCCCCGACTGGTCCGGCTCCTCCATGCGCACATGCAGCCAGCTCCCCGGGCTGGAGTGGTTCAACGCCAGCTGCGACGAGTGGACCTGGTGCGACCTGGGGGTGATGGGGAACCCATTGGATAGGAAGTTCGGGAACCGGAGCATGACGAGGTTCGACCTGCGCAGCTGGAGGCTGGACCGCCTGGTCGCCCCGGGCATGCAGTTCGTCTGGTCCCTGGGCCCGCGCTCCCTCCTGAACAGGGTCCTCATCGTCAAGGACATGACGGACCCGTGGAGAGGAACGGATAAGGCTACCGCGGCAACAGCCCATTCGGTGGCGTACCCAGCCATTCGGCGCATCCCCCCTCCGTTCTTTGGATTAGGAGAGATCAACTACATCCTCCTCCTGCTAAAGAGGATGCCGGATCTGTGGAACCCCCTGTGGGACGCCCTCATCGTCAGGGGTGCCATTCCCAGGACGTCACCAACGAGCACTCCCCCGCTCAACATGGTGGAGGCTCTCCTCGCGATGCCCTCCGCGGATCTCCGATCGCTCATCCTCGAGAACGTGGGATTTAACTTTGTCTCCTGGTTCAACGGGGGGTTCTCGTACATAGCGGACGACGGAGTGACCAGGGTCACGGCAGACTCCCATGCCAAAGCGATCATACTGGTGGCCGCCCGAAAGAGGAGGGGTTCACGGAGCACTCCCACGTTCACGGAGTTTGTGGATATCTACAAGGACTGGCAGGTCGCCACGGCCAACTCCCGAAAGATGAGGAGCACGCGTGATTACATCGACGTAATCCTCAAGCACAGGGAAAACATCATCAACGCAATTGAAAGGGAGGACGAGGATGGAAGGGATATCCAAATCACGGTGCAGGGCGGGAGAGTCCTCCCCCCTGAGCTGTTGTTCAACCTCTTTAGGTGGGCGCAGCGCAAGCAAACAAACATGACGCTGCGTGTGCTTGGGGCCTCGGGGCTGCCGTGGAATTTATGGATCACCGCGCCGCTGGAAAGTTCCGCGGGCAGGGGGATCGACAACCTGATCATCACAACCGTGACCACGTTCGCCATGCCGGACTCCATGATATACCACCCCGGGATCCTCTCCCTGACCCTGTCCTGTGGAGGATGGGCCACCAGCAACGGACAGATGCAGATGAACCTCTTCACACCGCTCATCGAGGACAGCGCCACAGCGATCCATCACGACTTTCGCTCGCTCGTCATCGACGTGCACGGAGGAAGGCAGAGAGACCTCCCACCCATCCTCTTCTTTCCATCCATCAACCTGCGTCCCTACCGCCTCTTCCGGTTCAAATTCTTGACGACCTCGTCGGGGCGCTCTCCAATGTTGAAATAGAAGAAAAAAAGAATGTACGATTGAGCTTTATTTAATCCCCCTAGTTACCACTGCAATCTGAGAGTGAGATCGAGTGCGATCGGGTGAAATGTTTCACGGCGGATGGTATCGTGCCACGCTCATCATCGTCGTCGTCGTAGCAACGCTAACCCTGGAATGCGCTGCGCATACTAAGACGAAGAAGATACCTCGGCGATCACCGGTCTACGGGGTGACGATAATTGTCAGGAACGAGATTGTGGTGCTTCCCAGGCTCTTTGAGTCCCTCAGGCCGTACATTTCCCACTATACGGTGTGCGACACGGGATCCACGGACGGCACCCAAGATTACGTGAAAAAGTACCTAAAGGACAACGGTCTTGCTGGAACCCTGTACCAGGATGACTGGATCGATCTTTTTTCCTACAGTAGAAACAAGTGTCTGCGTAGAGCTCGTCGCGATGGAGAAGATGTGGGAGTGGACTTTATCTTGTTGGTGGATGCCGATTTTATGCTGATCGTCAAGGATGAAGAGCAATTTCACAACGAAGAACCCCCGTACGATTACAATTTGATTGCGTACACGGGATCCTTGCACTATCGCCAGGGGTTGCTTGTGCGACGCTCAAAACGATGTGGATACTTGGGTGATTCCCATGAATATCTGACCTGCGTGGACAATAAGCGTGCCTACGGATTGATGCAGGGAAAGGAGCTGACAACGAACGAACGGATGCAAGTGGAAGCCGCAAGCAGAGGCAGTCATTTTACACGGGGCAACTATGACGGCATTGTCATCTACCACGCGCTGGATGGATCCAACAGGGCCGAGAAGTTCCATAGGGATGTGCGCATATTCACAAAGAGCCTCAAGCGGGACCCGGATAATACGCGTGATTGGTTCTACTTGGCCCGCTCCCATGAAGATCTGGGACACTACAGCATGGCTTTCGACGCCTACTACAAGCGCATGATGATGGGAGGGTTCAAGGAGGAGGTGTGGTACTGCGGCTTCAAGTTGGGAGTGACGCTGCTCAAGAACGGCACGGGAATCGAGGACGCCGCGCGGTATCTCATCGACGCCTTCAACTTCATGCCAGAGCGCAGGGAGCCCCTTCTCTACCTCGCCAGGCACTACAGGCTCAGAGGGAAATACTCTGCCTGCAAGCTGTTCGGACTCCACGCCATCGGCATCCCCTTCCCCACAAACCACGTCCTCTTCGTCGATCGGCACGCCTACGAGTGGCGCCTGGAGGACGAGCTCAGCCAGTGCCTCCACTGGCTCGGAGAGAGCAAGGCTGCCATCATCCTCGCCAAGCGCATCCTCAAGAGGAACCCATCCATCATGCTGCCCGTCGACAAGGCCAGGGTAGAGGACAACCTCCTCTGGTTCGAGGGAAAGCACCCACCCGTAGAAGAGAAGAAATGAATGCCGTTTGTTTATATCACGCACGTGCCGTCCATGGAGGGGGAGACACAGAGAGATGGCATCTACACCGCTGTAGTGGAAAAAAGAGAGAGAGCACGAAAACACAAAAAAAAATGGAGGAGTCCGAACCCCCAGACACCACCATCCGGAGGCTCAGGAGGCAGCTCCACACACAGACCAGAAAGGCGGAGGCCGCGCAGGGCAGGCTCAATGCGCTCAGCGATGCGACGGTAACGCAAGTCAGGTCCCTTCAGGCCGAGGTTGCCAGATTGAGGACCGAGAGGAACAAGCTCAGGCTTGCCCACGAGAAGTGCGTCCAGAGGAAGCAGCCCTCGCTGGAGAGGGTGACGGAGAGGGCAGAGAACGCCGAGGCCCTCGTGGAGAGGCTCCAGGGTCGCTCCAACGAGTTCGCCAGGGAGAACAAGGTGGCCAGGGAGACTATTGCCCAGATGCGCGACGAGATGAGCGCCATGCAAGAGGGATCCGAGGGTCTCCAGGATCTGATCATCCACATGAGGGGTGAGGTCAGTAACGCAAAGAGCAGGCTGGCACAGGCCAGCAGGGAGAGGGGGGCCCAGACGAACAGAGCCCTCATTGCCGAGCAGAAGCTGGAGAAGGCCTGGGGAGACCTCAGTAAGGAGAGGGTGTCCCGAAGGAAGGACATTGCAGCAATCGCGGAGACGAAGAAGAGGCTAGTGGAGCTCACGGACGCCAACAATCGCACGGCCCAAGAGCTCGCAGAACTAAGACGCGCTGCGGAGGAGGCCAGTGATATGGCCTCCAGGATAGCCAGGGGACTCTCACCACACATCGGTCATCCACATCACTCCGTGGAGCACCGAGTCGAGAAGAGCATCGGGTGCGCTCCCTCCGAGCCATCCGCACCCCAGGGGTTTGGCCTCCCAAAGGCATCGGTGGACGCGGTCCAAGTAACTCCTGCCGGAAGGATCCCAGAGATAGAGGAGGAGGAGGAGGAGGTCAGCACTGAAGCGTGCTCTCGCCAGGGATGCACGAAGGAGGTCGCCGGAGTGAGCAAGGTGGACGGGCTGCCGTACTGTAGCAGGGGGTGCCAGCCAAATGGATAGAGATTCAACTTGAGATGAGTACAACAAATTTTCATTTTCCTCCCTTTCTTTACTTCATGTACACCGCCCTCGTCCCGAACCCGTTCCACTCTCCCGCGTACGCCGGGAATACCGTCCTCCTCTTGTCCTTCTCGATCTCGGCACGCTCGTCGGGGAAGATCTTTGTGGGGTAGTCGAAGCCGTGGAGGTGCTCCAGCAGGTTGGTCGTCTTCCACAGGCCGCTATCCCCCAGCTGGTTCTTCAGGTAGGGGTCGTTGCGTATCGACTCCCGGAGGGCCATGAAACGATTCCAGTCACTGATCCTGGACTTCTCGCGAGCAAAGGACGCGGAGATGTCATCCTCGATCTTGTCGACCTGCTCGCTGAGCCTCCTCAGCTTCCCGCTCAGGCGGTGCTCGAGCTCTCTGCCGAAGGCGCGACCCGCCGTATCAAACACATCCCGGATCTTCAGTTCTCTGGCCTCTTCGTCCCTGGCCCTCTTCTTTCCGTCCAGCTTCAGGTTCAGATCGTCCCTCCTGTCCTCCTCGTCCTGAAAGTAGGGGACATCCTGGTTGATGGTTGGGTCCAGCCTGAGCGCCGGCTTGTCTGTGCGGTGATCGAGCTGAGTGGTCTTGTAGCTGAACATCTTGGAGATGAGGGTCTTCCTGCGGGACTCGTCCCTTGCCCTCCTGGCAGCGAGGTCCTCCCCCGTGCTGAACTCGACCGTGGCCGTCGTGAAGGTCCTCTCTGAGAACGCCAGCAGGTACTGCCTCTCATCTGTCAGTATCCGCCTGTTGCGACGCCCCACGTCCAGGAGGCTGTCCATGAGCCCCTTTGCGATGCCAGCCTCCACCTTTACGTCCCTGTACATCAGCCACCTGATGTAGGCATGCTGAGGCTCCGTTGGAAGCGGAATGAAACCCGCCCCGCTCACCCACCTGTCAATCAGCACCTTTGCCTGCCTCTCCAGGTCCTGCGACGTCCCAACGATCCAGGGGTATGCCTCCTTCAGCCTGTCCACGAACTGCGTCCTGTGGACCAGGTACACCGTCCCCACCCTACCCGGCATCGCCTCCTTCACATCGGCCTCCCCCTCGATCGTCAATCTCTCCGGTCCCGTGAACCCAACCAATCCATTCAGAAGCACTCTTTGCCAATCCGCAGGAGCGGGGAACGGCTTCATGTTATTATTCCTGTGCCGATCTTCTCGTGTGTGCCAGCACGTAGTTCATGTGATGCTTCTCCCATCCCCGGGAGCTGCAAAATACCCCCCTGTCACTGTTTGGCCGTCTGCTCTCCACTCCCCCCACCCCCCCCCCCTCACTGAATTTTTTTTTCTCTCTCTCTCACTATCCATGTGTGTACCGTCTCTACCCATGACCCTGGGTAGAGCTGCCGCGCTTTTTTTTTTTTTTGTGGTTCCAGCACTACCCGACCCCTCGGGTAGTGCTGATGTCAGACTTTTTTTTCCCAGAAAAATAATTATGTCGGGGTCAGCACTACCCGAGGTCTCGGGTAGTGCTGACCCCAAAAAGTTGGGGCACAAATGGGGCGATTCCGG
>SDBS01000982.1_pt1 | contig 28788 bp, 70 predicted proteins | sample 2277091 | NCBI WGS metagenome assembly SDBS01 (sample SAMN10404972, study PRJNA504765) | marine sediment metagenome | isolation source: marine sediment core GS10_PC15, 163 cmbsf | place: Arctic Ocean: Southern Knipovich Ridge | collected 2010
CTAAAGCCATCTGTTGAAAGATTTCTTATTGTGACGGCATTCCTTTCTGGTATTACTCTTGGACTGGATAGGTTTCTTTTGTATTCGAACCTCTCTATGTTTCCTATCCGTGTCTCTTTGCCTTTAAACGTCTGGGAGTCCATTCCTCCTTTTGGGTTGAGCCATTCAAATCTACGCTCCACCTTATGGCATGTTCTGTCTATCTGGTAGGTTATTTTCTCGCTCTTAGTGACTACAGAGAACGGCGTGCCTGTCCTTAAAATAATAAACACATCATAATGATCTACGTTGCTGGCTATATTCAGGTCACTGGTTCCCGAAGGCAGAATATATACATCGTCTGTACCGGGCTCGGAGTCTATTATCTCGTCAATGGTGGATATTAATACTCCTGCTTGGCTAAATGTTTCTACCCTTCTTCGTAAGCTTTGGGTAGTTGTTAGGGTGGAGGCATCAGCGACAATACTTAGTTGTGCGTGTTCGCTTGCCCCTATCGTTACCGTCTTAGGCATCTCTGTTAAAAACCTGTTGCCAGCTCCCAGAATTACGAAGTCGTCAAGATTGTAATTGGTGGAGATTATAGTGTCCAGGTTTATATCTACATAAGGAACAGTAGAATTTACTACTAACTCCTTATTGGCTGAGTCGTCTGTGAAATCTTGTAAGGTGTTTACGGGTTCTCCTGTTGAGTCAGGGACATCGAACTCTTCTGCATAGTTAACATGCAATAGAACTCCTGAATCATCCCCTGCTATTGGGGTTGATATTCCTCCTAATGGTGCAAGGTCGCTACCTACCTGTGCCTGCATGAATCTTTGTAGGTCAAAAACAAAATTGCCTTGTCCATCTCTTTGGGTTCTCTGTCTCAGGATAAAAGCATTATCCTTAAACACATCAATTACAACTGAGAAATTCTCATAGAAGATAGCTGCTGTGCCTCCTGATGAGGAGGGAAGGAACGTTACTGTTATTGTGCCAAACCCTGTGCTTTGTGTTCTGGTTTTAGGAGCCAAAGGATATACCAAATCTATCTCTACCCTGGCAAGATCGGCAGGGAAGGTCTGTGTTACTGTATGCGTTCCGTCAAAGGCTGCTGCGGGGCTTCCTGTTATCTTTATCTTGGAGCCTTTCTTTACGCCCGTTAGTTTGTTGTTGGTTGTTACCTGTGTAAGACTCCCTACTGTTAATTGATCGGTGGCGTTATAGAGGTCAACGGTTCCTGTCTCATCGGATCGGGTATTGGGGCTTCTGTCCGATGTGAAGATATATTCAACAGGCAAGTACGCTGCTGAAAATTCATCAGGGCGTTGAGATACTGTTATCATTCACCTGCTATAAACTCTACTGATACGTCTGCTGTGTCTGCCTGTGCTGATATCGTGTCTATGTTGGCAAAGGCGGCAAATGCTACTCCTGTTTCACTTACGCTAAGATTGTCATTGTGAAACAACCTTACCTCTCCGGCTGCTATTTTGACGTCTGCCGTGAAGCCTCCTGTGTCTTCAAATCTCAATCGAATGAAATTGGTTGAGTCTATGTTGGCTATAGCGAAATACTTCAATGCCTTTAGCTGTCCCGCTCCTATTGCTGCGCCTATCTTTACAAGTTCTACCTCTGACCCACTAGGAACCCGTGCAACCCTGTTGGTAGCGTCTGTTAGTGTTACCGTTAGCGTATTGTCTAATTCCAAATCCTTGCCGTTAAGGTTGATTTTAGCGTTAAATGTTTCTGTTAAAGTTGCCATGTTATTTAGTTAAAGCGTTGAGTACCCGTTTTTCTATGTCTTGTTGTGCCAAGCTCGGAATATCTAAAGAATTCTTGAGATTATCAATTGCATTAGTGTATATGTTTGTTGCTGGTATTCCCTTCTCTTTTATCTTTCTGCCGATAAGGAATGCTAGAGAATTACGGCTTATGTCTGTGGTGATAGACTTCTGGCGTATCCATCTAAGTATCCTGTTGACGGGAGGGAATGTTCCCGGCCTTCTGCCCTGGTCTACAAATTCCCAATGTGCAGGCGCGAATATCTTAAACGAGATAAGAGCTGGCCTTTCTTCTACTGTAAACCGGGTCTTCTCTATCAGGTCGCCGGACGCTCTTTTGCCCTGCTTAGATAGCTCTTGACGTATCTCTGCTACTGTGCTAAAGCCTCGGCCTCTTAGTCTGTTTACTAGAAATGTGAAGTCAGCCATTTGTTAATTCTGTTCCGGTTAAAGCAAAGTATAAATTCTGTAACTGATGAACGCATTTTAATGTTGTATAGTGGTATAATAAGCCTCCTTCATTTAACCCAAAATCGAATTTAATATGCTCTCCACGTTTTACAGCGTATAAAATGTCTTTATAATCAATTACATATCTATCCCCGGCATGCTCAAATCCAAATTTTAAGAACCATTCTTCAGTTAAAGGGATGGGATTGTACTGTATCTCAGAAGGCGAAGATTGTCCTGATATTATTTCCATCACTACAAGATCGTCGGCATTCACCTGAAACGGTTCGTTTTTGCTGCTGTAGCACCAATTGCCTATACGTAATTCTGTTGCTGTCATAAAGTCTTGAATAAGTCAGTAATGCAACACTCATCTAGCTTAGTGGCGTCCGTTATTGTTATAGTTGCCACATAGCCAAACTCATTGGTATCGTCTTGGTCTAAGAACCATTCATAGTTTACTGCGGTGTTCTTAAAGCTTACCATCTCTGTTCTTCCGTTGACAGTTAGCTCCTGTTCATTATCTCCCAGCTTGGCAAATGTTACCACTACGCTCTGCAATAACTCATACATATCGTTGAGTCTAGTGATCTTGTCCTCTGTCTTTAGTCCTGATTGTGCTATATCCCATGCTCCTAATTGTATGACCCATGCATTACTGTCTCCTGGAGAATCTATGGTCTGTGTGTTTCTTATAGGAAGCAAAACTACTACAGGCATCTTCTTATTATGTGCCGGGTTGTTATCGCTCTTCTTGCCTGCGAAAGATCGTACGTTGTCTTTGCGGTCATCAATGATGAACTGTATTAAGTCCGTTAGAAAATTAATCGTCATGTCCTGTGTATCTAAATATTACTATCATGCAAATGAGAAAGATAATGATGCCCAATATCATCTCTTCTTGAGTAGATGGCTAATCTTTTTAACGTCCTTGTCGTTGGGATCAAAAGATTTTAAAATAGCCGACAAGATGCTTTTAATGTCTCCTATTGTATTGACTTTAAACCAGTCAACCTCATGGGTATAAACCTGCTCATCTACTAGTTTCTCTACTTGCTTTTCTATTTCCATTATTTTCTTTTTATGTCTTTGTTTGCTAAATCGAAATACCTGTCCTTATATCTTGAGTTCTCCGTATCATACATCATAAAGGCATGTATCTGGTTTACGTTGTAATCTGTTACTGGCTCCTTCCTTCCATACCACCCCGCTAATCTGTCTGCGTTTCCGGCCAAATAATCCACTGTCATTATAATAGGATACCTAGCCGCTAACTCATCTATGCCCGCCGCTTTTTCGAACTTCTTTCTTTTTTGGACGTGCTGCGGGACACCTTGCGCCTCTTCGTAAACGGGCTTATATCTTTCTTTGATTTTATCTCTCTGCTCAAAAAAAAATTAGCTATAGAGAATGCATCCCAGATACTCACCTGTTTGAATTTCTCTGCCCTCTCCTCGGAGACATCACAATCGTAAGCCTCTCCCTTCAACCTACATAGTATAGTTAGTATATACGGAAGACGAGCATAGTCCTGCTCGTACATCTTGACCTCTTGTTTCATGTCCTCCCACAGCCCGTAATTCTCTATTCCTAAATCTTTCAATAGGTAATATTTCTTCTTTTCTACTTCAAGGTATTCTATCTGGTCTTTGGCTTTCAGCAGCTCCTCAAAGTTTAATAGGTTTCTTAGTTGATGTATGAGCCCGTTAATACTGTGTGGAGAGCATTGCCGTATCACCTCCATGTCAATATCCGAAAGGATGGATAACCATTCAGAGTCTTTTAGGTCGGGATTGTTCAGTTCAAGAAACTTCTCTATGCTGATCTCTTTCCAGTTGTCCAGTATCTTAAAGGGAATCTTTTTGTCTTTGCTTTGGAAGTGTCCTTCTGTCATCGCATGGAATTTATTTCGTGAAATAAAGCGTCTCTCTCCTTCTTCTCAGTGAACGTCCATGTCCAGACTTTCTCCGTTCCCCTGATGTGCATATCCAGAAAGAACTTGTCCTCGTCCCTGATCTTAATTGCTTCCATCTGATCTAAGTTTACTGGCCTGTTTCCTTCTTCTAAATGCTTAGGTGGTTGGATCATTCGCATGATGCACTCTTTTGAAGTTCTGTAATAGCATTCAGCTCCTTTGTATGATACTCTTCTGCGTATTGCTGCACAAGCGCCGTCCGCTCTTCTTTCGTATACTCACATAAATGGCTTGCCCCGTCATCCCCATAATCTATTCCGTCTTTAAAGATCATTTCTGCTATATCCTTTGCTGTCAAATCCATAGTCAAATATACTAAATATTATCCACCCACGAGGCGCCTTTTTCTATCAGCTTATTAAAAGCCCCGTACCGTATAGCATCCATCGAATGGTCGTTTATTCCATTGGGTTTATTAATATACTTGCCTTCTTTGTCCTGCATCCATTGATAGTTCCTGAACTCCTTTATCGTCTCTATTCCTGTGTCTACCACATGGAGATTATATCTCTTTACTACATTGATCCCGTTGATGACAGAATCCTTTCCCTTCTCTGTGGGGTGGATGTTGAACCCAGCGTTATATATCTCCTGTATGCTCTTAGGCTCTGCTGAATCAGCGAATATCTCATCGGTATAGCTAACCTCCATATCCTTCATCTTGTCTATGATGGTGTTGTTTAATAGTCTTGTCTGATAGATCAACTGTTCGATATACATATCGTCCTCTTTCACCCCGATCTTTATTAAGGTGGTGGGGTCATTGGTGAAGCCAAAGTCCATGCCATACCAGAAAGCTAAGTCTTTGGGGAACTCCTTTATGGTTTTTACGTTACTGTAAATCAATCCCTCTAAGCTGCCTATCTCTCCGAGGCCAAATACCTTCCACCAGTTAGGGTCTTTTGTCTTTCTTTTCTCGATGCTCTTTACTATCCGCTGATCCAGGAATTCATTATCCAGATAGGTGGACTGTATAAATCCTACATCATCATCTCCTAATACTTTAGTATGTGCCCAGAACTCAGATACCGGGTTAAAGTCCAAGAATATCTTTCTCTTTGTCCTTACCTCTAGCTGATCGTATACAGGATATGGGACATTGTTACACTCGTTGATAAATAAGATGTCTCTACGGCCTCCCCTTACCTTAGAATCATCATCTGCACTAAAGAACTCTATTAGGCTACTTCCTACCCTATAGGTGTTATCGGATTTGTTGTGAGCCCTTCTGTTGTAGATTCCATACATGTTAAGCATGTTGAAGAAATCTCGCATTGCCCCTCTCTTTAAATGGGGCAGACTCTCTGCTACGACAGATATAATAAGCCCCTTATTTGAGACGTCTGCAATAAAATAAAGAAGCTGTAGTATTGTCCAGGTCTTGCTTGAAGAAGTGCCGCCCTGATTAACTATTATTCGTTTCTCTTTGGCAGTTTGTACGTTCTGATGATATACTGATGTTACTTGCAATCAACTAGCTGGGTTACAATTATTAGGCTCTTCCTCCAATTCGATAAGCTCTATATGGCCATTACATGAATATGCTGTCCCGCAATCAGGGCATTTTACGCTGTATAAAAAATCAGCATCTATATGAGAAAGTGTTCCGCATTTACAATGAACATCCATGCAGACGCTTGTTCCTTTCCATTGAATCCAGCCATGCGGCTTATCTTCATATTTTTCTTCTAAGTTGAATGACTCTTCCCAAGTTTTAGCTTTTTTCATTTTGTCTCCACCCCGTGAGCATATGAGACTCACTATCTGATTATCAATGCGTTATAATATACCCCTGTTACCTGCGCTAATCATCTCCTATGATTTCTTCGACATCGTCTTTCTCCGGCCCTTCTCCCCAATTGATAGTCTTGTTTACTGTGGTCTTGTTGTCGGTCTTCTCTGTCAGACCTAAGTCTCTTGCTATAATGTTAGCATTATAAACTCCTACCGCTGCGCCCTCGAACTTATTAGCATACATTTCTTGACTTATCGCGCGTATGACTGCCTTAAATTCTGTGTATCTATCGTCTGTATTGTCTCTGTAATCTCTTGTGTCTATGATGTAATCTCCATGCCATAGCCAGGTATCGAATCCTGCCCATGTTAATGGTGGTATGTGAGGTATTGGTATTATCTCTCCTCCCTTAGATAGTTGATAGGAGAATATAACATCTTTCTTCTTGAAGGCTTTGAATTGGTTAAAGAGCTTTAGAAAGTCTTTGGGCGTCTTTATGTTCTTTGGTCTTCCTGCTGGCATTATTTGTCTTCTTTCTCCTTTGGGGTTTCATGTATCTTATCTGTTACTCTGAATACATGCTTACAGCTCTTACAGGATACTCTATAGAGAGCCTTTCCGCTTGAGGTTATCTTGTCAGCGATGATGCTGTTCTTTGCTTTACATTCTCTACAGTCTTTCATTGCTTAGCAGATTTAGCCAATATCATTCTTTCTATCTCGCCTTCATACAAATGCTCTATGGTAGAGTCTATTTTATGGAACGCTTGATACTTTCTACATACGGACGCAGGAAAGGTTGCAATTCTTTTTTGATATATACATTCCTCATCAATTATTGTAAAATCAAGTACGCCATCTCCTTTTTTATATTTAGGAGGGTTATCTAGTCTCCATGAGAGTATTTTTACTTGCTCATTCAATAATAATACCTGCTGGTTTAAGTTTTGCAAATCCTCATTGGGTTGTAAGTATTTTTTATTCCACATATCTACCAGTTATTGTCATGTCTGCTCTCAGGAGCGTTGTCTTGATTATCTTGGTCTTCTTCCCAGATACTTATACATTGAGCTATAGCCTCATCCTGTTTCTTGCCTTCTTCTTTTAGCTCAGGGATACATCTGTCTAAAAAGTCATCTTTGGTCTCGTCTTTTCTTGGTGTAGGCATTATAGTTTACTTCCGTAGATGAGTGATTTAATAAATGATTTCTTCTCAAAGCCACAATGGGTGCATGATGCCTTTTCATCTATAGGCATTCTCGTTGTTCTTGTGCAGCGGGGGCATAAGTATTGTTTGAAGTCTATTACCATTTTCCTATGGGGCATTTCTCGGACTTGAATTTAGCTTTTATTTGATAGAAACACAAACATTTTCCGCAATTGAGAAATACTCTATGTTCACATCCTTTGCAGATAGCTATTCTCTCTTTGTATCCCGCTACTTGTAGCTCTTGATTGGGGGCAGGCATCCCTACCATCTTAGATAAGATGTTTATAGCTTGTTTGGTGCAGTTGTCACAGCCTCCGTTTAACTGTGCGGGAACTTTGGGTTTTACTGCTTCGTTGTAAAGCATCTCCAGGGCTTTGAGTTTGCCTTTTATGTTGCCGGAATTGATCTCTGATAATAGGGCTATTATTCTCTCTTTCAAGTATTAAAGATACGGAATTATTGTGAATTAGTTACGTGTTTTCTTTAGGTATCTTAAGGGAATCTCTCTAAAGTCTCTTCCTCCGGGGATAGGTTTTTCTATCAATGCCTTCGGTTCTCCAGTAAAATCTTCCCATACTCCATTCTTGTAAGTTCCGAATAAGGGATAATAAGCTATCTTCCAGGGATCGGGTTTGTTGTCCATAGTATAAGTGTCTCCTATTTGATGAGATGTCCAGAGAGGGTCTTTAAGAGCTTCTGTCATGGTTGTTTGTTTATGGGTTAAATGAATGACTGCCTGAGGGCTGTAAGTGTTGTATCATATTTCTCTTCCAAATATCGAACACATTGACGCCTAGAGCCGTAATAAACCTTTTTCCCATCTTTAAACACCCCATACCAATAGTCTGGATAAAGAGCTGTTTCATCTAAAACATGCTCTGGGGTATATGGCCTTATTATGTATGTGCTCATTTCTCTACCTCCCCTTTGTTTTGAGAGGCGTATTCTTCTACCCATTCAAGTCCACAAGAACATTTATATTCATCAGGAAAAGTCCCGTTAGCCACCGTAGTTATGCCTTTATTTCCACATTTAGGGCATTGCAATTCCGTCTCTGCGCTCTTGTCCCTTTCAACAGATAAAATAGGTTCATCACAGGTAGTTCCTGTAAGAGGCTTGTCCCTTTGAGGTAATTTAGAAATTAGCTTTTGATATAGCCAATATGCCCCTTCACGCCATCCCAAATAATACCCTTTATCGATGGAATTATCGCTTTTTAATTCTTCGGATTCCATGTCGATAAGATTTTTTACCTCGATCTCACTTATAAGGGGTTCTTTATTTGAAGAGGATTCAACTTTAGGACATGTACAAGGCCTTATCCCTGCTGTTCTGTGAAACTTATGACCTCCACACTCTTCGCAATGTCCTGGTGGATTAAATGGGCCTTTGTTTTTTTCTCTTTCCATTATTCTGTTCTTTCTTTTTCGACAATAATTCTTCCAACACGTTTAGGCCACTGCCTTGCGTTCAGTCAGATAATCCTTGCCATCTTCATACGCTTTAATTATAATTTCTTCTAAATTCATGTTTTTTTAGGTTTAGGTCGTGGGCGATCAACATATTCGCATCTTGCCCAAAATTCTTTTTCTTCATATACCCCATCAGTCATTGGGATAAGTTTAAATAGGCTATTATCGCAATCCATACCCAATAAAATGCAATCTACAATGCTTCCGTCAAGTCCATCTATATTTTTGACTCTGGGGCTGATATATTGCATGTGCTCAAATGGCCGGAATCGCTTTTTACGAAATTCTTGTTCACTCATAGTTAGCTAGTATTAAATAGGCCACACGTCACATTTTTGTCCACATTTTAAGCATCTGTAAAATAAAGTTACATATCCCTGAATAACCGTATTGGCATTACAGCATTTAGATTTCTCTCCATATTTTGGACTATCCTTTCTCATTGTGTGTTAAAAAGCTCTAAAAATCCTTTTATGCCTGTTTTTGGATCACTACTACGATAATACAAATAAGGGAGAACAGCAAAATCATCGCTTTCAATGCTAGGTATAAAATCAATAACACATCTCCAAGAGCAAAATTCATGTTTTCCAGGGTCTTCATCGTCTTCCCGGAATACTGTTATTTCAAGCCTATCATCACCTTCTATTTTCTTTTGGCAGTGATCGCAGCCATATTCGGCTGCTGATACCATAACCCTTCGTTCAGCCATCTCGGTTTTGTATTCTGCTTTTTTTATTTCCATAATCTAAGTGTTATCTGGTTTATTGTTGGGTTAAAATATGTCGTGCCTTATAAGTCAAATTGGGCGTAAGTCCACAGTAAGGGTCTACCCAAATGAAGTTATTTCTCTGCCAATATAGCATATCTGAATCATCATCAAAAATGACATACTTAACTCGACTGATTTTAGCATTTAAAATGCCCTTATTTGTTTCCAGCCACGCCTTAATCTCACATCCCCTTGGAACTGAATAGCTATAATCTTCCAATCCTGTGAATCTCAAATAAGGAGTTACATCTATTATTTCACCTTCAAAGCCTCTTTGTTCAAATAAATTTTCCAGCTCATCTAATGGAGTCCCTTTCCTCCATGTAGACGATATAACGACTTTTGCGCCTGTATCTTTGATAAGGGAGTTAAGCAGTTCGATCTTTGCTGGATCGATCATTGATAGCCTGTGATCCTTATCTTGAGCCTTCATGTCTTTAACTCGGTCACACTGCCTTTCGCTTCGATACCAAAGTTCGTGATTGAGAACCCCATCTATATCTAAAAATATTATTTTCATTCTGTCTCTCCCTCTTCTTGTTTACTCAAGGCTCCGTGCATCTTATTACCGTAACGCTTTAATATGCTCATAGGGAGTCCAGCATCCTTTCCGTCCTCTTTGATGCTGTAAACGTGTTTTAATTCCTCCCAGCAGTCAACTAATATTTTAGTGATGCTTTCTTGTTTAGAATCATATTCCTTGAACTCTGAATCCATCCATAAATCAGCATGAGAGGCTTTTTTGCAATGAGGACATATCATGCTTTCGCCATCTTCTGTGAACTCCTGTACATACTTTCTGTCTGGGCGGCGTTTCTTGCATGATTTACAGCCGCATTCTGAGCGTTTATGGCATTTTGGACAATTTACTCCGGCCTGTGTAGTGGGGAGGGATAACTTATTTTTCATCCACTTAGCCCCTTTTCTTGCGCCTGACATTCGTGCATTTTGCAATTCTTCTGCTTCGTTTTTGGGCTTATGCTTTAAAGGAAATTTTTGCTCTATATCTCCCTCCGATATAGTTGGGGTTATCCCTTTGGGGGGTTGGGATAAACGATAGGCTTTATCATAGCCCTTTTCAAAAGCTGATTGTAGTCCCTTTGACCATCTTTCAGAAAGCTCTCCTGCTATTTCTTCGGAATATTTATCATGTAAAAGCATTCTGTAAATTTCTTCTTTACTATACCAGTTAGGTGGCTTATCTCCCTCTGTTAAGCTTTTGTCTTGTTGGGGGGTGGTTAAAACGTATTCAACATCAGACTCGTATATCCTTTCAGCGTGGTATGTTCGTTCCCATTTGGGCATCGTATTTCCCTGATCGTCCTTAATCTGCAAATAAAGCTTTTTTGGTGTCTCTTCCTTATCCATTTTTATAGTGATTAAATTATATTACTATTTGGGCGTTTCCCAAAAGGGATCACTCGCTCCCTCCAATATCAGAGATGATTTCCGAATCGCTTGCTAACGCAGGGTTCTCATATATGTTGCCGATGACCTCATATTGATAACATTTCCACCCAAATTCCCTTAATGAATTTGGGCTATGGTTTTCTATTGGTTGATTTGGATTACTTGTTGGATCGTAGGTAATAAATTTGTAATCATAAAAAACGACAGTTTCAACTGTATGACTGAAATGTGTAGGGTTTTTGCCTTGATATGCAATAGAATTATGGTTAGTTCTTATTTTTACAATATCTCCTTCATATATCTCTTTTCCGTTCTTGTCCTTGAGACCAGTATACTGCATAATTACAGGGCTGTCTCCGAAGTCCTTTTGTATGGTTTCTTGTAGCGTACAATCCAGCAAGCCAAAATATGATGTCATTTTAATTTCTTCATTCCATGCTCTAAACTTTATTTGTCTCTTCATGCCTTGTTTTAGTTTAATAATTGGTTAATAACTTCTATTCTGCTCTCACATGACCAAACACTTCCCCCATCAAGGCAAAGCACAGAAAACCATCGTTCGTTCAACTGAGCCTCTGTAAATGGCTTCTCCTGCTCTTCTAGCCACTCGTCCTTGTAGTTACAGGTCAGGAAGTCGTTATGTAGCTTTAGGTCTTCCCAATCCTTATACACTTCCCGGATCATTCCCTGGTTTCCATGAGGATGGACTTTTACAATATTTCCTTTTCTTTTCTCCATTGCTTATTTGTTAGGTGGTGTAAAGTATTTTAAGTTTTCTTTCTATAGATTAATTCTATGTAAGGTGTTATTGTTTTGGGGGATTAAAAAGTTACTCTTTTCCCTTCGCTTAAATGCTCAGGAGGGGCATCAGACTTATGATACAAATATTTGGCGTCAGCGTAAAATCCTCTTGTTGGCCCTCTTTCGGGCTCACATTGTGGACGATAAAGCGTTGTCCTTTGGGTATCTAGCCCGGAATTTAAGTCTAAATATTCCCAACATTGCATGTCACCATAAAGCCAAGATCGTTCCATTCCACATTGAATACATTTTTCAGATTTAGGATTAAGTTTACCACTAATATCCTCCCACTTATGTCGTTTCTTTTTCTCCATTACTTTCCTTTCTTTATAAATCATTCATTATTAGGGCGATTCCTTGCAGGATCGTTTATTCCTTCTATCTTTTTCAATTGCCCATCTTAGAGAAAAAGGATATTCATACCATTTCACTATCGCATTAATTTACCTGAACCATTACTCCTGCTTGCGGGTTTTTTGCATAATATGGCTGTCCCCATTCTCTTTTTTTCCTATCAATACATTCAAACCGATTCCAAGCGGTATACAGGGGTCTTATGTCATAATCACCAAGCAACCTCCCAACATAAGATGGATGTACTGTGGCATCATCTATTGTATTCTGAACCCATTTATGATCGATATATTCCTTACATAATTCAAGTAACTGTATTTGGGCGTTACGTAAAATTGCGCCATTATGCTGAATGAATCCTTTGCCGTTTACGAAATCACAACTATCATCTTTAGGAGGACTAGGCAAAAAAGACATTATTCTATCTACCTGTGCAATCAATGATTCATGTTTCAAGCACTCATCTTCATCGTTAAACTCTTTGCCGTCAATGGCTTCAAACTTTGTTATCTTTTTCATAATTGTTTTCTTTTTAATAAATGGCAACGGAGGCAGGATTGATTACCTGCAAACTAGGCGAGCGTCTATTAGCCTAACTTTAACCGATGCGTCCATCGATAACAGCCCTGAGTATGATTCCTCCATCTCCGCTACCTTATTGTTACACACTTGTTTCTTTATACTCTTCTATGTCAAACAGACTGTTTATCCAAATAAACTTAGTATACATTCCCAATAACTTATCAGGAGCTAGTTCTTCCTCTTTTCCAAACCTTTCCAAATATTCCACAATCTTTATCCCCGGAAGTATCTCTGCCCCCTTCTTTAAACAGTCTAAAAAAAGCTCTTGATGCTCGGAGCTTATTTGCTCTAATTTGTTAGCATTTTCTTTATAATCTTCAGCATAACAAAATGCCTGTACCTTTGCTTTAAATTCCTTGAAACTCTCCATAATTATAAGTTTAAATCATTTAATACCTCTTTTAACTTAGCTCTATACTTCATAGGAACAGGTCTAACACCTTTTCTTGCCTGTCTTAATGTATCGGGAGGCATAGGGACTCTTCGCTCTATCTCGGCTAATGAAACAACATTGTTTAATCTGTCCACTAAATCCTGGTTCTCCTCTTCCTCTACACATGGATTACATATTCCCTTGTCGTTTAGCATTCTCTTTTGTTCGCATGAGAAGCATCTGTTTATTATTGGGTCTGCTTCTCCCGGTGAGTCCCTTTTGGTTTGCTTTCCTCTTTTTTTCATCCTCTTATCTGTTGTATTATCGTTGGAATATGTTGAAAAACCGACTCAGGGCGCTCCCAAGTGTCCTCTGCGTGCTTAACAATTGCCCTAAATGGCTTCGCAAAGCTTTTATCGAAATGCTCTGCAAGCATAAAGTAATCCTGTAGATGAAATAGCTCTCCATGCGAATTGCTATTAAATATCCTTTCGCTATACTCTTCTATTCCTAGTTTCTTTAAAGCCTCTTCAAATGTCATCTTTTTCGTTTTGTTGATTTAAATATCCTGTCTAGCCATTTAACTATTCGCAACGCAGGAGGCTCTATTAACTCTTTAATGGCATTCTTAAGCTCCTGCAATGCCTCTTCTAATGTTGGCTCTCTCATGGCTTAAAGGTTCCTTTGTTCTTAATGATGTTTTTCATTATTAACTCTAAAGCTTTATTGTTTGTACCCCTCTTGTGTTTAGGGCAATTGTTATTGGATCTAAAATAGTATGCCCTTTCAAAAGCTGGGACTTTTTTGTTACGTCCATTGTCGAATGAATCCCATTGCTCAAAAGCGCTCTCAATAAGATTCATTTGTCTCTTAGGAAATATCTTTACCATTTTCAAAATATCGCCCGATCCCAGGGTATCCATTTCGCCTATAGTGCAATTGTTTTTTCTTAATATGTAAGCATAGGCGATGCCCCCAATGCCGCAAACTTCACACTTGGGGATGTTATGAAGATGCCCTTGGGCTTGATCGTCATAAAAAAAGGGCATACTATTAAATTCAACATATTCCCCGGCTTTTCCTGATACTACTTCTGCCTTTAAGAGCTTCAATATATCCTTAGCTATCATTACTCGCTTCTCTGCCTTACTTGAAGAATCAAACTTCTTGTTGCTTCTCCTTATTCCCTTAAATAGTTTTAACTTCTCTTCTTTGTTCATAGTCAGTTAGTTATGTTAAATATTGTTAGATTATTTGGGCGTTTCCCAAGAGGGAATCACTCATTCATTCCTATCTCCTTGCAGGAGGATATTCCCTTCTTCGTTATCGCGAAAGCTTTTCATGCCATTTTATGGTTTCTGAATAACTGCCGCAAATACGTCTATGCTCATCAATTAAATGTTTAGCATCAATATATTTCATTGGAATTCCTATTAGTTCTTCCTTAATAAAATATGGAATTTCTCCTGATTTTTCAAACTTCGCTAATCGTAAATATGGATTATCAATAGCCAATTTGGTTCTAGGCTTACCAACATTTCCATAAGTTTTTATATTATAAGCATTGGTGTCTAATAGAATGCCCGCATCTTTTATGAACTTAACAACTACAATACACGTTAAATAAATGCCTTTATAATATTCTCTAATTGATATTTCTTTCATTTTAATCCCTCCAATACTTTTAAAACTTCTTTTTCATCAACCTCTATAAAGCCATCCTCGGAAGCCCAACAATAAAACTCATATTCATGCCCATCAATCACAGAATAATTTATTGTGTCTTCCTCTTCCTCATATTGCTCCTTCTTTACATCAGCTAGCCAGCCATCAGAACAATAAATTTTATATTCAAGAGCCGATTCCGCATACTCCGTACTACTTATATTGTCAATATGAATCTTGCCTATCAATTCAGGCAATTTTTCACACAAGTCAATAATTTTTTTAATTATTTTAGCTTCATTAATAGCTAATCGTTTAAGTTCTTCCTGATCCATAATTATTCCTCCGTTAGTTTGATTGATTCTAAGGCTTCCCTTAGTTTGGGGGGCGACGATTCTCCATACTTATCAAAGTAATCAGCAGTTGCCATGCCTAGATGGTCAATCTGCTTTTTAATGACCTCTACTAATTCTTCCTTTCCTTTACAATAATGTTTACATTCAATTTTGGCTGCTGTTTCTTTCACTTCTTGTTTAACGGAGAGAGATAACCTTTCTAATGCCCAATCAATCCCTCGACGAAAATCTCTTCTTCTCTCTTTAATATCCAGTTCATCTGTAGTTGTCAATTCGCCTTGAAAATCATCAAGAGCCCATTTTATATCGCCCTCCGATAGCGAATAAGATATTACAGAAGAGACATATTGTTTTAGTCCGTTTTCAATTATCCTTTTTTCAACCTCAATTTGCTCACCCTTTTTAACAGCTTCATAAAGACACCATAATATCTTATTCGCCTGTAGCGTTAGCTTCTCTTGTTCCTTTTCCATAGTGTCAAGTGTTAGTGATTATGGCTACTACGTTGACGCAATCATCACACTTTATTGTGGTTGCAGCCTTAGTCCATGTTGTTATTTTTCCACAGCAAATACAATACATTTTTTCCTCTTCCATTGTCAAGTGTTGGTGGCTCTCTATTTTTTTCATACCATCTTGAAAATGCCCCTTGCTTATTTGTCCAGAATCAAATTTTACATCTGCTAACAGTCTGTTATGCTCATCCTTTCTTACTTTTAGCACCATAGCAGATTGATAATATTTTGAATTCCCTTCCGGCAAATCAAGGGTTTTGCTCCATTCTAAGGCATTAAATACGATTGCCCTGTCTCCTTTTTTAAATTTATGCTTTTCCATAGTTTTTATTTTTATTAACGGCTCATGTAAATGAAAATCCTATTTCGACATCTTTTAAGTCTTTGCTGTCCTGTATAAGCTTTTCAAGCTCGGCTCTAGTAGTAAAGTCTATCCATCCGCTGTTATAAAATCTGTCATCATTGCTCCACATTCCCCTTTCTCCATTATAGCTTGCAGTCCACTCATAGCCATCGCCAAGAGGAGGGTATACGCACATAATAATACACCACTCATTTTTTCTTGCGTGCTTAGGATCGTATAGATAATATTCTCCGTGTGGCCACGGCCCCCTAAAGCCTAATTCTTTCAGGTCTTGATTGCCCATGTTAAAAGTCTTTATGATCGTTCGTTAGCGTATTCAAATCAATAGCCAACCCCTTATCTATTAATCCGAAGACGTCGAAGTGCCATTCAAAGAACTTAGTATAAATTTCATATGTTATTCCTTCACACGCATAAGTCCCCCAAAAGAAACCTGTTAAAAATGGCCTATAATTAGCATTTTTCAACCCCGTTATTTTATTCAAATACACATTCGGTATAATGCTCGTTCCGTTAGCCATTGTTATCTCTTTTTTGAGATCAGATAAGGGACGAAGGAGTAGTTTATATTCGTCTGGCTTTTCCAATAATAGCGGAATCTTATCCCAATGAAATGAATATGGATATTTACCGGTTACATGAATAAATACTGCGTCATGCGGTAAATAAGGTGCTAAATGCTTTATTTCAATATGTTGATTCATTGTGAATTAAGTTATTAATAAATGTATGCCCTGTTTTATACCCTTTTGATTCTAGGAAATCGTCTATTAGGTCGCGGCCATCTTGCTTAGTTTTAACATGGCGCTCCCTAATCTCTTTGTATGAGTTAGGGAACCTTTCTTTTAATACCTTCCAGTTCATTTTATAGTGAGGCTATGAAGCAAGTATCATATTGCGTTTGCAGGTTTTTAAAGGCCATCTCAGTTATCTGATAGGTTTTCTTTCCTCTTTTATGATCGGAACCGTCACCTCTTGGGTTTATGCCTCTGCCGCTTAATTCTAAGTCAGTAGTTATATAAAATCCACCTTGGTGTGATACTCTGTATTCTATGGTGTCGTTTGTTGTTCCTCCTAATTCTGGGTAAATCATTGAATTTTTCATGTCTTTGTGTATTAGTTGTTGTTTCTATACCTCTAATATACGGATAATATTCTTATTTGTTCGCTTTTAGTACAAGTATTATTAATCTTTGTCGTTAGTTGGTTGATTGTCAGGTCGATTTATTTTGGTAAACTATTTCTCCCATTATTTGTGCTCCCATAAAAATCACAGTAATTTCAAACCCTGACAATTTCCATGACACAAAATAAATCGTAAATGCAATCACACAATTGCCTAATCTGCTCTTGAAAAATTTCTTCATATCTCAAATGCTTTAGTCTTCTTTAGTTCTGATACTCTTTGTTTGTAATGCTCTATCTTCTCGTATAGATCGTATCTTGACCATTTCTGTACCTTAAATTTATTATCCTCCATCCACTGCATTCTTTCTTCTCCGATCTTCTTACTTAGCCTTTTCTCGTATTCTATCCGGTTCCCTTCTAACGGCCCATTGCAATAACTACACTGAGGCCACACGTTATCCTCATGGAAATAAAGGAATGGATAGCCTTTCTTGGGATGATAATGTCCTCCCTGGCATTCTATGGTTCCAATCTTTATCGGCCTGTCACATGACATACACCAACACCATCCATCTATACTACTTTCCAATTTCATGCAAAGAGTAAAGAGGCTCCATAAGTCTTTCTTTAAAGTCTTGGTTGTTTTCTTCGTTAGAGGCTTCTTATAGCCTCCCTGTGATGTTTTCTTTACCTTCTTAGGGGATAGTGCCACTTTAGCCTTTTTAGCCTTTTTAGCCTTTTTAGCCTTTTTAGCCTTTTTAGGCTTTAGAGCCGCTAATTTAGTCTTGCGTTTAACGTTGCACATAGCGCAAAGACCTCCTCTCACGTAAACGATGTATCTCTTTTCTCCGCAATCTCCTTTGCAGAGTTCTATTTTGTGTTTTCCTAGTGTCATAATTCATTCATCATTAGGTTTTTAAAATGGAGTTTCTTCTCCGTTTAAAGCGTTGGTATCTTCCAGAAAGATTCTGTATACCTCGTCGCCTCCATGTTCTATCTTGAATATTGCCTTGATAGTCCACAATCTATATCCTGACAAGGCTTCGTCTAAGGTGCTTTCTGCGGTGTTCCATGTTTTTGTTGTATAAATCATAATTCATTAAGTATTAAGTTGTTAAAATAGTCTTTCATAAACAGCTCTTTGCAGAGCCTTTCAATGTCTTTATCAGCTTCAAACTTTCTTCTTTCGCTTGTGCTTTGCAGGGTCACACGTTCTTTCTCGTGAATCTTTGTGGCCTTTTCGATATATTCGTGACGTTGCTTTTCGCTTATTCTGACATTTTTAGAATGATAAGCGTGTCCATAAGCTGAAATCCAGGGAGCGGCCTTTGGCAATTCCTTCTTTCGATAGCAATAATCCTGTATAAATTGATAATCTTGCGCCCTTCGAGAAGTCTTGTCGATCTCAGGCTCCGGCAGTGCCTTTTGTCCATCTAAAAATTGTTTCATGCCTCGTATTTCTTTGTATTCCCTGACTATCGCAGAAATAAACTTGCTCGATAACTGAAAGTCTTTCTTTACCTGAAGGCGACCTTCGATATATGCCTCTACAGCTTCGTAGAATATCTCTATATCCAAGTCTCCGATAACTTTAATGAAGTTGGTTCTTAGTATCATCATCTCCGCAGCATCAGGAGCTGTATATCCAGCGCTAACTCCTATGTGGGCTATGGCCTTGGTGATTTCTTCTGGATTGTCTTTAAAGTACCGCATCCCATCCTGTTTTTTGAGGGTTAATAACCTGTGTGTATATTTTGTTGAACTGTGAATTTATGATCGTCATGTCCATGTTTCTTAATAACCAGTCGTCTTCGATCTTGTAGAGAATGATCCGCAAGGTGTCGGCGACACTTTCTTTTTTTGGCGCAACATTTTTTTCTTTGAACTTTCTTTCGATTTTAGGGATAAGAAGACTCATTGCCTTTCCGTCTTTTGCCGACCAATCATATCCAGTTCCATTTTTGTCTTGGTAATAATCTAAAAAAACATTCTTGCAGAGTGTGTGCGAACTTGTTTCGCCACTCTTTATTACCTTTTTTATTTTATCATTATCATTTACACTAACAGTAACACTTACATTCTCATTAACACTATCAGCTTTTTTTGCTTTGCTTTGCTTTTCTGTAAAAGCATTTGGTTTTTTTGCTTTCGTTTGCTTTTTAGGTCTGCCTCCCAATTTGCCTGATTCTGAACGCTTTAACTTTATCTCTTCAAATTTGACCAAGTCTCTTTTCAGAGCATTTCGGATATTTGCGAAGACTGCATTTATCAAAATGTCGTCAGTTTTTGGATTTTCATCATTGACATAAGCCAATAAATGTTTGATTAATTCCCCGGCTTTTTCATCTGGCAATTGATCGAAGGTGTCCTTCCAGTCACAATAGAAAATGAAGGATTTCTTATTTTCAGCCATTAGTTCATATATATTTTAGAAAGAATGCGTATTATTTCTTTTGTTCCTGTCAGGAATCTACCTTCATAATATATATTTCCAGGCTTAAAATATATAGTCGTAGGCTTCCATGTATGCTTATCGTATATCTCTTTACTCATTAGTTTAGGTATATTTTAGATAAGGCTACAATATCAATGACCGAACAACAATGACTATTTCTAACATAGAAACGCCCTTCTATTGAGTTGCCATTAAAATACCCTGTTTTAAATCTCACAGGCTTATAGTGTTCTATCTGTTTATTTATCATCATTCAACAGGATAACTTCTTAATTCTAGGCTTGTGCATTTTAAGCCCTCTATATGCGCTCTATGAGGCTGAACAATAAACTTCCCCGTTATGCAGTCTCCGTGTTTTAATTCAAGGATAAACTCATCTCCGAACTCAATGCTTACTTTTGGCAATCCTTCTGATCTTTCTATAATCGAACTCATTGTTTTATCTCCTTTTCTATTTGTGAATGTATTGACTCTATGGCCTCCTTAAATCGGGTTATTTCTTCTTTTTCCAAGTAAGCACATAGATCATTTTCATTATGTTCTATTTGTATTCTAAGGTTCCCTGCAATATTGGCTACTGTAAGCTTCCATCCAGGCCATCCAGCATCTTCAAATACATATACAGTTGTTTCCATAATATCTAGTTTTAGCGCATAAAAAAACCCTCGAGTTGGCTACTGGCTAGCTACCTCCCCGAAGGTCTTTTATGCAATTCCACGCTGCTAGCCTATGCGTAAAAATTGTATTTTATGTACACGTTTGAGACGCTTTGCGACTCCTTTGTCTTCTACTCAAATATACGCATTATTTATCTATGTTTATAAGGGTGTTGATAACTATTTATCCGCTCTTGCTCCTGCCATAACTATATTGATTATGAGCGGGACAAAACACGCCACAGCCCTAGCCCCCCTCCCCCATTCAAAAAAGTTAATTTCTGCTTCAACAAAGCCCACTATCAAATACATCAAAGCAAACATTGATATAAAGCCTTTAAAAAATACAATTATTTCTTTTTTCATATCCCCAATTTTAAACAGAACCAGGCAACCGCTATTAAAAATAGGATATAGATATTCATTGGTGTTAAATATATCTTATCTCTAATAGCAGTTTTCCAGTTCATTGAATCCTAGATTTAATCGTTTGATAGTTTAATCGTTCCATTGAATGGCTTAAATAAGCTTTTGCTCCATGTATCCGTATAATATCCTATTATACTATCACCAACACCATAAACCCTAACACCTTCAAAAAGCGTAGAATTGTGGGCTCCGGTTGCAAGAATTATTTGGGCGCCGGATATTAATAATTGCCTTTCACCCCAATGAATATAAGGCTCTTTATCGCATTCATCTATTATCTCTGTTTTCATTTCTTCTTATTTTTAGTTCTCAATTTTCTCATTGTGTTATTCGTTTGTTGACGCATCGTTTTACTTCCTCAATAACTCCCTTAAAATGCTTATCGGTATCTATCCTGTTTTGTATAGATCGTATAGAATAAAGTACCGTAGAATGATGCTTAAGAAAGAAAAGCCCCGTTTTTGTTAAGCTGAACTGGTCATGCAATATAAATGACTTGCACATATACATGGCTGTCTGTCTAGGAATTATGGTCTCTTTCCTGCGGGTGTTGATTTTTAATTCATCAGGAGCCATATTAAAAAATCCCGCTACTCTGTTAGCTATTCCCTCTATGCTATATTCTGCCGGAGGAAGCCCTGGAATCATGTAGGCAAAACTTGTCGTTGTCATAGTTCTTGTTTAATGAAACTGATTATTGTTCTGTATGTCTCTATTTGGGTGTTTATAGCAGCTCTCTGACGGTCTAAGGTGGTGAACTGAGCATTTAGTTCGCTACACTCTAAATCTATCCTTAAACGAAGCTCTGTGGCTGATAATTGGCCATGTCTGTTAAGAACCTTTAGCTGCTCCTGCTTTAATAGCCTTTCGCATTCAGAGTAGGCTTTTCCGTTGTAGGATTTAGCCATAGCCAACTCCTCTAATTTAGCCATGATATTATGAGGGTTGTCCTGATGTACCTCAATTTCAAGGGTGAGGTAAGTGTCCTCTATGATTTTATCTATCATTTTCCTGTGAGTACGTACTCGGTGAATATCTCAGCAACCTCTTTCATTTGCTCTGTCTTTGGAGTACCCTCTTTAAATCCGTTCATAGCGAAGTAATCAACCGCTATCTTTAAGCTCGATTGGCGTATGATGTATGTCTGTACATCCGGGTCTTTCTTGCCTCCCTTTTGAAATGATTGCTCCTCTACCCACGTGATCTTAGGGAAGCCATTAGACTCTGACTGCGTATACTCTTTCTCGTCACCGACCTTATACGGCAGAGCATCTACGGTTTCGTACTTGATATGCCCTATCTCTCCGACATAGTCGTCCTCCATTGTTATCTCAAACTTAAAGGTCTTTCCGTATTTACCGTCGTAACTACCGTTTCCGGCTATGTGCTTTATCTTGCTTTTCATATTGCTTTATTTCTTGTTGATATCGTTCGTAACTCTCTTTGACATTGGGAATCTGTATCAGTTCCTGAAACCAGTCCTTCGTTCGTTTCATATAATTGGTTTATAATTTCCTTGTATTTGGTTTGTAAGACAGCAAGCTCCATTGTATTTCTGCTTATGCCTATGCCTACCTCTCTCTTTACCGGGTCTAAATATTCTGGCAAGCCGTTCATCTTTACCTCAGTAACAGAGATAATGGTCTTTAGGCATGAAATCTGTCCTAATAGATTCAATGCTTCTATGTGTAGCTCTTTCATAGTTTTATGCTTATAGTTGATTTGCCCTCTGTGTATTTGGCTGGCTCTACAATAACGCCTTCCTCTGTGATGTCCTGTCCTTTCAGCTTGGCCTTATGAGCAGCCTTGTAAGACTCCTGTAAAGCGTCTAAGGATTGTTTAGCGTTTGTCCAGTCTTCAATATGAGTATAATCCCACCTTCCGGCTCCGTTCTTTTTAGTTACCGTAGCACCAAACGCCTTAAACTCCTTCTCGGAATAGTTCTCAGCGTCCTCTATCGCCGAGGGTTGGATTTGTTTAAGAGAACTGGCAAGCACATCATTGATGCGCTTAAGCTCTATAAAGCCCTCTAATGGATTCTTATACCCATCTTCGACCTGTGTTACCAGATCGGTTATTTGTTCCATTGCGTTCATAATTAGTCCTCCTGTTTAATTAATGTCGTAATGTGAATGTTTATGCCAAGAACCAAAGCGATTGCCATAAGATGCTTAGATGATGGCTGCTGAGTGTTTTTACACCACCTTGATATGGTATTAGGGTGTACCCTTATATTTATAGCCAACCATTTATTAGTTCTTCCGGCTTCCTCTAACGCTGCTTTGATATTGTTTTTCATTTTCAAGGTTTATTATTTAATACGCTAAAGGTAAGCAAAAGGTTACGTTAAACGCAAGAAAAAAGAGTTAAAGTAATTCACAATATGTCCAATAAAACGGACACAAAAATAACCTATTCACATAGTTGTCAACACTTTAGTTATTTCAAACGGTTAATAAAACGGTTAATAACTCTAGCCTTTTGACGTAAAAATAGGTCAAGAACGGATTAGCTTTGCTTTATATAATTTTATGGGAGAGGTGTATCTAAACCTCAAAAAAATGAAGAAAACAACAAAGGCAAGAGCAATGATAGATATAAAGAATGACTGGACACGGGTTGCGGGTATTTCGATATCAGTAAGCTCAGAGCTACCCATGCTATTTCCGGCTCACGTTGTGAAGAAAGACATAGACAAGGTCTTTCCTGAGATCATAGATTGGAAAGTAACTAAGCTTGTCGATGTGGAGATAAAAATAGTATAAAAGAAAAACCCTGGCTGTAACCAGGGCTTATAAATGAACATAAACTAATATTCAAGAAAGAATGACGAAGCTACTTATTACAAAGGAGGAATGCAAATTCCTGCGACCTCCTACTCTATTTTACATATGGTTAAATAATATTACATTTCTACTGTCGAGTAGGGCAGAAGACTTGAAAGCTACATATAGGCGTAAATCCTTGATATTTAACATATTATCTATTATAGGGCAAAATACCGGGGCTTTGCCCGGTACGCCTAATTTTTTGTGCGCTGGGAAGGAGGGTTATTATGTTAAATAGAGCCTACAGAGATGAGATGGCCTCTTGGTTAGAAACCATCGAATGGGATTACTTTGCAACATTCACTACTCCCTATTCGATGACATTGAAATCTGCCCGGAGGATCATGGAGAAGTACCACAGCAAAATGGATGGCATGATGTTCTGGGTCGCTGAGAAATACGAACTCAAGGATGGATACCATACGCATGCGCTCTTAAAAAGCAAATGGCCTAAAGAGGATTTATGGGAGCTGTGGCAGATATGCTCAGTGTACAAAAGCCAGGTATCAAAGCGGGAAGATGGCCACGTATATAACAGATGTGACATACAGCCAAGAGATTACAGACGCAGGGCTGGAGAATATATGAGCAAATATTTATTGAAAAGTCATGCTGATTATGATATTTTAATTTAATTTAGACCATGCGTAAGGGATTTGCGCTAAATCAATTGTCTAATCTAAATTAAATGTTATGGAATATCTTGTAGGTGTGCTAATGTTAATACAATTAATCGTCTTCTTTGTGATGGCTACAAATATAGCAGGAATAAAGAAAGCCCTGGGAACTTCTCAAACTTCTCTATTGAACATGGAGAAAAATCTCTATGCAATGACAAAGAAAGCGTTGGGAAACAAGGAAACTAAAGAGTAATAATCAGCGCACCTCTTCCATTATCCTTGTACCGTAGGGATTAACTTGCCAACCCACTCAAAAGCAGTGGTTATCTTTGCAAGGAAAGTCTCGTTGATAGTTCCGTAATATAATAGAATGGCAATAATAAGCCCAATAGCAAGACGTATATATTCGGATTTACCTAGATTGATCTTGCCTTTAGGGCTGTCTATTGTTTCGCTCTTAAAAGCCGTTACAATAGTTCCCACAACTGGCAATGATTGAAGGCCATCTGAGACTAAGCCCATTATCATTTTGCCAAACTTTGTATCCTTGAATTTCTTTTTTTCTTTACTCATAATTGTTGGTTTATGATTGTTATTATACAACTTTTTTCGTTTTTACCTAAATGCTCTTCAAGTATTGGATATAGTTCATTAAATGTATCCTTGCTTGTGCTGACAAAATCCTCTGATCTTGATTTACCTGTTAACAAACATCCTTCTGTATCTTTTTTTGTATTGCCGGAATGAATTCTAATTCCTGCCCAGCTCTTGCCCCTAGAGTCCGTTACTCGTAGATCATCGGTATTGTAAACTAAAGGCATATATCGTTGATATCTATTTGAAAAGGTTATCCTTAATGAATAAACGCCTTCGGGGATACATGTTTCTTTTTTTATTTTAACTCCCTCCGGCCTTGCCTCGTCTTCAAGTATATAGCATTTGAATAGCTCTTCGCAGTCTTTTATTACTTTGAGCTCTCCAATAGTGCTATCAGGGGTAAACCAATGTCTTTTTAATACTACCTCAATCATTTGCTTAGTTTTCCTAATATTTCATGTACGGTACGCTCTATCTCTCCTAATCGACCATAGAGCTGTTTAAAGCTATCAGAGACGCTGGTTTTATGATCCTTGAGGTCTCCTTTTATTTCTCGTATATTCTCCTCTGCGGCTTTCATGCGCTCATTTAACTTAGCTGCTGACACTTTCACTGTGACCCACGCCGTTAAAAACGAACCTAAAACACCCAAAGGGATTATTAACTCTTCCATCACCTTACCATTAAATATTGATTAATTAAAAACGTTGCCAGTGCCGGGTCTAAATTACTGGCACTGCCTTGCTCATAAATATCTAAGTCCCAACTACCTTTTATTAAGATAGCCTTCCTGTCCGTTGGGTTATCTGTTCCCTCTGTCATTGTCGTTAGAATATAATCACAATCTTTATCATCCTGTGAAATCCATTTCTTTACGCTGTCATCGCATCTGTTTGTAGCTACAAATAATAAATTATCCAACATATGCTCAACATTAATTATCAATGTATTCAAAACACCCTGATCTATTGTCACGACGCCTGTATTCTTATCGTTGCCGTTGAGGCGATTGTGCTTTTTACAGTCACTTTCCACCGTACCCAAAAAGGAATCATAGGGATATTATTCAGAAATAACTTGCCATCGGTTCCAAAAATAAGCCTATAAGGAGTATTTGAATACTCTGCATCTGTGTCTTCGGTTGCGCATTGTAGGGTAAGAGTAGCCCCGTCTAAGTCTCCGGTTAATTCCACAGCCTCAATATATAGAGAGGTTATCCCCATTATGTTCAAGCCTGCGGACTTAGTGTCTACTGTGCCGCTATTTATGGTTGTGTCCTGTACTGCCGTTGTTGGTATCATCATTTATATATTAGGTTGCCATTTCTTTTTTTCTATTAACATCTCTGCCTTAGTATATTGAGTAAAAGGAAGAACATCAGTTGATCCTACAGGCGTTTTAACCCATACCTTAGCCCCATTATCGGTTCTTACAGCACTTTCTATGCTCTCTACCGTCTTTTCAACGTGAGGGCTGTTAAACTGTCCTATCGCTAGTAAATAATATATGTTCTCCATTAGAAGTCTATTCTTACTAAATCTCCCTTTTCCATGTTCTTGCTTATAGCGTGATTCTGTAGATCGCCCCTATCCAGCTCCGTGTAGTTTGTTCCGTCCCACGATCCGAGTCCATTTAAAGGCCACCAACTTACAAGCCCCGGAAGCCCTGACAAATCTTTGGGAACGCCGGAATTATAAAGAAACTTAACATCGTTGCTATAGTCTGTATTGAATATAGCAGAGCCCGTTAAATGCCCATCTAATCCAATTGTTTGGGCGTCCTGTAAATTGCCAAGCATTAACTTATTCGTGCTGTCCCCTGTGGGCATGGCTCCAATCGCTTTGCTTCCTTTTTCTATTCCATCAACGAATAGTTTATTATTTACTCCGTCACCTGCGGCGCAAATAAAATGCCAGTTATTATCAACAATGGACGCGTCCTCTGAGTGGGCAAGTTGCTGAACTCCGGTTCCGTTTACTAAAAGAAACAAAATAGCATTCGTACCTCCTCCTGCCCTGTTGTCATAAGACAAAAGAAATCCCTTGTCTCCTGCGTTTGAGTCACTACCCATTATAACCTGAAGAGCGTCAGCCGTAAAATCATTTAATTTTACCCAAGCACAAATCGTATACTTGCCCGTATTCTGAATAAAAGAATAATCCGGCAGCTCTCCAACATCTGAAAACCCTTCCAAAGAATCCAATATGTACCCAAATTTAGTAGTAAATAATCGCCGCTTTGTCATGGGGTTATCTCTGTTATTCTTGCGGTTCCATTAGCATTGTTCCAAATCCCATCTATTATGCCACTATAGTCGTTAATTGTTCTGCTTGTTCCTGCCGGGACTTTATGTGTATAGCTCGTAAGAGATGCCACAGCGCCCTTCTTTATAAATAAGTTCTGTACCCCATCATTAATAATAGTAACAGATATTCTGGAGGGGTTAGCCGCCACAATGGTTACGTTCGTTACGCTTGCGCCGACATTGGTTAACGCAGAGGTTTCGCCTAGCGTAGTCTCTATCAATAAATCAGCCACCTTATCAGCTAAATCCTCAAGAGAAGACGCCGCCGGGTCAGTAACCTCGGTGTGAGAAGAAAACACAACCTTAGGGACTTGGTTGTCCAATATAGCAAGTTCGTCTGTGATCTTTAATGTCACATCATCAATGGGGATATATATTACCTTTGTTGAGGATTGGTCTATCTTTAGATTGCCTCCTGATCGTGTTATTGTTGCCATAGTTATATTAAATCTGGATTATTTCTGTCAAATTCATCTAAAAAATCTGCTCTGTTTTTAGGGTCTCTATCTGATAATGCAAATCCACTTGTGCTGGAATATCCATCCCTCAAAATTTCGGTACATTCACAATCAGGATCATTTGCATAACAAGGATATTTATCGCAATTAACTCTAATAAAACAAATAATGTCATCAAAATATTGACTCGCCGTGTCTTTGGCTATGTTCATTTTTACGCTTAATTGCCGATCACTTATAGCCTCAAAGCCCTCTCCCGTCTTCACGCTAACGCTAGACGGAGTAATGCTGGAATAAAGATCGCTATAGGCCAGCCACAATACCCACCATATAAGCGTCTTTTTAATGCCCTTCATGTCTCTATCATTGCCGTTTAAAAGAATCTCATTATCAGGGGTCAACGTGTCATTTTCCACTTGATCCAATATCTCTGTATAGCATGTCGCCCCTATTGCGTGCTTGATGTATTTATCTTGGGCAACCTCTATCCAAAAACAGAACTTGCTCGCATCTACATTATCTGTGATGCTGGTTCCGTCTTTTATCTCTTGTTCGGTGACTAATAATACTAGTGCCATTAGAAATGCTCGTTTAATTTCCTTTTTAGCTTTGCTGCCTCTTCTACAACATCCAATCCCTCAATATTGTCTACGCCTGATGCTTTAACAGCTATATGAGCGAGCGTTAAAACATTGCTTGCTTCCTTTTCTGTGAAAGGAATAAATTTTTTGTCTTCTGTTTTTTTCTTTGCCATGATTATGCGTCTACTATTGTTTTTGTTTCACTTTGAAATAACGCTTTAAGCTTCGAATAGCTGATACTAAAGAAATTTGTTCCCTCTAGCTCTGATTGAATAAAATTATATATCCCATCATCTTCATTATCTGTTCTCCATTGAGCAGTTACAATGGGAAAATGATAAACTTCTTTAAGGGCATCTGAATGAATAGTGTCCTTATTGCTATCGGCAGCGATCTTGCTTCTATAATGCTCCATATAAAAAGCAACCTCTCTGTCTTTTTTTATTATATATTTATCTATCCTTGAATAAGTCGTAGTCGAGCTGCCGCCATCATTAAAAGATATTGAAGATGTTATTTTTAATGCCATTATATTATTTTTTAAGCCAATCCACTTCCTGACACCCATGCCGCAGCTTCACGGAAATTGAATGCATTTGTGGTTGTGTTATATATAATCATTCCATTTACAGCAGTCAGGGCATTCCTTTCTGTTGTTGTCATTCTCGAAACAACCAAAGCCGCCGTTGTGCTTACTAAGTCCAATAAGTTACTCGCCGGAGGAGTAGCATTTCCTATTCCTACGTTTCCTCCATTAAAAAAGGAATCTCCTGAAGTTCTAAAAACAACAGTAGCCGTAGGCCCGGCAGAATCAAACAACCGAAATGAAGGTTCGCCGCTACTGAGATTCAAATCAAGCGCAACACTGGCATCGCTTCTTCTGAAGCGCATTAAGTTATTGTCTGCTGCTGTTACATCAAGCTTAAATGCGCCTG
>SDBS01000983.1_pt1 | contig 28768 bp, 25 predicted proteins | sample 2277091 | NCBI WGS metagenome assembly SDBS01 (sample SAMN10404972, study PRJNA504765) | marine sediment metagenome | isolation source: marine sediment core GS10_PC15, 163 cmbsf | place: Arctic Ocean: Southern Knipovich Ridge | collected 2010
CTGGTACTCGATATCTACAGTTATTTTTTCCGGGGCGGGTTCCGCTATTTCTTCATCTTCCCCGGTCCCGGCCTCTTCTTCCTGGGCAAAAGCCATAACCGGCATAGCAAGCGTAAAAGCAGTTATGACAAATAACATTATAAAAAATATTATGAACTTCTTTTTTTGAATTAACACTTTATTGCTCTCACTTCCCAAATTGATTAATAATCTAAAATAATTTCAGATTTAACAAATTATTATATTACCATAAACTTATTAATAGTTTCAAAGTAAATTTAAAAATAAATAGACTTATAGCTTCAGCACTCTTTCTCTTTCCCCTAAAATAGTATCCACCAGCGCCCCCACATTTTCCAGAGGCAGTTTTTCATTATCTCCCGGCAGCAGCGGTAATATATCCCATCCCCTGCCCACATTAGAATCATTAATACAGGCTACCGCAAATGATAATTTATTACTATCGGTCTTACGGTTCCATAGTAAAAAGCTTTTTTGCTATATCAGGGTGTTTCGCAATAAACAAAAGCTCGTCTTCGACAATAGGCTTCTGATTGTGCACGTTTGCATATCTAACCAGCTCTAATACTTCATTGGCCTCCTTATCATCTTTGAACTCTACCTGTAATTTTTCATAAACATTTCTAAAGCCCTTTATTCCGCTGTATTCTCCTACGGTTATGTTCCTGCCGGTCTCGATTATTTCAGGTTCTCCCAGACCGAGCTCTTCAAAATCATAAAGTTCATAGTTTTTCCTGTCCTTCAGGGCCCCGTCTGCATGTATGCCTGATTCATGCGCAAATGCATTGGCTCCTACACCAGGCTGGTTTATGGGAATGGGCAGCCCAAATGCATAAGCAACATATTTGGAGGTCTTCCAGGTCTTCAAAAGATCGATCCGCTCATCCAGGACATCCTGGTCCTTAAAAGCACTGGAATGTTTTACTGCCAGGATCACTGATACCAGGTCAGCGTTTCCTGCTCTTTCACCAACACCGTTCACTGTTGTGTTTATATAAGCGTCCACTCCGGAATGAATAGCTGCAATGGCGCCGGCCAGCGAGTTGGCTACAGCCATGCCCAGGTCATTATGGCAGTGCAGTTCAATTGGGATCTTTACTTCTGAAGCTACAGCTTTTACACGGTCATAAATAGTAAATGGATTATCAAACCCCAGGGTGTCACAATACCTGAATCTATCGGCCCCATGTTCTTTTGCCGCCTTTGCAAATTTTATAAGATAATCCAGTTTGGTCCTTGAGGCATCTTCTGCATTTACTCCGACTGTTTTTATTCCCCTTTGTTTTGCTTTATCCACTGCATCAGTCATCATGCGGGTGACATCTTTCTCGGAGAACTTCCCCTGGAATTTTCCAAAGATCATCTGGTCCGAGGTAGAAATTGAAAGATTTAAGTGTTCGATCCTGGTCATTTCTGTTGCCTTCTCCACATCAGCTATTATTGCCCTGATCCAGCCTTCCAGTATTATAGGATGCAGGACACTCCTGTCAGCTAATTCCAGGTTGGCATTAATATAATTTGTCTCATGCCTGGTCACAGGAAAACCCATTTCGCTCTGATACACACCCATATCATTGAGAAGCAGGTTTATAATAGTCTTTTCCAGTTTTGACAGGCATATTCTTGAAGTCTGCACACCATCCCTATTAGTAACATCAATAAAATAAATCCTATTATTTGCCAAAATAAACTCCCCTCTTTATATTTAAAACAAAAAAATGTATATACCCCTTATATTATATAAGTAATCCTATGACTTTGTCACCATTGGCGGCCATGTTTACAATTTTTTTTTTAAAAGCTCCCGGAATAACTTTATGCCTGCTTATTCCCACTGCGGCACTAATACGGTGATCTATATTAAAAATATCACCCTGATCTTTCATCATCAGCTGCCTAAAATATATTATTGATGATCGCTTTTATATTCTATTACTGTATATATATTATCCGGCTGTTCTTCCTGGTAATATCTTTTCTATTTCAGAATGGGGACGGGGTATTACATGGATTGAAAGAAGCTCTCCGACCCGTTTGGCCGCTGAAGCCCCGGCATCTACAGCTGCTTTGACTGCACCTACATCACCTTCGACTATTACTGTGACCAGTCCGCCTCCGACTCTTTCCCTGCCGATCAGCTTTACATTTGCAGCTTTTACCATTGCATCAGCAGCCTCAATGGACCCGACAAGCCCCTTTGTCTCGATTAACCCTATTGCATCTTTCATTTTTCCCCTTTCCTGTTTTTCTCATAATATCAATATTTTATAAATATAAACATTCCTTGAAGCAAAAATATTTTTTCTGTCTTGCCTTTATTTTTTGACTGGCTTCTGGCTTTTTATATCGGCCTCAGGTCACCACCTATTAATGGATCCTTCACATAATCTCTCTGTATCTATTGCTTATCTCCTGCCGTAAAATATTTTATGGCATATGCCTGCTTAATTTAAAATCCCTGAATACGATTTTTACCTGAATAATATATAAATTTGAAATATTTTCTTATGGGACCAGGACAATTTTATAAACTTCTTTTGACAATATCTTAATGAAAGCCTCCCCTGCCTGTTCCAGCGGTAAAGTATTGCTTATCAAGGCTGATATATCCAGCCTTTTTGAAATAAGAAGCTCTGCGGCCCTACGGTAGTTCGCTACATTGCTGCCGGTAGTGCCGACAATATTGATCCTCTTATAATGTATTAGATTTGAGTTAATGCTGATGACCTGCCTGTCGGCAGGAAGGGTTCCAAAAAAGTTTATGTGCCCCCCTAATGCAACCAGTTCGAGACTCAATTCCTGTGCCTCTGGAGAAGGGGCAGCAATAATAATAACATCCGGGCCCCTGCCGTAACTAAGATCCGGCAGTATCTTTTTTAAATCCTCCCTGGCCGGATCGATCACATGGTCAGCGCCAAAGCCCAGTGCCTGGTCTCTCCTGGATCTTAGTATTTCACTGACAATTACTTTCTGTGCGCCAAATACCTTTGCGATCATCATATGCATTATTCCTATCGGTCCGGCGCCAATAATAAGGACAATATCTGAGGGCTTGATCCTGCAGGCCTCTGCTCCTGTAAAAACGGTACCCAGGGGTTCGATGAGGGAACCCACTTCAAAGGACATCGAATCAGGGAGATTTAAAATGTTTCCCCGCGATATAAATTGTTCCGGTATCCTCATATATTCAGCAAAGCCGCCGTCGAGCCCCAGTCCCAGGATATTGTGATCACTGCATAAATTATGCATCCCACAGCGGCAGTGCCTGCAATTACCACATCCTATACCCGGAGCAATTGCAACCCTCATTGAAGGTTTTAAGCTCCTGACCTTTCTTCCGGCTTCAACAATCTCCCCGGCCAGCTCATGGCCCAGGATCCGGGTACTGCCTTCAGATATGTCCCTGTGGCCATGCGCCTTGATCCTCAGGTCAGTGCTGCAGATCGCAGCGGCCCGTATTCTTATAAGAGCTTCGTTTTCATTTATTTCAGGAATGTCTCTTTCTTCAAGCCTCAGGTCATTAATTTTGTGATATACAAGTGCCTTCAAATGATCTCCTATCCTAATTCTTTAAATTTCCAATATCAAACCGTTCTTAAACTATATTATTTTTTCCAGAAACTGCTTTGTTTCCTCAAGCGAATAAGAGCCAGGATCATTTTCAAGATCTTCGTCTCCCTCACATTTTTCCAGTATATCGGGAATGTTTTTCGCCTTTATCCCTATCTCTCCCAGTTTTTGTGGAAAACCGACTCCTTCTACAAACTCGTGCAGTTTATTTATGACTGTCCCTGCATTTTTACCATCATCACTACTTCTGCCGAGACCAAGGAACCTGGCAGCAAAACTCAGTTTACTTTCTATCCTGGGCCTGGCTTTTTCAATGACATAAGGCAGGATTATTCCAATGCCCTGGCTGTGAGTAATATTATAAAGGCCCCCTAATGCATTGGCGATCCCGTGAGAGGCCCCTGCTCCTCTATGGTCTATTGCTATTCCCCCCATGGCAGCTGCCAGCATGAGGGCGCTTCTGGCTTCTTTATCTTTACTATTTTCCAGCACCGCGGGCAGGTAGGAAAAAATAAGGGATATTGAATTTAAGGCGATCATATCAGAGAAGGAATTGGTCTCACTGCAGGAAACATATGCTTCAAAGGAATGGCCCAGGGCATCCACGGCAGTGTTGATAGTCGCCTGGTGCGGCAGGCTTTCAGTTAATCCTGGATCCAGAATGCTTACGGCAGGATAGGTATTATCAACCGCAAAACCTTTTTTAGAATTCTCCCTGGTATTTGTAGCCGTAAAATAACGGTTGCCGTCGGTCCCGGACCCTGCAGTAGTGGGAACAGCGACTATAGGCAAAGTGCCGGAAGTATCCATCTTGCCTGGCCAGAGATCCCATATTTTTCCATCATTTCCTGCAACCACAGCAATGCCTTTAGCTGCACCAATAGCGCTGCCTCCACCTAATCCGATTACTGCATCGCATCCCTTCTCTACTGCCAGGGCTCCTCCCTCATCGATTATTGTAGTGGTCGGATCAGGATCTATGCAGTCATAAAGCACTACTTCCTTGCCTTTGTCCCTGAGCATTTTTACTGCCCTGCCGGTTATACCCAATTTTTTCATGGCATCTGTTCCTGTCACAAGGAGGAAATTACTTCCAATATTCCCGGTCAATTCACCCAGCTGGTTAAAACGCCCATAACCATTATAAAATTTTATCGGCACATAAAAATTATAATCATCTTCAAATCTCATGCCTGTCCCCGCTCATGGATATATAAATAATTAAAAAAACTATTTCAGGTTCCTGGGTTCAGTACTGCTTCCTCCCTGCTGTTAAAGTAGGAAACTGTTTCGCTGACCAGGCTGTCCAGCATCCCGGGATCATTTAACCCATTCATCTGCTGATATGGATCAGAGCCAGGACCCAGGGGTTCAGCTGAACAAAAAGCATTTCTTTCATTGTAGCCGATAAGGTAGAGGGCCATTATAAATGTATCCAGGTCAAACATAGCGCTGCCAAGCGCCATCCTGTTTGTGTCAGCCAGGTGAATATTGACTATAGAATCACCATATTCCAAAAGTGTTTCTCCAATATGGCTCTCTCCATGCAGCATATGATATACATCTCCATTAATATGCTTTATTCCAGGGCAATCTACAGCTTTTATAAATTCAATAGCATCCTTAAAAGTATGGCACAGGCTGACCTCATCAACCCTTATGGGTTCTACGGCACCCTTTATATTATTTTCTGCAAACACATCACTCACAACTTTAAGGGCCTCAACACTTCTTTCAAATTCAAAATCATCATGTTTTACCGACCGGCCCACTGCCCCCGGGAGGATAAGAAAATATTCTGCCCCTACTTCACTCCCAAAAGCTGCATTTCTTTTTATATAATCAATTGCTCTCTGCCTTATATAAGGGCTGGCGGAAGCAAGTTCGTTTTCGGTTGAAAACATTCCACAGATCCCGGAGACTTTCATTCCGTATTGTGATAATAATTTATTGATATCTTTACTCTTGTACCCCAGGTCCTTTTCATATAAGTTTCCGTGAAGCTCTATATATTTCAAATTATTTTTAGCCAGCCTCTCCACTGAGAGTTCTATAGGTTCCAGTCCAAATCCCCAGTTGCTCCAGGATAACTTGAGCCTGTCCCCAGTCTTACCTTTTTCCTTGAGCAGGTCTTTAAACTTATCCCTGATCATCTGGTTTTTTATTTCAAGATTTTGCATTCCCACAATAAATATCCTCCCTCATAATATTCATGATATTATTGATCATTACCCTGCCTATTGCTAAAGTATTGATCTTAAGAAAATCCGGTCAATCCAGATGCCATACCTCTTTCAAGTCTTCATACTCAGGCCCCACAATAGATTTATCTTTTTTTATAAAAAATTTGTCCATATATTCTTCCCATTTGGGACGGACCTCCGAGCTGTTCAATATTTTGATGCCTTCGTCCATATCATCGTGCTCCCAGTACGCAAACAAAGTGCCGTCCTTCCTGGCAAATATCGAATAGTTTTTAAAGCCTGCATCTTTGACTAATTTTTCCATTTCAGGCCATACATTATCATGGGCCTTTTGATACTCTTCCATAGATTCCGGCTTGATCCTGTATAACTTTCCATACCTGGCCATAAAGGCCTCCTCCCCTATACTGCCTTATTTAATAATATTTTCCTTTTTTCCCTCTTTTTGTCATTACTGCTTTGCCCAGCCCAGGGATCTCTCTACAGCTTTTTTCCATCCACTATAAAGTTCTTCTCTCCTGTCTACGCTCATATCAGGTTCATAGACCCTATCTACCTGCCAGTGCTTTTCGATCTCGTCCTTACTTTTCCAGAATCCGACACCCAGGCCGGCAAGATATGCTGCTCCCAGCGCAGTCATTTCAGTGACGACCGGTTTTTCTACAGGAATACCCAATATATCTGATTGGAACTGCATGAGGAAGTCATTCCCGGTCGCTCCTCCATCGACTCTCAATGATTTGATCTTCTGGCCGGAGTCAGCGACCATGGCATCTAATACATCCCTGGTCTGGTAGGCGATCGCTTCCAGGGCGCTTCTCACAATGTGTTCCCTTGTGGTCCCACGGGTTATACCGATAATAATGCCCCTGGCATACATATCCCAGTAAGGGGCAGAGAGGCCCGTGAAGGCTGGCACCATATATAGATCTCCGGTGTCCGGGACCTTTCTTGCCATCATATCCGTCTGGCCGGCATCATCAATGATCTTTATGCCGTCCCGGAGCCATTGTATTGCCGCTCCGCCAATAAAAATGACACCTTCCAGTGAATACTCGACTTTTTTGCCTATCTGCCATGCAAGATCTGTGGTAAGCCCGTGTTTTGATAATATCGGGTCACCGTCAATATTCATCATCAGTGCCAGGGCAGTCCCATAAGTGTTTTTGGCCATTCCCGGTTTAAAACAACACTGGCCAAACAGGGCCGCCTGTTGATCTCCCACATCCCCTGCAATGGGAATTTCTTCCCCGAATACTTTCCTGTCAGTAACTGCCATGATACCGCTGGACGGCAGGACCTCCGGCATTATATTTTGATCGATACCCATTATTTCAAACAGCTCGCTGTCCCACTTCAGGGTATTAATATTAAATAACATCGTCCTGGAAGCATTGGAGGCATCCGTGACATGATATTTTCTTCCACTCAGGTTCCAGATTATCCATGAATCAACATTTCCCATCAGGATTTTTTTCTGCTTTATTTTTTCTTTTACCCCGGGTATATTATCAATTATCCATTTGATCTTTGTTCCGGAAAAATATGCATCTATCACGAGGCCTGTCTTTTCCCTGACTACCTGTTCAAGACCTTTTGCTTTTAATCCGTCACATATGCCTGCTGATCTCCTGCACTGCCACACAATAGCATTATGCACCGGTTCACCCGTGTCTTTATCCCACAGAATAGTTGTCTCTCTTTGATTTGTGATACCTATTGCAGCAATCTCCCCGGTGGAGACTTTAGATTTCTTTAATACTTCGTCAGCACAATCAATAATAGTAGCCATATATTCTCCGGGGTCATGCTCGACCCAGCCGGGATTTGGAAAGATCTGCCCTATTTCCCTGTGAGCACTACAGGTGGCACTGCCGTGATGATCAAAAAGGATCACCCTTGTCCCGCTGGTCCCCTGATCGATGGACATTATATATTTTTTATCCATTTAAGATCCCTTTAAAAAAAGATGGCCCTCTTTACTGTTCCGGTTCGAACAATACCTTATTGAAAATTTCGGTTTTCCGGTACATCATGTCAAAACATTCCCGGCACTGCTCCAACCTGAACCTGTGGGAGACCACAGGATTTATTTTGATCTTTCCCCTGTCCATGAAGGATAGTGCGCTTTCCCACTCATTGATCGGCAGTGGAGATATCGATGAATTCCAGGAACCCATGATCGTAAGCTCACCCCGGAGTATATTATTTAATGTTTTGTTTGGTATTTGCAGGTCATCATATGATATCCCGCAATATATTACAGTCCCTTTTTTCCTTACTATATCAAGGGACTGGAGCTGGGTTATCTTGCTGCCTGCAAACTCAAGGGCAGCATCAATACTGCAGGTCCCCTCCTTTGACTGGAGCACCTCTGCAATATCTTCGTTTTTACCATTAATGCAGAGATCTGCTCCAAGCATAGAAGCAAGCTCCAGCTTTTCGTCAATAATATCAACTGCTATCACCCTGTTCGCACCCAGGGCCCTTGCCCACTGGACAGCGATCAGGCCAATGGCTCCCATTCCAAAAATTATTACATTCTGGCCAGCTTCCAGGTTACACTTCCTGAATGCATGCAGTGCCACTGAGACCGGATCGGTTGCTGCTCCAGCCTCAAAATCAACATTTGAAGGCAATTTTAAAATATTATCTGCATTAACACTAACATATTCTGCCATGGCCCCATTGATCCGTGAGCCGTAGTATGCATAGTCATCACATAATACATATTCGCCGATCTTACAATATCTACATCGGCCGCATGAAATAAGGGGCATAACTGTCACCCTGTCACCAGGTTTTATTTCACCTGCTTTGCTGCCGGTCTCTTCAACAATTCCTGAAAACTCATGGCCGATAGTAATGGGGTGATGGTATGCACCCTTTTCCATGACCCTGATAATATCCGAACCACATACTCCGCATGCTTTAACTTTTATTATTACATCATTATTATTTTCTACCACGGGCCTTTTGATTTCAATACATCTCAGGTCACCCGGTGCAAAAAGCTGGACTGCCCTCATTTTTTTTATGCTTTCTACTTTTAAAAAAGTATTATTTACCTTTTGAAACAATTGAAATGGAACTGCTTGCGCCTATCCTGCATGTATCACTCATTCCCAGGCTGCATGCTCCTGCTTTTAGCATAGACATGGCAGTCCCATAATCCCTTATTCCCCCTGCAGCTTTGACTCCTATCCCCGGCCCTACCACTTCTCTCATCAGCCTGATGTCACTTGTAGTGGCCCCACTTTCACTGAAGCCGGTAGAGGTCTTTACAAAATCTGCACCTGCTTCCTTTGCCAGCTCGCAGGCCTTTATTTTTTCATGATCCTCTAGCAGGCATGCCTCTATTATTACCTTTACTATTGCTTTTCTCCTGGCTGCCCTCATCACTTCTTCGATATCATTTTTTACCCGGTCATGCTCTTTTGATTTTAAGGCTCCTATATTTATGACCATATCTATTTCCCGCGCGCCATTCTCGATTGCCTCCCTGGCCTCAAAGGCCTTGGTCCGCGTGGTCGTAACACCCAATGGGAATCCCACCACGCAACATACCGGTATGCCGCTTCCCTTTAGCATTTTAAAAGCAAGGATCACATTGCTGGGATTTATACATACCGAAGCAAAGCCGTATTGCTTTGCTTCGGTACACAGTTTTTTTACCTCTTCTGCAGTAGCTTCAGGTTTGAGAAGTGTGTGGTCTATCATTGCAGCCAGCTTCCTGTCAAATACCGGAAGCCTTTTATCTGATCCCCTGCCCGGGTGTCCCATTTGTCCAAAATTGAGATTTCCTATGACTTCTCTTGTTATTGACTCGATCAATTTTTCTATCTTAGGGTCCATCAGGCAATCTTTCTATATGTTTTAATGTAGTAGGGCCTTTAAAAATGAGTTTTATCCAACCATGAAATTTTATTAATTTATTATAAAAAGCACCCGTATGAATGTCAATAATTTGAATGCAGTTTTCTTAGATTACTTAAAAATCCGTATAATTAAATATAAATTAAAACAGGATAAGTGGTTCATTTAAAATTTTACTCCTGCCTGAAAAAAGTGGAGCTTGCTGAGCGATCAACTCTTTTTCCTATACCTCAGTTCTATGCCCTCTATTTCTTCCTCTATTCCCTTCAGGCTGTTTATAATACCGCCTAATATATTTTTTGTGACTTTCTGGACATACTCTTTTAACACTACCGGCTTTCCATTTACAAACAGGTCGATTTCCTGTTGCTGACATGGTTTTATAAGTTCTTTTTCTAAAAAATCTGCCACTCTCTTTATTTCATATTTACTAAAATGATCCAGCTCAGTATCCAGCTCTCCTTCTCCCACTACAGCCATGATCTCTTCTCTTTTAAATTCTTCCAGTTCTTTTTTAATATCCCGGCCGGCCGTGATTAAAATTTTTGGGAATCTCCCCTTTTTATAACCTTCCACCAGTAATATATCCATTTCAAAATAGTAATCCTCTACAATCCTTGAGAGATCTTCATCACCATTTAGATCCCGGATTATTGATATTCTGTCTTCCGAAAAAACTCCCCCTATGCTGCTTCCACCTTCTTTTAAACGATATGAATCTTTGCCTGGAATGTCAAATTCAAAATCATGGGAAGTATGCTTTAGCGTACCGATTTTATGATCCCTTGATCTTAATTCCTTTGTCAGTTCCTCTATAAAAAAAGTCTTCCCACTTTTTGGCACTCCCACTACCGATATAATTGGTACCATCAGGCATTACCCCCTCATTCCATAGTGCCTTAAATCTTTCATGATCAGCACTTGTATTGATATTAAAATAATTCAGGTCATCTATTTTATTTTCTTTTAATTCTATCTCGCTTATCCACTCGACTTCAAGATATGGAAAGATCTCAATTATCTTATAAATTTTATTCTTAATATTTTTATTTATTATTTTAATGCAATTTTTGGAATATAAACCATAAAGAGCCTCAATACCTTTCCTGGCCTTTATTATTACAGCGTCTTTTCCCCCGGCAGCGCTTTTACTTATCAGTAATTTAAAAAGCTTATATGAAATAAATGGCATGTCAAAAGCTATCACAAGACAATCCTGGTTTTTAGCATTTAACAGGCCGGAATAAATACCCGCGATCGGGCCGATTTTTTTATTTATGCCTGTATCTAAAACAGCACTGTCCGGAATTGTTTTTATTGGAGGGATCTTTATTATATCCAGAGCACTATAGTTTCTACTATATTCACTGATCTTTTCGAGCTTCCTTAAAATTATGGAATGGTTTTCATCGCTGCAGCTTATGATGACCTCATCACAAAATATACCCAGTTTAAAGATCTGGCCTATAAAAAGAGGTATGCCCCCAATATCAATACTGATCTTATTAAAACCGAGTCTTGAGCTTTTGCCGCCGGCAAGTATTATTCCAGAATATTCCATACCAGATAAAAAGTATTAGTATTTTAGTGCTTAAAATGTCTTTTTCCGGTAAACACCATGAGTATTTTATTCTTATTGGCAGCTTCGATCACTTCCCTGTCCCTGATTGAGCCACCGGGTTGGATTATGGCAGAAATACCATTCCTGGCGGAGACTTCTACCACATCCTCAAAAGGTAAAAAAGCATCGGAAGAAAGAACTGCTCCCCCGGATCTGCTGCCGGATTTATCAATAGCAATTTTTGCCGCATCTATCCTGCTCATCTGCCCTGCCCCTACACCCACGGTGCCTCCATTTTTGGTCAGCACAATGGCATTGGATTTTACATTCTTGGCTACCTGCCAGCCGAACAGGAGGTCATCCCACTGCTGCCGGGTAGGTTTTATATCGGTAACGACCTTCATGATATCCCTGCCATCCATGCCTTCATCCAGGTCCTGGACCAGCAGTCCCCCATCTATACTTTTCAGGTCTATTCCTTCCAGCTGAAAGTCACTGGATCTTAGCCTGCTTATATATTGATTTTTATCAAATCCAATTTTTAAGATCCTCAGGTCCTTCTTTGCGGATAAGATATCGATTGCCTTTTTGTCAAAATCTGGCGCGATGACCACCTCTACATATTTATCTGCCATAAAGCTCGCAGCTTTACCGGTCCATTTCACATTGGCCGCTACTACACTTCCAAAAGCAGACACCGGATCACAGTCATATGCTTTCCGGTATGCATCTTCCACCCTGGCCGATATTGCAGCTCCACAGGGATTATTATGCTTGATCACTGCCACGCAGGGTTCCTCAAATTCCCTGACAATGGAAAAGGCAGCATTGCTATCCAGGATATTATTATATGAAAGCGCTTTGCCCTGTAGCTGCACTGATTCCGCAAAGCTAGAGCTTTCAGCATTTATCGACTTATAATAAGCAGCTTCCTGATGGGGATTTTCACCATATCTCAGGTCCCCGATCTTTTTAAAGCTAAGCTTTAGATCCTTATTGAACTTCCCCCCGGGTTTTACGGGAAGATCCCCGGTGCCTTTACCGGCATCATCGATTTCAAGATCCGGCCGCACCTTTATATTGCTGCCGGTATATTTCCTGGTCTTATCTATAAAATAATTAAAGATAACACTGTCATATTCGCATGTATGCTGGAAAGCTTTAACGCTCAGCCTGAAACAGGTCCCTTCACTCAAATAGCCATTACTGGCTTTTAATTCCTCCAGTACAGCCTTATAGTCCCGGGGGTCCACTATCACTGCCGCACCCTTATAATTTTTAGCTGCACTTCTTATCATTGTCGGCCCGCCAATATCAATATTCTCTACTGCTTCCTCCAGGGGCACATCTGGCCTGGATATAGTCTCTTTAAACGGATAGAGGTTTACAACTACCATGTCGATGAGTTTGATCTTTGAGCGTTTGGCCTCTTCCATATGGCTGCTGTTACTTCTGTCTGCAAGAATGCCTCCGTGAATGAACGGGTGAAGGGTTTTTACTCTCCCGTCCATCATTTCTGGAAATCCAGTTATCTCTTCCACTTTTTTTACTTTAACTGAAGCATCTGCAAGCTTTGCATATGTGCCTCCAGTGGAAATTATCTCTATGCCTGACTTCATGAGAGCTTTTGCAAAACCTACAATTTTATCTTTATTGGAAACACTTATAAGAGCGTGTTTTATTTTTATTTTCATCTCACACCTCTATCCAGTCTACTCTTTAGTATTTTTACTTTTCTGCCCTCGATCAATAGTTCTCCCCTGCAAAAATATCGAACTGCCCGGGGATAGATCCTGTGTTCGATTTCATGTATTTTTTCCTCCAGCTCCTGCATATTGTCTTCGGTGCCGATGCCTAATACTTCCTGGATCACTATCGGCCCGTGGTCCAGCTTTTCATCTACAAAATGAACAGTGACTCCGGTTATCTTCACTCCTTGATCAAAAGCATCCTTTATGCCGTGGGTCCCTTTAAAGGATGGAAGAAGTGCCGGATGGATATTTAAGATCTTGTTTTTAAACTGGCCCACCAGAAGGGATGACAGCAGGTACATATAGCCTGCAAGCACAATAAGGTCTATCTTTTCGGATTTTAAAAGCTTCAGTATCTCCCGGTCATAATCATCCCTGGTATCAAACTTTGCAGGATCAAGAAAAACCGCTTTTATATTGCTCTTCCTGGCCCTGTCAAGAGCGCGGGACTTGCTTTTATTAGAGAAGACCAGGGTTATATCTCCACCCAGGTCATCTTTTTTGTTAAAGTCTAAGAGAGCCTGCAGGTTTGATCCAAATCCGGAAGCAAAAACTGCAATTCTTTTTCTCCCTGCCATTAACTTATGCCCCTGCCTTTCTCTAATATTACTACTCTACCCCGGCCTTCTTTTATTTTCCCGATATTAAAAATAGCTTCCTTTGAAGCTTTTGCTATTTCAACTGTCTTCTCCAGGCCGTCTGGCGGTATTATCAGGACCATCCCGATGCCCATATTAAACACCTTATACATCTCCCTGGTATTTATATTTCCCAGTTTTTGTATCTGCCTGAAGATCCCGGGGATCTCCCAGCTGCCTTCATCCAGCACGGCATCAAGGCCGGAGGGCAGGATCCTTGCTATATTATCGTAAAATCCTCCACCGGTTATATGGGCGATTCCGTGGATCTCGATCTTATTCTTATGGAGCAATTCATTTATGATCCGGCAGTACAGTCTGGTCGGGGCAAGCAATACTTCTGCAAGCTCTTTGCCTTCCGTCCAGGAATACTTTGTATTTAATCCAAGCCTCTTATCATCTATTATTTTCCTTATCAGGGAATAACCATTGCTGTGAAATCCTGAAGAAGATATTCCAACCAGAATATCATTTTTTCTCACCAGTGCCTTATTTATTATATCTGGTTTATCCACTATTCCCACAGCAAATCCGGCAAGATCAATGTCGTCTCCCTGGTACATGCCCGGCATCTCTGCTGTTTCCCCCCCGACAAGCGCTGTTTTACATTCTTTACAGCTTCCGGCAATGGATTTGATTATGGTTTTAATTTTCACGGGATCTATTTTTCCGCAGGCAATATAGTCCAGGAAAAACATCGGCCTGGCTCCGGAGCATAATAGGTCGTTTATACTCATAGCTACAAGATCCTGCCCTATATATTTGTAATCATCTGCCTCCCTGCAGAGGAGGATCTTTGTCCCCACTCCATCAGTAGAAGAAACAAGGACTGGTTTTTTATAACCATCCAGGTCCAGTTCAAAAAGCGAAGAAAATGAAGAAAGATCGCTTAAGACATTACCGGAAAATGTTTGTTTAATGGTCGCCTTTAACTGGTTTATGGTATTTGAAGCTTTGTCTATATCAACTCCGGAAGACTTGTAAGTATAATGCTTTTTATCCCTGGTGCTTTTATCCGTTTCAGGCATTAGAAGATACTTTCTCCTCTTTATCTATAGAATACTTATCATACTTAAGGTTTTTAGGAATATGGACTGGATAATCACCATTAAAACAGGCAAAACAGAATTTATCTTTTGACTGCCCTACCGCTTTTACCAATCCATTCATGCTCAGGTAGTTGAGGCTGTCTACTTTTAAGAATTTCCTTATATCTTCCAGAGACTTATGGCTGGCCACAAATTCTTTTTTGGTTGCCATATCGATACCATAATAACAGGGGTAAAGCAGCGGCGGGGAACTGACCCTCATATGCACTTCTTTTGCCCCGGCATCATACAGCATCTTTATGATCTTTTTGGAAGTATTGCCCCTCACTATGGAATCATCTACTACCACCAGCTTCTTGCCTCTTATTATGTCCTTTAAGGGATTTAATTTGAGCCTTACGCTTATTTCACGTATTTTCTGTTCAGGCTGTATAAAGATCCTTCCTATATACCTGTTCTTTATGAACCCCTCCGCATAAGGGGTCTTTGAAGCTGCTGAATAACCAATAGCTGCAGGTGTCCCTGAATCCGGGACTGAAATAACAATATCTGCCTTTACCGGGGATTCCCCGGCCAGCTCCTCTCCCATCCTGTGCCTTGCTTCAAACATATTTTTATTATTTATATAACTGTCAGGCCTGGCAAAATATATTAGTTCAAATATGCACATTGAGACCCTATCCACTGGAAGCAGCATCTGGGATCTGGGACCATCCCTGTCAATGACTATTATCTCTCCCGGATCTATTTCCCTTATGAATGCGGCATCAATAATATCCAGGGCACAGGTCTCAGAAGCTATGACATAATCTCCATCAATGCTGCCCAGTACCAGCGGCCTGAATCCGTATGGATCCCTGATGCCAAAGATCTTGTCCTTTGTCAGGATAACAAGCGAGTACGATCCTTTAAGCTTGCTTACGGCTTCACTTATCGCATCTTCTATATTATCTTTATCGGAACTCTCTATGAGCGAGGCTATCACTTCTGAATCAGTAGTGGTCTCAAATTTGATGCCTTTTTTGATCTGTGCCTTCCTTATGCTGCCCACATTGATGAGATTTCCATTATGGGCCAGGGCAAAGCTTTCCTTTTTAAACATATGGTATAATGGCTGGGAATTCCTCCAGATATTCTTGCCCCGCGTGGAATAGCGGGTGTGGCCGATTCCTAAATGGCCCTGGAGGGGGGCAATGTTTTGTTCATTAAATACCTGTGAGACCAATCCAAGGTCCTTAAACACCAGGATATTTTCTCCATCAGAAACTGCAATGCCTGCACTTTCCTGGCCGCGGTGCTGCAATGCCTGGAGGCTGTAAAATATTATTTCAGAGACTTTTCTTCCCGAAGCATAGATACCAAATATTCCGCAATTATCCCTGATTTTTTTATCAGTGAAAGCAATATTTAAGCTGCTGGATCCCTCATTTGACATAATTATTTTTTTACACTCCGGCCCATGGCTCCATGGTCGAATATATATTGTAATCACCTAAATTTATTACCCATAATGAGGGAAAGCCATCTCCCAAATCAAGCAATATCCTAATTATAGCAAATAAAGAAGCAATATAAACAAGGAAAATCTAGACGGTATCTCCTTCACACCACTTCCTTGCATTCTGGAACATCCGGAGCCATGGAGATGCATTTATTCCTGTTTTCCAATCTTCCGGCATCCATGGTAACTGCCAGAGTAAAAATGCTCTTTCCGGGTGAGGCATCATTGCAAGGTGCCTTCCATCAGGTGAGCAAAGAGCTGTTATTCCCCCTGGAGAGCCATTGGGATTGAAGGGATATTTTTCAGTCGGCCTCCCGGCATCATCTACATAAGCCACGGGAGTCAGGTTTTTCCTGGAAGCTTCGGCCAGGATCCCTTTGTCAGGGAAATACAGGTGCCCCTCTCCATGTGCGATCCATATCCCCATGACTGAATCCTCCATGCCGGCAAGCATTATGGAAGGGCTGTTATTGATCTTTACTGTCGCCCAGCGTGATTCAAACCTGCCGGAAGGATTAGCAATAAACCGGGGCTGCTCTGCCTGGAGGATCTTTCCCCACGGCACCCATCCCAGCAGAGCCATCAGCTGGCAGCCATTGCATACACCCAGGGAGAAAGTATCCTCTCTATTATAGAAATCATCAAACATCTCGCTTAAATCTTTATTGAACCTGATGGTACCGGCCCATCCCTTGGCGCTGTCCAGTACATCTGCATGGGCAAACCCTCCCACAAATACTGCTCCCCTGAACCTGTCCAGGGAAATAATGCCTCCAAGCAGGTCCGACATGGTGACATCCCATGGTTCAAACCCTGAAGCAAAGAATGCAGAGGCCATTTCACGGTCCCCATTACTGCCCTCTTCACGGATTATGGCGATCCCGGGCTTTTTGCTCCTTGTTGTTAATCCCGGAGCAGTAGCCTCTGGCTTAAATGACAGGCAGTATGCAGGCCCCTCCCGGTGGTGGGCCTTTTTTTGCTCCCTGGCAAGACCGGGATCCATCTGCTGTTCTTCAAGCTTGTCACTGGTCGACTCCCACCAGTCCAGCAGGGTCCTGCTGTCAATATCCAGTTTTACTTTTCCACCATGGTGAAGCATAATCTTCTTTTCTTTCAGGGTGGTCCCCAGGTCTGAAAATTGAAGTTTATATTTATTTAAAACATCTTTGATCTTTTCCTGATCCCCCGGCAGGTATTCAAGGACCAGTCCTAATTCTTCAGAAAACAGCGCAGGCATTATATTGCTTTCCCCGGAAAGCCTGATATCTGATCCACAGTTTCCTGCCAGGCACATTTCTACAAGGGCAGTTATGAGCCCGCCATCACTCCTGTCATGGCCCGCCAGGACCAGGTTTTTCCCGGCCAGTTCCTGGACTGCCATGAATGCATCCACCAGGGCTCCCGGGCTGTCTACATCCGGGGACTGGCTGCCGGCCTGATTTAATACCTGGGCAAGGGCCGAACCGCCCATGCGGTCGCTACCGCCGGAAATATCTATAAGCATCAGCCTGCTTCTGCCGGGCTGCTTGATGTCCGGGGTCATTACTTTTGTGATATCCGGCACTGGGCCGTATGCTGATATGACTACCTGTGGAGGAGCTTTCACTATTTCGCCCTCGACTTTTGCAGCCATTGAGATACTGTCTTTGCCCCCATCTGCAGCGATCCCTACCGCTGACATCAGCTCGCTTATGGCTTCTGCTGCCTCCAGAAGCGCCGCACCTTCGCCGGGCAGTTTAGCCGGCCACATCCAGTTGACGGAACATTTGATATGGCCCAGATCACTTATACCGGCCCAGACTATATTCGTAAGTGCCTCTCCCACTGCCATCCGTGCTCCGGCAGCAGGGTCTATCAGTGTTTTTATAGGCTGTTCCCCGATTGCTGTGGCGGCTCCTGTAAGCCCAAAATGGCTCTGCGCAATAACTGCCACATCTGACACAGGGAGCTGGAGGGGCCCGCAGCACTGCTGCTGGGCGATAAGTCCCGTTACACTCCTATCTACTTTTCTGACCAGAAATCCCTTGGAACCCACTGAAGGCAGCCGGAATATATTATTTATGGCTTTTTCGATCGAAAGGCCTTCGGGGATTTTTAAGGGGATAAACTTGCGGGGAATTATTTTAAGCTTAAAAGTCTTCTGGGGAATGCCTGTAAGGATCTTATCAAGGTCAAGATCTACCGGAGTAGAACTATCATTTTTATCATTTACTACGATCTGCCCGTCTCCGGTTATTTCTCCCAGGACTTCACAGTTTACTTTTTCACGCCTGCAGATCGCCTGGAATCGTCCAAGATTTTTTTCTCCTATTAGAAAAGCATTGCGTTCCTGGTATTCACCACTCCATATCTCCAGTACAGACATGGTCCTGTCCCCGACTTTTATATTCCGTATTTCAATTCTTCCTCCGGCCGGTTCCACTATCTCGGTCAGGACATTACACGGCCCTCCTGCACCCTGGTCATGAATGCTCTCTATTGGATTATCATCACCCATCTCTATGCATGCCCTTATTACCCTGTTTAATTTCTGTTCCATCTGGGCATTGCCGCGCTGTACCGCATTAAAATCAAGTTCCTGCCTTTCTTTTTCCTGGATCAGGCTGGAAGCAGAACCACCCCCGATACCGATCCTGTACGCCGGTCCCCCGACCTGGATGATCTTCATGGACTTTCCGGGTTTTTCCTTTTCTATATGCCTTCCGTCGATCTGCCCGATACCGCCTGTAAACATTATTGGTTTTACCCATTCACGGCGGCTGCCATCAGGAAGCTTCTGCCCGAAGGTCCTTGTAAATCCCTGGATCACCGGCTCGCCAAATTTATTGCCGTAATCTGAGGCTCCATCGCTTTCCCTGATCATTATCTTTAAAGGCGAGGCAAGGTTTGTGGGATATATAAAACCGGTATCTCCTCCAGGGATAGGGAACCCTGGAATATTTAAATTGCCTGTGCAGTATCCCGCAGTACCGGCAATGACCAGGCCCCCTCTTCCTGTAGCCTCTACATCCCGGATCCTTCCACCGGTCCCTGTTTCAGCTCCCGGAAAAGGTGCTACTCCGCTGGGGAAGTTATGGGTCTCAGCGGTAAATATTATATGATATTTGCCCTTCTTTTGAGTAAAGGGGCAGCAAGTGCCCGGACTTGCAGGGATTATGGTCCGCACATCAAAACCGGTGATAGCGCTGGAGTTATCTTTGAATGCTATTAAACTGTTTGAAGGATTATCAGAAAGAGGCGCTTTTATAAGCTGCATAAGGTTCCCGGAGACTTCCCTGCCGTCGATTATTAGTCTCCCTCTAAAAAACCAGTGCCTTGAATGTTCGCTATTGGCCTGACTCAGTTGAAAACATTCAACATTGGTAGGATTTCTTCCTATGCTTTTGGTAAAAAGGCCGAAATAAAAATCAATATCCCATTCGTCCAGGCCGAGCCCCATCTTGTTGTTTATCTCCCTGAGTGAATCTATGCCTTTTTCCATCAAAGGCACTGTATATACTTTTTCCGGGATAATACCGGTCTCAAATGTTTCCAGGGGCCGGTCATACTGGCACTCCGTCATCCGGTCATGATGCTCCAGGGCAAATTTTTTACTGTCCAGTCCAGGGTCCAGCAGGTACCGCCTTGATCTTTCGATCCGGGTGACTTTTTCCAGCCCGCATGCCTGGCATATCGACACCGCATTTGTAGAGTATGCTGTCTCAAAATTAAGGCGGGGTCCGGTTTCAATAATATTCTGGTGTTTTGATTTAAAAAAAGAATCTTTTCCGAATTTTTCTTGCTCAAATGTTTCTGTCAGAAGCCATCTGAGTATTTTCAATTCTTCTAAAGCCAGCTCTCCAGAAGTCTCGACATAATAACAATATTCAAAACTTTTATCGACTTTCCGATAAAAGCACTGCACTATTTGTTCCCTTCTTTAACGATTCCATAATCGGCCATAGTAAATATGAAAAATCTAGAGATACTTATGATAAAACCGGATAAGAATATATCCACACTTTCAGGTCTTCAAGCCTTCAAGCCTGTTTATAATAGTATCCACATATCTTAAATGGTATTTGACATCAAATAATCCTTCCAGCTCTTCACTGCCCAGAAGTGATTTTACTTTTTCTTCCTTTTCTATATTTTCCTTAAAGCTCCCTTCTTCGCTCCATGCTTTATGAGCTGCTGACTGGATGACCGCATAGGCATCCTGCCGGTCCATGCCCCTGTCTATGAGTTCAAGAAGGACTCTCTGGGAAAATATTATTCCTCCGTACTTCATCAGATTTCTTTTCATATTGGACTCAAGGACATTTAAGTCCCCGATCACAAAAATTGTTTTTTCCAGCATATAATCCAGGAGTGCAAAACTATCAGGAATGATCACCCTTTCTGCCGAAGAATGAGATATATCTCTTTCATGCCACAGGGCAATATTTTCCAGGGCAGTAATGGTATTTGAACGGAGCACCCTGGCAAGCCCGCATATCCTCTCGCAGATAATGGGATTTTTTTTATGGGGCATTGCGGAAGAACCTTTTTGGCCCTTTGTAAACGGCTCTTCTACTTCTTTGACATCGGTCCTCTGCAGGTTCCTGACCTCAAGAGCTATTTTTTCAAGCGTTGTCCCACAAATAGCCAGGGCCGATATTAATTGCGCGTGGCGGTCCCTCTGGATTATCTGGTTAGAGACTGGGGCAGGCTTGAGGCCCAGCATACTGCAGACTCTCTCCTCGAGTTCCGGGGAAGTATTTGCATAGGTGCCCACCGCACCCGAGATCTTTCCATATCCTATTGCCTCCCTGGCCTGCCTGATCCTCTCCAGGTTCCGGCCCATTTCAAATGCATAAAGGCAGAACTTCAGTCCAAGAGTGACGGGTTCTGCATGGATGCCGTGGGTTCTTCCCACCATTACCGTGTATGCATATTTTTTAGCTTTTTCTTTCAGGAGTCTTGTGAATTTTTTGGCTTTATCTTCAATGATCTGTAAGGCCTGAAGCATCTGGAGGGATAATGCCGTATCTCCGACATCAGAAGAAGTAAGGCCGTAATGAAGATATTTTGATGACTCTCCAATATATGAAGAGACATTAGTGAGAAAGGCAATAACATCATGATGGGTAGTCGCTTCTATTTCATTTATTCCTGAAATTTCAAATTTTGCCTTTTTGTTTATATCATCAGCAGCTTTTTCAGGAATGACCCCCAATTCTGCCTGAGCCCTGCTGACTGCTTTTTCCACATCAAGCCAGTATTTGAACTTACTTTCATCGCTCCAGATCTTGCCCATTTCCCTGGTGGTATACCTGGAAATCATATACTCTCCTAAAAACTATCATCTATATCGATAAAGCCATAATCGATGGATTACAGCAAACAAGCAAACTGGTCACATCAATTCTTCTAATATTTTTTCCCTGAAACTCTGGTAGTGCTTAGAGTCATTCAGGTCGAGTAGTTCTTCTCCGCAATCAAAAAATACCTGGTCATAATCTTTTAAGCAAAGGTCACTTATCTTAAGCAGCCACTTACTTTTTAGTTTCCAGCTATTGAGATCGCTTAACCAGGTTTTTTCCTTTTCGGGTATTTCAATTTCTATAAAAGCCTTGAGCCCTTTTGAACTCCTGGATACCTGCAACAAAAACTCTTCCTTCTGGGTCAGGCAGGAAAGATTTGCTATGCTTAGTTCAACACTCTTTGCCAATCCGATCACCCTAATTCTTATATTTCTTTACAAATATCAGATATGTCATTAAAAGTATAATCATCCGGAAGCTCTTCTAAAGACCTGACTACAAATTCAGAGAAATTTCTGAATCTGGCATAATCCAGTATATCATTTTTAGACGCCGGGTAGCCCATCTCGCTCAGGGCATCCGTTATTTCCAGGTTGCAGACGATTTTTATATTTTCACATATCTCTTCCAGGCTGCGGTATTCTTTAATTTCAAGTTTATTTAAAGCTATTTTTGAAGCTTCGCTTATATTTGCTGATTTATTTATATAAGTCATTATTTCTGACTTATTTTTAGGAAACTCAATATCTAATAGACCATCCATTATTTCCCTATTACAAAATATTGCCATATTACTGCCCCTTCTAAAAAAGTAAAATATTTTCTTTAAGCCGCTCTTTATTTAATATAATCCCTTAAGAACTCTTTTACTTCCTCCTCGTCAGCTATTAAATAGCTTATACCCTCTATATTATCAGGACTGGTAGGGATGGTGATCCTATTTATATCCTTATTGGAAAATAATAGCACAAAACCTACTGAACAAAAATCCCAGAACGAAAAATCTGACCTGGTCTCATTATTAAAGACTTCAAGGAGTTGGGGTATTTTAATGATTACGGAAGAATTAGCTTTTTGCCTCAATAACTCACTTAATAAATACTGCTGCCTGTCCACCCTATCCAGGTCTGCTTTGGCAGTGGCCCTTGTCCTTGCAAATGCCAGAGCCTGGTCCCCGTCCATTAAATAGGTACCCGGGTCAAAATCCGCTCCGGAAAGGGGGTCATGCAGGGGCTCTTCCACTGCGATCTCTACCCCACCCAGTATATCTATTATTTTTTTAAACCCATCAAAATTGATCAGCATGACCTGGTCTATATCAATATTTGTAAGTTCATATATCTCACTTTTAAGCATCTCGCTGCCGCCGTATACATAAGCAGCATTGATCTTGTTCCAGCCATGATCTTCCAGATAGACCCTTGTATCCCTTGGAATAGATATTAAGGTGTCCTTTTCTCCCCAGTTTCCGATATGGAATATAATTATAGTATCGGTCCTGCCTTTAAAATCATTGGAGCCTTCTCTTTCGTCAACACCTAAAAACAGCAGGTTCCTGGAAGTAAAGATCTGTGTAAAGAATGAGCTTGCCTGTTCCCCGTCACCCGGGGCGCGATCCATAATAGAAATACAAAAAATTACAACAACTACCAGTATAAAGATACTAAGTATCGTAAGGAAACAGCCTTTGGCTTTATTCATATCTAATACATAACCTGTTTAAATTACTTATATTCTGCATATCCGGTATGTGATAAATAATACAGAGTGTGTAGTAATTTTTCAATAGGATCTGTAGTCTGGATTTTTACTCTTGGTGGGACCTTGATAGGAACTGAAGTATAATTCATTATTACTTTTATTCCGGCATTGACCAGAACATTAGTAACTTTTTGTGCTGAGTCTGGGGGTACGGCAATAATGGCTATTTCAATATTATTATTATCTATGGCATCCTTGATGCTTTTCACATCTTTTACCAGGCGTCCTGAGATCTTTTTCCCGATTACTTTCAGATTATTGTCAAACACATTATCGATCCTGAAGCCAAACCGGTCAAGCATTTTATAATTTAAAATCGCCCTCCCGAGATTGCCGGCCCCGACAAGCACAATATGGACCAGCCGGTCATAGCCCAGGATCTTATTAAATGAACTAATAAGTTCGTCTATATTAAACCCGACGCCCCTTTTGCCTTTTATGTCAAAATATATCAGGTCTCTCCTGACTTCTGCACTATTTATATTTGTATTGGCGCTTATATCTTTGGAAGTCACTGTCCTTTTCCCGGCCTCCTTTAGTTGAACAATACATTTCAGGTATTGGGATAGTCTTGAGATCACGCCTTCGGAATATATTTTTTCGATCATTACAACATTCCATTCCTATTATTCTATGGACTTTGTTGCATAATTGTAACAGGTTGACCGGTCTTTTACAAGAATTAATATTAATATAAATGGAAGGTTTATTGATCTATTATTTGAAGTTTATTATTCCATCCTTCACTGTTGCGCCGGCCTGGCAGCCAGTGCACACAAGCTTTTCCCCCTTAAACAATATACTGCCTTTTCTACAGTGGGGGCACATCAGGATATTATCTAAATTGATCCCCTGGTTCTTTTTCAAGCCGGGGCCCTGGTCCAATTTTTTTAAAACACTTTTTATAAAAATACTAGGCCCCCATGAAAGAAAAGAAAAGGTTCCCTGGTATACTCGTTCCAGCAGCAGCAGAAATCTTATTCCAAAAATCCTTTTTAATGAATTCAACCTGAAGTTGGATACGCTTATTCTTCTTTTTATCTCAAATCCTCTTTTTTTCAAGAAGCCTGCAATATGCCTGGGATGGAAATTCAGTATAGTCTCCCCTATCTGGGATGGTGCTGCATTAAAGGGAGAAGTATCCATTCTGCCGATTAAAAATCTTAAAATATTTTTCAGGTTTCTTTTATTGGCAAACTCCAGGAAATAATGTCCCCCATTTTTTAGTATTCTTGCAACCTCATCAAAATATATTTCAGGATCCGCCAGATGGTGGACCATCCTTACTGTTAATATTGCATCTGCAATATTGGATCTCAGGGGAATATTGGCGGCATCTGCCACTATGAAAAAAATTCTTGACAGTTTTTCCTCATCGCCTTTAAAAAATTTCTTTATTTTTAAGCGGGCATTTCTTATATTCTTTAAAGAATAATCTATCATTATTATATGGGTAAAATCCTTATACTCTCCAAATAGCCTTCCAAAGCCGCATCCGATATCTATAAATAATCTATCTTTTCTTTCCGTCCCCCGAAGGAGGCCTGCAAGTGCCATCCTCTCTGACCTGTCTTCATATAATCTCTTATTATCTTCCCAGAACTCGAGATAATCATAATTCTCATAATCTGATTTTCTTATTCCCAAACTAAAAACACTCCTTTTATTCAAGCAGGCGCCCTGGTCATTATACTATAAGGTATCAGTTTATCTTAGGCTTAAAACTTTTTTCAAACTCTTTTCTTATAAGAAGGGCACCTTTTTCCCGCAAACCTTACCTTTAAAATAGTATTATATTATTTTTTCTACGGAACCTGAGCTGGAAATTTTATGATAATATTCTCCAGACTGTTTTATTTTCCGTTCCAGGCCCGGAGAACTGTGGTCTATTGAGACCAGGCCGAATCTCCTGGACGGGCCGTGGGCTAATTCATAATTATCAAAAGTGGACCAGTGAAAATAACCCCTGACATCCGCACCTTCATCAATGGCTTTTTTTATATAATACAGGTGGCTGTAAATATTGTTTTTCCTCAATTCATCATTATCAGTGCTGGTCCCATTTTCTGTAATGATCACCGGCTTCCTGTATTTATCATAAAACCTTTTGATCAAGTAATAGATCCCCGCAGGATATGTCTCCCACATATCATCATGATCTAAACCTAATCTATCAAGGACCTCCCTGCCCCTTTTTTCATATGCCAGGACTACATATCTTGAAATAAGTATCCTTCCATAATAGCTAAATCCTATAAAATCTATTTTTCCTTCCTTAGTGAATATCTCATGGACATGCTCAAACATGTAATATTCCAGAAACCACCTTAAGGATCTTTGGATAGGGGACCTTTCATTTAAAGCCTGGACGAACATGCATGCATGGGATATCCCAACACTTATATGCGGATATTTTTTCTTTACATGGTCATAAACCATCTTGTGAGCCTTATACATATTGGCCAGTACCTTATTTCTTAAATAAGGATTGGTTCTTTTTGGAGGGAAGTCTTTTAAAATATACGCAAGATTAGCATAAGCATTTGGCTCATTAAAAGTATTTATTAAGTCAATATAGCCAGAATATATATCCAGTATCTTTTTTACATAATCAAAATATACATCGGCAGATCCGCTTGATGCCCATCCCCCTTTTTTGATCATCCACATGGGATTTGAAAAATGGTTTAAGACAAGCATGGTCTTCTTGTTCTTTCCCTTCAGAGCTTCAAATATTTCCAGATAATGAGCTCTAGCTTCTTTATCCAGCGGGCCGAAGGCGCTATTTTGCAGTTTTGACCAATCCATGCTGAATCTATAGGCATTGCCTAAATATAATATATATTCAAGGTCTTCCCTGTATTTCCTGTAATGGTCTATGGCCACGTCAAGCAGGGTCCCGTCTGTCCCGACAAAATTCTGCCATTCTGTTTTGCCGGCCCCTTCTATCTGGAAAGAAGATGTCGAGGTCCCAAAAATAAAGTCTTTTGGGAAATATAACTTATTCATTTTTCCTGGAGCTAAACTCATGATGCCTTGATTATACCAATTATTTTTAGCGCTTGTAATTCATATTTACATACTTTAAGATTGTATTATAACTTTTATTAAATTTAACTTTTTTATGATGGACCTGTTTTTAATATATCAATATCTTATTGCTGCTGTTTTAGGACTGCTGCTTATTAACTTCATCATAAATAATATCCTATTTAAGAATCCAGCCAAATACGTGACCCCGGGTTCCCTGAAAAAACCACAGCCCCTGGTCTCGGTACTGGTCCCTGCAAGAAATGAAGCTAAAAATATTGGAAGGTGCCTGAGATCCTTGCTGAAGCAGGATTATCCGAATATGGAAATATTAGTATTAGATGATAATTCAGAAGACGGCACAGGACAGATCATTGGGAGTATTGCAAAAAAGGACCCCCGGGTAAGGCTGCTGGCCGGAAGGCCCCTTAAAAAAGGCTGGTTGGGGAAAAATTATGCCTGCCACCAGCTTTCTAAATATGCTAAAGGAGAGTATTTCATTTTTACAGATGCCGATACCCTACATTTTACTAACTCTATATCCAGTGCAGTGTTCTCGCTTACAGCCAATGGTTTAGATGCCCTGTCGGTTTACCCCAAACAGATAATGGTGACAATACATGAAAGGATGGTCGTCAGTTTTATAAATTTTGCTATTTTATGCCTCATGCCCCTGGTCCTTATAAAGAGATCAAAAAGCCCTCTTTTTTGTACAGCCATAGGCCAGTTTATTTTATTTAAAAAAGAGGTCTATAGAAATATCGGGGGTCATGAATCTATCGCCTCCGAAATATTAGACGATATACATATTTCAAAGCAGGTAAAAAGAGGTGGATATAAATTTATGATATTTGATGGCAGTAATAATATATACTGCAGGATGTATTCAAATTTCAGTGAAGTGGTAAAAGGGTTTTCAAAATTTATATTTGCTGCCTTTAATTATAATATTTATACCCTGGGAGTAGTTATCAGTTTTATTTCTGTAATATTTCTACTTCCTTTCATTTTGCTTCCACTTGGATTTTTTATTTTTGAGTGGTCTGTCCTGATATTGAATCTATTATTCATACAAATTGCATTGATATTTATTATCAGGATCACTCTGTCTTTTAGATTTAAAGCACGGATACTGGATGTCCTTCTCCACCCTTTTTCCATGATATATATAATACTTATTGCCGCAAATTCAGTTTTCCATACTAAATTTGGCCACGGAGTCTACTGGAAGGGCAGGACATATGATATTCATGATAAAGATGGGCTGAAACTGCCTAATGAGAGCAGGAAATAGACAGTAAGGGAGCCAGTTTTAAATTAGCTCATTATTTAAGTAATATACTTTTTCTTCAAATAACTCTTTATATTTAAAGGTCTCCAGGAATTCGAGTACTCCTTCTAATTTGACCACTGCACTATTGAAATCAACCTTAGATATATCCCTGTTAAAATCTTTTATCATGCAGCTGTATGCCTGTGAATCTGTTTCTCCTGCCATTTCCATTAATATTATTGCCATAATCTCCCACTTGATTATTTTTTCCTTATTTTTTGGAGTGAACTCTTTTTCACCTACAATTATTTTGATTTTTTCTGTTTCGCTCTTAAGTTCCAGGATTATTTTTTTTAAGATACTTTCCACCTTGGCCTTATATATATCTTTATAATTCAAACTATTGTAACACAAATTACATTTTATTGTAACCAAAATTACATACTTATGCATGTTAAATACTATTATCCGGACTAATCTATTAATGGATCGTGTTATCTTATAAAATGTTAAGATGATGTTTTATAAAAATTATGTTTTTCAAGTTCCGGTAAGATTTCACAGCGGTTATGGTTCTTTCCACAGACTCGGCTGCCTGGCAGAAAGTATTGGAAACAATTTCCTGCTGATTACCGGCAAACATTCAATGAAAAGGACGGGCCACACTAAACTGGCGATTAGCCAGTTTGAAGCTCTCGGCAAAAAAGTTTTCCTGTTTGAAGAAGCCGCCCATGATTCAGATACATCAATAGTGGCTCGCGGTGCAGGATTTGCCTTAGAGAATGAATGTGATGCAGTGATCGGGCTTGGAGGAGGAAGTGTTATCGACACTGCAAAGGCAGTAGCAGTTATTGCTGGAAATGGGGGGGAGATCTGGGATTATTCCAGTAATAAAAAGGATGCTTCCAGGGCCCTTCCTGTAATTGCAATACCCACCACGGCCGGATCGGGCAGTGAAGGCAACCGGTATTTTGTTATCAGCGATAAAGAAAAAAAAATAAAGAAAGTTTTTGCTACCGGATATACCTATCCTGTCTTAAGCATCCTGGATGCCGGGCTTACTGAAAGTCTGCCGCAGGCAAAACTGGCAGGGACCGCCCTGGATGCTCTCGGCCATTCTTTTGCAGCTTATGTATCCATAAAAGAAAATGCTCTTGGTGATCTACTTTCACTGAATTCTATCTGGATTATTTTTAATTATCTGCCGGAGGTATTAAAGAATAAAGGCAGCAGAGGCGGCAGGAGTGC
>SDBS01000984.1_pt1 | contig 28717 bp, 27 predicted proteins | sample 2277091 | NCBI WGS metagenome assembly SDBS01 (sample SAMN10404972, study PRJNA504765) | marine sediment metagenome | isolation source: marine sediment core GS10_PC15, 163 cmbsf | place: Arctic Ocean: Southern Knipovich Ridge | collected 2010
TAGAAATAGAGGATCCTTTTTGAGCTCTATAAATGACATCTCCAAATAGAGGAGCCATATCAATAATTTCCATCCCATCTTTTTTTGCATAATGAGTATTGCTAGTCATTACAACATCAAAAAGATCTAAAAGTTTCTTCTTTCCTTTAGTGAAAATGCCATGAGTAGAATAAGCCAATAATTTTTTTGCTCCATTTTCTTTTAATAATTTTCCTGCATCTATGATTGTTCCGCAAGTATCATACATATCATCCACAACTAAAACATTTTTATTTTTTACATTTCCTATTAGTTTCATCTCTTCTATTTTATTTTCATCATCTCTTATCTTTAGAATATTTGCCATTGAATAATTATGTTTTTTAGAATCTTTTTTATTTGCAGCATTCATTCTCTTAAAAAAAGATTTAACTCTTTTGACTCCTCCTGTATCTGGTGAAACAATAACTAAATTCTTAAGATCTTTAAAATGATTCTTTCTTATGTATTTGACTACTTCTGGAAAACTATAAAGATTATCAAAAGGTAGTTCTTCTGGATAATTTGCTTGTATTTGTGGAGAATGTAAATCCATTGTTATGATTCTTTCAAGTCCTGGAGAAATAGATCTTGCAATTGCTCTTGTTGATATGGGTACACGAGATTTATGTTTTCTATCTTGTCTTGAATAAGGCATATTTGGCAAAACAAAACTCAAACTCTTAACAGAAGCACTTTTAGCCATATCTTTAATTAAAAGCAATTCTACCCACCAATCATTAGGGTGTTTATTTGAAGATTGAATTAGATATACTTCTTTTTTTCTTAGATTATTAGGAGAATATGGAAGAAATTCTTTGTTTCCAAATTTGGTCATTTCTAATTCATATAATTTAAAATAATCTTTTTTCTCTTTTTCAATATATTCTTGTATTTTCTTTGCAAATCCCCAAGCCTTTGACTTTTTATCTGCAAGAATAACCACATTCTTTTTCTTCATAATAAAAAACATACAAGTTTATTTAAATTAATTACTATATTATAACATATATGAGATCAAAGAAATATACTCGTATATTGGCTATAGTGATTTTACTTTCAATAGGTCTTTTCTTGGGAGCTTATGAATTTTTAGACACTAGATTACAAGGATATTTAATAGATCATGAAACAGCTTTTATTGATTATGTTATAGATGGAGATACTGTAAAAAGTAATGGAACTTCTATAAGATTGCTTGGAATTAATACTCCTGAAAAAGGAGAGCTTTATTATTTAGAAGCAAAAGAATTTCTAGAAACTTTGGTCTTGAACAAAACAGTAGAGCTTGAATATGGAAAAGATAAAGAAGATAGATATGGAAGAACTTTAGCATATACATATATTAATAGGGAAAATGTAAATCTAAAATTAATAGAAGAAGGATATGCAAATATTTACTTTCCATCTGGAAGAGATATACATTATAATCAATTTACACAAGCTTGGGAAGAATGTAATAAGAATTTATGCGAAGTTTCAAAAGATGAATGCAGAAATTGCATTAAATTAAAAGAACTTGATACTGAAAATGAAATTATTATTCTTGCAAATATTTGTGACTTTGATTGTGAATTAACAAACTGGGAAATTAAAGATGAAGGCAGAAAGAAATTTATTTTTCCAGAATTTATTTTAGAAGAAAATAAACAGGTTACTATATTAATAGGAGAAGGAAGAGATAGTAAAAATTTATTATTTTGGAAGAATCAAGACTATGTTTGGACAGATACAGGAGATACCTTGTTCTTACGATCCCCCGACGGTAAATTAATTTTGTGGAAAAGCTATTAATTGCTTAACTTCATTACTTCAAAGATAAAATTTAAATAACCTAATTTTCACCTTTTGATATGATAAACTTAGGAATTGCAGGAGAAATATCACCTATATTCTTGACTGTTACACTTATAATCTATCTCATAATTGTAGAGCTTGGAAATAAGAAAATGAGAAAGGCACTCATGCCTTTTGTTATAGTGCTGACTGTAGTATTTCTAATATTTGCTATAACAAGTGTCTATCAAACTTATATGGGGTTAAAATGAATAAAATAGCTTTTTTGTTTGTAATACTCGGACTTCTCATCTCAGAAGTTATTTTTAATTGGAATCAGACATATGGATTTGTTATTTATGCCTTCTTGCTTGGAGTTGTTTTAATATCATTGGAAAAAGATAATTACTTGGATAAAAGCGAGATGCTTTTAATTTTCTTAATGATTATTCCAATAGCAAGAATTTCTGAATTATTTATAACATTTAATTTTCTATGGAAAATCTTTATTTTTTATTCCATTATAGCATTTTTAGCAGTATTCTATGCAAATAAATTTCAGATAAGATCTGGAAAAACTGAGATAGGAAATTTGAATTATACTCTTGGAATTGTTGTGATTGGTATTTTATTAGCACTTGGAGCAAAATTCATTTTTCACATGGAGAATTCTGTAATAATATTCTTAATAATACTAATAGCTTATTCAGAAGAAATTTTATTTAGAGGAGAAATTCAAAATTTGACAAAAGGACGTTATGGAGCTCTTTATTCTATATTCTTTACTTCTCTTTTATATGGAATATTTAGCATAAGTTATGGTTCTTCAATATTATTGTTTGGCTTCTTTGCTTCTTTGATTTTATGTCTGGTTTACCACTTTACAAAAAGCATATATTTGTCTTTCTTAATAAACATTTTATTTCATGCAATATTCTTTATAGTTTATCCCCTTTCTTTTTAATCATCGGTGAGCAGTAGTGACAAAGAGCATATTCTCGACGACAATAATGCTTTTAAATGAATTAGGTCATAATAAACTATGAATAAAGCATTTAGTTTCGTATTTCTTAGCTTAGCAGTGATTTTCATACTTGGAGTTGTAAGTGCAGAGACTGTTATTGCTGGAAAAATATACAATGCTGATTTTACTGCTACTGTTGCAGGTGCAGATGTAAATGTTACTTGTAATGGAACTGTTAAAGATACAACAAGTCTTGATGATGGAGCTTATTCTGTTTTTTATTTGGATGAAAGCCTTTGTCATGAAGGAAGTTCATTAAGTGTTCATGCTTATAAAGAAGGTGTTGGAGAAAACACTCTTTCAGGAGAAATTCATGATAATTACCCAATTGTAGATTTAAATTTAGGTGTAGTAAATGTTCCTTTAGTTCCTGAGTTTGGAGCTGTTGTTGGAGTATTAACTGTTTTAGGTGCTCTTAGTGTATTCTTTGTTGTAAGGAGAAAGTAAAATGAAAAAAGCGATATTATCTATAATTGCAATAAGTTTATTCATAATGTTAATAGGGTTTGTTCCTGCTCCTGAAAATGGGGGTGCAATATGGACAACTAACGAAGATTGTGGAACTGAATCTCAGAATGTTAATCATTATGGTCTAGGTGAAAGTGTTTATATAAATGGGGCAGGTTTCAATGAAGAAACATATGCTTGGAATATTACAGGACAACCTGGACAGGCTTCTTGTGATCCAGATACAAGTGTTGCTACTGGAAATGTAGTTGTTAATAGTTCTGGGGCATTTTGTTTTGAAGCATATACTGTTCAAGCTGATGATTGTGGAGAATACAAATCTAATTTTAATAGTAAATATGATACTTATAGGGTTGATCAAGTTCCGATTGTTCCTGAGTTTGGAGCTGTTGTTGGAGTATTAACTGTTTTAGGTGCTCTTGGCGTATTCTTTGTTGTAAGAAGAAAGTGATTTGTAAGGTTTAAATAATGATTTTTTCTATTTAATTAATGGCGGGATTATTAACTCATTTGAGTATAGCATTTGTAGGGTTTTTAGTAGGTACATTTATTTTTAAAAATTATAAATATGGATTGGCTTTTGTATTTGGGCAATTTATTCCTGATTTGATTAGTTTTGGAATTACAGGAACATTTGAAAAATCTTTGAATCCTTCTATTATAATGACCAATAAATTATTTGGTTCTATGGTATTTATTGGGCATACATTCTTGCATTGGGTTATATTTGGGCTAATTGTTTTTGTAATAATATTCATATTGTATAATCTTAAGAAGATATCAAAGAAAACATATAAAACATTGTTTGTTATACTTATTTTCTTCTTAATAGGAATTACTATACATCTTGTATTAGATATGCTTATAATTGAAGCAAGTTATTGGATATAAAATGGAAAAAGAATTCAAACAATTTTTAATAAAGACAGGAATATTTGTGGCTTTGTTTATAGCTTTCTCTGCCCTGATAGGAACAAAACTATATTCAAATAATTTATTGGAAGGTTGGAAGATAGAGATTTATGGAAGAATAGGATATATACTTCTCTTTTCTATTGCAGGATTTATATTGCTTTACAGAAAAAGATTAATGAAATTTGAGAAATTTAAGAAAAAGGCAATAGATTTTGTTTTCATTTTTATTTCCTTTATACTCTTAGCTGGATTTTATATTGTAGAAATTAATGCAGGTAGAATTCAGTTAAACACAATAAATATTATCTTAGTTCATACATTGGGAATATCTATATTTATTTTTCTCATACTTGGAATTTATGGATGGGGTTTTATAAAGAATTTTATAAAGAAATTTAAGAAAGAGTTGATTTATTTCTTAATATTTGGAATAATTGTTTATTCTTTAATGAATGTGGTATGGAGTTTATGGCCATACTTGAGCTTGATTGTATTAAAGGTTACTCAATTTCTATTAGAATTAATAAGTTCAAATGTGCAAATACTAGGTGAGAGAACAATAATATTTGAGGGATTTGGAGCACAGATTGCAGAGGCTTGTTCTGGAATTTATTCTATCTTTATATTTTCTGCACTTTACATCTTTGCAGTTTTTTTAGATTGGAAAAAATTCAATAAATTAAAAGCAGCAGCAGTTTTCATTCCTGCTATTTTAGGGGCTTTCCTTGTGAATATATTGAGAGTGTTCTTATTATTTGTAATTGGGGGTTATATTTCAGAGGATATTGCTCTTGGTATGTATCATAGTTATGTGGGGATGATATTCTTCCTAATTTACTTTGGATTATTCTGGGGATTGAGTTATAAATGGATGCAAGTGAAAAAATGAGTGAAAAAAAGACTATGAAAAAAGGAATTAGCAAGATTATGAAAGATAGCTTGTATAGTAATTCAATTTATTTAATGATGAGTTCAGTAATAATGGCTGTTTTTGGATTTTTCTTTTGGTTGATTGTTGCAAGACTATATAGTGCCAATGATGTGGGATTGGCTACCACTCTTATATCTGTTGCAGGGTTAATAGTTTCATTTTCATTGTTGGGATTAAATACAGGATTAATAAGATATTTGCCTAATTCTCCAAAGAGAAATAATAAGATAAATACCTGTCTTACAATAGTTTTATTAGTAACTATAATTGTCTCTTCTATATTTCTTGTGGGGTTAGAGAAGTTCTCCCCTAGCCTTTTATTCCTAAAAGAAAATCTTATACTAAGTTTTAGTTTTATATTCTTCATGGTTATTTTCTCTTTGAGTTCTATAATAGACAGTGTATTTATTTCGTTTAGAAAGACTTACCTTGTACTAACTAAAAGCTCTATACTTGGAGTTCTTAAAATTGCCTTGCCTTTTGCATTTGTTGGTTTAGGGGCTTATGGAATATTTAGCTCATATATGATTGCCTTGTTAGCAGGATTTGTTACAGTCTTTATTATTCTTATGTTTAAATTTAATTACAAGCCAAAGTTTGTATTTTATGATGATGTAATTAAAAAAATAGGAAGATATTCTTTTGGAATATATGTTGCAGGATTTATAGGGGGATTATCTCTTCTTTTATTGCCTTTGATGATAACTAATATAATTAGTCCTACAACAACTGCTTATTATTTCATGGCACTACAAATTGCAAATCTTTTGTTTGTAATACCAAAAGCAACTACAAACTCATTGTTTGCAGAAGGGAGCAATAATGAAAAAGGACTGAGGAAACAAATTAAAAAATCAATAAAGATAATTGCATTCTTGCTAATTCCTGCTATATTGATCATTATATTTTTTGGGCAATATGTTCTTCTTGCATTTGGAAAAGAATATTCAACTCAAGGTTTCACATTCCTTAGAATAATGGCGCTGAGTGGAATCTTTGTAAGCATAAACTCTGTATTTAGTGGAGTGTTTATGGTAAAGAAGAAGGTAAAACAAATAATTGCAGTAAATATAATTGGGGCAATAATTATACTTGGATTGAGCTACTTTTTTATAACACAAGGGCATTCTTTAGTGGGAATAGGAATTGCATGGATTGCAGGGCAAGTTGCAATGAATCTGGCTTATTGGGGATTTAATTGGAAAAAGTAGAATTACTTCAAACTAAATAGTCTTTCTGTCTTATAACTCTTATCTCCTTCTTTTTCTTTAACTAAATTAATCTTCTTAAGAAATTCAAGAGCTTTTATTGTGGTTTCCCATTGAGAACCTATTTCATCAGATATAGCCTTTACGGATAAATTCCCCTTTTTAGAAAGAAGTTTAATTATGTCTTCAATTACATCTAAAATGCTTCTTCTCCCTTCTTTTACCATCTGTGTAATTAAACAGATAGATATATATAGGTTATATGTATAATTATCGGCATAGTTAAAATGGGAAAAATACCTGTATATTCACACCAAGCCAAAGAATTTATAGATAAACATATTTGGTGGATTGTTATTGTTTTATTTATGTGTGCAGTGAGTATATTTTTATTTAAGTAAGGGTTGAGAGGGGGAGATTTCCCCTATTTTTTTGCTAAAATTCTAATAAACTTTTCTGAATCAACTATAATTTTATAATTCCCGAACTTATTTTCTATCTCTTTTTCACCACCAGTATTTTTTCTTATATCCACAATTAAAATTCCCTTTTTTTCTAGTTTATTATATACTTGATTTAGATATATAGAAATGGGATAATGAAATCCCCAAGAGATTAAAGAAACTATAATATCAAATTTATTGGAAAATCTTATTTTATTATCCTCTGTTGCTTCCTGTAAATGTACTTTTTTTGAATTGACTTTATTAAGTTCTAATACTTTTTTTGATATTTGTAATGAATTATAAAAAGATCCTTTATTTTCAAAATTATAATAAACCTTTTTTATGAATAATTGTCTTGTCTAGTAAAAAAATATCTATATTCTTTTTATAATGATTACTCAAAAAAATATCTATTCCTGCAATTCCACAACCAATATCTAAAATTGAGTTTGCTTTTTTTGGAAGATATTTCTTAATTGTTAGATATTCTCTCTCCATATCTTTACTAAATTCTCTTTTTATTTTTGATGAGAAAATAAAAGATTTCAAATTTATACTTAATTTGTAGAAAGATTTGAAATATCCTAAGAGAGTTAAGAATTTAAATAAATAATTATCTTTTAGATATTCTGTTCTTTGAAATAAGATATATTTAATTGATTTTTTAGGCAAGGAAATATTCTCCATTTTATTTTTATTTCTTATTTTCATTATCAATTACCTCCTTAAAAACTTTCAAATATTGTTCTGCAACTTTATCCCAAGAATGCTTCAATGCGTTCTCTCTTGCATTCTTTTCTAACATCTTTCTTTTCTTTTCATTAGTCATTAAATCAACAATTGCATTTTTCAATGCATTTTCATCTTTTGAAGAAATTATAATTCCATCTTTTTCATTTTCAATATATTCTGAAAATCCAGGGGGAGTTGCAATAACTGCCCTCCCACATGACATTGCTTCTAAACCCACAAGCCCAAAAGGTTCCCTATGAGAAGGAAAAATACAAATTGTTGCTTGATTATATAATTTAACTAATTCTTCTGTTGTTTTAAATCCTAAATTTTTTGTATTAGGTAAATTGATTGAATTTGTTAATTCTCCTTGTCCTGCAAACCAAAATTCATATTGAGGAAGTTGTTTTGCAACATTAATTATCTCTCTTATGCCCTTTATATCGATAAATCTCCCTACAAATAAAACAATATTTTTCTTTTGTTTTATATTATTTAATGGTTTGAATATATTTGAATCTACACCATTTGGAATTACAATTGTTTTCTTTTTGTATTTTTCTGGGAGGTTTTGAATTTGCTCTTTTCCTACAGAAATTATCCTCAAAGATTTATTCAATGAATTCTTTATTCTAGGAAGAATAACAAAACGATGAGATAATGAAGGAGATTCTTTTAAATATTTTACATCTGCTCCATGGAATACATTAATATGGTCTTCGATACTTGGAGAAACAAAATTAGATAATTCCATATGGGAATTAATAATATCTAAGTTATTCTTTTTGATTATCTTTTTTATCTTTCTTCTTATTATATAAAAGTTAATTAAATTTAAAATACGATTACCTTTATTTATTAACCCTACTTTATGAATTTTAATCTTTTCTATACTGTGATAATTTTCAAATATTTCATCATTTAAGATTAAATGAATTTGATTTTCTCGTTTTTTGGACAATTCCACCAGAAGGTTATAAACTACTCTCTCAGCACCTGCAAAACCTGAAGAAATCAAAATAATTCCTATTTTCATTTGAAAATCTCAGAACCTCCGTTATTATATATTTTGTTTTTGTTTTTGTTTAAGAATTCTGTTGGAAAATTGAAAGGAAAAGATACTTCCTTAAATACTCTAATTGTAACTTCTTTTAAAGTATTTGTATAACTAGAATATACATATGACTTTTTTTTGATAACACTTGGAACTATATCTGAAATTTTATTTCTAAAAACTACCTTTTGAGATAATAAAAGTCTTAAATTTGCATAGTTATCTATATATAAAACTTCTCCATTATTTTCTTCGATAAACCATGAAGCTAAAAACAACTCATTCGAATGAATATACTGCAAATCATATTCAAACCCCACATTATTTAATCTCATTGCAGAACTTGTTCCCCCCGTTAATTGATAGAATACACCTAAAAATATTAAAATATATAATGCAATAAATGTTGCAATAATAAAATAAGATTTATCTTTAAAGATTGGTTTTAAAATAAAGAAAAGACCTATTGGGAAAAACAAAGAGAGAATAATTAAAAATTGTTGATAAAATCTCGCGAGATTATAATAAAAAGTAAAAAACGGGAGAAATACTGCCATAATTAAAAATACTAAAAAAGAGATACTTATAATATTTAAGAAAACTTTTTTCTTCTTTCTTCTTGAATAAATAAAAAAGAAAAATACCCCTAATACAATAAAAATTCTTCCTAAAAATTCTAAAAGTGTTCTTGTAAATGAAATGTTGATATTATAGGACTTCTTTGGTTCTAATCCTTTGGGAAATATAATGCTTTGTTGTATTTTTGAAGTATCTTCTAAATCATAAAAGCTATTTTTATTTAATTCATAGGGATATTTATCTTGTAAATCTTCTTTATATTCTATCCAATTATTGCCATAATTAACACTCTTTGAAAAAAGTAGGATATTTTGTAATGGGGAGCTTCCTTTTGCTTGAACATCTTCATTAAAAATATCTCCTAAATTACTAAAAGAGGTTTTGATAAATGATATCGGACCTCCTGCAATATTTGTTAATTGCGCATACCAAAAAAAGAGGAAAATAAAAAGAATTCCAATTAATATTATTTTATTATTTTCTACTCTCAAAGAATTTATTTCTTCCATCTTTTATATAAAATATTTACAGAATTTATTAACAATAATAAAGCAAGAGCGATGTAAGAAGTTGAATAATGAGAAACAATCATTGAAATTCCAAAGACTATAAAAAAAAGCTTATGAATAGATAATCTTAAATCATTCTCTAAAAGAATTAAGAATAAAAGTGAAAAGAAGATAAAAGCTATTGCTTGTCTCATTTGTATTGCAATAAAATAAGGTTGAATAATGAAAAATAATGCACCTAAAAAGATAAGAGTATTATTTTTGATAAATTTTCTAAAAACTAAAAGCATTATTAACGGAACAAAAGAGAAGATTATTTGAAATATTAATTTAAAGATAAATTGGTCATTTATCTTTAAGATATTAGATAAGATTGTTGGAAGTATTGTTAAACTTAGCATAGCATTGTAAGCATTCCTATAATTATTAATAGACCAAAAAAGTTTCTGCTTTGTTATCTGGAATACAAAATATTCTAAATTTGAATCTACACCGCTAATAAACCAGCTTCTTAACCACCAAGACAATAAAATAGAAATACTAATCATCAAAATGGTCCAAGGCCAAATATTCTCATTAAGATGCTTTCTAAATATGACTAATAATAGAACATAAACAGCGATTGAGCCAAGCATAATCATTGTGAGAATATTTGGTCCGTGATTGTTAAGAAGGAAAGCTCCTAGAATTGCTAGAACAGGGAAGAACATAGGTATTATGAAGAAAATGTTGTTAAGTCTATCTAGTTTTGGGACTGTTACTTCATGCAAGAAACCTTTATTTCTCTTCCATGCTACAATTCCTAGAATTATTAGAAAAATATCAAAACATATTAATATCGGATATAATGATAGGGGTTTGTCTGTTATATTAAGTAAAGGTAATGTCCAGTTTACAATCAATCCTGCGAACATTATGAAAGCTACACTTAATCCTATTGTATAAACTAAATATTCCCAGAAGTTTACACTTATTCTAAAACATAACATAATAAGCACACCTGGTACTAAAATTAAGAATAAGAATCCTAATATTTGTCTAAGATAAATAAAGTTTAAATCAAATCCAACAAGAATATTAACAACAAGCAAGAAAAGGAACAATCCAATAAAGAGATTTTTTCTTGATAATGTAAAAAGTTTGACATCCTTAAACTTCTTAGTAGATTCCTCTTCTTGTAGGTCTTTTTCTATGTCTACATTGAAGAATGATTTTACTCTATTTTTGAGGGTTCTTTTTGGAGAATCAATACTTCTTCCTTTTATAGCATCAATATTTCTTCCTTTTATAGAATATTTAATTGGATTATAAGTTGGGGGGTTATTGTGAGTCATGGTTAATTATTTTTTGACAACCTCCTTAAAAACTTTCAAATATTGTTCTGCGATTTTATCCCAAGAATACTTCAATGCTTTCTTTCTTGCATTCTTTTCTAACATCTTTCTTTTCTTTTTATTAGTCATTAAATCAACAATTGCATTTTTCAATGCATTTTCATCTTTTGAAGGAATTATAATTCCATCTTTTCCATTTTCAATATATTCTGAAAAATCTGGTGTACATATTAATGCCCTCCCACAAGATATAGTTTCCAAACCAACATTACTAAAACCTTCATGATAAGAAGGAAGTATACAAATTGTTGCCTGATTATATAATTTAACTAATTCTTCTGTTGTTTTAAATCCTAAATTCTTTGTATTTGGTAAATTTATTAAATTTGCTAATTCTCCTTGCCCTGCAAACCAGAATTTATATTGAGGGAGTTGCTTTGCAACATTAATTATCTCAATTATACCTTTTTCTTTTTTTATTCTACCTACAAACAAGATAACATCTTTCTTTTGTTTAATGTTTGTTAAGGGTTTGAATTTTTTTGAATCAACTCCGTTTGAGATAACCCCTGTCTTTTTTTTATATTCTTCTTTTAAGTTATTTATTTGTTTATTAGAAACAGATAATATTCTATTTGAATATTTCAAAGCATTTCTCATGAAGAATCTATTATGTGGTTTAAATTTATTAATAAAATTGTAAATCTCCTCTCCCCTAAGGGAAACAATTGTTTTAAGTTTCTTATCTAATAAATAATAGACAACTAAAGAGTGTGATAAAAATAAAATTAATACATTTAAATTTATTTCCTTGATAACTTTTTTAGATTTGTTTAATAATTTTAGAAAATAAAATGGTTTAATAAATATTGATTTATCAAAATAAGCCCCCACTTTTATTATATTTACATGTTTCAAATCTGAGTAATTTTCTGACAACCTATCATTAACAAATAAAAATAAATCCTCTTTATTCATATTTTCTAATAAATTATAAAGAGCATTTTCTGCACCAGAAAAACCTTCTGATAACAATAAAAATCCTATCTTCATCTCAAAACACTCCTATAAACCTTCTCAACATCTTTTTCAACTTTCTCCCAAGTGTATTTTTGCTCAACAAGTTTTCTTCCATTTTCACCAAGCTTCTTTCTTAATTCTTTATTTTCAATTAATTTAATCATTGCGTCTTTTATTGCTTCTGTATTTTTAGAAGAAATAATTAAAGCATCTTTGTTGTTTGTGCAAACTTTTGAAATTCCTCCAACATCTGTGACAATTACAGGTAAACCAAAAGACATTGCCTCAAGTAAAGTTATGGGTAATCCTTCCCAAATTGAAAGTAAAATAAAAACATTACTTTTAGAATAATAATTCATAACTTCTTCATTAGTTTTACTTCCTAAAAAATTAAAATAATTACCTAATCTCAAATTGTTAATTTGCTTTTGTAATTCTTTTCTTTTTGAACCTTCTCCAATTAATAAAATTTCAAAATCTTTATTTGATTTAATAACTTCTTTTACCGCATCGATTAGATAATTTAATCCCTTTTGATCTTCTAATCTTCCAACAAAAATAAATTTAATATTTTTAGAATTAATATGCTTGTTATTAATCTTAGGGATATTTACTCCATTTGGGATGTAAACTACATTTTCAATATGCTCTTTTTCAAAATCAATTAAAGAATTAAAATCAACTGTTATAATATATTTAAAATTTGAATGTTTTAGGAAAAACTTATCCAACCCTCTTTTAATAATTGAATATTGTTTATCATTAAAAGTAACCCCATGACAAGTATGAAATAATTTAATCCCATATTTTCTACAAGCAAAAGACATAACATAACCCATATCAACAGAATGACTATGAACAATATCTGGTTTTATTTCTCTTAGAAGCTTAAATGATTTGAAATATAATTTAATTAATGATAAAATTCTTCTAAATGTTATCTTATCTAAATTTGAAGGAGTATCTTTTAACCCAAATTTAGTTAGATTCTTTTTATTTATTATTTCATCACAATTTGTTGTTAAAATAAAAACTTTATGTCCATTTTTTGTTTGTTGTTTCTCTAAATTTTGAACAACAATTGCATCACCTCCTAAAGCATTTGGATATTTTTTTGTAACATGAAGAATTTTCATTTTAATTTCTTCCTTTGGCTTTTAATTTTTTTACAGATAATTTCAAAGTCTTGAGCAAAAAAATTTAAAGGAGTTTTAATAAATGATCTATCAATAAAATCAAAAAATAAGAAGTTTTTGTCAAAAAAGTTTCCAACTTTATTACCAAAGTGATAATATAAAGAGGGTATAAAATGAACTCTCTTTATGCTAATAATCCTAAAATTATTATCTTTTAATTGAAAAGATATCTCTTTTTTTGTGAATTTTCTAAAATGGGTATGAAGGTTCTTGAAATATTTAGTAAAAAATTCTATGTAAGTATATTTATTTGGAAGATAATTTATACTAAAAATCCCTTTTGGCTTAAGAACCCTGTAAACTTCACTCAAACATCTTCCTTCTTGAGTTATCTTCTTTAATTTATCTTCAAATTTATTAATTTTATTTAGCTTCCTTTCTCCCACATGTTCTAATACGCCCCACATTATAACCAAATCAAAATAATCATTCTTAAAAGGTATTTTTCTAGCATCACCTTCAATAAATCTTATATATCCTATCTTTTTATTAATAGTTCTCCATGTTTTCTTTTTAGAATTATAATCTATGCCTAAAATATTAGATTTTTTAATTAAAGAATTTACCAAGTAAGTATTATATCCATAACCACACCCCAAATCGAGTATTCGAATATTCTTCTTCGAGATTAGTGATTTAACTTTATTGATTACTCTTAAATTTCTTAATAAGTATAGATTACTTTTTGTTTGGATTGGATAAATATAATTATTTACAAAAAAATCTTGAATATCCTTTATCTCTTTGTTTATCTTCATTCATACACCTCCTGAAACCTCATAATTATATTATCCCAATCGTATTGCTTAACATATTCTTTTGTTTTCCAAGATTTGTTTTTTAGGGCTTGGTTTATGTTTTCTGCAATGTCTTTTTCATTTAACTTGCAAACATATCCATTTTTGTCTTGTGTGATTAAATCTTTACTTGCATTGTCTTTGTGAGAAATTGTTATAACTGGAATTCCACAGGCATTTGCTTCTATTACTGAAATCCCAAATCCTTCTCTTGTGCTTGGAAGAACAAAAACCTTAGATGATTTTATTAAAGCGATTACTTCTTTGTTTTCTTTTACAAATCCTTTAAAGAGAATATTTTTTTGCAGATTAAGTTGTTTTGTTAAAAATTTTAAGTTTTGCATCTCTGGTCCATCCCCTATGATAATGCATTTTATATCTTTATTTTTAGTTTGTTTTTGCATTATTGATATAGATTTGATTAATGTGTCTACATATTTGTGAGAGAGGAGTCTTCCTGCAAATATAATATCTGAATGTTCTTTTGAGGGTTTTACTTTTTCTATTTCTTTTATATTAATTGCATTTGGGATAACAATTATTTTATTGGGATTTACTTTAAGTTTATTTATGAGTTTGTCTTTTGTGTGTTCTGATATTGTAATTATTTTATCGGGGAGTTTAGATGCTCTTTTTTCAATCCAATATCCAAATATTCCTTTCCAACCCAAATATTCTTTCCAATATTCTTTACCCCAAACTTCATGCCATGTAATAATGAATTTTTTTCTTTTTATTAAACAAGCTAACTTACATGGCCAGAGATGAAAATAAACCATATGATCTGCATCAAGAACATCAAAATCTTCTTTAAATAATTTAAATGCTGAAAGCCCAAACTTAATACCTTGTTTTATGTATCTTCTGTTGTTTTTATACAAAGGAAGTTCCTTACATATTTTATGTGAATAAAAACCATCTTTTTTGATTATATCTTTTCCTTTCCAAAACTTCATTGTGTAAAAATGAACTTCATTATCTTTTGAAAGCTGTCTTGCTAAATCATAAGAACGAGTTTCTTTACCCCCTTTGTTGTATGGGTAAATAGAATCTGATACCAAGGCGATTTTCATTTGTCATACTCTTTTCCAAATATTTGGTTTTTTTTATTATTTTTATAATCAACTAAAATATACATCTTAATAAATCTAAATAATTTGAATTTATTTAATAAAAGGTAAAAATTAATTAGAAATTTATGTAAAAATTTGCTGAAAATAAAATAGTCTGGATTATAATACGTTTTTAAAAATTCATTTTTAAAGTTTGCTTTTTTAGATACTTTTTTTATCTTTCTTAAAGAATTACATCTTAAGTAAACAGGAAATAAATCATCTTCTTCCTTATCTAAAAATCTCTTTAGAATTGTATCTTTAAGTTTTGTGGGAATAATCTTGCTAAAAAAAACAAGAGGATTTAATACATTTGGAGTAAAAAGGATTAAATGCCCTTCTTTCTTTAAAACTCTTGAAAACTCATCAAATACCCTTTGGGGATGTTCCAAGTGTTCGGCAACCCATTCACAAACAATTAAATCAAAAACATTCTCTTTAAATGGAATTTTATCTAAACTTCCAATATATTGTTTATCCACATAAATATTTTTTACCTTCTCTAAATCAATACCAAGCAGAGATTTACGTTTATTCTTTTTATTTAATGCACTTTTAGAAAAGACTCCTCCTTCCCCACATCCTGCATCTAAAATAATTGAATTTTTATCCATATATTTTTTAACTAAGTATAAATAATCTTTCATTAATCTATCACCACCATATTTTCTTGAAAATTGTTTTTTATACATCTTCCATTACTCCTCTTTCTTGGGCTTCCACCTTCTATTCTTCATTAACATCCAAATTATCTTTATTGCATCTTTGAATGGCGAGAGCTTTGATTTTGTTTTTCCTGCTCTTGGATCGTACGTGATTGGCACAGAATATATTTTATAACCAAGCTTTGAAATTTTACTTATCATCTCTGCTTCAATTGCAAAGCCAGGGGATTTTATGTAACTATTAAGACTAACAATAACTTTTCTTTTCCAGGCAAAATATCCTGTACATGTATCTGTTATATTTGCCCCATAAAGACTTCTTGTTAAAAAAGTAAATAACCAATTTGCAAGTCTGTGTGAACGGCTCATTGAACTTCCATTCATCTTTCCCTCTAATCTTGAGCCTACAACAACATCACAGAAATTACTTTCAAGTGGCTCAATTAATCTTAAAATCTCATGTGTTTTATAGGTATCATCTCCATCAACCATTACAACATAATCTGTATCTTTTGATATGTTTCTAAAACCTGCCCTTATAGCATTTCCTTTTCCTTGATTAGATTCAGGGAGTACTCTTGCTCCTTTCTTCTTTGCAATCTCTGATGTTTTATCTTTAGAATTATTATCTATAACCAAAACTTCAACATTAAATCCTGCTTTTTTTAGCTTTTCTCTTGGAAGCCCATCAATGACTTTTCCTATTCCTTTTTCTTCATTATGGCAAGGAACTATAAGAGTTATTTTCTTCATTTTGAGGTGTTTTTTTTCCTTTTTATCACCTCAATCATACAAAATCATGTATGAATATTGAGGGTTGATTATATTTATAAACCTTGTCTTTTGTGTAATTATATGAAAATAGTTTTTATTGCAGGGATTGTAATTCTTGGAATTTTTTTAATTGTGTTATCTTTCATTCCTCTTGGAATAGAGCCCTTAACTGAAGTATATTTTGAAGATCATACTATGCTTCCAGCTTATCTATTTTTGAATAAGACATATAATTATTCATTCACTGTTCATAATTTGGAATATCAGGAGATGAAGTATTATTATACAATAAATACTTATGATGAGAATAACACCCTATTGTATAAAATGGATGAAGGAGAAATCCACTTATACAATAATGAGAGTAAAACAATTTATGAAGAATTTATTATGAGAGATAGTTTTGATAGAACAAGTATTGTTATTAATATAGAAAAAGATCTTTCATTAGAAACTCCAGCTTTCAAAAAGAAACTCTGGTGGCCAGACCCAAATTATCCTATGAGCATAGATATTCATTTCTGGGTTGAAGAAATTAGAGGACCTACTATAACTATAACCTCAGATTAATATAAACGCTTTAATACAACAATATTTAAATAATAACATTTATACTGAAAAAGTATGGATAAGAATCCTGGTTTCATGCTTTTTGGATTTATTATAGGATTTATACTAATCTTTTCACTTGGAATTATAAGTGCAAATATTTTAATTGCTGGGAAGATTTACAATTCTGATTATTCTGATATAATAAGTGGAGCTTTAGTTACTGTGGAATGTGATACTGAAAATCCTTTGTCTACGACAAGTTTAGACGATGGAATTTTTGCTGTAATATTTGAAGTTGAATTTTGTACTCTTATAAATATAACCACAAATTCAAACATTTATAAAATTACAGACATAAAACAAAGTATTCCTAGTGATGTTCCTCAAACTACAACCACAAGTTCAGGAGGAGGTGGAGGAGGAAGTTCAAGATATTATTTATGCGGAAATGAAAAATGTGATTCAGGTGAAACCAGTCAAACATGCTTAAAAGATTGCCCAATAGTCCCTGAAAATAATGAATCAATTGAATCAATTGATCTTGTTTATAATGCAGAAGATTTGGGATCCAATAAAGAAGAAACTCAAAATACTGAAAACAATCCAAGAATAACAGGGGGAGTAATCGGATTTATGAAGTCAGGAACAGGAATTGGATTATCAATTGCAATAGTAATAATTCTTGCTGGAGTAGGTGTTATGGTTTTTAGAAATAAAAAGAAAACAACAAAATAAAAACTTATTTTGTGGAAAAATTATCAAAATAAAAACTTATTTTATGGAAAAATTATTGATTCATCGACTTTAAGTAATAACAAAGAATATTATCTTAAAGTATAAAAATACTTAAATACTGAATAATTATAATTTCTATATGTTAAAAGCAGGTAAAACTAAATTAGCAGTTATTTCATTAATTATTCTTGCTGTTATTGCTACTTCTGTCTTTGCTGTTGGTGTTTTTGCTGCTACTCATACTTCAACTGTTGATATAACTCCCCACATAGTACCAAATGCAAGTTCTGTTGCATTTAATGCAGATGTTAAATGGACAAGTGGGGATTCAATTCATGAGTTTAGAGTATATGAGCCTCTTGAATTTAGCAGTTTAGTATGTGACAACGACCCTGATTCTGAATGGTATGATCCTTTCTATGCTTATACTACAATTGAAAGTATTGAATACAGGTATTGCCAATGGAATGCTAGAACAGGTAATGAACTTAAATCAGAAAATCCTCAAAAAAATTTTACTTTTTCTCTTAACACTGCTAAAACAGAATCTTGTAGAGATTTATTTGTAGAAACAAGGGATGATCAAGGAATTTATGTATTTCATAACCCCCAGGTTTGTGTAGATACTAGTGCTCCTGAAACAACAAAGAGTTTTATTGGTCCTTATAAAATAGATCCACAAACCGGTGTTGAATGGATTGACGGAATTACTTTGGTTAACTTGACTGCTATAGATCCAGAACCACACCCTGCAGGTGTTGTTGAAACTTGGTATAGAAACAAATGGTTTGAAGAATTTGCTCAAGAACATAAATTATCTCTTGGACCTGAAGAACCATGTTTGGATGTAAACGTTTGTAAAAACCTTGCTGAATATGCAGATCATATTGAATTTGAACTTTATAGCGGACCTTTTCCAAAAGAAGGTGAATCATGTCATGTTCTTTGGTATTATAGTATAGATGGTGTTGGAAATGTAGAAAATGTTGAAACAAACTGTTTTTTTGTTGATAAAACTCCTCCAATAGTTGAAAAAGTTGTTGGAAGCCCAAAGGTTGAGGAACTTGACCTTGAATTGGGTGGGAACGGAAAAGCTGCCTGGACATTATCTGAAAGTTCTGTTGGTGACATGTCTACCAAACTCATGATTCCTAAATCACCTACAGTTGATGATTTTGCTGGAGTAGATTCATTCTTTGATGTGTTTATACAATTAGATGCAATAACAGACATAGGATTCGACAGGAAAGTTTCTGATGTCGGCAATAAGGCTTGGATACCAATGGTCGTTCTTGGTATTGACGCAGATGGGGATGGAACATATGAAGCCCAACCTCTTGAATGGGAGGCATCAGGCTTCAACCCAGACCTCCTTGGGGATGACAGTTTCATACAGTGTGAACATCCGACGGGCCAGATAATGAGCAAGGATGTTAATTTCGTTACTGAAGATGCTTACAATGACTTCAAGTGTTACACACCAAACTCTGGCGGTAATGGATGGACAGCATACGAACCATTAAGCTATTACAAAAGCAATGATGTAGGAAGAGTTGAAACTGATGATGATGTAACTATGATAAAGGTTATGCTCAACATTCCTGCAGCAGATGGCGAAGTTGTATATATTGATAATGTTATATTGAATAGTGTTGTGGTTATTGATGAAATCGATGGACTTACATGGGTAAATTCAAGTACAGATATAACATTCACTTGTGAAGATCAATTACCTCATCCATCAGGAGATGAAGAATTGTGTTTTAAAGTTTCATATGATGAACCACAATATCCAACTTACATAACAGAACAATACTGTGGTGATGACCTTGAAGAGGGTTATTGTTGTGTCCCAATAGATGCTAGTGTTAATAATCAATTTACATTCAACTTTAATGAAGGTGAAGATTCATTCCATGATTTGGAATATTTCTGTCGTGATGCTGTAGAAAAGAAAAGTGAAACATTCCTACAATACTATAAGGTTGATGACACACCTCCAACTATTAGTAAGAGAATGATTGGAAATGATCATCTTGGTTATAGAGATGATACCTTAAATGAATTAGCCTGTCCACCAAATCCTGATGAAAATGATGAATGTTATGTTGCAGATGATGGACAAAATGGAGTAAGAATAGATGTTATTGACCCAGACCCAACAGGAATGGGATGTAATGTTGATGAAGTAACATGCACTTATGAATTATGGTGGGAAGATAACCCAACAGGAGGGCCTCTTCATTCAGGAAGTTTTGGTGAAGAAGGTGTTGACATTATCTTCACAGAAGACTCAACTCATACTTTGAAAATATGGTGTGAAGATGCTTTAGGAAATGAAGTATATGATGAAGAAGTTTTCTTAGTTGATTCAACTGATCCTGAAACAACAAAGACTTATGGTCCTGAAGGAACATATTACATTGATGGAGATATTAAATATATAGATACTGCTACACTAATAACATTAACAGCAAAAGATAATAAAGTTGGGCCTAAAGATATTTATTATAAGATAACAGGCTCTGTTGGAAATGTACCTTGTGAGTCTATAGAAATATGTAATGAATACCCAACAGGAAATAGTCATGAAGATCAAGATTGGAATGTTTACCAGAATCCATTCAATGGAATGGAAGAATCATGCCATATAATTGAATATTGGTCTGAGGATCTTCTTGGAAATAAAGAAGACATAAAAAGACAATGTATGTTTGTAGATAAAAAAGCTCCTGATATTGACAAATCATATATAGGGTCACAATCTCCTGCTCAAATAGATTCAAACACTCCATACCCTCATTATATTAATTCACAAACAGAGGTTGAAGTAACTGCAACTGATCCTCTCCCACATCCAAGTGGTGTTGGTAAAGTAGAATATAGAGTTACTCTGTTAGGAACTAATCATGCATGTTTAGAGGATGTAGTATGTCAAGGAGAAACAGGAACTGGAAATTGGAATACTTATAGTAATCCATTCATAATACCAGATGACTCATGCCACTTAATTGAAATAAAAGCAACAGATAATGTAGGAAAAAGTAGCACGCATCAACAGTGTGTTTTTGTAGACAATAAAGCTCCTGAAATTGAAATAGAGGTTATTGGTCCTCAATTTGAAGATTACATTGATGGTATTACAGTTATTGAAGTAACTGCAACAGATCAAGAACCACATCCTGTAGATGATGTGCAGTGTGAATGGAGATATATTCTTGATGGAGATAAACCAACTGAATGGTATAATACTTTCCCAATATCTTTCCCAGAAGAAACAAAACATGATTTACAAATAAAATGTTGGGATGCTCTTGGAAATGGATTAGATGATCAATATTGGGATTATGAAACATTCTATGTTGATAAAACACCTCCAAAAACAGTGAAGAGATACTCAGGTCCACAATATAGTGATGGATTAGTTAACTACGAAGAAAGTTTTTCTGTAGATATTGAAGGTTCTGATTATAACTTAGAAGTTACAGTTGAAGATGATGGCGATTGGATGGTCTGGACTTTTGATTTCCCTGTTGAACAATTTACTGGAGATGGAAATTTGAATCTTGGGCTTATTATAGCTACTGATGGAGAAGGTAATGGACCAAGTTATCAAATACATAATAATGATGGTGCAGATAGTGGTCACGGGTGGGGAACATGGCTTTATAGTCCGTGGGGACCAACTATTGGAGATGGATGGAATGGATGGCACTCAGGAGACACAAACACTCCAGTAACAAGTTTAAGTTGGGTTGAAGCAACAGGTGACAGAAAAGGAGAAGGAACTGATGGAATTTTACAAGTGAAAATCTTAAAAAGTGAACTTGGAAACAACTTCCATTGGGCAGCAAGTCCAACGGTGGGAAGTGGATTCTATGCTCCTGTATATGATGTTACAATGCAAATACCAACAGCATTCGGTTGGGCTACACCTATAGTAGATATGACTGTACCAAACTATATATATGCTGGAAGTGAATATCCTAAGTGGATAACTTCTGATACTCTAATACACCTCACTCCAGTCGATGAAGGAATACATAAGTCTGGAATAAAAGCAACATACTGGAGAAATACTCTTGTAAATGATGAAAATTGCTGGGATCAGGAAATATGTCAGTCTGCTGAAGGAAGCGAAGAGTGGAATCCATACGAAGAACCCTTTAGAAAAGGCGAAGAATCCTGCCACTTGATTGAATATTACAGCGTCGATAATGTTGATAAAACAGAAGATGTAAAGAAACAATGCGTCTTCGTCGATAATACACCTCCTGAACCATATAAGACAGTTGATGAACCAGCTACAGAGTGGCATCCTGTTGATGTAGAAACAGACCCATTTGATCCAGATGCAACACACTTTTATCCTTGGATAGTTGATAAATGTTGGAGTGAAGATCCTGAAGAGATGATAGAATGTTGGAAAGTTACATTAGATACTCCAATTACATTAGATTGTATTGATCCAGAACCACATCCAGTAGATAATGAAATAACATGCTTTAATGTTGAATTAGATGGAGAAGATGCAACAAGGGAATATTGTAGAAATGTTGGTGGGATTATGGAAGACAATGGATATTGTTGTGGAATGAATGCACCTTATGAATTCCACTTTAGGGAAGAATCTGAACATAACTTGAAATATTATTGTGAAGATGCTCTTGGAAACAGTAATGAAGATGATGTAGATGAAGAGAAATTTAAAGTTCTTGGTAAAATGTTTAAGATAAGAATCAATGATAAATGGAATTTAATCTCAGTACCATTTGTATTATTAAATGATGATCCTGCAGAAGTATTTGAAGATGTAGAATCATTACAAACTGTATGGAGTTATGATGGAGAAACAGGCAAATGGAGTGTATATAGAGAGGGTGAAAACCATACTAATAATCTAGAACATATAGAACCAGGCCTAGGTTACTGGGTGTTAGCTGATTGCCCTGGGGAGGGTCCAAGGGATGACAGATGTGAAAGGTTAGTAGTTGGAGGAAGTTTATATAGTCCAGGACCAGTAACACCTTCTAGTAGAACACTAGTAGAAGGATGGAATTTAATTGGATATTATGGAACAGAAGGAAGGCACAGATATGGAGGCCCTGATCCAATGATGCCTTACATGAGGGAAAGTAAAGAAGCATATTGTGCATTATACTCATTAAGAAACTTAGATGGAGGATTACTCAAACCAACTAATTGGAATGCTTTAGTTGGATACTGGGAGCCAGATAATCCACGTCAGTGGGAAGAGTATGGTTTATGTGGTGAGTTGGACCCAGGTGCTGGATATTGGATTGCAATGGATGCAGAAGATACTTATAATAGAGAGACGGTATGTGATCAAAGTATGCTGCAGGATCTTTATTGTTCTATATTCTAGAAGTAATTAAATTCTTTTTTGGCCATCAATAAAGAAGTATATTTATGACAATAATAATGCTTTTAAATGAAACAACTATAGAATTAATATGAAAACTCAAGCAATATTCCTCTTTGTTTTAATTCTTCTAACAGCAGGTTTAGTTTCTGCATTTCCAGGCATACCCCACCAATTTTATGGAAGTGTTTATGTTAATGGAGAAGAAGCTCCTGATAATAATATAATAGTTGCTGCGGTTGGAGGAGAATATTATACAACTATCACAACAAATGGGAAATATGGATTTTCTCCAAATATTTTTTATGTTGAAGATTCTGATGGAGATAGAGCTGGAGAAACAATTAGTTTTTATCTAGGAGGAAGAGTTATTAATGGTGTTTATGATTTTAGAGGTATTCCTGTTGGAAATGAAATTTTTGTGAATAATGGTTTTACTAATCTAGATATCTCAACAACTACAACCTGCGAAGATGGTTTTTGTGTTGGAATTGAGACTTGTTCAAGTTGTGAAATAGATTGTGGTGTTTGTATGGATCCTCCTATAATAACTATTAATTCGCCACAAGAAAAGACCTATGATACTCTTAAAATTGATTTAGATGTTACTGCAGATCAAGATATTGTTATATGGTATTATTATTTAAACGGGCAAGGACCTATACTTTTTACTCCTAATATAATACTTACTGCTCAAGAAGGTGAAAATACTCTTAGTATTACAGGAATTGGAAAGGGTAATAACTTGGGTACTAGAAGCCTCTCTTTTACAGTTGATGTTCCTATTTGTGGTGATTTAAATTGTGAGGCTGGTGAAGATTGTAGCACTTGTCCTACTGATTGTGGTGTTTGTATACCCTCTGGAGGATCTGGAGGCGGAGGCTCAGGTGGTGGTGGAAGCTCTGGCGGAGGCGGTGGAGGCTCTTCTGGTGGTGGAGGTGGTGGAGGCTCAGCAATTACATTATCAGATACAAGTAGTTCTTCTAATAGTGGCAGTGGATCAGGAGATGAAGAAAACCCTGATGAAGAATTATTAGATGAAACTCAAAAAGAAACAAATGTTGGTGGAAGCATAACAGGAGGAATAGTCGGATTCATGAAGTCAGGAACAGGAATGGGATTATCAATTGCAATAGTATTAATTCTTGCTGGAATAGGTGTTATGGTTTTTAGAGATAAGAAGAAACCTTCAAAATAAAAAATTAATTTTGTATAAAAATTATTAATTCATCTGTTTTGAGTGATAACAAATAGTGTTTTGTCGACGACAATAATATTTTTAAAGAACTTACATCTAAAAAGAACATGGTGTTGAGAAAAAAGCAGGTTTATTTATTATTATATCATAGTTATACGTATAACAAGTATGACAAGGTGAAGCCTTGTTTAGCAAGGTCAATAAGACAGTTGAAAGGAGGTATAAAAAATAAAGAATGAAAAAAATAATATTAAGTGTATTAATGTTAGGAATCCTATTATTCACAGTTGGTGTTGTTAGTGCTACAACTTTATTTGAGGATGATTTCGATGATGGAGTTATTCTTAATAATGATTGGAGTGCTGCTCATTTTGAACCTCATGACGGAGGTACTCCTTCTGTTGATGTTTATGCTCTAAGTCAACCTGCTGCATATGGAGCAACAGGATATTCTGCAGTATTAGAAGATGATGTTGCAATATATCATGAAGTTGATACTACAGGATATGAAAACATTGAATTTGAATATTGTAGAAAAACCCATAGTGTTGGTACAAACGATAGACTAAAAGTTGGTTGGAAAGAAGCTCCATTAGGAGCAATAACTTCTTCTCTAACTTATTGGGATAATAATTGGAACCAATTAGAATCTATGCAATCAAGTAGTTGGTCTTGTACAAGTTTTTCTCTTGGCTCAAATGCAGAAGATACAACAATCTATATTGCATTTTTCCTAGATAATGGAGAAAATGATTTTGGTAAGGTAGATGAAGTAAGAGTCACAGGAGACAGAATAGATACTTGTGAACTAATCATTGACAATCCTATTGAAGATCAAGAATGGTATGACAGTGAAGCTGTTAACATAATATGGCATTTAGAAGGCGAAGGTTGTACTCCTATTGATAGATTTGATGTCTGGTATGAAAAAGATGGAGATTGTAATCCTAATGAAGGATGGCTGAATGTTCCTGGAGGACAAGATCTTGCTCCTGGAGATGTTGAAAATCCTTCTTATCCTGACTATGCTTATCTATGGGATAGACCTCAAGAAAGTGGAAGGTACTGTGTAAAAGTAAAAGTTAGTTCAAATGGTGCAAGAGACATTTCTGAGAACTTCTATGTTGATTTGGCTCCACCTGAGGTACATATGTCAGTTGGAACACCTCAAGTTGGTGATTGTGATGAAGGAGCAGGAGATTGTTATGTAAATCAAGATACAGATATAACTTTATCTTGTACAGATGACGATCCTAAAGCTGATTGGCAATCAGGACCAGATTATACTGAATACAGATATAAACTTAATGGTGGAACTTGGACAGATTGGATGCTTTATGATGATCCATTTAGTTTTCCTGAAGATTCAAACCATGTGTTAGAATACAAATGTTTTGATGAAGTTGGAAAAGAATCACGTACAAAAGAAAAGAATTTCTTTGTAGATAGTCAGGCACCTGAAATTACAAAAGAAGTAATTGGACCTCAAATGGGAGATTGTCCGCCTGAACCATTAATAAAAGTAGTTTGTTTGATAGAAGGCGATTGTCATCCTGAACCAGAAGAATGTTATATTAATGGTATTACAGAGATACATGTAAATGCTGTTGATCCTCAACCACACCCGGTTGATGAAGTTCAATGTGAATGGGGTTATACTGTAAATGGCCAAACTCATGGCTCTGGTTTTGAAGAAGGAAGTTCTTTTGTGATAAACTTCCCAGAAGAATCAAATCATTTACTATACATTGATTGTTGGGATGCTTTAGGAAATTCTGTTAGAGATGTTGAAACTTTTATAGTTGATAAAACACCTCCGGTTACAGACATATGGCATGAAGGCCCCTATTTATGGGGTTCTGGACCAGAACAGTACATTGATGGAGTTACAGTTCTAGGTTTTAATGCTGTAGATTCTGAACCACATCCAAGTGGTGTTGCAAAAACATACTATAGATATGAACTTGTTCATGATGACTATTGTTGGAATACTAATCAAGAGCCTTGGGAAACAACAGACAAAGAAGACAAAAGTTGGATGGCCTATTCTGAACCTTTTGGAATAGATGAAGAATCTTGTCATGTTGTAGAATTCTACTCTGTTGATAATGTTGACAAAGAAGAAGAAGTTCAAACTTGGTTTGTATTTGTAGATAAAACAGCTCCAGAACTTTTCAAAGAAGTTGGAGAACCAGCTGTTGAATGTACTGCTGCAAAGAAACTTTTAGGAGTTTGCGAAAATAACTGGGATTGGCTAATTACAATGGATACTCCAATTTACTTAAGTTGTGCAGATCAAGATCCGCACCCAAGTGGTGTTGATGAACTTTGTTGGAGATTAACTTTAGATGGTGATGTTGTCTATGGACATGGTGCTGACAAAGATGGTTGGGTTTGTGAAGAAACAGATGAAGTCACACTTCGTTTCCACGAAGAATCAGAACATCAACTTGAATTTTACTGTGTTGATAATGTAGAAAAAGTTTCAAGAGTTGATTCTGAGCTTTTCAAAGTTCAAGGAGAAGAATTTAGAATACCTATTCATAAAAAATGGAATCTAATTTCAATACCTTTTAACTTGCTTACAAACAATATAGATGAAGTCTTTAGTCAGATGGAACCTAAGGGTGTTGATATAGAAGGCGTATGGAGTTATGATGAAACTGGATGGCATGTTTATGCACCAGAAGGACCATCAGATCTTGAAGTAATTGAACCAGGATATGGTTATTGGGTTTTAGCTGATTGTGAAGCACCTGGACAAAATGACCTTTGCGGTCATTTAGAAGTCGGTGGAAGCTTATTAAGCCCAGGACCAGGTACTCCTCCAAGTAGACCATTACAAACAGGATGGAACTTAGTTGGACATTATGGAACTCAAGAAAAGTCTGCATATTGTTCATTGTTCTCATTAGTAGATACGCAAGAAGGCTTCCCAAGATGGAGTGCATTATATGGATACAATCCAATATCAGATCAATTCAGAGCCTTAGATTCTAGTGATTCAACTAACGCAGGAAGAGGTTATTGGCTTGAAATGGATGTAACAGATATGTACAGTCCTGCAACAGCTTGTTGGGGATTCGAACCTTAAAAACCAATTTATTTTTTATTTTTCTTTTTTTCTTTTTTTTATTCTGACTTAGTAGTTACTAAAAGTATATTTATAGTAACAATAATGCTTTTAAATGCCCTAAATATAAATTTAATATGAATAAATTAATATTTTTATTGGCTTCTTTAATTCTCTTAATAGGGATTGTAAATGCTGCTCCTCCTTTGCCTTGTGCATTTTATGGAGAAGTTACTTTAAACAATGATTCGCTTCCTAATGGGTATTTTCTAACTGCAAAAATTAATGATGTTGTTAGTGGAGAATGTGCAGTTGTTAATGGAAAATATGGTTATGGAGATGATTCTTGTGTGTTGGTTTATTATGAAGATAATCTTAAGATTGATTTTTATATAGGCTCTACTAAGATTGGAGAAGGTCAATTTATAGATAAAGCAATAACAAACTTGGATTTTTCTCTTGATGCTCTTCCAGACTATAGTGGAAATTCTGCTAATGGTGTTTGTGAAATTGGTTTAGGAGAATGTTATTTTAATATTCTTGATTGTGGGGTCGAGCAAACAAATGTTTGTGCAACTAATGGGGTTTGTGATTCATTAATTGGGGAAACTTGTTCAAATGCTCCACAAGATTGTGGTGTTTGTCCTAGTACTCCGAGCTCTTCTGGTGGCGGAGGCTCAGGAGATAGTGGTGGAAGTTCTTCTGGTGGCGGAGGGGGTAGTGGAACTACTTTTTATTCTACTCAATCAAATGATGGTGGAACAGGAGATGAACTTTTAAGCACTACTAATTTAGGTGAAACTGAAAAGCAAGAAAATATTGGTGCAGGAATAACAGGAGGAGTAGTCGGATTCATGAAATCAGGCTTAGGGTTGGGATTAATAATCGGGATATTAATAATCCTTGCTGGGATAGGGGTGGTGATGTATAAAAATAAATCCTCTAAAAATGGCAAAAAATAAAATAATATTTACAATAATTCTGGGAATTTCATTAATTGTATTAATAGGTGCTGTTTCTGCTTGTCATTGTGGTGATGGGACTATTGACGAACATTTAGAAGAAGAATGTGATGATGGAAATACTGTTAATGGTGATGGGTGTTCAAGCACATGTATTATAGAGGAAGAAGAGCCATTTTGTGGAGATGGAATAAAACAAGAGTGTGAAGAATGTGATGATGGAAATACTATTAATGGTGATGGGTGTTCAAGTTCT
>SDBS01000985.1_pt1 | contig 28714 bp, 17 predicted proteins | sample 2277091 | NCBI WGS metagenome assembly SDBS01 (sample SAMN10404972, study PRJNA504765) | marine sediment metagenome | isolation source: marine sediment core GS10_PC15, 163 cmbsf | place: Arctic Ocean: Southern Knipovich Ridge | collected 2010
AAATAGGTGGAGTCAACAAATAGATTTTAATATTGAAACCAAATCTATGTCTTTATTTAGTTGCTATGTCAAAAGGTTGTTAACAAAATCGATGAAATTACCCTGATTTATTGAGGGGATACGGAGTATTTTCAATTACTTGGAGTCTCAGTCTCAAAGTTAGCATGGGTATTACCAAGTGAACGTGCAAAATTGGAGGCCAAGGAGATGCCCTCAACAAAATCAGTTGATGTCTATTTACCAGCAGGGAACAGGTGGATTGATTTCTGGAGAGGTGATACATTTCCGGGAGGAGAAACAATTAAGGTCACGGCTCCGATCGATGAAATACCGTTGCTGATCAAAGCAGGATCAATAATTCCGATGGGGCCATATTTACAATACGCAAACGAAAAGCCTTCCGATCCGATAGAGATGAGGATTTATACCGGAGCCGATACAGAGTTTTTGCTCTATGAAGATGAAAATGATAATTATAATTACGAAAAAGGTATCTATTCTACAATCCTTATCCAATGGAATGAACAAGAACAGGCATTAACCATCGGCAGGTGCATTGGTAATTTCCCCGGGATGTTAAAAGAACGGACATTCAATATAGTCTGGGTCAGGGAAGGATATGGCACCGGTGTAGAACCTGTAGAAGAGCCTGACCGGGTAATCAGATATTTTGGTGAACAGATAATAATACGAAAAAACCCAATCTAAACTTTTTAACAACCATGTTAAAACACAATGAATTATTAAAACTTAAACGTTGGAATACACCGACAATCTACAATGGATGGGAACAAATAACCGGATCTGATGCAGGTAAGGATGGTTTTAATCTGGAAGAAACCGTTGATTTTATGCCTCAGATGGGAGCCATGGTTGGCTATGCCGTTACGGTTGTAATTGAACCGGGAAATCCCGAACATTCCAAAAATAATCCGAATGCATCGCGTCAATACAGGGAATATATTGCATCACTTCCCGGTCCCAAGATTGTAATTGTTCAGGATATTGATAAACCCGACAATTATGGCTCGTTCTGGGGTGAAGTAAACAGTAATATACACAGAACGTTAGGCTGTGTTGGAACCATTACTGATGGCAGCATTCGGGATGTAGATGAAATGTGTAATGCCGGGTTCAAAGCACTGGCCCGTCGTCTTTCAGTAGGGCATGCATACAGTATACCGGTGGACTGGAACTGTGAAGTTGAAGTTTTTGGCCGCAAAATACAACCGGGCCAGCTGATCCATGCAGATAAGCATGGCTTTCTGGCCATTCCCGATGAAGACGTTGAAAATCTGCTTGAGGCCTCACGTTTTATGGATTCGAACGAATGTAACACAGTAATTGCCACAGCCAGAAGTGCATCCGGAAAAAGTACCAATCAAATTTTAAAGGAACTAAATGAAGCCTCTGCAAAGTTCAGCAAAGCAGCCAAAGAGAAATTTGGAAAGAAATGAAACATTTACAAACAGTTTTATTCATTCTTATAGGCTCAATCTTTTTGTTGTCTTGCCTTCATCTCCAAAAAAATTCAGTAAAACACATCAAGGTCTATTACGAACCCGGACGTTTTGCTGGCTGGCCTGCTAATAATGGTATTTGGTCGTGGGGCGATGAGATCCTGGTGGGTTTTGAAAAAGGTTTCCATAAAGATTTAGGGCCGGATCGCCACAACATTGACCGTGAGAAACCGGAGTTACATATGTTTGCCCGGTCACTCGATGGGGGTGAAACCTGGACCATCGAAGATCCTGCGAAAGGCGGTGTAATGATCTCACGCGGAAATGCGCTTCACGGAACTGAACCGGATCCTGAAAATTTAAAGCCCATTACCCGGTTACAGGAACCCATGGATTTCTCAAATCCCGGGTTTATTATGAAGTTCTGGATGCTTGATATCAATGTTGGGCCATCAATATTTTACTATTCATACGATAAAGGGCACTCATGGGAAGGACCGTTCAGTTTGACTGTCGACAGTATAGATAAAATTGCAGCCCGTATCGACTATATGATCGAGGACAATAATAGTTGTATGGCATTTTTTACCGCTGCAAAAGCGGATGATCAGGAAGGCCGCGTTTTCTGTACAAGGACTGATGACGGTGGCCTTTCATGGCAATTGGTTTCATGGGTCGGACCTGAACCGGAAGATGGTTTCCGGATCATGCCTTCAACAGTGCGTGTCTCGGAAAATGAACTGGTGCTTACCTCGCGGGTAAGACCAGGAGAAAAACAAAAAAAACGTTTTATTGATTCCTGGTTAAGCAGAAACAACGGAAAAAACTGGGAATTTATGGGCAAACCGGTTGAGGAACTGGGTGAAGGAAATCCTCCCAGCCTGATAAAACTGAAAGGCAAACGCTTGTGCCTGACCTACGGTTACCGTGCCGAGCCCTACAGTATTTGCGCAAAAATAAGCGAGGATAACGGCAGAACATGGGGTGAGACAATTGTTTTGAGAGATGATGGTGCCGGACGCGATATAGGTTACGTGCGAAGTGTACAGCGGGCGGATGGAAAAGTAGTTACTATCTATTATTTTCATGATAAGGAAAACCCTGAAAGATATATCGGGTGTACTATTTGGGATCCAGGTCAATTCTAAAAAAATAAAATATCCCCGAATGAAATGTAGAATTTCAATATTGTTTCTTCTCGTTGCAGGTATCATATTAATCGCGAATGTACCGGCATTTTCCCAGGATCATAATCAGCCTTTTGAAGTACGGGTAGATGATCTGATCTCCCGGATGACGCTGGAAGAGAAAATCTCTCAGATGATGAGCCGTACTCCCGCCGATCTGGGACGATTTGGAATACCAGGGTATGAATGGTCGGGGCAGTCAGCACATTGTTGTGAATCCAGATATGGGGGAACGGTGACAATATTTCCCCATGCCATTGCCCAGGCATCTACGTGGAATAAAGAACTCATTCATAGGGTAGGAACTGCCATTTCTGATGAATCCAGAGCCCGGTTTAATCATGGTTACCCAAGAGCTGGCCTTACTTTTTGGGCGCCTGTTGTGGAAATGGCCCGTGATCCCCGCTGGGGAAGGACCCATGAATGTTATGGAGAAGATCCTTATCTGACTTCTCAAATTGCACTCTCATATGTTAAAGGTATACAGGGAGATCATCCACGATATTTAAAAGCGATTGCGGCACCGAAACATTTTGTTGCCAATAACGAAGAATGGAACCGCCATAATGGATCTTCGGATATTGATGAACAACTGCTCCGTGAATATTACCTCTATCCCTATCAGGTGTTGGTGGAAGATGGTAAAGCAGAATCGATGATGGCCGCATACAACCGGTTAAATGGTGTCCCCTGCGCAGGTAATAAAATGCTTCTGACAGATATTTTACGCGGTGAATGGGGTTTTGATGGAAGTGTGGTGACCGACTGTAACGGGATTAAAGATCTGTTTGACGGACACAACTATGTCGACAATGTCCAGGAGGCAATCGCCCTCGCATTGAATTCCGGGATCGATATGGAATGCGGCGACTATTTTAAGAAATATCTTGCTGAAGTTGTGGATAGTGGAATGGTTTCCGAAGTAACTATCAATACGGCCGTACGCCGGCTTCTTCTTTCCAGGTTCAGATTGGGTTTATACGATCCTGCTGAACTGGTACCTTATAACAAAATTCCTCATTCCATTATTGACGGTCCAGCCCATCGGGAGCTGGCAAGAGAAACAGCCCGCCAGGCCATTGTGTTATTAAAGAATGAACACAATATTTTACCCCTGAATAAAAACCAGATAAAATCCATAGCTGTAATCGGCCCTGATGCAGATGTCTGTCAGATGGGCGGATATACCGGATCATACTCCGTTGCCGTTTCTCCGCTGGACGGCATTATAAATAAGGTGGATAGCAGCAAAGTTAAATATGTAAAAGGGACGGACATTAAGATCACCTTACCCCTTATACCTGCTGAGTATTTAGTTCCTCCCGGTGCCAGTTCAGGAGAACACGGTCTGCTGGGTGAATATTTCAATAATACGGATTGTTCCGGAGACCCTGTTTTGACACGCATCGATTCTGTTATTGATTTTGATTACAGCAGAGGCTCTCCCGGTGATCAGATTCAGAATGATTACTTTTCAGTTCGCTGGACAGGCCGGTTTAAAGCGCCTGTCTCAGGTCCATATTATATCGGAGGAGCATTTGATGATGCCATCCGCTTTTATTTTGATAACAAACTGATCATTGATAAGACATTAAACCGGAACCAGAATTCTGAGGCAGTGAGCGTTGAACTGGAAGAAGGAGAATATTACAATATACGGATTGAATTTACTGAGCATTGGTATAAATCGAAAATAAAACTCTGGGGCGCCCCACAAAATCCGGATAAATTCCGGGAAGCAGTTAATGCGGCCCGGAATGCCGATGCTGCAATTGTCGTGCTTGGGACAGATGAAACTGTGGAAAAAGAAGGCGTCGACCGTTCCAGCCTGGAACTGCCCGGTGACCAGAAAAATCTCATAAAAGCGGTGTATAAGGCCAATCCAAAAACAATCGCTATCCTGCAAAACGGAAGTGCACTGTCTATCAATTGGATAAATGAAAACATTCCGGCAATCCTGGAAACTTTCTATAACGGGGAGGAAGGAGGAAACGCTTTAGCCGACGTGATTTTCGGCGATTACAATCCAGCCGGACGTCTTCCTCTTACCTTCTATAAATCGGTCGGCCAGCTAACGTCTTTCAGTGATTATGACATCCGTAAAGGCCGTACCTATATGTACAATACCCTTCAGGACGGAACCAGCGTTGAACCATTATATCCTTTTGGATTCGGATTGAGTTACACCCGGTTTAGTTACGGCAAACTGAAGATCGCATCCGGGGAAATTTCTGTATCAGGAAATCTCGATGCCAGCATTGAAGTTACTAACAGCGGGAATCGAACTGGAGATGAAGTTGTGCAATTATATTTCAGGGATAAAGAATCCAGCGTTATAAGGCCGGACAAACAGCTGGTGGGTTTTGAACGGATTTCCCTGAAACCGGGAGAGAGCAAAACAGTATGCTTCAATGTGGCGGCTGAAGAGCTGGCCTACTGGGATATAAACACCAGAAACTGGATGGTTGAGCCCGGAGAGTTTGAAGTGATGATTGGCAGTTCATCCAGGGATATCAGATCAAGTGGACAATTCAGGGTTCATTGAACCCGGCATAAAAAGCCGACAACAAAACATAATTATGAAATTATGCATAAAGCTATAGTTCTAATATTGATGATTTTCCCTATTGTGTGCACCGGTCAGAAGTACCCGATCGGGAAACCTGGCCTGACCCTGACATACAGCTCTGAAGCCAAAGATCTCCCCGGATCGGTAGTCAGAAAATTCGGATTAACCCTTGGCGCTGTTGAAGAAAAAAATGCTGTGCCGTATCAATGGTTTCAATTGAATGCTGTAAAAGAAAATAATCAGACATTTTCTGTATGGATACTTTCTTCAGGATATCCTTCGGAATCTGTAAAAATAGCACAGGATAATATTTTACGATATATATTTTCAGGGAATTATTTCGGGCCCGTTGAATATGTGCACCAGAACCATGAAACTTCCATTCTCCCTGCCACAGGAGCATGGAAATATCTTTTACCGAGAGCTGGATCCTCAACTGATCCTGTTCGTTCACTGGAGAGTAAGGTTAAATATCTGGGACACGAATATGTTCTTGACAGCCAGAAGCAGTCGGGTATCCCGTCTCCTCCCGGTGAACCCGCTGTTGTCAGTCTCACTCCCGAAGTTATGATCGGTGTTCCACATAATACAAGGTTGAAAGATGATACCAGAAGGTGGGATGACTCCGATTATGAATATATTAAACTGACAAAAGAAGATTATTTTGAAATGATCGAAGCCGGGATAAATTGTTTTCGTGCTGATCCCGTTCAGGTAAAGTGGATTGAAACAGAGGACGTCTATTACTGGGGTATCGGCGGAGCGGATGTTTCATATCCTGAATGTTTGTATAAGAGCAATTACATTGGTCCCGCCCTGTTTTTTGATGAACCGATGGTTGGCACAAGAGATCATGTGATCAGACCAAAACTCAGGGAGGATCCGGATCTTGCCAGAACCCTCACTCCGCATAAAGTCCTTGGAGAATTCAAAAAAGTATTCCATGAAAAGAAGTATGAGGGAGGACCGACCCGGCTGCTCAAAGGATTGGATGGGCGGGAAGATGTTGATATTGGTGATATAAGCTTCCTGCAGCAGAATATGTTCACCTGGGAAACCATGGTGAGTTCTGCGATCTATCAATTGTCAGAAGGTGATGGGGCACCCCCGGATGCTATGGTTTTTGAACCGCCCGGAAGAGTTGGTACAAGAAGGATTTTGCCGGAATTGAATATGGTCTTTGATTGTCAGATCCCTGCTGATGAACCTGAAAATTTCACAGGAATAATTTATGGATTTTTAAGAGGTGCCGCCCGGGTTACAGGTAAGGACTGGGGCATGAGTGTTTATGGTCAGATGCTTCGCTCCGATGCATTCTGGTATATGACCCACGCCTACGATCAGGGCGCCAGTCTTTTCTTTTTCTGGGATACCCACAGACTTGCTGCTGTTCCTTACAATGAATATCTTGCCCTGACCAGAAACCTGCGGTCACATGCAGAAAGTTTTCCGGACCGGAACATGGAAAAACTAAAATTCGCTGCAGAAGTGGCCATTCTAATCCCTGAATTTTATAACCTCGGACATGTGTCCATGGGTATTGGTAATATCAGCGCCCTTCCGGCGCTGAACATGGAACGCACAAACAGCCATGGTGTTAAATACAGGGATGTAATGAGTAATTTCCTGGTGGAAATTGAACGCTGTATACGCCTTGGCGTAGGGTATGATCTGTTCTGGAACTTGGAAAACCTGAAATTGAGTGATTACCGGGAGATAGTCAATATCAGGGAAGACGGGAAAGTAGAGATCACAAAAAACGGGAAAAGCAAACTATTGGATGCCGCCCGGGTACCTGAACGTCCGGATGGCGATCCGCCCCGGCTTACCGTAGAGGTAATATCCGGAAGCAGAAAACCTCCCTCTGCAATTACCGCCCGTGCAAAAGTAACCAAAGTATCTGCTCCGGTTTATTATACTCTGGGAGCTGATAAAAACGGTATTTATAATAACCAGTATGTACTCTGGGAATTGTTTGGGCCACAGGAGGAAGATCATTCAAAATTATGGCTTGAAAGATGGGACGTTTCCGTCTCGGAAGAAAATAATTTTGCCGAAGTAGAGATAAAATTTAAAATTGATAAACCAGGAAGTTACCGCTTACGTGCTGCTACTACTGATGTGGCAGGCAGGAGTACGGTGGTTTGGAAGGACATAGTTATTGTCGATTAAAAGATTGATATTATGAAGATGACATTATTGGCAGCAGTATTATTTTTGTTCAGTTTATGTTCTTCAATAAAAGAACCCATAGATTATGTTGATCCCCTGCTTGGCACTTCCAGTTCCCGCTGGATGCTTTTCCCTGGATCGGCAATGCCATTTGGAATGGTAAAATTAAGCCCTGATAACACGGACGGAACCGGGTACCAGCTTGGTGCCGGTTATGAGTATAAAATTAACAGCATCTCCGGATTCGGACATGTCCATTCATGGATGATGGGAAGTTTCTTAACCATGCCCGCTACCGGAGAAATAAAGATATTACCGGGATCAAAAGACGATCCCGATTTCGGATACCGGTCAAGAATTAACCATGATAATGAAAAGGCTTCACCCGGATATTACTCCATCCTGCTGGATGATTACGGAATTAAGGCAGAATTAACCTCAACAACGCGTGGAGGATTTCAGCGATATACATTCCCGAAAGAGGAAAGCGGGCATATCCTGTTCGACCTGCAGGTACCGGAAGAAGAACAGCCGACAATTATCGGTGCTTCTGTTAAGAAAGTGAATGATACAGAAATCGAAGGCTATGTAAAACGTGAAGCCGGAGAGTGGAATGAATATACGCTGCATTTTGTGGTGCGGTTCAATCGTCCTTTTGCTTCGATGGGAGGCTGGCAGGGATCTGATATCCTGGATGAATCGGATGAGATTGGAATAAGAGAAAATTCCGATGTCGGAGCATTCCTGAAATTTAATCTAAAGGATGATCAAACGGTTTTAATAAAAACGGGTATTTCCTATGTAAGCATTGAGCAGGCAAGGCTTAACATGGAAACAGAGATGGATGGATTCGGTTGGGATTTTGATGCTGTTCATAAACATGCAAGGGATACATGGAATGAATTATTGGGGAAAATCAAAGTAGAAGGAGGTTCTGAGACCGACAGACTGAAGTTTTACACAAACATGTACCGTTCCTACGCCTCCCGTTCAATTTTCAGCGATGTGAACGGCAAATATGTGGATGTATGTGAAAATGTTCAACAGTTGGATGATCCTGATTCTCCGGTATATGGCTGCGATGCATTCTGGGGATCTTTCTGGAACCTGAACCAGCACTGGAGCCTGGTTATCCCGGATATTACGGAACAATGGGTGAATTCTTTACTTGAGATATACGATAAAGGCGGGTGGCTGCCGGATGCTCCCGGTGGAATTGAGTATTCAAGTATTATGGTTGCGTCACATCAAATACCGTTTATCGTAAATGCCTGGCAAAAAGGGATTCAGGGTTTTGATGCAGAAAAGGCATACAAAGCCATGAAAGAAATTCAAATGAATCCCGGCCGGCCACATGAATGCGGGGGGTATGCCGGAAACCGGAATTTACAGACATATATGGACATAGGTTATGTTCCTGCCGATGAAGGTCCTGTATCAAACACCCTTGAATATGCCTATGATTACTGGTGTGTAGCTCAGATGGCCAAATCCCTGGGAAAAACAGATGATTACAGATACTTTATGCAGCGTGCGCAATATTACCGCAATGTTTTCGATCCTTCCACGGGTTATATCAGGCCAAAATATGCAGGTGGCCCCTGGCTCGAAGAATTTACTGCAATGGAAGGAGCGGCTGGCCAGGGACATAGTTTTGGTTTTGGATCAAAAGCTTATGTTGAAGCGAATGCATGGCAGTTCAGCTGGTTTGTCCCTCATGATCTGAAAGGATTGATCGGTCTGATGGGTCCTGAAGAATTTAATAAGCGGTTGGAAGAAGGATTCGGGAAGTCACGCCCTTATTTTGCCAGTGAGTTTGTAAATCACGGAAACCAGCCCAATATGGAGGCTCCCTGGCTTTTCAATTACTCAGGGAAACCCTGGCTCACACAGTACTGGGTGCGCGAGATCCTGGATAATTATTATGGAACAGGTCCCGTGGACGGATATCATGGTGATGAGGATCAGGGACAGATGGGTGCGTGGTATGTAATGAGCGCAATGGGTCTTTTTCAGATGGATGGAGGATCTTCTGTTGATCCGGTCTATGAGTTATCAGGTCCGGTTTTTGAAAAGATAAGCATTCAACTAGATCAGAATTACTATGAGGGTAAGGATTTCATCATTGAAGCAAAAAATAGCTCCGCGGTAAATCGATATATACAATCGGTTACTTTAAACGGCAGGGAATTGGATAAGTTCTGGTTCAGGCATTCTGAGCTGGTTAAGGGAGGAAAACTTGTACTGGTTATGGGCTCCAAACCGAATAAGGAGTGGGCTTCTAATAGTGAACATCCTCAGCTAAGTGAGGTTGATCCGATTGTTACTACACCATATATAATTGATACGGACAGATTGTTCCATAAAGAAAGGCTGGTTAAACTGGCATGCGATACGAAAGGTGCTGAGATTCACTATTCACTCGATGGTTCGGAACCGGATAAAAATTCTCAATTATATAAGGAACCCTTTGTTGTAAATAAAACTACAAGAGTTAAAATGATAGCTTATTATGGAAAACAACAGAGTTTGTCTTCCCTGGCGGTAATTAAGAAAACAGGGATGATCAAGCCGGTTCATATGGAAGAAGTTGAGAAAGGGCTATCCTACAAATACACGCATGGTATTTACCGGATGGTGAATGATTTTCTGGATGTACCCCCTTTGAAAACAAGTATTGTGCCTTATTTCAGTATTGAACCCAGGGAAAAAGAACAATTCTTTTCTTTCGATTATGAAGGCTATATTAATATTCCGGTCGACGGGCTGTACACATTCTATCTTGCCACGAACGACGGGGGACGATTGTATATTGACGATCAGATGCTGATAAATAATGATGGTTTGCATCCTATTGCAGAAGTATATAAAACTATGACATTAAAAACCGGATTTCATCCAATCTCTGTTAAATATTTTCAGGAAGGCGGCAGAAATGGATTACTCGTATCGTGGAAGGGACCGGGATTTGAAAAACAGGAAATTCCTGCCTCGGTACTGTTTCATAAAATCGACCTGGTGGAATTTTCCCAATTGGAATAATTCCGACTGAGTAGAATTGTTAACTGAAAAAAATCCAATTATGAGACAGTATTTTAAAGGGATAAGGTTTTTCATAATCATTACTGCGGTTGTATTTCACGCCCAACAAAATTCAATCCTTGCTCAGACTGAAACAGGAGATTATTTCCCTGAACCGAAAAATGGAAATACATATGTTATTGCGCACAGGGGTGCCCACAATGGCATACCGGAAAACTCCCTTCCTGCCTACCAGAAAGCAATTGACCAGGGATGTGATTTTATTGAGATCGATGTCCGGAAGACTAAAGATGGCAGGATTGTCAGCGTGCATAATTCAACAATAGATGCTTATGTAAATGGAGCAAGCGGAAAAGTTAATGACTTTACACTAGCAGAGTTAAAAGAACTAGATATTGGAGTACACGTCGGACCGGAATGGAAAAATACTCGTATCCCGACCATTGAGGAGATATTGCAGTTGTGCAGGGGACAAATAGGCATATACCTTGATCTGAAAGAAGATATCGTTCCCGAATTAGTGGAGATCATAAAAAGATATGAAATGGAGCGTGGAATTGTCTGGTATATACCTGCCTCATATATGGGTGCAATTCAACATGTTAGGAGCAATTGTAATAAATGTATCCCCATGCCAGATCCCGGGGCGGCAGAAAATATTGCCGAAGTTGCAAGGCAGGTTCAGCCCTATGTAATTGCAACCGATATGGGCGAATTAACTATGGAATATGTAAAAATTGCTCATCAAAACAATGCAAAGGTTTTTGTTGATGAAGATAAAGGGGATGAAGCTGAATGGGCCAAAATACTGAATTGGGGAACTGATGGCATTCAGACTGATAAGCCTCAGGCTCTAATCAGATTTTTATCGAAAAGGGAGGACTGAAAATATTAACAACACATTTGTAACCCGTATTCATATATGAAACACTTTATCAGACATATTAAGTTTATTCTGTTTCTGGTTCTGGTTGCCTGCTCTGGTTCTGAATCCACTGGCAACATTGACAGCATACTTGAAAAATTCCACGATGCCGGTTCTGGATATGTAATGGTTGCCGCCCACAGGGTGGAGAATTATACCCTGACCGAACTCAGGGAATTCAGGCTGAAAAAGCAGGATGGCACACTCACGGATGAAACAATTCCGGCTTTTACCGAAGCCCTCGATGTTGCCAGGGGTAATATTATGGTCGACATAGATCTTAAAACAGATAATGTAAAACCCATTATCAGAGCCGTAAGAGCTACAGGTACACGGTCACAGGTTTTCTATTTTGACAATGATTATAAGATGCTGGAAGAAATCCGGCGCATGGATGGTTCAATGTTAATGCCGCGTGCATACTCCCTTGAAATGGCGGATTCTGCCCTTAAACTGTTTAGTCCACCGGTAGTGCATATCGATCCTTCTTTCTTTACCGCTGAAGTAACCGGACTCATATGCAATATGAAGGCAAGGGTCTGGATCAATGCCCTTGGGGATCCCGATGAGATGATCCGCAGGGGAGATATTGGCAAAGCCATGGATGAACTGCTTTTGCACAAAGCCAATATTATCCAGACCGATGAACCCGGAAAACTTTTAATATACCTGAGATCTGAAGGATTGCACGATTGATATATGTCGAGTGTAAATATTAACCCCTTACTATAAATCATTCCGAGATGAAAAAAATAATCATTTTACTTCTGCCGGCTGTATTATTTATGGCCTGCAGCATTGACGAACCTGCCCTTATTCCGCTCCAGAAAGACTGGAGAATTCAATCGTCGGCTAAAACAGATGCAGATGCAGAAACAATAAGCACTCCGGGAATGGATGCAGATGGATGGTACAAAATTGATATTCCCAAAACCGTGCTGGCAGCCATGGCAGAGCATGATGTATACCCCGACCCTTATTACGGTTCAAACCTGAAATCTATTCCAGGCTATAAAGAAGGACGCTGGCTTTCCATGTCAGAGGACAGCCCTTTTTATCCCACCTGGTGGTACCGGAAAAGTTTTGTTGTACCAGGTGAACTTAAAGGGAAGATAATGGTTCTCCATCTGGATGGGATAAACTATAAAGCCAATGTCTGGCTCAATGGTCAAAAAATTGCAGATAGTTCTAATGTCATAGGGATGTTTCGCCGGTTTGAATTTGATGTGGATAAATTTGTGAAACCCGGAGAAGAAAATGTTCTCGCGATAGAAATAAGTGCTCCCGGAAAAGTTCCGGATATAAGATACCATACCAAGCAAATTGAAGCAACTACTGGCTGGGATGATCATAATCCCCAGCCCCCTGACCTAAACATGGGAATCTGGCGGGATGTTTATATATCGGTGAGTGACGGGGTCGTGCTGAAAAATCCATATGTTGTGACCGATCTCGATTTACCTGATCTGAATAAGGCATATCTGACCCTGTCTGTTGAAGCTGTAAATAAAACCGAAAAACCTGTTGAAGGAACAATACGGGGAACAATAGGGAATATCAACATTTCAAAATCATTCAGCCTGGGTGCGGGTGAGACTAAGACAATCAAATTTACTCCCGAAGAATTCACTGACCTTATTGTGCAGAACCCGAAGCTGTGGTGGCCTCATCCTGTAGGGGAGCAGAATCTGCACCTTCTCAAATTAGATGCCATTATTGATGGCCGGATCTCAGACAGCAAACAAGTACAATTTGGTATTCGGGAAGTTTCCACCTATATCAACGATGAAGGATGGCGTGGCTATAGAGTAAACGGAAAGAAAATCCTGATCAGGGGTGGAGCGTGGATGACCAGTGATATGATGCTCAATCTCTCACTCAGGAGATATGATGCCCTGATACGGTATGCCAGGGAAGCTAATCTTAATGTACTTAGGTCGGAAGGATTCTCAATTCGTGAAACCGATGAATTTTACAATTTATGTGATAAACATGGTATCTTAGTTGTTCAGCAATTGTTTGGGCGTAATTTACCCGATGAACCATTAGCGGTTGATATTATTGAAGATATGCTTCTCCGCGTCCGTAATCATCCTAGTTTAATTCATTTTCTGGGCCATGATGAAACATTCCCGACCGAAAACCTTGATAAATCCTACCGGGAATTGGTTGAAAAATACACTCCGCAGAGAACATACCAGCCTCATTCCGGTGCTTTTGATATTGAGAACCGTTTTAAAACCGGGGGAACCCGGACCGGCACCCTGGAATTGTGGACATATGCAACTCCCTCTCATTACTATAAGCACAAGGAAGACGGTGCATGGGGATTTGCCCAGTCCGGAGGCATAGGGGGAATATTTGCACCGTATGAAAGTGCAAGAAGGATGATGCCGGAAGAGGATTTATGGCCCGTCAATAGTGAAACGTTCTCCTTTCATACTGTTTTACAGGGAACGGAATATTTTGATCTTGTGCTGAAATCCTTAAATGAACGTTACGGTGCTCCCACAGGAATTGAAGAACTGTTGATGAAAGGCCAGACAATGAATTATGAAAGCGCCCGTGGCATGTACGAAGCTTATGCCCGTAATAAATACGATGCGCTTGGAATCACGACATGGAAATACGATGCTGCATGGCCCGCCGTTCTGACCTGGCAATATGTAGACTGGTACCTGAATGTAGGAGGAGCCTACTATGGCGCAAAAAAAGCCTGTGAACCACTTCATGTTCAGTATTCGTATGATGACCAATCGGTCTATGTAGTGAATAGCTTTTATGAAGATTTTGATAATCTGCAGGTTACAGCAAAGGTTTATCATTTCGGCCTGGATGAGGTTTATTCTGACAGCGCCGTTGTATTTGTTTCAGCTGACGGAAAAACGGAAGCTTTCAAAATTGACTTCCCGGATAATTTAAGCAAAACATTTTTTATAAACCTGAAGCTGTACAACAATACCGGGGAAGAAGTATCCGATAATTTCTACTGGTTATCAACGTCACCTGATATCCAGGGATCAAAAGAAGAAGTTAGGATTGAAAATAATTGGGACTTGTTGAAGGCTGACCCGGAATCATATGCGGATTTTACGGATTTGAATAAGCTGCCGAAGGTAAAAATTGATGTGGGTTATGAAGTTGAACAGGATGGATCAGAAAGCACAGTAAAAGTTAAATTAATAAATGCCGGTTCCCATCTTGCATTCCAGGTACATTTAGCTTTGATGAAAGGAGAAGGGGGTGATGAAATATCTCCCGTTTACTGGGATGAGAATTATATTAATCTCCTCCCGGGTGAAAGCAGGGATATATCTGCCCGCTACCTGAAAAATGATCAGGACAATTCAGAGATATATCTTAAAATAGACGGCTGGAATGTTGAAAATTAAAAAACTGAATCATGAGTATACAACTCGGTAAAACTCTTTTTACAGGAATCGTTGCAGGTTTGTTGCTGTCAGGTTGTACACCGGACGAGGAGACAAGATCCAACCTCGATTATGTTGACCCGCATATTGGCGGAATGGGGCATCTTCTGCATCCGACCCGTCCAAATGTTCAACTGCCGAACCAGATGATCCGCATTCACCCTGTCAGGACCGATTATCTCGACGATCAGATCAGCTTTTTTCCCCTTACCATGATCTCGCACCGTAAAGGTGAACTGTTTGGAATCATGCCATATTCATGTTCATCAGCAGATGAGAAGTGGCGTGAACGTCAGACTTATGACCATGATCTTGAAATAGTCCGCCCGAATTATTATTCAACTTATTTTATTGATTCGGGCATCCGGACGGAATTCACCCCGGGCAGCAAAACAGGGTATTTCAGATTTACTTTTCCCGCACAAGCGGCCGGAATCCTGAAACTGCAGATAAACCATGACGGCCAATGGTATATTGGTGCAGCTAACTTTGTCTCGGGAGAAGAACGGTTTTTTGGAATGAAAGCCTATGTTTACGGTGAATTTAAACAATCAGGTAAAGCAAGTCTGAATGAACAGACCCGGTCTGATACCAGCAATAAAACAGGACTGCAGGAACCCATAGTACTGTTTGAATTCCCGGTAAGCGAAAATCTGGTTGTAGAATTCAGATATGGGATCTCTTTCATCAGTGTAGAACAAGCCAAAGAAAATCTTCAAAATGAGATCCCTGCCTGGAATTTTGGCGTACTGAAAAACCAGGGAAAACAAACCTGGTCGGACAAACTCGACCGTATACTGGTAAAAGGTGGCAGTGATGCTCAACGCCGGACTTTCTACACATCTTTATACCGTTGCTACGAACGCATGGTAAATATTAATGAGGGTGGCAGGTACTACAGTGCTTATGACGGGAAGGTACACGAAGGGGATCGCGATTTTTACATAGACGACTGGGTATGGGATACTTACCTTGCACAACACCCCCTGCGGATGTTGCTCGACCCCCAGGAAGAAGCCGATATGCTTCAGTCCTATGTAGATATGTATGAACAATCCGGATGGATGCCTCAATTCCCTTTACTTTACGGAGACGACCCGGCAATGCATGGCTTCCATTCTACCATAGTTTTCCTTGATGCCTGGAGAAAAGGGATCCGCGATTTTGACGTAGAAAAGGCATATGAAGGAGTGAAAAAGAACGCTGCAGAGGCTACAATGCTTCCATGGCGTAATGGCCCGAAATGTAACCTCGACCACTTCTATCGTGATAATGGTTATTATCCCGCACTTCATCCGGGAGAGAAAGAAACCGTAAAGGAAGTTCACGGTTTTGAAAAACGCCAGAGTGTGGCCATAACCCTTGCACACAGCTACGATGACTGGGCACTGGCTGAAATGGCCGGAGAGCTTGACAAAACTGAGGATTATGAATATTTCATCAGGGAGGCAACAAATTACCGCAATTTATACCGCCCCGATAAAAAACTGATGTGGCCAAAGGATGCTGAAGGGGAATGGATCGATATTGATCCTAAATTTGACGGTGGACCGGGAGGGCGGGATTATTACGATGAGAATAACGGTTATACATATGCCTGGCAGGCCCAGCATGATATCCATGGATTAATAGAACTAATGGGCGGACGGGAAAAGTTTGCAGCAAACCTCGATCAGCTTTTCCGGGAGGATCTTGGCCGGAGGAAGTGGCAATTCTGGGCAAAATTCCCTGATGCAACAGGTTTGGTCGGACAATTTTCAATGGGCAATGAACCGAGCTTCCATATTCCGTATCTGTACAATTATGCCGGGGAGCCCTGGAAAACCCAGAAGCGGATCCGTTTTCTCCTTGACGTGTGGTTTCAGGACAACATTTTTGGTATTCCCGGCGATGAGGACGGTGGTGGCATGACCGCATTTGTGGTCTTTTCTTCAATGGGTTTTTACCCGGTAACTCCCGGACTGCCTGTCTATACCATTGGCAGTCCGGTATTTGAAGAAATCTCCATTAAGCTTGATAATGGGAAGACTTTTACGGTACTGGCGGATAATTGTTCCCGGGTAAATAAATATATCCAGTCGGCAAGGCTTAATGGCGAACCTCTGGATCGCCCCTGGTTTACCCATGAGGACATTCTCAATGGCAGCACCCTCGAACTGGATATGGGCCCCTACCCCAACAAACTCTGGGGCGCATTGCCCGGGGCAGCTCCTCCATCATCAGCAAACCAGAAATAATTTCTCAGGAAATCAATATTAATCAAATAAAATGATGAACAAAATCTGTATTATCAAGTTTCACCGGAACCCCGTTATTTTGGTAGCAATTGTCCTGGTTATCGCTTTTTCAATGATATCCTGCGAAAAGCCCAAAGAACCCGTTGACTATGTTGACCCGTTCATCGGAACTGATTTTTTTGCTCACATGTTCCCCGGTCCGGGTTTGCCCTTCGGGATGGTTCACCTGAGTCCTGATGTTCACACAAAAGGATGGACATACGCTTCCGGCTACCAGTATGCAGACAATTCCATTATGGGTTTCAGCCATACCCATTACAGTGGTGTCGGGATGGTTGCCAAAGGTGATATTCTAATAATGCCAACAGTTGGGCAAAAACTACGGATCATACCCGGTCCCAGAGAAAATCCTGACGAAGGATACCGCTCAAGATTTGACCATTCTGAAGAAACAGCATCACCGGGGTATTATTCCGTTCGCCTGACAGATTACGATATAAAAGCTGAATTAACCGTCACCAAAAGAGCAGGAATGCACAGGTATACTTTCCCGGAATCGGAAAATGCTCATATCCTGATTGACCTTGGCCATATAATCGGAGATGCACCTGCAGAAAAATCGCATCTGGAATTTGTAAACAATAATACAATCGAAGGTTATAAAGTATCACAGGAAGCCACTGTTTACTTTGTGGCAGAATTCAGTAAAGATTTCGCAGCGTATGGAACCTGGGATGGAAACTACAAAACACCGGAATCAAGCGCAAGTCTTTTCCCATACAAGTCTGCTGAGTCGGGAAGCAATATAGGAGCATTTGTGAACTATCGCACTGCTACTGATGAGATCGTTCTTGTTAAAGTCGGGATATCATATGTTGGCGTCGAAGGCGCCCGAAATAACCTGACAGCTGAAATTCCGGACTGGGACTTCAACCGTGTAAAAAAGGAAGCGGAAGACACCTGGAATAAAGAACTCAGGAAAATACAGGTTAATGGCGGAACAGAAGACCAAAAACAGATATTTTACACAGCGCTTTATCACTCTTTACTGGCTCAGGTTATATCTTCAGATGTAGATGGAAAGTATTTTGGCATGGACGGGCAGGTCCATGTAGCTGAAGATTATGATTTTTTCCCTTCGTTCCTCTGCTGGGATACTTACCGCTCAGAGCATCCACTCATGACCTTGGTAGAACCTGAATACGTCAATGATATGATAAAATCAATCGTGTCAAAAACAAAAAATTACGGGTGGCTGCCTGCGCAACACCACCGGAATGTATTCGGACAGGGGATGGTAGGCGATCATCTCGTTCCAATCATTGTTGATGCTTATATGAAAGGCTTTAAGGATTATGATGTGGAGTTAATTTATAAGGCAATGCGGCAAAAAGCCCTGGAACTCCCTCCACCGCCACTTGATCCTTCTGCCGGCAGGTCTGGTTTGGAGTATTATATTGATCTGGGCTATGTACCTGTGGATAAAGTTGCTGAATCGGTGCCAAATACTCTCGAATTGGCTTATAATGACTGGTGTATCGCACAAATGTCCCGGGAATTAGGTAAAGAAGACGATTATAAACTATTTATGCATAGGGCAGAAAATTATGAAAATTTATTTGATCAGGGCAGTAATTTCATGCGACCCAGGAATCTGGATGGTTCATGGCTTAAATCCTGCAATAACCAGCCTGCAGAAATAATTACGGATGGAGAACATTCCTACTACGGTTGTTTCGATCCCCTGTTGGTTGGCAGGCGTCCCAACCGTTATTATACAGAGTCTAATGCATGGCAATATATATGGTCCGTACAGCATGATGTAGGTGGATTGATTGGTCTTTTTAGCCATAAAGATGATTTTATTACCAAACTTGACTCTCTGTTTACAATGAATTCAGAAATTAGTGAGCCGAAATATGTCGGGGTAGTTGGCACAATCGGACAATATGTTCATGGCAACCAACCCTCTCACCATGTCGCATATCTTTATAATTATGCCGGGCAGCCATGGAAAACCCAGGAGAAAGTCCATAAAGTCATGAATGAATTATACCGGACCGGACCGGGTGGTTTATGCGGTAATGAGGACATGGGATCCCTCTCATCATGGTACGTGCTCAGTGCTATGGGATTCTATCCGGTATGTCCAGGCCAGAATGTTTATGTAATCGGAACACCACTTTTTGAAGAGGTAACGATTAATTTGAATAGGCCTTATAATGCCGGTAAGTTCACCGTGATAGCAAATAAAGTATCTCCGGAAAATAAGTATATTCAATCGGCTACCTTAAACGGTAAACCATTGACAAGGACATGGCTCTCCCACGAAGAGATAATAAGTGGCGGAACACTGGTTTTTGAAATGGGTTCTGAACCGAACAGGCAATGGGGCAGCAATACTGCAGATGCTCCTCCATCAATGATGCGTTAAAAAACAATGCAAATTGAATAAAATATAAGAAGTATTACGTGTTTAATTAATGCTTTTTTGTAAAAAATAACCAGGCTATGAAAAAACAACATTCCTCATTTATTACCGCTATGCTATTGGTGGCAGGTTTATTATTGATATCTGGTTGTGGCGATCTTGAGAAGACTGTTGTATCCCGTATGACAGTTTTGTCAGACAGCTGGAAAATACAGGCTGGGGATAAGCTGGAAGGTATCACAGGGGAGGCTATCTCTCAAGAGAATTTCCAGTCCGTAGACTGGTACGATGCTATGGTGCCCGGAACCGTGCTGGGAAGTCTTGCCTCGGAAGGTGTGATTGAAGACCCTTATTTCGGGATTAACATGAAAAAAATTGATCCCGGGCAATTCAGGCAGCCGTGGTGGTACAGGACAACTTTCAGGGTAAGGGCTGATGATCTGAAAAAGAATGTATCACTTCGGTTTAACGGAATTAATTATCGCGCTGATCTGTGGGTAAACGGAAAAAAAGTAGCTGGCAAAGATGAGTTTGCCGGCGCTTTCAGAATGTTTACGTTTAATATAAACGACTACATTACAGAAGGAGAAAATGTCCTGGCGCTCGAGATATGGCAGCATGCAGATGGTGAGTATTCAATCGGTTTCGTGGACTGGAACCCGATCCCGCCCGACCGAAACATGGGAATTTTCCGTGAAGTGATCCTGGAAATTACCGATGGGGTGAAAATCAGAAGTCCGTTTGTATATGCAAAAGTGAATAAAGAGACATATGATGAGGCCCTGCTCTCCATTCAGGCTGAGCTGGAAAATAATTCCGATAAAGTGATAGAAGGTGTCCTTCGAGTGAATTACGAGCTCGGTACTGTAGAGAAAAAGGTAAGCCTGGAAGCCGGCCAGACCACCTCATGTGTTTTTTCTCCCGAAGAATATGACCAGCTTTCTGTAGAAAATATAAAACTCTGGTGGCCCAACGGAATGGGGGATCCGAACCTGTATAATCTCAAGGTTGAATTTATTTCAGGAAATAAGGTTTTAGACAGGAAGGAAGAACATTATGGTATCCGGGAGATCAGAAGTTATCTGGATGAAAACGGGAACCGTGCATTTGAGGTCAACGGTAAATTTGTGCTGATAAAAGGCGGTGGATGGGTTGACGACCTGTTCCTTCAGGATACCAGGGAATCCGTAGAGGCTCAACTAAGGTACGTGCAACATATGAACCTGAACAGTGTCAGGCTGGAAGGTTTCTGGGGCAAAGATGATACATTTTACAACCTGTGCGATGAGTACGGGATCCTGATCATGATCGGTTGGAGCTGCCATTGGGAGTGGGAAGAGTATCTGCTTAAACCCACCCATCCGAAATACGGAGGAGCAGTTTCCGAAGAGGACATCGAACTTATTACTGATTCATGGTTCGACCAGATGATGTGGTTACGAAATCATCCCAGTATATACGTATGGATGCTGGGGAGTGATAAACTGCCTGCACCCGACCTGGAGTTGAGATATATTGATCTGTTTGAGAGATATGATCCGTCAAGGCCTTATGTAACTTCTGCCGGAGGTGTGGGAAGTGATCAGAATATTGTAGCCGAAGAGGTATTGGTTAGTGATATCAGCGGTCCGACAGGTATGAAAATGTTAGGCCCGTACGCCTATACTCCTCCGGTTTACTGGTATACAGCCACAAAACTTGGCGGGGGTTATGGCTTTAATACCGAAACCTGTCCCGGTCCCAATGTTCCACCTCTGGCATCGCTGAAGAAAATGTTGCCTGAACAGAGTTTGTGGCCGATCGATAAGGAACACTGGGAGTATCACTGTGGAAGAAATGAATTTATAACGCTTGACAGATACCGGAAAGCCATGCGTCTGAGATATGGCAGCTCATCAAGTGTTGAAGAATTTGCCTTTAAATCCCAGGTGATGAACTACGAACTGATGCGCCCTATGTTTGAGGCATTCGTGGCACACAAACCCCGCAGTACAGGTTTAATCCAGTGGATGCTTAACTCGGCATGGCCGGAGATGTACTGGCAATTGTACGATACCTACCTGCAGCCCAACGGAGCTTTCTATGCAGTAAGAAAAGCGTGCAACCCGCTTCATGCCATATACAGGTATGATTTTAACGATATTTATCTTGCCAATGAGGATTTGAAAGATGCTTCCAGTGTAACTGTGAAAATCAAAGCTTTTGACATAAACTCCAGAGAAGTATTTGCGGATGAATGGAAAGGAGATATCACAACCAATACATCAAAGTTCGTCTATAAGCTTCCCGAACTGAAAAATCTAACCCCTGTATGGTTTCTTGACCTGCGTGTATATGATGAAAACAACCTGGAAGTGGATAACAGTATTTACTGGTTGTCTCTTAAAGAAGATGTGCTGGATTATGAGGCATCCAAAGAACTCGTGTGGCCATATTACACGCCTTCTAAGGAATATGGTGATTTCACGGCACTGGACAAATTGGCTCAGGTAGAATTAGAGTATGATTACATGTTTGAAAAAGACGATGAATACGGTAAAATCCAGCTGACAGTGACAAACCCGTCGGATGCCATTGCATTTTTTCTCTTTCTTGATGTTGTGGATGCAAATAAGAATGAACCGATACTGCCGGTTTACTGGGATGACAATTATATAAGCCTGCTCCCGGGAGAAGATCGTACGTATAATGCGTACTATTTTCTAGCCGATTCAGACGGGACCAGTCCCATAATAAAAATCAAAGGATGGAATGTTGATCCGGTAATATTGAGATAGTATGAGATATGCGGCAGGGATTGATCTGGGTGGAACATTCGTTAAACTTGCCCTGGTATCCGAAAATGGGGATTTTCTGTCTGAAGAAAAGCTTTCTATAGGAGCAAAAGCATTAAAGGAAAAAATTCTGGATACGATAAGCGATGCCATTCAGCTGGTGATGAATAAAGCCCGGCAAGATAACATCACGGTGACCGGGATCGGGATAGGTACTCCTGGTGTTGTGGATAACGGAGTTGTTATTGGCGGTGCCGATAACCTTAATGGATGGGAAAACCTGGATCTCTCATCGATCTTTTCAACAGCATTTGGATTACCTGTTTTCGTGGAAAACGATGCAAATGTAATGGGACTCGGGGAATCTGTTTATGGTGCAGCAAAAAACTGTACCGATGTTATTTTTTTCACAGTTGGGACAGGGATTGGAGGAGCCATGATCATTAATGGGAAATTGTATGGCGGATATAGAAACAGGGGAGCAGAGCTGGGCCATTTTACCATAGATCACAAAGGCATTGAATGTAATTGTGGAGGCAGAGGCTGCCTGGAAGCTTATGCATCCACATCTGCTCTAATAAAACAATATGCAGAGATTTCCGGAAAGAAGGCAGACACATTAGACGGCCGTTACATTGTAAAGAAATTCAGGGAGGGAGAAAAACATGCGCTTGCGTGCATGAATGAACATGTCGATTATCTGGGCCATGGCATTGCCTCTTTTATCAATACATTTGCCCCGCAAAAAGTTGTTATTGGAGGTGGAATATCCGAAGCCGGCCAATTTTATATAGATATGATAAAAAAGACCGTGTTCAATTATGTGATGCCTGATTGTGCCATATATACGGATATTGTAGGGGCATCTCTGGGCAATAAGGCCGGTTGTCTCGGGGCCGCATCTCTGGTTTTTACGAATATAAATATAAGCCACTAATATCATGCAAAGAAATTATTTTATTGTTGTACTGATCATGTTCGTATTTTTTGTCATCTCTTTCCTGACAAATATCATGGGGCCTTTGATCCCTGATATAATCAAGGATTTTAAAGTTAGCCTCACCATGGCAGCTTTACTGCCGTTCTCATTTTTTATTGCCTATGGTGTTTTATCCATTCCTGCCGGAATGGCCGTTGAGAAATATAAGGAGAAATGGGTAATGGCATTTGCTTTCTTTATTGCATTTCTCGGGGCGCTTATTTTCTCATTATTTCCTTCTTTTCCGGTTGCATTGTTGTCATTGTTTATGATAGGTGCAGGAATGGCCATGCTCCAGGTTGCCATTAATCCGCTATTAAGAGTTGCCGGAGGTGAAGAACATTTTGCCTTTAACTCGGTAATGGCACAGCTGGCTTTCGGGCTGGCATCATTTATAAGTCCCCGACTCTTCAAGTATCTTGTTGTAAACCTTGAAGAGTTTCAGACAACCGGGGAAGGCGATGCAATTATCGAATTGTTCCATCAGATAGTTCCGGAAAATTTGCCATGGGTATCCCTTTATTGGATATTTGCGATAGTTGCTTTCTTAATGCTTATTTTAATGCTGGTAATAAAACTTCCCGGTGTTAAGCGTTCTGAAGATGAGAAAGCCGGCACATGGTCCATCTATTTGGACCTGTTCAGGAATAAGACCGTAATACTGTTCTTTTTAGCCATATTCGCCTACGTCGGAACCGAACAGGGAGTTGCAAACTGGATGTCAAAATTTTTAGCTGAATACCACGGATTTGATCCCAGGCTGGAAGGAGCAAATGCAATTTCTTTATTCTGGGGATTACTGACAGCCGGTTGCCTGCTGGGGTTAATCCTGTTGAAAATTCTTGATTCGCAGCTTGTCCTGAAAATATTTGCAGGAGCAGCCATCATTACATTGACAGTAGCTCTTTTTGGAAATGCGCAAATGTCCCTGTGGGCCTTCCCTATCGTGGGATTTTTCGCTTCGGTAATGTGGTCGGTTATCTTTTCGCTTGCACTGAACTCGATGAAAAGCCATCACGGTTCGTTCTCAGGAATCCTGGTTACCGGCATAATTGGAGGGGCATTGGTACCATTGATTATCGGGGCACTTGGAGATAAAATCGGACTTCAGGGTGGAATGACATTTCTTTACATTACGCTGGGGTATATTTTCAGTATTGGTTTTTGGGCTAATCCGCTGATCAAAAATAAAACAATAAGCATGAAGTAATATTATCGTATCGTAAGTATAACCTTAACAAAAACATAAAATGACAAAATTAGCAATCAATGGAGGAAGTCCTGTTAGGGACGCAAAAACGAATCCATGGCCGGCTTGGCCTGTATGGGATGAGAAAGAAGAAAAAGCCCTGCTTGAAGTCCTTAATAGCGGTGTCTGGTCGTATAATGGTCCCAAGGAGCTGGAATTCAACAAATTATTCGCTGAATTTACCGGTGTCAGCCATGCTGTTTCAGCTGCAAATGGGACCGTGACACTTCAGCTTGCACTGGAAGCACTGGGCATTGGATATGGGGAGGAAGTAATATTGCCCGGACTGACATGGCAGGCAACTGCTGCTGTTATTGTTGATGTAAATGCTGTACCTGTTATGGTTGATGTTTTTGAAGATACATGGTGCATTGATCCTAAAGAAGTTGAGAAGGCAATTACCCCAAGGACCAGAGCCATAATTCCGGTACATCTGTATGGCAGCTTTGCCGATATGGACGCTATCATGGACATTGCACAAAGACATAATCTGCATGTGATTGAAGATTGTGCCCATAAACATGGAGGAGAATGGGATGGCAGGAAAGCAGGAAGCATAGGTGATATTGGAAGTTTCAGTTTTCAATTATCCAAACATCTGACAGCAGGGGAAGGCGGAGTGCTAACCACAAATAATCCGGCTCTGGCAGAGAAGCTTGATGCCTTGAGAAATTGTGGGAGAAGACCGGAAAGTGATGAAAAAACAGAAACAGATAAAGGGGCGGGTGTTTATAGTGACGAAGGAAATTTTATCCAGTCAGGTAATTACCGAATTACTGAATTTCAGGCTGCAATTTTAATTGAAGGTTTGAAAAGATTGCCCGAACAAATTAATATACGGGATAAAAATGGCATTTACATAAACTCTTCTTTGTCGGATCTGCCCGGAGTTAGTCCAATGCGACGTGATAAACGGGAAACAAAAGAGGCTTATTTTAATTTTGCTTTCAGATATAATAGAGAAGAGTTCAAGGAACTTCCTGTGGAACAATTCAGGAAAGCTCTTGAGAGTGAACTTGGAATTGGTGTTGAAGGCAGTTATGAACCTTTAAACAATTGTTCATTATATGTACCTATGACAAAACCCTCACGTTATAAATTAAATGACCATCACTGGAAAGAAATTGACCCCTCCAGGTTTAATCTGCCCGTTTGTAAAAGAATCTATGAAGAAGAATCAGTATGCATCCATCATAAAATTCTGCTGGGAAGTGAAGCAGATATGGATATGCTTGCCAGGGCCATAAGAAAGATCTATGATAATGCCGCTGAACTATTATAATGAGGAAATTATGAAAAAAGTAAAAGTTGCCATCATCGGGACAGGCTATATTGGAGATTATCATGCGCGCGGCCTGCTGACATTAGCTGATGTTGAAATTGCAATAGCCATCGATACTCAACCGGAATCTGCAAAGAAGTTTGCTGAAAAATACAATATTAAAGAAACGGTAAGCGATGCCATGAGCATAGTCGACAGGGATGATATAGATGCGGTTATTATTGGAATACCCAATAAATTTCATGCCTCCTATGCCCTTGAATTTCTTAAAAATAAAAAAGATGTATTCCTGGAAAAGCCTATGGCAATGAACTCCGGGGAAGGGATTGAGATAATTGAAACCTCAAAAACAACCCAGCAACTCGTAATGGTGGGCCACATGTGGAGGTTTGATACGGAGGTCAATTATTTAAAAAAGGCAGTAGAATCAGGCAGGCTCGGGAAGATTATTAAAACAAAAGGCTATGGCATTCATGAAAACTGGGGACCTTCAGGCTGGTTTACTCAAAAGGACCTGGCCGGTGGCGGAGCACTGGCAGATATGGGTGTACATGCAATTGATACCGTCCGGTATATACTGGGCGATCCGAAGCCTCAGACAGTATATGCCGAGATCGGTACATACTACGGGGATTATGATGTGGATGATTCAGGTATCCTGGTTGTCACCTGGGATAACGGAACAACATCCATAATTGAGAGTGGCTGGTGGCATCCCCATATGGATGGCCCTGAAGCAGGTACCTGCCTGTTTGGAACCATGGGATACGGGAGTGTTTTTCCAACGTTTCTGAAATTTAAAGAAGAAGGATCCCGGGAAGACTATAAAGCTCCCGGACCTGCAAAATCAGAACATTGCGATCAGACGATGTATAACCGGCAAATGGAATATTTTATTGACTGTATTAGAACCCGGAAACAACCTTCTCCCGGTTTCCCGGAAGGACAAATGGTTTTGAATATTGTTGATGCCGCTTATCTCTCATCCCAAAAAAAAGAAGTCATTAAACTATAAGACATTTATTATATTTTAACCTTTCATGAAAGAATTATAACCCAGTGAGTCATACAGTATTTTTTGATTACAAAAAAAGGTTAAAAAACCATGTATAATTATTAAAATTCAGGAAGCATCATGTACTAAAGAAACATTTATTTGTAAAGTAGTTTGAACTCTCAAGGACACAGAAACAAATAATATTTACAGATATGACCTTTTTCTAACCAAAACCTAAAGTTTATGAAAAAAAAGATTCTACAAATGTTGTTCTTATGCGCCTTGTTCACGACCAGTGCGCTGGCACAAAGAACTGTAACCGGGGTTGTTCAAGATGATCTCGGAGAGTCATTACCAGGCGTAAATGTGATGGTAGTTGGCACAACACAGGGTGGTATTACCGACCTGGACGGAAACTTCAGCATAGTGGTTCCCGGAGATGAATCAGTCCTGAGATTCTCATATGTGGGAATGGAAACCCAGGATGTGGTTGTCGGCACCCAGACTGTGATCAATGTTACACTGGCTACATTGTCTATTGCCATGGATGAAGTGGTCATCACTGCCCTGGGTATTTCAAGAGAAAAGAAATCACTTGGATACTCGGTCGGCGAAGTGGATGGTGAAGACCTTACAAATGTGCCTCAGGAAAACATTATGAATTCACTTGCGGGAAGAGTTTCCGGGGTCGCTATCAATTCTACTGCTGGAGCTGGTTCTTCTGTTAGTATGGTAATCCGCGGCGCATCATCTTTAACAAGTGATAACCAGCCACTGTTTGTTGTTGACGGTATTCCAATGAATAATACCCTGAACAATGTCACGGAAATGGCCAGGGATACGAAAGTGGACTATGGTAACGCTATCTCCGACATTAACCCCGAGGATATCGAAAGTATATCCGTTCTGAAGGGACCGAGTGCCGCCGCACTTTACGGTTCAAGGGCCGGTAACGGTGTTGTACTTATCACAACAAAATCAGGTAAAAAAAGTAAAGGCGTGGGTGTCACGGTAACTTCAAACACGGTTATTGAAAACCCGTATAAGTATCTTGAGAAGCATACCTTAATGGCCAACGGCAGGCGCCCTTATACCCAGAACAACCGTCCAAACAACGGCTTGCCATATTATGCGGTACCTGCAGGAGATTCATACTGGGTGGGTCCGGAGCTTGACAAGGGAATGATGGCCTATCAGTGGCCTTTCCTGGATGCAAACGGTGATCTTGTGGCAACTCCGCTGGAGTCTCATCCTGACAACGCAAAGAACTTCTTTGAGACAGGGTACACAACCACAAATGGCGTTTCTGTTTCCAATGCAACCGATAAGATTAACTACAGGTTATCTTATAATAACATGCAAAACAAAGGTATGATCCCAAACAGCGATTTGCACAGGAACACTGTAAGCCTGAACACTTCGGTAAAAATTCTTGACAACCTGTCCATAAGTTCAAGCATTAACTTCACCAATACAGGTGCGGATAACCGCCCTGCCGGTAACCGCGGGGCCAACCCGATGCAGTATCTTTATGATGTCAACCCTCACCTGGATATTCGTGACATGGTAAATTACTGGGAAGAAGGAAAAGAAGGGATCCAGCAGGCAGGCCCGTACAATCTTGTGGTCAACCCGGATGGCACTTACGGGAAAGATGACATGATGAATAATCCATACTTCATCGCCAATGAGATAAACAATCCATTCACTAGAAACAGGGTGTATGGCAATATCAGGGCGGACTGGGAGATCATATCCGGATTGTCCTTAATGGCCCGTTATAACCACGAACAATACAACGAACAGCGTGAAACCAAAATAGCTCCCAGTTATTCGAATGAACCGAATGGTTTTTATCTATTGTAACAAAATCCCTTTGGATTTTTCAAGCATATAATTTTCAATGCATTGATAAAGTATACTAAATTCCTTCACCTCTACTTTACTTTAAAAATATCATAAAAATTCGTGTATATCTG
>SDBS01000986.1_pt1 | contig 28709 bp, 43 predicted proteins | sample 2277091 | NCBI WGS metagenome assembly SDBS01 (sample SAMN10404972, study PRJNA504765) | marine sediment metagenome | isolation source: marine sediment core GS10_PC15, 163 cmbsf | place: Arctic Ocean: Southern Knipovich Ridge | collected 2010
CCTTAAACGACTCAATGTTATCAACCGTGGAAGTGCCGAACTGGTTTGAAAGCTCCGTCGCAATGTCTCCGAACTCAGCGAGTTCGTCGCCCGTTACGCCTGTAATGGCCGAGAAATCCGCCAGCGCTGTCTCTTTCGCCAGCATTGCATCGAGGCCTTTGTTGAGAAGAGCTAACCCCCCAACTACACCCCCGGTGACCAGGGAGCCAATAGCAAAGCCCTTCAGGGAATCTTTGACGCCCGATTTGAATTGCTTCCCGAACTTAGAGCCCGCGGGTTTACCTCCACCAGAGGGTACCCCCGGTGGGGGAGCGCCAGGTCCACCGCCAGCTTTGCGCGCCTCGTCCTGGAATTCTTTCCAGAATTTTGCGGCGTCGCCTTCAAATTCTACTCTTATTTTCTCAGCCCCTTAGCTGCCTTTATCTTTGCGGCTCAGGTACCGCAGTAAACAGTCCGAGTAGTTCCAGTTTTTCATCACGTAGTCGAAGTCCTCGCAGGAGGCGCTCACACCGTGGGCCCACTCCTCCAAGTCAAACTCCGACTCCCCTCCCGTTATCGTCCCGCTTGAGCTGGGGTTTATTTTCCCGCTAAACTCAATCAGGATTCTGAGGACCCGTTTTTCCTCGAGTTGAAGCCGCGGAAAAAACAGATAAAAAAAGCGGTGATTGCCACCTCTACATTGTCAGGATCCATCTCATCGCTGTACCAGCTAAAACCGGTGTGGTCACCCGCGTACCCCGCTTGCATTATCTCACGCACGCGCGTGGGGCTTTCCATCGTGTAGTTCACGAGCTGAACAATGCTAATCTCGGCGTCGCGGTCCAGTCGCTGGTCTCGTAGGTATTCGCGCTTAAATCTTCGGGTCAACCCACGCTGTTCCATGCTTTGCGTCTTCATGTCGAAGGTTCGCTTCTGGCTGTCGAGCGTTATTGTCAGCGACCGCGGGGTGTTCTTCTCCAGCTCCGAGATCGGGTCCGGGGTGGTTTCGTTGGTCTCGATTGGATCAACCTTGGGCTCGTCCACTGTCTGCTGTTCGTTTTCCTGCGTACTCATTGTTTTCGTTCCTCAGTGAGTTAAAAAAGTCTGCGCGGCACGGTGTGCACCGCGCGTTGTTTAGAAGTTGCCGGTCGACCACATGCTGTTGGCGCTGATCGTCAGCGTATTTGCTGCAACAATCTGGGTCGGGAGGGTTACCGTTACGGCGGCCGCGTTGTTGAGCGTCACAATTTTGAGGCCCGTAAACTGCGCCTCGCCGCCGATTTCGTAGCTGAAGCCTTCCGAGACCTTACCGCAAAACACCCAGGCCTCCTGGCTGCCGCCGAGGTTGTCGTTGCCCTTCACTGCGATCTGGAAGAATCGCCCCTTCACGTTGAAGGGAAGCAGGCGGGTCTGCAGGTCGCGCTGCATTGCCGTGGTGGTGACCTCGATGGATTCCGTGGTCTCCTCGTGGATGGTACGCTTGCCACCGTCGCCCTTGTCGATGAACTCATCGATGACCGGGTCAATCTTCGTCCCCTTCATCGCTCCCATCACAACCCAGGTCAGGCCGTCGCCGTCCGTTAGAGGGGTGAAGGAGCTGTCGGTCTCCAGGAGGTAAAGCGTGTTGTCGTCTTTGGCGAAGCGTTTAATCGCTCCGATGTCTGCTGCTAGTCCGAGCATGGTGTATGCTCCTTACTTTGTCCGGGCCAGCCGGACTATTCGCGTGTTATCTATTCCTCGTAGGTCTGAATCTCGTGTCCGTTAATATCTCTCAGTGTTGCGCCCACCCGCATGTACTTGAAGTGGTCGGGTTGCACGGTGGGGTCCAGCCAGACCTTCTCGCCGGTCTTCCGGACGAAGCGGAAGAAATAGCCGTCCTCGCCCTCCATGTCCCCAAAACTTCCGCCGATGCGCCAGTTAAACTTGAACGCGGGCTGACCCACGTTGCGGAGCAGGTCGGTGCGTACCAGGAGGCAACCGGCGCCGCTCCCGTCGACTTCAATTAGCTCGTCCTTTTCGGCGGCCGCTGCAATCTGCGCGCGGTAGATGTACTCGTTGTCCTTCGCCGCCACGCAGGGGAAGGGCCGCGTTGGGACGGGTGCGCCGCTTTCTTCGTTCAGCTTGTGCGCGCCCATAAAGTAGGTGCCGCTTACGCAGGCCACGTCGCGCTGCAGGAGCTTCGTGATGTACTCCAGCTTCACTTCCATATCCGTGTCGTACATGAACAGGTGCGTGAACTCATTCTCCGGCTTCGCGGCAATCCACGCCAGCTTGCTGCGCTGGAAATCCAGCGGCTGGCTCGTCTCCATGAAGTGCTCCAACCGATTCGCAGCAACGTACTCCGCAGTCTTTTGCGTGAAGGTCATTATCGACTTCGCGTGGGGTGTGTGCATAAAGTCGCCGTAGTGCACCGCCGCCACCATCACCCGCACGTCGTTCCAGACGTTCGGGCCTTCGGGCAGGCTGTGACAGGCGAACGGCGTCTGCGCTTTGACCGGGCCGGCGCGCCCAATATTTCCCCACGCTTCGCAATAATGCAGCCCCTCAATAATTATTGGGGCAGTTCCTGAATGAAAGCCCTTGCAGAAGTTGCAGTAATATTTTTCCTGCTCACTCATTGGGTGCCTTCCACTTCAAGACGATCCAGCCGTTCCAGAAAGTCCAGTGACCGTTGCAGGGCGTACCGAGGTCGAAGAGCTTCTCGTAACCGAAGTCCAGAATTGCCAGCTCAACACCCGTGCGGGGACCGTTCCAGTTGGTGTCGTCAACGAACACGATTGCTTCGTCCGCCAGGTGGTGGCGGCCCATTGCGAGCGCGGCGTAAGTCTCGGCAAAACTGTGGCCGGCGTCGTAGTACCACACGTCCCACTTCGGGCCCATGTAGTTGCGCATCACCTGGAAACAATCCTGTTCGTAAAACAGAACGCGCTTGTCGTCTCTCACCAGCTTCAGGCCCGGAGCGTCCTTCGATTTGCCGTAGCCCTTCAGCTCGCGGAAATCATCCACCAGCACCAGGCGCTGGTCGTCGTGGGATCCGGAGAGTGCGGCCAGTGCACTCAGTCCCTGGAACACGCCCATCTCGCAGTACACCGCGCTTTCGTGCGCGCACTGCATTGCCGTGTGAATGATCTTCAGGTTGCTCTTCGAACAAAAACCGTCCACATCCTTGCAAAGGGTGAGTTCGGTGGGAAGCTCTGCCAGCGGGTTCTTTTCGAGCCTCGCTACCGCGGCCTTGAATTTTTTCCAGTCAATCATGTTTACGTTCCTCAGTTGATTTATCTTTTAGTTTTCGGGTCGATTCAAAGCACTCCAGCGGGAGGCCCGGCATCAAGTGCGTGAAGAACCGCTCGGGTTGTTTCGCGCAAAGCACGCGGGGCTGGTACCCGCAGCCCTGTTTCCGCAGCCCCGTTCCGCAGTGGTCGCAGAGCTTGCAAGCGGAGTTCACTCTGTTTTGCTGGCACTGTCCGCGTCCTTCTTCGCGCCCCTGCTTGCGCGGGTATCTTCATTCCCCTCCCCTCGGGAGGGGCCAGAGGAGGGCTCGGCGTCCACTTCCACGAGCACCTCGCCTTCCTGGGCGTTGAAACCCTCGGCAGCTTTTTCGTCGAGTTCTATTTTTTCGCCGGGGGCAACGTAGCCCTGGTTCGTCACGATGCCGTGCATCGCGCGGTTCAAGTACGTTTTCATAATTTCACTCCGAAGTTTTGCGCTTGCACGCTGTTCATCAGGCAGTAAGTTCTGGAGGGTACGTCCGGCGCTGCGTTAAGTTCTGCGGCGAAACGGCGGTACGCCCGGTCGCGGAGCATGAAGCCGCGTAGAGGTTTAATCACCGTGCACCCAGCCGATGGCCGGCGCAGTCCAGCCGCGTTGTGGATGTTGATCCCGAAGAAACCCCACTCGTGGAGCAGGACGTTACTCTCGTAATCTGTGCGAGTTATTCGCACCGGATTTTTGGTCTGTACCAGCGCTCGGCGCTTTCGTCCGTAGGTGGCTGCCCTGTGGTAGCCCCGCACGTAACTATCCCAGCAGCCCTCATTTAAGTGTGCGACACCCCTGGGATTTACTTTTACTCGCGCCGGATCGATGGTGCAGGGGAACACGGTCACGTTCGCGCCCTGAACCAAAATCAGGAAGTCATTCCAGCCGCCCTTCACGTAAAAGTCTTCAATCGGATTCATCCTGATGCCGATCACATTCAGGCCGTAAGTATCCCAGTGTGGCTTGCCGGCAATTCTGTTGTTTGTCCTGGCCCACTCCAAGTGTTTGTGGAAAAAAGCGCGCCAGTCGTTGGCGGAGATGTCTGCTAACATTAGGTCACCTGTCTGAGGTAAATAAGTTTTGCTACTACTGCGCAGTCCACTTCATTGTCTGCGCGCACGGGACCAGAGTGTGAAACGAATTCCACCGTGCTCTTCACCGAAGCGGGGGCCCCGCTGCCGATGAGCAGCATCCGCTCCAGGTCCTCAATCATTTTCGCGGCGTCCACGTCCAGGTCCACCTTGTCGCCGAGAACTTTACCGACGGCCATCAGCCGCAATTCCTTCTCGTAGGTCTTCGGCGAGTCCGCCTGGCTGGGCTTGGTTGCCTGCTCAATCCAGGCGTAGACAATCTTGCCGGTGGTGCCGAAGTCGAAGTACGCGTCCAGGTCCTTCGCGACCTGAATGCCCGTGGTTATCTGCCACGCGGGGCCGCCAGTCGCGTAGGCAGCGAGGCCGTTGTTAATCCAGGTTTGCACGTCAGCAAGTGTTGGCTGGCTCATATTCCGAACTCCGCTCTGATGTTACGGTCTAAAATTTCCTGCCTGTCGCCCAGCGCTCTATCCACTGCCGGCCAGATTACCGGGCGCTTGGGATAGGTCGTCGCCGGGATTGTCACGCCGCCCTTCTTCAGCGCCATCGCTTTCCACTTCGTCTCGTTGGTTTTGTAGAACATGGCCCAGAAAAACCTGCGCATTTTGTCCGTCTTGATGATCGAGAACGCGGGGCGTGTGCCGCCGAACTCGTGAATCGGGAGGTACGGCACGTCGATCTCAAAGCCGAAGTCCAGGCGTCTGCCTTCGCCACGTACCCAGCGACTGCTCTCCGCACCCTGGAAGCCGCTCGTGCGGTTCCCCTGGACTGCGCGCAGCAATCGGCCCCTGCGGTTCGTGAGCTTCTTCGGATCCGGATCGCTGTCCAGATCGCCCGGGGTAATAATGTTGTCCGCTGCGTAGATTGAGATGCGGTCCAGAATCCCGTTCGCCGTTGCCTTCGCAACGCGGAAGAGCTTCCGCCCAAGCTCGCGCATATCTTTGGGATCGACTGCCATCAGATCCTCTGCAACTGGTACGCCGTGAGCGCTTCGATTGTCTCCTCACGGAGGTTCGCGTAGGTGCGCCCTTTTGTGGCCTGGCCTCTGAGGTTCTCGGCCGTCAGATCACCGCGCTTTTCAACGAAGCGTTTGAACTCCTTAAAAAACGCGTCCAGTATCGTGCCCGGCATCAGGGTTTGGGTCCACCCCGAGGTGAAGCTCGTGCGGTAGTTGTTGACGCCTCTACTAAAGGTGTAGCCGCCGAAGCCGATGGCGCCGAGACGGTTGACGTCGTCCACCTCGTAGAGCGTGGTAGACAGTTCCGTGTAATTTGAGCGGCTGCTACGGTACTCCAGGAGTGTAATTGCCGTCACGTTGCGCACGTTGAAACGGAGCAGGTCGCTGCCGGTGCCGTTCAGCCGCACGGCCGAGTAGGCCTTCTCGATGAGCTGGTAGCCGCAGAATGAATCGAACAGCGCCGAGACCACGTTGATGCCGAGGTGGTGCAGATCGTCGGCATCGCTGGAGCTGTTGTCGAGGTACACCTGCGCTGTCGCCAGGTCGATGATAGCGTTGGATTTAAGTGCGATTGACATCTTGCGCTCCGCTGCTGGTTAAAAAGAGCCCCGCCCGCGTGGAGCGGGGCCTGAGTCAAGGTTCGTCGGGTTAGTTGGGGACGGTCCAAAGGGCGTCGATTCGCAATACTTCCTCAGCCGTTCCGCCTGCGTTCCATCCCCCCATCACAGCGCCCGCTGTGGTAATCGCTCGAACGACGTTCATGCCGCCGGGCTTTCTGAAGCAGAGGGGTTCGGTAACATGCGTCACCTGCGATCCGTTAAAGATGCCGGTGGTGTCGCGAGAAGCGAGGGTCGTCAGTGTAACAGCCCAGTTGATAGTGGAGGTGTTCGGATTCAGGAAACCCCACTGGATCTTGTTCGTCGTGGTGACGGTGTCTTCCGTCAGCGGGTAGAGGAGCAGGTAGGCGCCGCCCTTCGTTGCCGAGGAGTCGGGGATCCGGGCGTAGGTCGAGGTGTCGACGTCGCTGAGTTCGAGGGAAGCGTAGGCGCTGTCCAGCGAGCTCCCCGAGTCAGAATCAATCCAGCGGGCGTCGATGAACAGCAGGCTGGCCAATGCTACCGAAGCAGTGACCAGGAGGGCGATGATAAATATTTTTTGTTTCAATGGTGCACCTCCTACGCTGCTATTTTAATGCGAACAAGCGCCTGCGGACGACGCACCACAACCATGTGGCGCAGCGTGTGCCGCACAGCGAGCGCGTTCGCGGTTAAAAGGTTGACTGAATCGACAGTGCCGGAATCGAACATTTGCACGTTCACCTGCTGGCGGTCGTAAATCGTCACGGCGTTTAGGTTGCCGAGGAACATAAAGGCCTCGCCGCTCACAATAGTTCCGGCGGTCGGCATCGCCTCGGCCAACTCGATCGGGTAACCGAGCAGGGTTGAGGGCTGACCCGGGATCTGCGACTCGCGCATCAACGGGCGGTTTTCACCGTCCTTGATGTTGTAGACGATCTCCGCAACGGTGCGGTGCATGAACCACCGGGCACCTACGAGCCTCTGGCTCGCGATTGCGTAGATCGCCTTGTTCAGGATTTCGTAGGTCACCTGCTCGATGGCGCCCGCAAGGGTGACGTCATTCACGCTGGCATGCTGAAGCACACCGGTAAAACCGCCTGCATTTGTCTGCGTAGCATCGCCGTTGAAGACCGTTCCGTCCTCCTTTATCGCAAAGGCTTCGGCTGCTTCGATCGCGATTTCGTTGAACATGTCAACGTTCGCGTCCTGTAGCAGCTCGTTACTGATCGGGTCGGAAAGTGTTGCCAGTGTGGCGGCCACGAGGGCAACCTGGCTGTAGGTCGGGTTCGAGACGGTGATGTCCGTCTGCTCGCCTGCAATGGTGCCGCTGTTGTTGTAGGCGGTGTAGTAGGCGGTCATGCCGCTGTCGCGCGTGTTGAGCTGGATGCTGCCTACGCCGATCGGGACAACGCGAGCCAGGCGACGTGCCGTGCCGTACTCGCCGATGAAGCGGACGATCTCCGTCATTAGCTCCGTCGGGACGAGGTAGCCACCGTCCGGCGAGCTGCCGATGGTCATCGACTTCATGATCTCCTGCGCTTTGAGCGGATCAATCTTTTGGATCGCCATCGCGCGCAGCATGTCGCTGTACTTTTTGTGTGCAGCGGCCGTGCGCGAAGCCTTGTCGACTGGGAGTGCCTGCGTGTCGAGGGTTGCCCCTGCACCAGCCACGTCCACGCTGCGTTCGGCCGGGAGCTTCTGGAGGAGCGGCGTGACGTGTTTTTCCACGGCGCCGAGTACCATCCGCTCAATCTGGCCCTGGAGTTTGAGGTCGCCCTCTTCCTCCGTCGCCTGGATTGCCGCCTCGAAACCAGGGTAGGTGTTGAGCAGCTTCACTTCGTCGGCTGTCAGCGCTCCACCCTCCTTGATTTTGTCGAGGAGATTTTTCATTTCTTCGTTCATTTCGTTCTCGTGTAAAAGGGTTCTCGTGTTTACTTGAGTCCCCGCTCGGCTAGTACCTCCGCGATCTGGGCGTCAATCAGTTTCCCGACTTTGGCCTCGTCGATCGTTGGCACTTCCACCTGCGTCGTCGTTTTCGTCTGGTTGTCCGGTGTGTCGGACTGCTTTTCTTCAGTCTCGGAGCCTGCCCCGAGATCTGTCTCAGAGTCGTTTTCGTCGTCTTCGCCGCCAATCAGGAAGCGCTCAAAGCGCGCGTCCAGAATATTTATTTGCTCGCGCAACTCGGCGATTGAGTTGTCGCGGCCTTCCAGTAGTGAATGTAAGTGCTCTAACTGCTCAGTCTGTTTTAACTGCGTGTTCCTCGCTTCCAGCTCCTCGCGCACCCGCAGCGATTCGCAGCGGTCGAGGGCGTTGGTGAGCGCTTCGGGGTTTGCGGGCACCGTTACGGCGCTGTATTCCAGAAGCACCCACTTCAGGAACTTCCTGCGGAACCCATCTTCTGCTTTTCCTTCAACCCATTCCTTTGGTGCGAAACCGATGGACCAGGCCTTCATGAAGCCCGAATCGTAGAGCTGGAACACGTCGTTACCTTCTCCCGTGTCGGCGAACTGCGTTTGCGCGAGGAGCCCATTTTTCTCAGGCTTGATCCAGACGTTCTTGCCGATCGGCAGGCCCCAGGACATGTGGTTGAGAAGTACCACGGGATTATTCCGGTAATCCTTCAGCATCGCACCGTTGGGATCGACCACCTCACCATACCTGTCCACCGCGTCGGTGGTAATCATCCCGGTGATCGTGCGCTTGGAGGGGTCCACGTCCTTTAGAATGAACTCACCTGCGTGCCGGAGGCGGCTGTTCAGGATTTCAAATTCAGTTGCGCGTTGCAGTTGCTCGTTCATCGTTTACTCCGTGTCTTTCCGTGAGCTGGTTTCAGTTCCACAGTTTGTAGAAGAGCGAGAATGTCGCTCCCCGGGTGAGTGCGTAAAGGGCGAGGATGTAAACCGGGGTCTGCCACATTCTGGTCGGCGGCAAATGGAAGTCCCAGACTCCCGTTAATACCCAGTAAGTCAGTGAGAGTGGGCCCATGAGCATGCAGAGGTTCCGGAGCCACTGAGCGATGTGCCAGGGGTCGTGCGGGATCCAGTCCCACATTCCCCACTTCGCCGCGCGGACGCCGTTCTCCCAAAGGGGGTTGAACCAGCCGTGCATGTCCGCCTGGTAGAAATAATCTGCAGCATTCGCGATCAGCATCAACAGCACTGCGAACAACAACCACTTCCAAATCCACCACGTGCTTTTCATGCTACACCTGGATCGAAAAATGCTTCCCAATCGGTGATTGGGCGCACGAGGTGTTTTTGCAGCAGCTTCATCGCCACCGCGAGCCGGACGCTGTTCAGCGACCAGTGCACGGTCGGGATCTTCGCCCCGTGGAATGCCCGGTACTTCTTCGCAAAGCGGAGGAGACGTCCCGAACGCCGTGATTCACGCAGGTCGGGTTCCAGTCCGAGGTAAACCAATGCGTAGCGAATCTTTTTGACGTTCTCTTTCCCGCACTTTTTTTTGCGTCCGGCGACGTAGTCGCAGACACGCGCCGTGCGCACCTCAGCAAGCCAGCCAATTCTAGCGTTCGAAATGCCTCTCTCAGCGATTAACTCCTTGAGGCTAGCCCGTTGGGTTGGGGGCGTATACGCAACCTGCGAAAACGTCTCTGAGCGCGGACTGGAGTTATCCTGGGTCTTCATCTCTTCCTCACTTCTTCTTTAGTACTGAGTACATCCAACAGCCACAGTTAATAATGTTCTCCGCTGACCCTTCCGGATCACCGGGGTACATCAGGGGTTCGCCGCCAATTATGAAGGGCTCGGAGATCGGCACTTCTTGCTTGCGGGCGTCGCGGTGAGTTTGGCGAAAATTACTCGAACGTGAGTCCAGCCACCCTTTTTTCTCCACGATTCCCGACCTCACCCAGGCTTCCTGCATCCCGGTGTTCACCGTCCCGTTGACGGTGGTCTTCGCAATAACCCTGGCGCGGGCGCGACCGGCTTGCTTGAAGACGCCGAGGATCCGGTCTTCGAGTTCTTCCAGCGATTCGTTCGCAGCGTTACCGGCGGTGAGCGTCTTCCGGAGCGCCTCGCTAGTGGTGCTGTTTACATCCTTGAGCTTCTCCAGGGACTTCGTCATCATCCGCTCGACAGCGGGGCGGTCCATCGTGAAGGCCGTGTCGAGGTCTATCTCCTCCATCGCGAGGTCCCAGGCGCCGGGGAGGGTCTTCATTATTTCGTCGAGCCCCACCCTGACCAGCGCATCGTTCCAGATGTCGAGGTCGAACAACAGCGCTTCGATGTCGAGGCTTCGGTTCAACGACTTCTCGGTAGGGATGCGGCTCCTCACGTCCCGTAACTGCGCGAGAAAAAACTTTTTAAAGGCCCGCGTCATCCTGCGCTCATGGGGCAGGGCCATCGCGTTTACCTTTCGCCAGTGCGCGAGTGGTTTTAGATCGCTGTCTGCGCGAGACTCCGTGGGCAGAGCTTTCAGGTGGAACGTCTTGCTTTCGGGCTCGCTTTCCGACAGGTCCATGCTTGCGGCCGAGAGCGGGATGCGGCCCAGGCCTACCATCGGTTCGTCGCCGCCGGGTATCGGTTCCAACCCCTGCTCCTGGCGTACCTCGTTGATACTGAGCACGCCTTCCTGCAGGTTCATCCGGACGTTCTCGCGCACCTGCTGCTGGTCCTTGGGCACCAGGTCCTCGTGGCGCACCACGATGTTGTCGCCGAATGAACGCGCAAGGCTCTCGGTAAGTGTACGGTCCCATTTCCTCGCCAGCGGTTCCAGCGTGTACTTGGAGTAGGCGTAGTGGGCGGCCTCGGCGTTCGAGTACTTCACCTCGCCGGTTATTCCGAGGATGCTGGGGGGCACTCCGTACGCCGTGACAATCTCCTCCCGGTTCAAAATGCTTGTTTTGAGGTAGTCCACTTCCTGGGTGATCGTAGAAATCGTCTTAACCTGCGAACCTTGCTGCACTACGAGCGGCACGCCAGCTTTCACGCCGGTGTGGTGCTCCTTGATGTCGCGCCGCAGGTCCTCGACGCTGGCAGCATTCAGCCGGCCGGGGACTTCGATCGCCATCCGGGAGGCAGGGTGCTGATCCAGGAAAGAGAGCTGGTGCACTTTCATTTTACGAGCAATTGCCACGTCGTAAACGATTGCCTGCAGCGGGGATAAACCGTAGAAGTACAGGTCGCGCGGATTGGGGTACTTCATGTGGAGCACCTGCTCGGGGGTGAGGAAGTAGCGTGCCGTGCCGGGCTGGTAGATGTAGCCCTTAATCTGGTCGTTAATTCCGCCGGGAACGATGGTGACGAATCGCGGGTCCAGGAGGTAGAGCTCGGCAACGAAGCCCGCTGCGTTCGGGACGCAAAGAATGTACGTGTTGCCCGTGACGTCCAGGAGCGTTTGCGCGAGGTAGATAAAATCGTGGCCGTTGAGCCACGGGTTCGGTCGAGCCATCAGTTGGACGAGTGCGTGATCCATCGGCAGGGGGGTGAATTCATCCTCGCCTGTCCGCTGTTCGTAGAAACGCTTGGCGCCTGCAACGTCCTCCGAGCGGCGGTCGATGGACTTGTAAATCCAGCCCTCGTAAGCCTGAAGTTGTTGCTCGGGGCTCTGCATCGAGGGCACACCGTAGCTACCTGATCCGCTGGACATCGGACTCAACGCAATGCCGGGTCCAATGCCGGTGAGTACCTCCAGGGCGCGCAAGAAGCGCTCGCCGAATCTCATCCTGTCACCACGGAGAATACTGCGGCTGCTAATCCGCTGACCATTGCCGCCAGCGTGATCCAACCGAACTTCAGGAGCATTCCAATTTGTGTGTCGTGTCGTGCCATCGTATTGATACTCTCCAGTCTCCATTCTTCGAGTGATTTCAATCGGTCGTCTTGCGTTAGGTCGTGCGTGCTAGGTGGGGTCATATTTGTACCAGGATATTTTGTCCCATTGTCTGGGATTCGCCGAGTTTAAAAAGTCCGCTGTGCATATCGGCCCCGTCGTCGTGGAGGCCGTCGGGAAAGTCGAGGTAGTGCTGAATCACGCGCTCGTGGTCGTCGTCGCCCTGAAGGACGTGGACCCAGCCGCGCTCAAGTACGGACTGCATCTGCGGGATGCGGTCCTTCTTGAAGGGGAAGCCCGGCATGTTTTTCATCACCGGCCAGAGCGGAAGAACGGAGCCGTGCTTCGGTCCGTCCCGCTCAATAATTTGCTGGAGGTAGGCCTCGCTGCCGATCTCCTCGTAGCCCCACTCCGTGATGCCCGGCCAGCGCAGGTGCATTTCGTAGACTCCCGCGATCATTTCGTTCACCGTCTCCTTGCGCACGCGCACGTCGCGCAGGTAGCAGTGGAGTTCGCCGTTGGGCGTCAGGTGAAAGTCCGCCACTCCGTAGGCCTTGTAATCGCTGGTGTCCTTCTCGCCGGGCGAGGGATCGATCCAGGCGCAGCGCACGGTATCTGGCGGCACTTCGCTGGGCTTGTAGTAGTGGAACCACTCGCGGCGGAAGGCGCTCTCGTCGTCCGTCGGCTCCTGCTGCCACTCGGTTGAAAATGTGGAGGGGGCTTTGCGGCGCTTTTCCAGCAGCATTGCCGTGGGGTAGCGCTCCGGCCAGGTGGATACTTCCTTCCCCGACGCATCGCTGCGCAGGGCCTTTAAAATCGTCACGTTCCAGCGGCCGCTCGTGCGGATCGCGTGGATCAGGGAGCGCTTCGAAAAATAGTTTGCGAGGTAGATCACCGACCACTGCTCGTCGATGCCCGAGCCGACGGATTCCAGGAGGTCGTTGTGTATCGCAGTCATCCGCTTCTTAATCATCTCGGGCTTGAAGCGGTTGTTCGAGTCCTCGATGTCCTCGATCCGGATGCGGTCGGGACGCCAGGCGCCGTGCTTCTTGCCCCTGAAACTCTGCGTGAGACCGAGCGCCAGTACGCGGATGTTGTTGGCGATGAAGTCCCCCTGTTCACCCTGAACTCCAACGTTTCCGAAGTCGTTCAGGATGCGGGGGTTGTGTTCCAGTTCGGCTTTGAGGGGGATGGTGTACTCAGCCTCGGCCATTCCTTCGGAACGGGAGACGAAAATAAAAAAGTGCGCCGTTCCGTAAAGGATTTCGTGGGCGGTGTCGACGAGGGAAACGTCGGTACTTTTGGCGCAGCCGCGGAAGCCGAGCAGGAGCTGCGGTTCGTTGCGTGCGTCGAGCACCTCCTCGATCTTCGGGCGGAATTCCGGTTCCGCCTGGCGGGCGTAGTGGGCGAAGTAGGTTCGCTTAAAAAACACTTTGTCGTTGCGGGCCCGGTCCACGCGGGCCTTGCGGTCCTCGGGGCCTTCCACCTCGCCGAAGGGGGAAACGATCGCAGCGATGCTGGCCACCGCCTCGCGGTAGCGTTTATCCAGATCGTTGCGTGTGTATTCCCGGAGGTTCATTTTGCCTTGTACCCTACTGGTAAAATTTTGTAGTCAAACTCGTCGCCGTCCTCGTTTTCAGCCATTCCGTGGGCCAAAGGGAAATCCACGCGTAGACTCAAATTCTTTCCGGGGAAGTCGAAGGCTACTGTGACTGACTCGGAGTTCTTCTGAACAACGATTCCAGGAAACGGGAGTACGTTAGATCCGAGGGCAATAACGGAGACCATATTTCCTTCGTCTAGGTTTCGAAGCCAGGGCTTAATAAAATCTTCCCGCTCGTCGACCATATCGAGGGTCTTTAGAGAAAGATTCAACCCGGCAATTAATTCTTTCAGATACCAACGCTTGTAGCCGAGGCCTTCAATTGCGTTTAAGTAGTCAGTGGTGTGGTGGATCACTCCTTCGTAGGCGTTGAACCGCCCCTCTTCCGTTTTGATGGGATTCACTTTCTCCCTCCGTTAGTGTAAATGATAATTTGTTTTTTCACGCGGCCACCTTCACGCTCTGCACGCGCTGCTTGCGGTACTCGTCCACGAGCTTCGCGATGTCGCGCACGGTGTCGGGTTTTACTTTGAGGCGCTTGGCATTCTCGCGGAGCCAGATAGCGAAGTCGGAGATCCCGCTGATCGCCATCTCGTCGCGGAACTCGCCGGTGTTAAACTTCTCGAAACCGTTCGCGAGCGCTACCCACTTATTAATGCTCTCGTCGTTGTAGCCCTTCGTCCGGATCTCACCCAGCAGCAGTTCCGCTGCCTGGTAGAGGATCTGTCCGGTGGAGAAGAGAATGGGGTTCGATAGCTGGTGATCGGCGCGGGCGGCGGCCCACTCGTCGATGTGCTGGGCGAGGATTTCACTGACGCGGGTGCGCGCGAGGTTGGCCTGCGCGGCAATCTGCGCGGGGTCGTCAATCTTCATCTCGACGTAGAGGCGGCGTGCTTCGTTGCAGCGTCGCCGGTGTTCTTTCCGCAGCTCGGCAAGTACCTTCGTCGGCAGCCAGTCGGGCTTGCGCAGGGTATTGGCGTGGACGCCAACGCGCTCGGCGAGGTCCGCGTAATTAAACACGCCCTCGCTCTGCGCGATGTCCATCGCCGTCCGGAACTGCTGCTCTTTACGTCGTCCCATTACTCTCCTGTGTTGCTCGGGTTGGGCTTAGCGCCCGGTTAAGGATTGACGTTGCGTTAGCGCGGCTGTGCTTCGGTACCGGTTTTGTCTCCGTCCTTCGCGAACCACCCGACGAAGAAGACCACCACCGTGATGATCGCCTCTTGCGGGATGTCCACGCCGGGAACGACAGCCGAGATGAGTGAGAGAAGTCCACCGATAATTACCGGGACCGTTGTTTTCCAGTTCTTGAGAAAGTTCACGGGTTCCTCCGTTTATTTTGAGTAGAGGCCGATGACGATTCCGGCACCGACTTTAATTGCTTCCAGTGTGTAGTAGAGCCAGTCCGGCAGCGGAGTGTTGACGGGCGTTTGGCTGACGAATACCTGCGTGGTGGTATCAGGGGGGAGTGAGATTTTTGCTTCCTGGTGGATGAGAGTGAACTCATTTACCGGGGGAAAGGAATACTCCGCGGTAACTTCGTCGGTGAAAGGAACGGTCGTCGTGTCTTCACCCCGCAGAATGATTGCGTGGCGGTCCACCACGACGCGGGCCCGGGCAGTGACTTCCGCGTACTGTGCGATCTCGCCGTAAAGCGAGTCGAGTTCGGCGTGCAAGTCGGCGATCATTGCGTTGTTATTCTGGTGTGCCAGGGGTGCGGCATGGACCAGCTTGATTAAGGTCTGCCCGGGTGCGCGTACTGTATCGGGTGGTAAACTGAGCGTGTCGTGGACGACCGTTTCGCGGTAGACCACGTCGGGGGAGTTGCACTGCGACATCACGAGCGCGGAGCCCGCTGTGCAGGCAGCGCCGATTGCAAGGTTTACGAGCCACTTCTTATTCATACCTCGCAATAACGGTACAAAAAGACGCGAGTCTTATTTAACCGCGTGTTTGTGACGACGGAATCGGAAAGTTTTTTTACGGGGGTGGTAAATATTATTTACCCTTCGACGGGCTCAGGGCGGGGCAACGCGGGGAGGAGTAACTACTTAGCGAACTCCCAGGGAGGTGTGGGGTTTGGGTGGGACCAGAGGCCGAGCTTTGCGCTGCGCGCTACGGATTGCAGGCAATCGATGGCGACGGAGCGGGAGTACTTTGGGACCTGCCAGGCGAGGCCTGCGGCCACCAGCTCGTGGGCGAGGTTACGCCTGCCCCGGAGAATAACGTCGCCGACGATGCGACCGAAGCTCTCCTTGCCGTGGGAGATGAACCAGACTGTTTTTTGGAGACAGCGTTTTGCGGTGAACTCCGTTGCCTGCTCGGCAAAGGGTTGCTTGCGCTCGGGGCAGTCCACGCCGGCGAGACGGATGCGGATGGTGTCGCCGGAGTCTTTGAGCACTAGATCAAAGGTGTCGCCGTCAACAATCTTGACGACGACGCCGCGCATCTCCTGGCTGCTGGCCAGGGTGGTGAAGAGGAGAAGGAAGAGGAGGGGTTTCATTTCACCACCTAGAAGTGTAGCTACCCTGCTCGGTCTCGACGACCAGGGTTTCAACGCGCGCCGCCCTGGTGGGGAACATCACGCCGTGTTCATCGGTGAACTGACTGTACGGTGCGGGAAATTCCTGTCCCGCCTTCAGGTAGTATGCGTCCAGGGTCCACCTCTCGTTGAGGATAAACTTCACGTCGGTCCAGTCGTAGGAGTCAGCGTTCTTTATTCTAAACCCGCCTGCCACTTGGTCGACGTAAGCCGTCAGGGGCTCGACGCTCGTGAGCGTTTGAGTTACCCAGGCGACGAGAATTACCAGCACGACAACGATGGTTGCCGTGACCCACGTTCGGGCTTTCTTTTTGGGTGGGGTCTCAGTTTTCATTTCACCAGTCCCCAAACAGCATGCCTTCATCACACTCGATTTTTATTTCCTTTGCGACGTGTGTGTTGCTGTTAAACATTGCACCGTCGCCGTCCGTGAACTGAGCGTAACGCACAGTGTACTTTGTGCCAGAGGTCATCTCAGCGGTGGAGAACTCCCAGTCGTCATTGAGCGTGAACTTAATGTTGTGCCAGTCGAAATCATCTTTGATCTCAACGACGAGCCCCGCTGCGGATCTGCTGACATCAGCTTTAACAGTTTTAAATTCCTTGGATCCGCAGGCGGTTAGGATTGCTGCTGCGAGGATTACCAGTGCAAGTGCTTTCATTTGGAGACCCCTTGAAGTGTGTTTCAAAACGATTGTGTTTTGGGTGGGCGTTCGCCCACCATGATAGTCAGGAGGCGCCTATCGAGTGCGGCTCCAGCTTTGATTTTGTCAGCTTCGATTTCTTTTAAGCGGAGGTGATATTCCTGAAACCAGAATTCGAAATCCTCACGTTGCCAGTCTTCGAGATCGTCGTACTTGGGTTTGCCAGGGTGGAATTCCATGTCTTCATACATCTCCCGTGCCGATGAATAGCTCATTTTTGCTGCTACCGAATCAGCAAGATACTTGTTCGAGGGTTCACGCGCAAGGGCAGAATCCTCCCCCTTATCAATGAAGAGCAAATCTAAACCGTGCTCGCGTTCCAACTCACGGAGAATTAGAACGTTGGGCAAACGACCCTTCCGTAGGTATTCACTGAAGTAGTTAACACTCTTGCCTAGGGCAATCGCTGCGGCCTTTGAGCTACCAAATTTAGAAGCCAACCATCTTTTTAGACGCTCAGCCTGCTCCTTTTCATCTTCGCCCATTAACATAATTTTCGTGTTAACCCAAAAATAGTACTTGACTTTTGAATAAAATCGTGCTAGGTTAAGAGAAACTCAAGCTTGACACTACATATTTGATGCAAAATGGATGTTGACACGATAACACTGGGCGTTACGCCACTAAAAACGGTTCGGGGTGCGTTGCTCATGCGAGGCAAAACCATTCAGGATATTGCCAACGAATTGGACGTTCACTACAACTCCGTGACCGACGTCATCAATGGCGACCGTCGCTCTGACAAAATCAGCACGCACCTCGAAGAGGCGTTAGAACTTCCGATTGTTACGGAGAAGCTGACACTGAGTTAAAATACTTATTTGAGCGGTGCTTTCCAAAGAGTTCTGCTCTTAAATGATACCGTCTAATGGACGCCCGTCTTCTGGATTAAAAAATAAACACCACCTGAGGAGAACCACAAATGACCGACTCGAACGCAGCCCACGATCCCACCGCTATTCCCCCTCTCGACTTTGATTCCGGCCTCTACCTGCAACGCCTCATTTTCGGCGACCTCAAGACCCAGGACTTCACGAAGGTAGTGGAGGAGCACGGGCATCCTACCAACGTGTACTGGCAGATGCAGAAGCAGATCCAAGGGAACAACAACCTCACGGTGGGGGTGTTCCTCCTCGCGATGAAAATGGTGGGGGATTTCACGCCGCTGGAAATGGCCGCCTCGAAGCTGGGGATCAAGCTCAGCATCCAGGCGCCGCACAAGCACACACCCGACGTGGTGCGCGAGTTCATTGAGTCCGTTGCAAGCGACGGCCAACTGGCCGAGAAACTGAACGCGGTCTCCGACACGAAAGCGCTCACGAAGAGGGAGCTGATTGAATTGCTGGACGCCGCGAACAAGTCACGGCTGGAGAAGCAGGACATTGCCAGCGCCCTGATGGACCAGTTGAACGGGAAGAAGTGATGCAGTGCCCTAAATGTAAATCCGAATTGGGCACGCGATGCCTTGACACCACAGCCGACGTAGATGTACTGCTAAGGATCTACGTTTGCGATGGCTGCGACATTCAGTTCGAAACTTCAGAGACGTGGAATGAGTGCCCTGATTGCGAGGATTGCTGGCATCCTAAAGACAAGTGCGACTTGGTCGCGAGCGACTCTCAAAAGTAGCCGAGGGTCCTGCGGGGCCCTCGTTAACAAAGTACGCGAAGCAACAAAGCCAATCACAGTAAATGGAACGGGTTACGATGGATTTACAAATGACAGTCAAGCCAAAAAAAGGCGTCGAAAAAGCATCGCTCCCGGAGGGTGAGAGGGACTTCACTCCGAGCGAACGCAACCTTGCAGTTGAGCACACGATCAAAATGGTGAGGGATGGATCGCTCGCGGGGATCCTCAGCACGCTGCATCTCTCCGCAGCAATTTACAACTGGAGTGAATTTGAACTCTACAAAGAAAAGGGTCACAAGTTCTTTAAAGAAAGCGTGGAGGACGAGTTTGGTTATTCTGAACGGCAGGCGAAGAAGTACCTGAAGATCGGCGACCATTTAGCAACGGCGCTGGGCGGCGGCTTTATCAGTCAGAGGATGATTTCGGTTCGCATCCACGAGGAGTTGTTTAGCGGGAAGTTGGGAGTTAATAAGCTGACGGACCTCACGAAGGTGCTGAACGGAATGACGGCGCTACTGGAGGCGAAGACTCCGGAGGATGTGACGCGGCTGCTGGAAACACTGGAACGCAACGGCAAGGAGCTGGAGGACCAGAAATCCGTGCTCGAAGGCAGGGGCAAGAAGGCGGTGAGGCTGCGGAAATTTACTGAGCAGAATCCCGCCGGGAAGGACGAGCTGTACCACCTGCTCAACGGCGTGAAGAACGGACTGAAGAAGCTGAGCGCCGGCGACCTAAAGAAACTGCGCGAAGCCTGCCGGAGTATCCCGCGCGAGGCACGCGAGCAGTACCGCAGCACGAAGCTGTGCAACGCTGCGCAGTCGGTTTGGAACGAAGTGTTTGGGGTCCTCACCAGCCTGCAGTGCGACCTTGCCCCGCTGCACGTGGACACGGTATCGCACGCCGAACGCGTGCAGCGGCAGCTCACGAACAACGACGAGTTTGTGCAGCTCGACGCCTACGTTGAAAAGCAGCCCGTGCCCGAGATGAACCTGGGCGAGGACGAGGAAACCGATCCTCTGAAGGCAGTCGGGATTGAGAGCAGCCTGCTCGGCGGAGACGAGGACAATTATTAGAACGGCCCTCCCCAGGCCCCTCCCGATGGGAGGGGGTGAAGAGGGAGAGCATTGAGACGGCCCTCCCCAGGCCCCTCCCGACGGGAGGGGGTGAAGAGGAAAACAAAACAGAGGCAAGTAAATGAGCGCACGAGGTTGGTGGATGCCGCGATCGATGAGAGAGGAAATGGACAACGAGTGGAACCGGGAACACCAGGGCGCTCAACGTCAGCGCGACGGCGAGCTAAAGGCAGCAGCCGACCAGGGCTACCGGATAACGCGGCTCGGGATGTTAGCCTGGGTGCACTGCCCTGATTGCAAGCGCGGGCACATTAACAAGCAGCACGCGAAGAGCTGCTGCAGCGAGGACAAAATGAGCGGCGTACCGGCAGAAGAACGGGCATTTATTACTTGAACTAAATACGCGCGGGCGCGGGGCGGAACACCACCACCCCTCCTCAATTCCCCTGGCCCCGGCTCGCGCAATTAATCACCCCCTCCGCTGAAGCTACGGAGGGCAAGTTGGAGAAGAAGATGGAGACAGAAGACAGATTTCCGAGCCCGTTTTCTCGGAGCAACCTGGACGCGGCCTCAGCGGCCAAAGATGGCGAGAGTGGACACTGTGACCACCTCGGTGTTCCGTACATCCCTTCCGGCGCAGACTTGGCTGACGGTTGCATCGGTAGGTGCCCGAAGTGCCTGAACTACCTCATCGGTTCAAACGATGCGGCTACGCACACCTGCCCACCGTGGCTTCCCCTTAGCGAGCTGGCGCCTTCCATTTTTAAGCCACTTAACAACGTAGACGGAGAAGAAGATGCAAACTGAAATTTATGCGGAACGTTTTGAAGAGCTCCACGCCCTGGGCTACGAGGGCGGCCACCACGTGGAGGACGTGACTTACTACCTCCGCGAACGGCAGCCAGCGCTGGAGTACACGGTTTGTCCGGTGAGCAGCAGGGACGTAATGCTGGTGCTGCAGAAGATCCCGGCGGGAGCTTGCAGGCCGGTGAGCTGTGTCCAGGTATTTAAAGGTACAGGCGAAATGGACTGCTGGCTGAGCGCGGCGAAGCATTTGATTCCCCACCTGGATGCGCGGGACGCGAAGCTGAGGGAAGCGTCCGAGCCCTCCCCTAACCCCTCCCCTCGGGAGGGGACGGAAGAAGAGAAGGTGGTGCACGGTGGCTGACTCTAAATTCAAAGCAGGCCAGCGGTGGAAACGGCGCGATGGTGTGGAGGTTACGATTGACGAGGTGTTTGAGCAGTCGTTTACGAAGACGGTGGACCTCCGTTACCACTACGACGGTGCGCAGGATTCAATCTCGCTGCCCTACCATCCTGACGGGAAAACAAAGCTCGTCGGGCGCGAAGACTGGGACCTGGTTGAGCTGGTTAAAGTCCCCGAGCCCTTCTCCGGTGAAGCTACGGAGGGTAAACGATGAGTAGCAACAGCAAGATTGAGTGGACGGACCGGACGTGGAACCCGGTGACGGGCTGCAAAAAGGTGAGCACGGGTTGCGCGAACTGCTACGCCGAGAGAGACTGGAAACGGCTGAGCGCGAACTCGAAGACAGTGTATTTCGGCCGCAAATTTACGGACGTGAAGTGCCACCCCGAACTCCTCGAACAGCCTCTGCACTGGCGCAAGCCCGCGATGGTTTTCGTGAACTCGATGAGCGACCTGTTCCACCCCGACGTGCCGTTTGAATTTTTCCGTGACGTTCTCTCGATCATCATGCGGACACCCCAGCACACCTACCAGGTGCTCACCAAGCGGCCCGAACGGATTCTGGAATTCCTTGAGCAGGTTAGACGTTTCAGCGGTTCCGACGACCCGGGTGGTTTTCCTCCCAACCTGTGGCTCGGTGTTTCGGTTGAGGACCAGGCAACAGCGAACGAGCGGATCCCAACACTCCTGCGGATCCCTGCGGCGGTACGCTTCGTGAGCGCGGAGCCTTTGTTGGGGGACGTGGACCTCCATCTGTCCGCTCATCAAGCCGACATTATTTGGCGACGAACTCACGGTGGCGATTTTGAGAGAAATTTTCTCCACTGGGTGATTGTTGGTGGTGAGAGCGGGGTAAAGGCCAGGGCGATGCACCCGGACTGGGTGCGCTCGATTCGGGACCAGTGCCAGGCGGCCGGTGTGCCGTTCTTCTTTAAACAGTGGGGGGAGTGGGCGTACATCGAAAACTATCATTTCGGTAGCACAACAAAGGTACACACGTTCCCCGATGGTCAACTGGTTGCTCGCTTTGGACGGAAGGCAATCAAGGACGTGCTCGGTAGAACGTTGGACGGCAAGGAGTGGAATGAGATGCCCGCAGAGAGTGGTGAGTTTAAAGTGGTGAGTGGTGACCAGAAGGAGGGTGCGTGCTGAGCTGGGAATTAACCGACAAGTGGTGCGAGAAGCACGAGCAGTACTACCGCACCAACGATTGTTGCGACTGCTACGGAGAAGGCGGTCACCACGATTGCGGCGAGGATAGTTGCTGCTGCCTGGATCCGGAAGAGATCACCCACCCGTGCGGCTACTGCAAGGGTACTGGCACGCTTGTTTGGTGCCCGGAATGTGAGAGTGAGGCGGGTGCCCAAGCCTTCCAACGGAATGCGGATTTAATGAACACACTCGCGACTGCTGCGAAGAGTGAAGACTCAATTGAGCCCTCCCCTGTTATCCCCTCCCAACAGGAGGGGATGAAGAAGACGGAGGAAGCTGCTGGTGAGTAGTCTCCCCGCGAAAATATCGCCGTTGGTCCTGCCGTCATTGGCGGGGTTGGAGGAGCGTGAGCGGACTCGGGTGACGCGGTTGATTACCCTCCACCTGGAGTGGTCGGCCCTTCGACGGGGCTCAGGATGCAGCCCGCAACAGGAAGGGCTGGCGCTGCAGGCGGCGGGGCTGTTGCAGGTGAGTGAGCGGTCGGTGATACGGCTGTTTAGCGAGGCGCTGAGAACTGGAAGCTACGAGTGTTTTCTCCCCCGCACGCGCGCGGACGCTGGGAAGTCCCGGGAGTGGGACGAGCCCGCACTGCGCTTCCTGGAGGCGCGGTTCGAGAACTCACGGATTGCGGCCTCGGCGTACAAGGAGACGGTGCGGGTCTGCGAAGCAAACGGCTGGCGCTACGGCAGCAAACGGAGCGCGCAAAGGTACCTCCAGAAGTTCAGCGACAAAGAAGCGGCTATGCTGGCACTGAGCTACAAAGAGAAGGACTTCTACGACAAGTTTGAGCAGCCGATACTGCGCGACCTGAGCGGCATCGCCCCGATGGAAATAATTGTGGGCGACCAGATGCAGTTCGACCTCCTCGTCCTCCCTCCCCCCGGCAACGGCAAACTGAAGGCGGTACGCCCCTGGGTTTCGGCCTGGCAGTGCATCGGCACGAGGTTGTGGACCGGGATGAATATCTGCCTGACGCCCACGAGCCGGAGCATCGCGGACGCGCTTCGGCACAGCATCCTGAACTTCGGAGTCGCGGAGCACATCATCGTAGACAACGGGAAGAGCTACCGCGCAAAAATCCTGCGGGGCTTCAACGGATTCGAGGTTGAAGAAATCGGAAAGATTGACCTGGATGCAGACGTGTGGGGCACAATGGAGTTGTTGTCCAACGGACTCTACGGCTTCTCGAAGGTACACCACGCGCTGGTTGAGAACGCGCGGGCGAAACTCTGCGAGCGCTACTTCGGAAAGGGCAACTGGGCGGACTGGGCGAAGGGTTTGCCGGGCTACACGGGGCGCCGTTACGACGACATGCCCGACGAAACGCGGAAGCTGCTGAAGTCCGGGAAGCTGATGAGCTTCGACGAGTTCCTGTGGCGGGTGCTGCAGTTTATCCGGGAGATGAATCAGCGTCCATCGGAAGGGCAGGGAATGGCCGGGATGAGTCCGGTGGAGAAGTTGAAGTGGTACGTTGAGAACGAGAACTGGCGACCGCGCAAGCCTGCGGACAACAGGATTCTGGACCACATGGCGATGCACTCGGTGCCGAGGATTGTGCAGCGCACGGGGATCCAGCACTCCAGCAAATCGGGGGACCCGGTGTACTACTACCACGACGCGCTGGCTGCACTGGCGGGCAGGAATAAGAAAGTGAACGTGCGCTGGTCGGAGCTGGATGTGGTGGCTCACAAGTACTGGTCGGGGAACACGGCGGCGGGAAGCGGGGGCTACAATTACCGCCTCATCCCGCGCTGCCTCATCATCTACCACGAAGGAAAATTCCTTTGCGAGGCGGAGCCGGTTGGACTGGCGCAGTACCTGGACGACCCGGAGACGGCGGACAAGTTGAAGAAGCAACGCCAGGTGCGGAAGGTCCTGAAACAGAAGGCGAAGGAGGTCGCGACGTTCGGGGGAACGGTGGCGCTGCCGCCAGGGACGGAAGACATTTTGATCGAGCCGAAGGAGATTCCCGTCGAAGGTCCGAAGGAGGACCCGATGGAACGGGAGATCCGGGAGCTGCGCGAGAAGGGGAACGGTCTGGGTGAATTGCCGGACATCGAGAACATTGAACAAGACGACTATTAAAGAGGAAGCGATGCGAAAGCCATTTAAAGAATTTACGAGCAATGAAATCCGCGGTGCATTGATTAGCGAGAAGCGGAGGGAAGGGTACAAGCTGCAGGACTACGCCGAGCGCTGCGGGATGCAGTTGGATGAAGTGCGGAAGCATTTCATTGAAAAGAAGTTTGAGATCCCGAAGGACAGTCCACTGCGGAAGTACGCGGAGCAGAACCTGCTGCAGAAGGTGGGCGACGTTGTTTGGACTCCTTCGTTGCGCATCTGCCTCGACGTGTTTAATTCGGCGTTTCTGAAGCTCGAGATGCACGCGGTTGAAGGGCGGGCTGGTTCGGGTAAGACGTTCGCGTTGAATTATTACGAGCCACAGAATTCGGCCACGGTACGGATAATTGCGTCGAATGTAATGACGTCAAAGGATTTACTCCGGACGATTTTTGCGGCGGTCGGCGGCGAAGCTTACCACACGGTAAATGAGTTCACCTTCCTTAACAGGCTGAAGGAACGATTACGTTTACAGGCGCGGCTGATAATTATCGACGAGGCGGATAAACTGAAGCCTAAAATGCTGCAACTGCTGCGCGAAATCTACGACGACCTGCAATCGAACTGCGGGATTGTTCTACTGGGCGAGCCGGGCCTGCTGGAGAATTTCCACAAGAAAGATAAAGTTCACCCGGTAAGTATGGAGGGATTGATTTCGCGGTTCAGCATGCGGTCGCTGAATGAATTAAACCAGTCGGACGTGGTTCAGTTTTTGACCGACCGGCGCATTTACGAGGTGCCGGCGAGCTCTTTAATAATGCTGGTTGGCCGCGTGAATAACGCGGGCGGGTACCGCTTCCTGACGAAGATTATTGACGCGCTGTTTGAAAATAAAAGCGACGAAGAACTGAGCAAAGACCGGATTAAATTTAAGGTCGCAGAGTTCAACCAGGCGATGGCAAAGGTGTAAGATGGAGCCGAAAGCAAAACACCTAAAGGACGATTACGACGCGAACGTGGACGCGGTGATCGGGTGGGCGGTTGGCCTGCTTGAGACGCGGTCGCGCTGGCGGTTTACGATAACGCACGAACTGCTTTGCAAGAAGCTACGGGCACGGGGCGACGAGGAAAAGTCGCTCGTGGAGGTAGCGATGAAAAAGGCGCACCGCGACGGCCAGATTACGATTAATCCGGACGGCGAGAAGGGTGTGAAGTACCAGTTACAATCAGAGAGGTGAGAGATGGAACGCGAACAAAAACCGGCGCACATGCTGGTCCTCGGCAAACGGATGAACGGCACGGAGACGAAGTGCATTGTCCGCACGAATATGTGGACGGGCACGACGAGCGGGAAGAAGCTGGGCGAGAAATTTCGTTACACATTTGGGTTGAATTGATGGTGGCCCGAGAGAGGATTAGGCGGTTTGCGAAGGACGACAACGTGCTGTTCTTGCGGGAGTGCGACGAGAATTTCAAGCCACTGGAGGACCCCTGGGGCAAGCTGGGAACGATGAAGGGGACTCGGCTGGAACAGAGCGTGGACACGTTTAAGGACAAAAGCGGACCGACGGTTGTAATTGAGGAGACGACCGAGGCGTTCGTGATTACCACAACGGTAATGCGGCGTGACACTAAAGAGGTAGGATTGCCGGTGAACATCAAGGACAGGTTCTTCCTTTTCGCGGTGGTGGGGCAGCAGTTGGGAGTGGGTGTTGAAGTGCACGTGCTGGTTGGGAGAGTCTTGCAGGCGTTCCAGTACGAGCTCGGCGGGGAGGCAATGCTAACTGGGCTGAAGATAGTGACAACTAACAATCCAGCGCCTGTTGACGTTGAGCTGCCGGAGGAGATTACGAACCAGAGTGTTCGGATCCCGGCGGGCATGATGTGGGCGATGGAAGACATAAACACCAAAGATGGAGTGTGACGGATGGCGAAGACGAAGAAAAAGAATAAGGCGGAGCCCCGGAAGAAGGGTGCGTACACGCCGAACAAAGTCGACGTGGAAGCGTTTGCTCAAGGGACGCTGACGCCGAAGGCGAAGAAGCTGAACAAGGTTGTTGACCGTGCGTTCAGGTACCACCACTGGTTTCTGAAAGCCCTGGCCCTTTACGAGAACCGGATGCGGAGCCTGGCTGAGAGTATCGGCGCCGACAAGGTTGGCGCGACGGTGCGCTCGGTGGATGAGCAGCGCCAGGTGGTGTTCCAGATCTCGCACCCGAAGCGCGGGAATGCGAACGCCAAGGCTGCGAAGGTGCTGATTGACGAGTACGTTGCCGAGATGTTGGCCAGCAAGAATACGACCGAGGACCAGAAGCGGATGGCTGAGTTCCTGAGCGACGTGATTACCGAGTCGCGCGGAAAGATCCTGCAGACGGCCTCGATGGTGAAGTTCGGTAGGACGGTGTTCACCGACCCGCGCTTGAAGAAGGCCCAGGTGTTGCTGAGGGACGCCTTCGATGTGGGTGCGCCGAAGCTGGCGTTTTACGTTAGCGTGTTGGACGAAGAGCGCGACAAGTTTGTTGCCCCGACGCTGAAGTGGATGGAGAACGGGCAGTAATGGCTGGCCCTGGGTACAGCGAGGTGGGTGAGATGGATCGCCGGCGGAAGGCGGAACGGGTGGATGACTTGCCGTTGTTTAGGCAGACGGCGCGTGAGGATGCGCAGGCGGATGGGATGGTGAAGTCGCAGTCCTCGCGTGCGCGTAGGCGCAGGCAGGTGCTGGCGGGCATCGAGGCGATTGGCGGTCGCGGGGCCTGCCACCACGAAATCTACAACTGGGTGCAGCAGCAGGATCCAACGGCCATCCCGTCGTCCATCCAGGGGCGGGTGAGTGACATGGCTAACGATGGCACCCTCGGCGACGCGGACCACGGCGGCTTCTCGGGCCCCTGCTCGCGCAGCACAGTGGACCACAACCATTACGTGGCGGGGGTGGGATGAACGTCGGCAAGTCCATTCGCCGACCGGGACTCCATTACTTCGGAAGCAAATGGATGCTTGCGCCTTGGATTATTTCACACTTCCCTGCACACGGAGTTTACGTTGAACCTTTTGGTGGCGGCGCTAGCGTGCTTTTAAGGAAGACTCGCTCATCGCATGAAATCTACAACGACCTTGACGAAAACGTAGTGCGATTTTTTAGGGTCATGCGTACGCCGGAGTTATTCGCGGCCCTCCATTCAAAACTTACTAACACCCCTTACTCCAGGAAGGAATACGACGACGCGTTCAACACCGAGACTTCCGATGAAGTTGAGCTTACCAGAAGATTTTCAGTCCGGATGGCGTTCACAATCGGACACGGAAATAGTGAGCACCGAAGCGGGATGCGGAACTCCATGAAAATGACCACAGCCCCTGCCTCGCAATGGAAAAACTACGTTGACCATCTTCCAATTATCGCGGAACGGTTGCGGGTAGTCTTGGTTGAAAACCTCGGGTACCAGGAGTGCATCGAAAAGTACGAGCGCTACCACACGCTTTTCTATATCGACCCACCTTACCCGCGCCAAGATCTGAACACATCGAATGGTTATCGGTACTCGATGACAGACGACGAGCACGAGGAACTAGCCGAGCTGCTCCACCGCACACCCGCAATGTCCGTCGTGAGCGGTTTGAAGCGCTCGGAGCTTTACAGCGAGCTTTATTCGGATTGGAAGCGGGTGGACCGAAAGGCTACCACGAACGGCAAACGTAAGAACGTGGAATCGCTTTGGCTTTCTCCTGGCGTGGTGGATAAGTTTAACGGATCGTTGTTCGCTGGAGGGACTAACGAGTGACCTCCCCCCTTCGAATACCGCACTGTTTTGAGATCGAGCAGGCTGTGCTGGGCGCGATGCTGTTGATGTCGAAGGAGACGTGCAGCGTGGTGTTCTCTACGCTCTCGAATCCGCAGGCATTTGTCGCTCCCAAGCACGGGAAGATTTTTGACGCGCTGCGGTCCCTCTACAAAAGAGGGGAGCCGATTGACCTGATTACCGTTGGCGAGGAGCTGCGCCGGCGGGGTGAAATGGAGGACGTGGGCTCGATGGCGTACCTCGCGAAACTTACGAGCACGGTGGTATCGCCGGCACACATCGAGGCACACGTAAGGAAGGTAGCTGTGTACGCCCTGCGGCGCGAGGTAATTGTGCGCACGGCGGAGCTGAACGAGAAGGCGTACAACCCAGAGTTTGAGGTTTTTGATCTACTGGACGAGACGACGCAGAAGTTGTTTGACCTGCGCAGCGCGTTGATGCGGCGGAGTTTCGTGCCTCTGGAGGGGGCGCTGACGGCGTTTGCGAAGAAGATCGCGGCCGCGCGCGAGGCTGGTGAGAAGGGTGTAACCGGTGTGAAGACGGGCTTTACGCAACTGGACGCGCTCACGGGTGGCTGGCAGAACACGGACCTCATCATCGTTGCCGCCCGGCCATCGATGGGAAAGACGGCGCTTGCTCTGAACCTCGCGCGGAATGCGGCGGGGAATGGTGTGCCTGCGGGGGTGTTCTCCCTGGAGATGTCGCTGCAGCAGTTGGTGATGCGGATCTGGTGCAGTGAGGCGAAGGTCAGCGCCCAGAGCTTGCGCAACGGGTACCTGCGTAACGATGAGTACGGGAAGCTGGAGTGCGTAATCCCAACGCTCAACTTACTGCCACTGTACCTCGACGATACGCCGGCGATCTCGCCCACGGAGTTGCGTGCGAAGGCTACGCGCCTGGTTGAGCAGCACGGGGTGGGGCTCATTATTGTGGACTACCTGCAACTGATGATTGTGCCGGGAATGCGGGACGGAAGGGAGCGGGAAATTGCAACGATCAGCCGCTCGTTGAAGGCCCTGGCAAAGGACTTGGACGTGCCGGTGATTGCGCTCTCGCAGTTGAATCGCAACGTGGAAGCGCGCCCAGGCGGCAAGCCGATGCTGAGTGATTTGCGGGAGTCGGGCGCCATCGAGCAGGACGCGGACCTGGTGCTGCTTGTGCACCGGAATAAGGACGCGGAGTCTCCTCCTGAAGATCGGGGGAGGGCCAGTATTATTATTGCCCAGC
>SDBS01000987.1_pt1 | contig 28692 bp, 29 predicted proteins | sample 2277091 | NCBI WGS metagenome assembly SDBS01 (sample SAMN10404972, study PRJNA504765) | marine sediment metagenome | isolation source: marine sediment core GS10_PC15, 163 cmbsf | place: Arctic Ocean: Southern Knipovich Ridge | collected 2010
ATTAATTATCAGATCTCCTCCTTCTACAGGTAAAGATCCACCTGGAATGAAATCATTTTGTAGATCCACAATAATTAATGCATCGGTCTCCTCTAATTCAATATTCTTGTCGATCTTTAGATCACTAATATTCACTATCTTTCACGATCCTATTTTATATGAAAATATTTGATTTTAATAAGCATATTGAACTTTTATATTCTATTTTTTTCTGAAATAAAGGATTAATTAGAAATCGTTTTCTAAATTAATTAGTGAATTTTTACTTTTTTTTGCTCTCAATCTCCATTTTCTACATTCGTCAAAAATAAAAACACTAAATGCACCGAGTATAACAGCAGCCCAATGATACCACTGTATTAGAGGGACTACACCAAAGGCAACACCCAAAGGAGTATAAAGAACCAAAAGTTGTAATGCTAAAGATAGTCCTACTGCCCAGAATAAATGCTTATTAATCCATTTATAAAATGGTTTGGTATTGCTAGTGCAGGAAAAGACGAACATTAATTCGCAAATGACAAGATTTGTAAAAATTATCGTTTGCGTTAGTTGTATAGCATAAATGTAAGCAGGAGAGCCAACCTCAGTGTACCCAACAAGCATAGGATCGATAGTACTCCAGTAAGGAATTAAAACTGTCCAAAGTAATACATAAAGGAGAATATCAGTGAGAGCAGTGTAAAGTCCTAAAAGAAGTACTGGTCCTTTAATTTCTTTTATTAAAGTGAAACCTTCACGTGGTTTTTCTTCCATAACGTCCGGATCTGTGGGAGTTAAACCTAATACCATAGCAGGGATTCCATCAGTAGCTATGTTTAACCAAAGAATTTGTATCGGTGTAACCGGGAGCGCAAAAAATATGCCTATAGTTAATTTGATCACGATATAGGCAAATAAAATCATAAAAATTTCGTCAAAATTAGTACTTAACATGTATCGAAAGAAATTTTTAGTAGTTTCGAAAATACCTCTTCCTTCTTCAATTGCGCTTATAATTGTTGCGAAATTATCATCAATTAAGATCATTTCTGAAGCTTCATAAGTTACTTCAGTACCTGCTATTCCCATCGCAATTCCAACATGAGCGGCATTTACCGCTGGAGCATCATTTACCCCATCTCCAGTCATTGCGACTACATTATCATGTTCCATTAATTGTTTACAGATTCTTAGCTTTTGATCGGAAGCGACCCTTGCAAATATATCGATGGAGTCTATTTTTTCCATGAGCTCATCATCGCTCATTGATTCCAATTCCACTCCAGTAATTGCTTCCTGTGAATTAGCTAAACCAATTTGTTTTCCAATAGCTAGTGCAGTGTTTTTATGATCTCCTGTAATCATAATTGTTCGAATTCCCGCCTCTCTAGCGGTTAAAATTGCACCTTTTACCTCATCTCTAGGTGGATCAATAATTCCCACTAATCCGATGTAGGTAAATTCCTTTTCCACTTCATTAATATCATAATTTGGCTCTAGTTCCTTATATGCAACCCCAAGTACTCTTAAAGCATGTTCCGCAAAATCTTCATTTTGATTTAATATTCTCTCTCTTGCTGTATCAATAGGCTTTACTTCTCCATTAATTAATATTTTCGAAGCATTTCTCATTAATACATCTGGAGCTCCTTTAATGTATGCAGTGATCTTCCCATCCTTCTTCCCAATAACAGTCATCATTTTTCTATCAGAATTGAAAGGAATCTCATCCAACTTTTCGAAGTTTTGATCGATATGTGTTTTTAAAGCCAATATCTTCATGGATATTTCTGTGGGATCTCCCACAATTATATCTTCTCCTGATAATTCGTTTAGAATATTAATATTAGCATGATTACAAAATAAACAAACTTCCAAAAACTTCTTTAGATCAGAGTTTATTGCAATAGGCTTTCCATCTTCGAGAATGCTTCCAATAACATTAAAACCTACTCCTTCTACTTCTAATACCTTATCATTTATAAACATTTTAACTACAGTCATTTCGTTCTTTGTAAGGGTACCCGTTTTATCGGAACAGATTACATTTACTCTACCTAAAGTTTCAACAGCAGTTAATTTTCTTACTAAAGCATTTCTGTCCGCCATTTTCCTCATTCCTATACTCATAACAACTGTAATTACGACGATAAGGCCCTCAGGAACAGCGGAAACTGCCAAACTTATTGAAATTTGAAATGCATTTATAATTTGATCTATCTCATTTTCTTGAACTCCATAGCCATTAAAAACTGCTACTAATAAAAATTCAATAATAAAAACAATAGCACAGATTATTAAAATCAATATTCCTAACTGCTGTCCAAATTTATCAACTTCCTTTTGAAAGGGAGAAGGTTCAAACACCTCTTGATGTAAACTTTCTGCAATTTTTCCTATTTCTGTGTTCATTCCTGTCCCTATTACGATACCTTCCCCGCTCCCCCTCGTAATTACTGTATTCATATATCCAAGGTTAATTCTATCTGCTAAAATCAGTTTCTCGTCAACAAGATCTAATTTCTTTTTTACTGGTTTTGATTCCCCTGTTAAGATTGCCTCGTCAACATAAAGTGAAAATTCCTTAAATAGTCTAATATCCGCGGGAAATTTATCTCCATCCTCTATTAATATAATATCACCAGGGACAAGAGTCTCTACACCTATTTCTTTGACAATTCCTTCTCTGCGAACTCTTGCAATATGAGGTGCTAGTTTTTGTAAACTCTCGAGTGACTTTTCCGCTTCATATTCCTGATAAAAACCTAATATCGCGTTAACTACTAAGATTGAAGCAATTACTATCGCATCTGTATATTCTGAAGAATAATCAGGTGTATCAGGTTTGGATGCTTCCCAAGCTCCTATAATAATGGAAATGACTATTGCAAAAAATAATAAATATACTAAAAAATCCTTGAATTGATCTATAAGAATTGCCCAACCTGACTTCTCATGTTTTTTAATTAATTCGTTTTTACCATAGTAAAAGAGTCTTTGCTGAGCTTCTTCCTCTGATAATCCCAAATCTATTGAAGTATCTAATTTTTCAATTACTTCTTGGATTTTTGTTGAATGAGCATTAATTTGATACATTTTCTTCTTTGGATCGTAATAAATAGAACAATTTAATTTTAATATTTTATGTTTTAACGATAAATTTGACTATTAATATGATAATTTCTTATTCATTAAGAAGATTATTTATCGTTTTACAACGAAATAAATTTTCTAATGAAGAGAATTGGATTTTTTTTTTAATATTGAGACTGATATTATTATAACCCACATAACAATGGCTATATTTAGGAACCACTCAATATTTGGCAACCAAGTTACAATAAAAAGCATATATAGTCCAGCAACAAAAAATCCGTAATATGCTTGTATTTTCTTAAAATTACGACTTCTTTTTATCAAAATGTTAAAAGAAATTAAATAACAAAACCCACTCGAAATACTAATCAACGCTAAAACTCCGTGGATATAAAAAATAATGTAAATATTTTCAAAAGAAGGAAAGACACCAAGCAAACTGTAAGTAATACAGGAAATCATTGAAGATATAATGGCAAATTTTCGCAATGTTTCATTTGTATTTTCTTCAATAACAATTCTACTAAGATGGATATAAAAAGGTATTATTATAATACCCGAAAATAATAAACTTAGACTAAAAATAATACCGTACCTAACAGCCCCAAGGGCGGATACCATATCTTCAAAAATTATATAATCTGGATTAAAAAAGATTACCAGAAATTCTCCTATAAGTATTATCCCAACTGAAATAATGCCAAATACTCCTCCGTTGATATTATCGAGGAGTTTATCAAAAAATTTTCTTCTTTCCATATATAGTTATTTTAATATTCTCTTTTAAAAATTTTTAACGGGTTATCACTTAGAATAAGATATTAGATTTTATCGTAAATCATGCTTAGAGATATAACAATTATCCATGACATTACCCCGAAAGTAAAAATCCACTCTGTAATAGGAATCCATGTAAAAATAAACAAGATAACTGTACCTACAACACAGTAACCAAAGTAACCTTGAAATTTTGAAGATTCTTTGTACCTTATCGTCATATAGCTATATAATGCTAAATATCCCACTGCAGTAAGCCAACTGATCAAACCTATAACTCCATGCATGACAAAAACTAACATATTATTAGGATCTGAAGGAAAGAACGCCAATAAGATATAGGTAATTATAGAAATCCCTGAAAACACAATAGCCGTTTTTCTAAAATTTACATTTATTTCTTCAATTTTAAAAATATTTCTTAAGGAGATATAAAAGGGGATCGATACAATTCCAGATATTATTAAACCTAAACTGAAAAAGATTGCTCCCGGACCGATTCCTAACTCTGAAATCAGATCATCAATCATGTTGTAATTAGGAGTAAAAAGAATTGCTGTAAAATCCCCCATAAGCCTAATTGATACTGATACAATTCCGAAAAAACCACCAGATGTTTTTTTAAGAACTTTTTCTTTTAATTTATGCACAATTAATGATTTTAATAGTAGCTTTTAAAAATTATTAATAGTGATAGGATAAAAAAAAGGGATTCAACTTAATAAATTGTGAATCTGCTTCTCGTTTGTTCTTGGCTTCTAAGAGTCCGTTTTTTTATCTCTTTATCAATTAGACCCTCAATATTACATAAATATTCATATTCGTCCTTTATAACTAGAGAAATTGCTATGCCTTTTTTATTCATACGAGATGTTCTCCCGATTCGATGAATATAATTCTCCGGATATTTGGGAATATCATAATTTATGACATGTGATATATTATCAATATCGAGACCTCTTGCTGCAACATCTGTAGCTATAAGCATATTAATTTTATGGTCTCTAAACTGCTTTAAAATATTTTCTCGTTGGAATTGAGATAAGTCTCCTGAAATAAGTCCAATTTTATATCCCGTATTATTTCTCGAGTTTAACCTATTGGAGAGCCACATTCCTGTCTTCTTCGTGTTTACAAAAACCAGTGCAACTTGAGGTTTTTCCCTTCTTAAAATTTCAAGAAAACTTTTAAATTTATGTTCATATCGGTCTATCATATAGTAGACTTGTTTTGTGTTACCAACCGTCAAATTATCCCTACTTAGGTTAATAAATTCAAATTTATTTCCTGAATATTTTTTTACTAATTCTCGTATCTCATAATCAAGAGTCGCGGAGAATAGCATAAATTGATAATGAGTTTTTATCTGGTTTAAGATATATTTAATATCTGGAGAAAATCCCATATCCCATAGACGATCCCCCTCATCTAAAACCACAAATTTTATATTATCAAACTTTAACTTACGTCTTTTATAAAGATCAATAAGCCTCCCAGGAGTTCCAATTATTATATTGACTCCTTTCTCTAGAATCCTAATTTGGTTATTTATTGAAACGCCTCCATAAATAGTTGTAGACGTTACTCTCTTATTTCCCAAATCAACTATAACCTGATTAATCTGTTTTGCCAACTCTCGAGTTGGAACTATAATAAGAGCTTCATTGTTTTTATACGTTAACTGTTCTATAATTGGAATTACGAAAGCTAACGTTTTTCCGCTACCTGTTTTTGCTTGTGCCATTATATGTTGATTATTTAAAATCAGTGGAATAGCTTTTGCTTGAACAGGAGTAGGCGAAATTATGTTAAAATTTTCACTCAGAGCGTTGACGTTTTCAACGCTAATACCTAATTCCTTAAAATTCATTAAAAATCAATACTTACAATATTACTTTATTTCTTTTTACTCGCTTTTACTATTATTATAATACTTTAATTCTATTAAACTCTGTGATTTTTCATAAAAAGGCTAAATAAAATCTAATTTTAATAATGATATATGATAAATTATTCTATTTCTTCATTCTTTAAAATAGTCATTAATTAGATCATCAAGATTTTCCCAGTAATTCATGATTAAACTGGTGTTTTCTATATCATCAATTAAGTCTTTATAGGCAATATCAAAACGCTCGATTAACGCATCCAACCTTCTTTTAAATACTATTAAATTTTCCTTGACTAATAATACAAATATAATATCTTCTGTTTTATTAGTTTCAAACATTAATTTTCTATCTCCATGATCTATTGTTCTAATTTGCGTTTCCCCATGGATAATTTCTTTTAGCATTATCAACGTTCCAACAATACCTCCCGAAATTAAACTTGAATCCTGGTTTTCTTTCCCAATAAATGAATGATCATAAATTAAAAGGCCTGATTTATAGATAATATAGAGATGAATTAATAAATCACTCCATTTCTTAATTGGTAATGTTATATTAAAAGCAGATCCTCTATCCTTTCCCATAGATTGAGTAGTAACTTGACCTCCATGCATTTCAACTATAACTTTTGAATAATGGAATCCAAATAATGATTCTTGAGAATCTAGTATCTGTTCAGTTTCTTCTCCGGTGAAGGTTTCTTCGAATATATTCTTAATAGAGATTTTTGCATATTTACCGTTTTTTTGCAAACTAATTCGAATTTTACTCTTTTTAGGGGTATTTTCCATTACGGTTAGTAGTAAATCTTTAATTACCTGTCTGATTCTTTTTTTATCAACTTCAGCATATAAATCTTCTAAAACATCAAAATTTATAAAAAAGTCTTGCATCTGTTGGGCCATTACCTCATCCACAGAATCTCGAATAATCTCAATCAAACTCTCAGTTTGCTTTTCTAATTTAAACTCTTGAGATTCAATTCGACTGATATCAATCATTTTTCCTACTAAATCCATTGATCGTTCCCCGCCTCGTTGAATCATTTCTAAAAGTTCTGTTGCTTTTGTATCTAATTTATCTTTATATAAATTTAAAAGTAATTCTGCGGCATTTGACATAATATGTAATGGGGATTTCAATTTTTCTGTTGTTTCGGCAGTCATTTGCTTTTTAACTTTATCAAGATCCTTCAATCTTTTATATTCTTCTTTAATAATATTATCTGCTAGCTTAGTAGCAGTAATATCTTGTATAATAACCAAAATGAATTTATTTTTACCAAATTTTACAGGTGAGAAAAATCCTTTTTCAAAAAACTTCTCATCTTTATAATCTATATATTCAAATTCTATAATCTTGTTTAAATCAAAATTAATAATATTAAAAACCATCTCATCTAAGGTTTCTATATCAATGTTGCTAGATTTTGAAAAAAATATATTGAAAAAATTCTGCCCTCTTAGTTTCTTTTTCGATTTCAGCAGATATAATTCAGCAACATTATTGCAATCATAAATTGTTTTGTCAGGTCTTAATATAAATATACTTAGGGGAAAATTTTCCAGGAAATTTCGAAATATTTCCTCTTCCTTGATCTCTCGCGTTTTATGATTTTCCAAGGAGTGTATCACTAATTTTTTCATATTAAACTTCTTAAGTTGAAAGCTCTATCTCTTAGAGGTTAAGCTATTAAATTTTCTTACAGAGCAGTAAATATTTTTTGAGATTTTTTTTTATCTTCTATTTCCAAAATCTTTTGTAAAACTAATTAAAGAATTTGAATTTAAATATTATTGTTTACGCATGTTTTGTACGCTTTTATTGACAAAAGTAAAAATAAATTGAACGGCTAACTCTCTTAATCTAATTTATAATTAAAGAAGATTAATTAAAAATAATTGAAAAAAGAAATTTAAAAACCATTCCAAAAAGTTTTCATCGGAGTCTCTAATAAATCCCCTACTTCCTTTTCAAAATTATTTTTAAGTTAGAGTTTTTATTTCATTCGCGAGAGTTCTTAAGAAAAAGTTTCCCATTCCTAACTTTACATTAGAAGACACAATTAGCACGAGTATAAATTTGAATCCTAAGATCTCAATATACTCGGAACAAACTTTTTCATTATTCTCGAGTTCAAGAATCATTTTTTTTACACTGATTAATTTCTTCTGATTCCTGACTTCAAATTCTCTAATGGTATTGATTAAGGTGTTATGAGTAAGCGATGAATATAATACTTGGCCCTCAATTTTCAATAAAGCACTCCCTAAAATATCTTTATCATCTACACTCTTCCTAAGAAGTTGGATAATATCCTGAAATAATGGCAATGAGGATATGCTGTCTTCATCATCTGATTGGGGCCCTTCTAAATTTTTAGCACTACTTTCATAGAATTCTATATTCGAAAACTCAAAGTCAACCTGTTGGTACCCTCGGACTATAAAATTTTTATCAATAAACGCTTGAAAGCTGTGTTCACAAATTAAATCAGCGGGTATTGAGACTGTTGTTAATTGTTTCGTCTCATTTATGATCTTTTGCGGTACTTTCAATGTATTTTCTGATTTACATTTGGGACAAATGATACGTATATCTTTTTCAAAGAGTTCTGGGGCTTGTTCCTTTGATGTGCTCATGAGATTTAAGTAAAAGTTTTGTGAATATTATGTTGTAATACACGTTAAATTTACAAAATGATAATTAAAGTTGTATTTAAACTTTTTTTATAATCATCTTATTCTTCCTTACTAAAGGAACATTTTTGTTCAAAAAAAAACGTAAAGCGTAAAGATAATAAACTATCCGAGAATTTATTGTTCATTTATAACTAAGGCCAATTTTAAAAGCCCTTCCTAATTGTCTACCAAGTGAGTAGTAAAAAAGTTTATTTCTATCAGTAGCACCCATTGCCATTGGTTTTACCTTTGTTATATCAGGCGTTCCATTTGTTAAATATTTCTCCTCGCAATAAGCTTGCACAACCTCTCCAATGAAAATGTCATGACCATGTGAAGCACTAGATATTTTAGTTGTATCAACAGTATGAATTACTTTACACTCCATGTTAATGGGAGCTTCTTTAATCATAGGCGCAGTCTTTAATTCACCGTAAAAAACATCAAATATACTTCCTTTGTCAAATCTCCTCCCTGATTTCATACCACAATAATCGGTAACCTCAACCATATCCTCTGAGGGGATGTTAATACTGAATGTTTGATTTTCTCTTATACCAACGTTATTATGATGGATTTGATTTGACGAAATGGACACCAAAGGTGGTCTATGCTCGAGACCAACGGACCATCCAATTGCGTTAAAATTTGGTTTTCCTTTTACATTTGCCCCCACAAGTACAACAGCTGCGGGAACTATATAACCTGCTGGAGGTATTTTATTTTTTATCATTTTAAATTTCTCATAATTTTTTTAGAGTTTAATAATAATATCCCAATTATTATTTAAACTTATCAAATAGAAGAGAGCTATTAAACACGTAGTAGATTATAATAAGTTTTATTTAACTAGTTTTTACTCCTCTTGTTCTTCCTTAGTAAAGGAACATTTTCCTGCAAAAAAAAGGTTAAAAATAAAGAATAAGATTATAGTTTTAATATAAAAAAAGGGAATTTTATGTCAAAAAAACTGCTAAAAACGTTAGTTATAGGCTGGATATTCGCTGCAATTGTCGAAACGATTAATATGGGGATAGGTCAGGGTTTATGGATAGGAATGATTCTCACTGTTCTCTTATTTTACGGGGCCTTCATATTGTGTGGATACTGGTATTCTACGAAATCTGAAGAAAAACCATTAAGACATTTTTTAATTTTCGGGATCATTGGCTTGATATTCGAATGGATCCTCTTCGGAATGGTGCCCTGGGGAATAGGAAACCCTTTTGTTATGATTCTCATCCAAACCGGAATGTTCTCACATTGGGCAACAGTTACTTTCGGTCCCAGATTTTTACTCGATGAAGAACATGATGTTCAAGGATTAAAAAAGAGTTATTTAATCTTTTATATAATTGGGATGAGTCTTGTGTTCATTCTCGGATTTCTCTCACCTGAAAAGGCTCGATGGACTGTAATGATTTTAGGTAATGTGGTAGTATATACTATACTAATAAGATGGTATGTGAAATTCATTAAAGCGCATGCGCTTTAGAATTCATTAAATTTGGTTAAAATAATACGCTTCCTTATTACCAGTAATTTTTTTCATTTAGTCAACTTTTAACTCAAATAACCTTATATAAATTGGAAATCCTATTGTTATGGTTTTCATCCAAACATTTATTTTGAAAGTAATATAATTTAATAGAGGATCATTATTGAAAGAAATTTGTCATAAAGGATTTGCACGATTAGTTGGAACATATGGAGCTCTTCCAATGGAACCAGAAGCTCTTGAAATTATAATTAATGCTTCTATGGAGCCAGATCAAATTGATAAAGAAATATTTTCAAAAAATGTATTTTACGGAGCTAAATGGCTTTATAACCATACTAGTGGTGCGAAAGAGTTAGCAGTTAATTATCTTAGAAATGCATATGATGCCCATGTTAATGATGAAAGTTCTTGGCTCAGAGAACTTGGATTCGCCTTCCACTTCATTACTGATTGGGCGACTCCCCATCATTCTCTTAATTCAAATTCAAATCCGCTCATTGGTTTAACGAAGACGGGTGCGCAGCTTGGGGGGGCAATTGGGGGGATCTCTGAACCAGACAAAGATTCGTCAAAAGAGTTAAAAGGATCACTGATTGGTGGGGGAATACTAGGACTTATTGGATTGATTGCTTTACCAATTTCTCATAGTAGATTTGAATATCGTTGTGATAAGCGTTGGGAGAAAAATACTCAATTAGTAACAGAATTTTTCAGAGCAAAAGCGGAAAAAGCGGAAAATAATCAGCTTCCCGAGCAATTAGACTTAGCACTTGATCTTTTCGAAAAGAAAATGAATAACTTAAGGCAACTATGTGAGAAATTACCCTTTTTTTGGATTGACCGTTGCGATAATGAAGAATATGCAAACTTTATGGTTGAGATTGCATTGGTTTTGAATTTCGCATGTCAAATCATAATGATGAATAATGGAGGCGAAAGTGGAGCTACAGAATAAAGGGCTACTATTAGATTACATAGTATCTTATAAGTCTTTTTTACAAAATCCTTATTAATGTGCTTAACGAAAATGTATATACACATCTAATTAAAAAACAATTTTATTTTTAAAATCCAAATGAGTGATAAAAGATGACAGAACCTCCCTCAGATCATCAATTATTTATGCCAAATTTAATTTCTTTCGTAGTGCTATTAATTTTCGGTCTTATTTTCATAAGCGTTGGCGTGTACGTGGGATTTGGAATCCTAATAGCTGGAATAATTCTTGTTCTTGGTGCGTTTCTAAATTTGGTTATTTACATAGTGAAACCAGACAAAAAGAAGCAAAAAATGCTAGCCAAGTGGAAAAAGAAACAACGTTAATTTCAAAAAAAACCGATAAAATACACTCAAATTTTTTTTTTAATTTATTTAAAACAAGCCAATCCAAATCTATAAGAATATTTGTTAGAGGGATATTCAATATCAAGTTTCAATTCTATTACAGTTCTTACTACTTCAATTCCTACAGCCTCCATAGAATATCTTTTATCTTTAGGAAAACGACAAGGCTCGCCAGAATCGAATGTACATTTCCCAGTCTTTTGGATCTTGCAAAATCTGCAAGTACCGTCATATAATAAAAGCTTTTTTTTGTACTCTTTATCATATTGAGCTAAGAAGCTTTTGAATTCATTCTCCAAACCACCCTGTTCAAAGCTTTTTGTCAGTAAAAATGTGTTTTTTATAAAAAATTCTGATCTATTCGGTCTTTTTTCTCTTTCTTTTTTTATATACGCTTCAAGATCAAACTTCGAATAGATTAAGTAAAATTCTTCATATGTTGATATGGCTTTTTCCAAATAAGGCGCAGCAGGTGGACAACTCCACGTATGATTATAAAACGGACATTTAAAGCTGGATGAAACACACAATTCCTGGACTTTGGGATCGAAATAAATATCCTCATATTTTATTTATTTGTACAAACGGCAATTTTTCAAACCACTTTTTTTAATAAGTGAGCATTGTAAATATATAGGATAATAATATTTTACCTTTAAAATTAATAATTAGAAAAGAAGTGCAAGGCTCTTTACAGTAAAGCATAAAAGTAAAGAATTCTTTATTTAAAAGTAAGAATTATTAGAGATAATAGTATGATAATCGGGACATCATCTATAAGTGAAAAAGGTCAAATTACTATACCAAAAGATATTAGAGATAAGTTAGGTATTTTGCAAGGTGATCGTTTAGTATTTAATTTAAAAGGGGATACGATTATAATTAGGAAATCTGGGAGCAATAAAATTTCAGAAATTTTAAAAAACCAAAAACCTTGGAAACAATCCAGCCTTGAATTTCAAAAACAATTACGAGAAGAATGGGAATGAACATTTGTCTTGATACTAATATTTTTCTAAATGTAAAAAATAAAGAAGAACCTTTTTTCTCATTCTCTGATTCAATCTTAAATGCAATCGATGATGAGAATAATGATATATATGCCAAAATTTCTATAATTACAATTGCAGAATTAAATGTTGGGTACTATATTAATAAGGAAACTATTGAAAAAGATGAATTCATTTCCGGACTATACTCGAATAAAAAATATAAAATCTCTAATCTCAATCTAAATATAGCTGATAAAGCAGCTGAAATAAGATCGCAAATAAATCTAAAATTGCCAGATTGCATTATTATTGCAACTGCGCTAATAGAAAATGCTGAACTCTTAATCACTAATGATACTAGATTCGATAAAGCAAAAGAATTTTTAAATGTGTATAATTCACAAGAGTTTTTTGAAAGATATTTAAAAAAAGAAAAACGTTGAAAAAATTATGACATTTTAGAATGGCAAATCACTTGCATAAATGATGAAATTATGGGAATGTTTGATACAATTCATTTTGAAAAGGAAATTAAATGTGCAGTTTGTGGAAAAGCGCATGTCTCAACTCAAACCAAGGGATTTGAAAACTTAATGATACATTATTATATGGGAGATTTAGTACCCGGAAGAGTTATAACGGGAATTATAGAAGAGATGATATACTGCGACCACAAGGATACCGATCACGCGGATGAACCCCACTCCTATCAAAAGATATGTATTGTATTATGGCATAGGCTTTTAATAGGGGTGGTGGAGGAGGCTGAAATAGGAGAGCGTCTTATTAATAAATTTGGGCTTGCCGACCTATATTTTCTCTATGAACGCCTTTTTGAAAAGAAGAATGATTATGAGACTAAATATATAAAATTGAAGAAGTACGCGGAGATTTTTAGCGATTATCTTAACTTATCCCCAGAGGAAAAAGGCAATTTCAAAAATAAGGAAGATATGTTTATAAGCTTCCCTCACATGGAGGTATTAAATCATATCGAAGACAAAGAACCCCTTAAAAGACTAATAGAGGAGTTGGATAGCCAGAAGTTTAAAGAAAAAACATTATTCTAGATAACTGTGGTACAGCTAATTATTAATAATAATATTATATTAATTGGAAAAAGATGACTGCATTAAAAATAAATATCTCTAATGATTTGGTAAAAAAAATGGAAGAACACCCTGAAATCAATTGGGCTTCCATAGCAAAGGGGGCTATTGAAAATTATCTGAAAAACATAGAATCAAATGAGGAACCAATCACTACTAAAGAATTAGAAGAGCTTTCTGAACATTCTCTAAAAGAATTCTTAGAAAAGGAACCCGATATTTATACAGATCAAGATATAATTGAGAGATACAAATGAAAGGTAAAATTGTCTTATTACCATTCCCGTTCACAGATTTAACAACATCAAAAAGAAGACCCGATTTTGTTATCCTTGAAAAACTAAATGATGTTAGAGTTATCATATATTTTTCATTGATCCTGAATTTTTAAGGATTTTGTAAACTAAGTCAAGAGTCTTATCCTGAATTTTATTTTTAATTTCACGTCTTAGATCGTTTATAACTTCTTTAGGTACTTTCGGGAAATATCCAACTAGTTCCTTCTTGATAATGGGATCTAAGTTTTCAACGAAATCTTCTACGGTGCTAAATCTAATTTGATATTGCTTTTTGAAATGCTCAACATAATCTTTATTGAATCTTTTTAGCCAAATATTTCCTTTCTTCTTTAATTCTTTAAGCGTAGCCTTAGATTCTCTGTTATTAAAATTAACGAGTGCAACTTCATTATTTTTCAGCACGTTTTTTAAATAGCGTAAAAGCTCTTCATGACGCTTTAAGGATAAAACAGTATTTGAATTTAAGAATACAATAGCCATAAATTTATCAAATAAAAAATGGATCTGTATTTTATAATTGCTCCCGTGAACTTCTAGATGACTCAAATCCTTTATATTTGTAGTTGACGCAAACGTGGAAAATGAGCTGAAAAATCCAGAAACCAAATCTATTTCCATTGAATTATCTTCATTTATCAAATAGGATTTTATCGATCCATATCGACTATTTTGGGGACTATATTCAAAAGTCATAATAGCATTACCGAATATGTCAGCGAAGAGTATCCCTATTATTGGTGGAATTGTATTTAATTTTTTTTCCCTATAAACGATATCAATAAAATCTAAGGTTTTTATTAAAACATATCACCTTTTTTGTAATCAGATCTTAACATTGATGAATTAATATTAACAATAGTTTTATCAATTACTGAGCGTTAATTTAGAAATTTTTCTGGTATTCTGAAATTCCCCTCTTTTTCCGCACGACAAGTTGGTAGAAGTTAGATTAATAGAAACCTTTTTAACACACTTCGATCGCACGAAAACTGCTCAAGTTTCTTCAAAAAAGGAATAACGGTATCAGGCTGAAATTAAGAAGTTTTACTCGTAGCAAGGTGATAGAAATACGATTTTAAATTATGATTTTAAATTATGATAATTTATGATATTTTTTGATAATTTTGTAATTTTTTGTCAAAAAACTTGTGTTTTTAACATTATCCAAATCTTCCACTATTTTTAACAGCTTTTTCAAAATTCTGTCAATTTTTTGTGCTTTTTAACATTATGTCTGTAACGATTAATTCTGTGTATCCGAACAAAATATGTAAAAAAAATAAGATTTAAATACAAAATCTATTATCAATTATAAAAAAGAAAAACACATATCGCAAAAACAGTTTGTTATAAAAAAAACATATACCAAACCAATTTGTGGTAAAAAACAAAAATTTAAAATTTTTAAAAAAAAAAAAGGAAATATCAGATAGCTTAAAAGATAAATTAGTGACGGCTACGGATAAACCAACTGTCAACTAATCAAATTTTTTTTTTAAAAATTTAATATGATAAAAATAAAGATAAAAATAAGAATTGAATGGTAAAAATGGTAGAAGAACAAGCAATTCAGCAGTTAAGTATAAAGGAGCAGACAGCTTCTATGGAAGAGATTACAGCAACGGCATATAAATTAGGTGCTTTAGCTGAAGAATTGAAAAATAAATTAACCCAATATGAGGTAGTCTAAAGTGATAATTCAAGAAGTAGAATCGCAATTAATAGAAATAAGTATTCTATCTGCAATTATAACAGTTATAGCAACTATAATTTTTGCCTATGTTTGTACTAGGCGACGTGAATTGTTATTATGGTTTATAGCAGTTGCCGCCACCGCAGTGGGGCTAACTTTTTCCGCTATCAATACAGCAATCAATGGAAATTTAGACTTGGTTAGTAATGGGTTTTTCGTTATCGGTGTTATTTTAATATTTTTGGCAGTATTAACTGAATATTACCAAACATTTATCAAGCAGAAAGGCTTTAAATCTCAACTTAACAAATTAGTACCTGCGGCTGCTGTTATTAATCCGATTGTTATTGGAATGGAGATTTTTATAATCAGCTTAGCGATAATCAGTGCAGCTATGCTTTTGCGAATCTATTTGCTCAAGAGAACACCCACACATGCATTTCTAGGTATGTGCTTAATATCCGCAATTGTTAGCCTGATAGGGACTGTAGTAAACTCATTTGGGGTAAGTGGTACAAGACCATATACACAAGGATTAACGCTCATTTTTGCTACAGTACTCATGCTGACTGGAATTATCGCACTTGTTGAAGAGAAAATATTAAAGACCAATACAGTTTTAAATGATGTTTTAAAAGCGGCTTCTGATACTAGTATTAACGTGTCTAACATAGCAACAGAATTAGCGGCAAGTGCAAGCGAAGTGAATGCTGCAGCAGAGGAGATTTCATCAACTACACAAGAGATGGCCAGAGATAGCCAAAAAGTGATGAAATCATCTAGTGATATCCAAAGAATAATGGATATAATTACTACCATTTCAGATCAGACAAATTTATTAGCATTAAATGCCAGTATAGAAGCGGGTAGAGCAGGCGAGCATGGGAGGGGATTCGCGGTAGTTGCGAATGAAGTTAGAAAATTAGCTGTAGAGTCAAAAAATGCAGTATCTAGTACAAAAGAAAAAATTACTGAAATAATTGAAAGTATCCACATGGTCTCAACATCCATGGAAGGAGTGAGCGTATCCTCAGAGGAGCAAACTGCCTCTATGGAAGAGGTTACAGCCACAGCAAATAGGCTAGGTATATTAGCAGAAGATTTAAAAGATAGATTAATTAAAATTAATGAAAATGAAATTAGAATATAGAATATAAAATATAGTATTATAATGGTTTACCCAAATAAGTTTAGGTATAAAACTAATGATTGTTATGGAAGAAGGTTATAAAAAGTCGGAAAGGCCTATAAATCAATTACAAATTCTTGGTTTTGGAATAGTAGAAATTTCAGAACAAGAAGCGGAGCATTCTATTCAGGTTCTTTATAGTAAGGGAGTGGATTTACCCCTTATCCAGAATGTTATTGAGTTATGTAAAAACGACTTAAATAAGAAGGAGCGAGGAAATTCAATTATACCAATTAATGAATACACTCTTTTCCTTCACTACTTTCAAAATAAGGGAAAAAAAATTGTCCTGATATATATGGATTCAAAAGATAATAATATGAGTTATTCCCAATTATACCTTCTTACAAAACAAATTCAAAATCATTTTCGTTTAAATTCTCCGATAATAAAAATAAAATCACTATGTGATAGTGCAATAAGTATTCCAAAAACAGAGGGAGTAATTGCTATGTTCTTTATTACTGCTTCTGGATGTCTCTTGACTTCAAAAATAAGTAAAGAGAGGTCGATAATTAGTCGTAGTGATGTTCATATCGGAGGTTTTATTTCAGCATTGTATTCATTTTCGAAAGAAATTATTCGTCAAAATGAGGGAGCTAAGCTCAAAGAAATAAATTTTGGGAATCAACGTTTTTATTTAATTACGAAAGGTAATGTTATCGTATCATTTTTAGTTAAAGACCTTGATCCATTACTAAAGAGATATATGTATTTAATAGTTGATGAGTTTGTGGATGATTTCCAAGAACAATTAAAGGATTTTAATGGAGATATTACACCCTTCTCCAAATTTGAAGAAAAAATTGATCAATTTTTTATAATATAAAAAGGAGTGAAAAAAAAAATGACACAGGAATTAATAGAAAATAGTGGAAATTTGAAATCATTTATAATATTTCAAATTGGATGGGAGCAATTTGCCATAGATTTTTTAGATGTAAAAGAAATAATCCAAGCAGGTCAAATAAGAAAATTACCAAAAAGCCTGGATTTTGTTGATGGGATATATAATTATCGAGGCGAGATAATTCATATTATAAATCTTAAGAAGAAATTGAAGTTGGATGACTATATATTATATAAATCCAAACTCAATTCTATAGATGATGATGGAAATGGTTCAAACATTAAGCACATTATTATATTAAATATTAAAAATACGCATATTGGCTTTATAATAGATCGTATTATTAAGATATCTGATGTTAATGATAAAAATATAATTGCATTGAGTCGAATTTTTCAAACTAGCGTTGGTGTTGAATATGTCAAAGGAATTGTAAAGTTAGAAGACAAGCCACGGATAATAATTAATTTAAGAAAAATAGCTGGTGAAGTAGAAGAAAATGCAATTACTCAAGAAATTTAATCTAAAACATAAAACAAATATTAAATAAAAAAAAGAGGTTGATAAAATGTCAAATAATAAAAAAAGAATATTAATAGTTGACGATGCCCAGTTTACACGTAATATTTTAAAGAACGTGATTAGCAAAGCGAAATACGGCGAGGTTGTTGGTGAAGCATCAAATGGGAACGATGCAATTAAATTATATAAAGAACTTCACCCTGACTTAGTAACTATGGATTTAGTAATGCCAGAAAAGGGTGGTATCGAAACTATCGAAGAACTAATAAAAATTGACCCAAATGCAACGATCGTAGTAGTATCAGCTTTAGGTCAAGAAGCTTTAGTTCTCGAAGCCGCAAAAAAAGGTGCAAAGGATTTTATTCAAAAACCTTTCAAAAATGAACAAATCTTAGAAGTTATGGAAAGAATTCTAAAAAAATAGAGAGAAGGTATGATAAAAATTCAGGATTATTGAATTATGAGGTATAAATATGATTTCTAAAGATGATATAAAACTTTTTACAGATGAATTGGAAGAGCTTGTTCAGAAGTCAGAAGATCAAATTCTAAAGTTAGAAGAAGATCCAAGTGACACGAAAATAGTTCAAGAACTTTTTTACATTTTCCATAGTCTAAAAGGTTTAACAGGTATGGCCGGAATGTCTAATATTTCTAAATTTTGTCATTATTTCGAGACATTTTTAGAAAAAGCCAAAGAAAATAATTCTCTTATGGAGGATAATAAAAATTTCATGGATACATTGTTTGAAAGTCTTGATATTCTTCGGGCAGTATTAAAAAATGTAAAAAAGGGAGTAATGGAAGATATCGATGAGAAATTTTTAAATACTATAAAGGATAGCTTTGAAGAATATGCAAGTATTATTGATACTTCATTTTTTAATCCGATTAGTCCTGAAAAAGTGAGGGAATTATTGAAAGATAAAAAATGTATGTCATATAAGATCTACATTCAGCTTCAATCTACTTGCGTTTTTAAACAGGTAAGATTGTTTATAATCTTAAGAGCGATAAATAAAATTGGGCAAATTTGTTGGAGCGACCCAGCTCCCAAAACATTAGAAAAAGGATTAATTGCTAATGATTTTGAGATCTATTTTATCAGTCAGAAGAAGAGTGATGAAATTACTAAAGTTCTTGATGAAATTTTAGAAATTGATGATAAAATTATAAAAGAAATAGCTTCTGAAAAGTTTAAAAGTCTCATACAAGATTTTCATCTAAAATGGGAAGAGCAACAAGAAGATATAATAAGTGAAGATTTTATCGAAGATGATTCTTGGGATGAAGATATTATTGATGGAGAAATTAAATCTTCTTCAATAGCTGAGGAAGATAATTCCGTTTATGATGGTAAAATTACAAGTGTTAAAGTAGATACGGAGATCGTTGAGAGTCTTATGAATTATTTCGGAGAATTAATAATATTAAAAAATCAAATTGTTCAAACTTTAAAAGATAGTCCCGATTTAACTGTTAGCAGACTCATTAGTAATATGGATAAACCTTTTCTTGACATTCAGGAGAGGTTATTTAAACTTAAATTAGTTAAAGTTGAGACTACTTTTAGTAAATATAAGAGACTTGTTCGGGATTTATCAAAAGAGACTGATAAGAAAATAAAACTTATTCTGGTAGGCACTAACGTAGAAATAGATCGAAAGATATTAGAAGATTTAAATCCTTCTATAATTCAAATTATTAGAAATGCTGTTTATCATGGCATAGAAACACCAAAGGAGAGATTAAATAGAAAAAAGGATGAAGTTGGTACTCTAAAATTAAAGACTTACAGAAGTGCCGGGTCAATTTTCATTGAAATATCTGATAATGGAAATGGAATTAATTACGACAAAATTAGGGAAAAAGTAATCAAACAAAATTACTGCTCTCCTGAAGTCGCTGAGAACTTAGATGAAGACTCTCTAAGTCAATTTATATTACTACCCGGATTCACTACCCTTTCAAATGCAGATCTGTTGTCGGGTAGAGGCATGGGGTTAGCAATAGTTAGCGACAAAATTAAAGAGCTTGGTGGATCATTAAGTATATACTCAGAAAAAGGTGTTGGCACTACATTTACGGTAGTTGTTCCATTTACAAGGGCCATATTAAAGGCTCAATTCATAGAAGTTGCCGGAGAATTGTTCGCAATTCCAATTGAAACTATTGATCATATTTATTTTTTAAATCAAAATATGATTGAATATCATGACAGCTCAATGTTTTATAAAGTAGAAGGCAAACTTGTTCCAATAATTCAATTAGATCAATATTTGAAACTCGCTGACTCGAATAATGACGACTTAGCAATTAATGGTCTTTCAAAGATAGCAATTTTATGTAAAAAAGACGATTTTAATTTTTCGATCTTTATTGCAGACGATATACTACAGCAGATGGATGTAATTGTAAAGCCATTCAAATCAAGTTATTCAAATACACGAGATATACTGGGATCAACGATTACCACAGATGGATCAGTATGTTTAATATTAGATGTATTAAATATCATGTCGGATCAATCAAGTGAAAATAAAATAAATCAATATAATCTAATATCTTAATGTAATAAAAAAAATAATGAAAATAAGAAAGATACCGAGGAAAAAAATATGGGATTTATTAAAATTAATGAAAATGAACTAAAAACTAAAAATTATTCAAATTTAATAGGAAACCCTTTTAAAATTTTTAAAAGAGATAATGAAGGGACGAATTTAGCAGCATATAAAGAACAAACACAGCAGCAAATATATGATATCTCCGAAATTTTAATTAGGAAAGAGGAAATTTTGGAATACCAATATAGTTATGATGGTAAAAAAAAAGTTGCTAAAGGTTATGGAAATTTTGTTGTTTACAATAATTCCGATAAAGACAGAATTTGGGACGCACAATTAACATTTATAAAAACTAAAAATAATAACATTTCCTCAAAGGATAAAATTAACTTAGGAATTTTTGAACCGAATTCAAATAAAGATATCAAATACGATATTTTGAATACTGATGAATTACCTGATATAATAAATCTTAGTGAAGAAATAGAAATTGTTAATGATGGGATCGAAGAATTAACGATAACAAAAAGTAATTCTGATTTAACGGAAGAAGATGAAACATTAAGTAATGAAATAGAAAGAGAACCATATAGTAATTATAGAATAAAAAACCTATTACTCTTACAAGGAACAAATAATCTAGTTAAATTTACAATTAAATTAGAAAATACTTCCTCCTCAACGTTGGGAGAGATTTCACTTACTAAAGATCTATTTAAGGATTTTACTGAAATAGAATTTGAAAAAGGGCTAAGTAGTGAATTAAAGATTGGTAAAAATCAAATTCACTGGTCAATTAATGAGTTAAAACCTAATGAAGAAAGACAATTAACATTTTTCAGTAAAATAACACCAAGAAAAAATCAAAAAATACGAACTGGAGTTATAAATTTATCTTATATCTTAAAAGATAGTTCAATATCCGGGATAGAACTTGATGATTTTACCGCTTATTCCCATGCTATGCATGTAATAATTAAGAAAGAGAAAAATTTTAAACGTAATAGTTGGGAATGTTTTCTAAGTTTTGAAAATCATAGTAATTTCAAAATGGAAATCAACTCGATTTTAGTATATGACGAGACCAAATCAAATAAAATTTTAGATTTAAGTTCATCAAATAGGGATATGATTGTTTTACCAGGTGATAAATTTAAAACTAATGAATGGGAGTTCGATTTGGAAAAAGAGCCTTTATTTTTAAGAAAAATTGAATATTCTGTAAAATATAATTGTGAAACCAAATCTAACGTCGTTACTCAAATTGGAGATCACTACTTTGATATTGTCGATTACACAGTTGATAAAGAAATTTTAGAAAAGGAAATCAAATCCTTTGAGGAGGCAATAATTAATAATAAGATTGTAATAAAAAACTTAGGATCCATTCCTATAAATGGATGTATTATTAAAGAAAAAATTCCAGAAGATTTTCTTCCTTCTTTAGATATCACGAGTTATAAAATTAAAAATTCATCAGGAGAATTAAACTCTGGGATTGTACATCTAAATATAGATCCTCAAGATAGTAATCCCTCTACCAGTCACACTTTAGAATTAGAACTTAATTTAAATAATCCTCAATTAGATTCTGCTATCGGATTGAATGATCAATTAGAAATAACCTTTCCTATTATAGCAAAGACTCCTGACAATGAAAAATCTTATGATTTTCCAGTTGAGACGCATTTCTATTATTCAAAATACAATGGCAAAGGTCCAGATGACTTAGGGGAATATTTTGTATTTAAGCAAGATTTATCACAAATCGATCGAGCCTCATTAAATGTTGCTCACAAGAGACGTAAATTAATGGTAGGAAAAGAAATCTTTCCCGGTAGAAATACTAATGAATTTGCCATTAATATCTTAATTAAAAATAGATCAAATATTAAAATTCAAGACGTTAATATTACGGATACTTTTCCTGAAGGTTTTAAATTAATTTCTTCGAATATCGATCATAAAATAAGTAAAGCAGATAAGGGAAAAGACAAAAAAATTGTATTTGCTATTGATAGTCTATCCCCATACCAAGAAAAAGAGATTTTGTATTATCTAGAGGTTGCCGATGGGAAAGAAAATCTCACTACAGAATTAGAATCATTTTTCTTAGGATAAAATATAAAAAATTAAAAATAAAAACTGAAAAAAAAAATTGAATGAAATGGAGGAATTTTAATGAATTTTCAATATTATGAGAATTTGCAAGATAAGTCAAAAAAATATCTATTATATCTAAATAATCAGATCGTACCAAAATTTTCGATAAATGAACTTCAAATTTTTTTAGAAGATATGTCGAAAAAACCATTAAGTGAGAAGAAGGATTCAAAGTCAACATTTTTTGATGGGTTTATCGAAATTGGCGAAGATTATGAAAGCGTTGCGAATTTATCGAAATTGAATGATAAGGACCTAAAACTGATTTACCAAATCTTTATTAGTAGAGAGTTAAACAATAAAATGGCTGTTAAATGGCGATTTTATCAATTTATTAAATACTATCAAGATTTTATTGTAAAATCCATCAAGATCAATAGAACAGGAAATAATGAAAACTCAATTGATTTCGTTATTGAAACGGAGGATAGCAAGAAAATTTTTCTTCTGTGTTATGAGCTTATAGATTCAAAAACATATAATTTAGCAATAGCTAACATAGGAGAATTTGCTAAAAACCATAAAATAGTTCCAGATCAGGTAATTTTAGCAACTAATAAAACTTATCGGGACATACCAATTGAAACCTCGTTTAAAATCAACAAAAATGAAATCATACCAGATTTATTTATTGACTGGATGGACGATGACTGTCCTTTTACTGGATATGATTTAATAATAGTAAATGATAATGAATTAAAAATAGCAGGTTTTAATTTTGCAAATATCAAAAATTTACTAGAATATGCTTTTGAATATTCTAATGGAGGCCAAATTTCAATTTTTAAACAAGAGAATTTCTATTCGGATAATTCTGATGAGGAGTTAGAAATTGAACTAATTTGGAAAGGAATTATGGTAAAATAATTACAATTTAAATTATATATTAAAAAACAAGATGAAATTAAGATGTTAGATATAGATACTGAATATGTTAAAACGGTAAAAGCAGTAGTCATTAAAGTACGAGACGAAAAGTTTATAATCGATGTAAAGCAAGTTAAAGAAATTTACGTTCCAGGTGAACAAATTGTTCCCGTACCATTGGCAGCAAAATCTATTGCAGGAATTATAGATATTAGAGGGAAAATATATTCAATCATTTCCTTAAAACATAATGTTTATAAAGATGCGTCTGAATATGATTTGGATTATAACACACGATTACTGTTACTCGAATATTATGATTTTAATATCGCTTTATTAGTTGATTCCGTAATGGGTGTAATTGATCTCCCAATCTCAATTTTAGAGTCAGAACCTGTGATAGTTAAAACTAATATAGATTTTGGGCTTATAAAATCTGTAGGAACATACGATAAAGAAACCTATGTAATGTTAGATTTAGAGGCATTAATACAACCCTATATCACTGATTTAAAAGAAAGAGTGGGAGATAATTCTGATCGTATACCCAAAGTTATCTCACGCCCAAAACAAATATCAAAAGTAGGGGCTAAAACCCAGAAAGCATCCACATATAACATTTCACAAGATAAGGCTAGCCCAAGTACTCGGGCTATGACTGTCAGTGAGAAAAAATTAGTGTTAACGGCAGAGCAAGAAGATATGCTTCAAGAAATAGGAAATATTGGAGCTGGAAATGCAGTTACTGCTTTATCTAAACTAATTAATAAAAAAATTGATATTAATCTTACTGACGTTGGAATTATCTCCTTTGATGAGATAGCTAAACAATTTGGTAGAAGTAATAAAAAAGTATGTGGGATATTTTGTCATATAAATAATCCCTCTGAATCTACCATTTTGCAAGTATTTGAGATGAATCCCCTAATGAGATTAATTGCAAAATTAGCGGGGAAGAAAACTAATATTAATCCAAGTAAAGTTAAAACTAAAAAAGATCTCGATGATTTCGCTATATCAACTATATCTGAAATGGGGAACATCATGGCTGGTCATTATATTTCAGCTATCTCGGACTTAACTCAAACTAGAATGATGATGGATGTACCTGAATTTACAATGAGTACTACAAAACTATTAGGAGACTTTTTATCTAAGGAGTTTGAATCAATTTCTAAATATATAATAATAATTAAGACATCTATTGATATTGCTGATTTAAAACTTAGTGGAATGTCCTTGTTTATACCAGACTTGAAAATGCTTGAGATATTTTTTGATAAGCTTGGTTTTAATCAAAAACCAATTGAATATAAGCCAGTAGTATCCAAACCTTCCAAGAAAGTAGAAGTTTTAGATGTTAAACTCACGGATATGCAAAGAGATGCGTTAAGAGAAGTCGGAAATATCGGTGCTGGAAACGCCGCAAATGCTTTAGCTCAAATGATTAATAAAAGAGTTGATATAAACATACCTTCTGTTGAAATGGTTGAACTTGAAGATTATGCAAAGTCTATCAATGATAAAAATGAAAAACTGTTGGTGGCTTGGAGTAATGTTGTAGGAAAAACAAGAGCAACAGTTCTCTCTATTTTTAATATAACAGATATTATTAACTTAACTTCCATGATAGTAGATGATAAAGATAAAAAAGCTATTGATTTAAGGAAGAAAATTGAAAAAGCCTCCGATCTTCCAGAACTATATAGGAGCGCTATTTTTGAACTTGGACATATTTTAGGAAGTCATTATATAAGTGCCATCGGGGATTTAATAGGATTTCGACTAATGACAGAACCACCTGATATAAGTGTCGATACTGGGAAACAGCTCTTTACTATATTAGAAGAGGAAATAGGATTACTTAAAAAATTATCACTAATTATAACCACAAGTGTCATTATTACTGACATTAAAATAACCGGTAGCTTCCTATACATTCCCAATCTCGAAACTCTTCAAGAGCTGTTAGATGCGTTACTAAGATTTTATGAATAAGTTTAATACATTAGAGTAAATGTGTTAAGTCTGATTTTTTAAAATTTTTTTTATCTATTTAATTTTCAAATACTATCCGAGGGAAAAAATCTAGAATTTTTTTTAAAATTTGAATTGAATCTAAATAAAATGAAGACGGTAAAAATGCTTAGTAACAGTTATACTGATTTTATTTATCAAATAAGCGGAGAAAAATTATTACATAGGCCTGGAAAATTTTTTGATCCATGGGGAGTCTATTTAATAATAGATAAGAATTTAGAGATGATTTGGATATGGGCAGGAAAGCACTCACGTTTATTTCATAGATATATGGCAGCAAGCTGGGCGGGTAAATTAAAACTTAAAAAAAGATTTTACAGATTCAAACACGAAGTTATAAAACAAGATAGGGAACCTCAGGAATTTAGCATTATTATTAGTGAAATTGATGTTGGTAAATCGAGTCTAAAATATCCTGGACATTCAAGAAATGAAAAGGATTTAATTAAAGAATTAAGCTCTTCGATCGTAGATAATGCTCAAAGCCAGAAAGCTTTAACCAGAGTTGTTCAAAAGGGAGAGGCCTTACCTAATTCTAAGAAAACTCGAGTTAAATCATTAATTTCTGAAATTAAGGAGTTACAAATGCACATCAATTCCTCTTTTAAAAATATTGAACAAAGATTAAGTGAAATCGAGAGACTACTTGACTCATGAGGTAAATTATATGTTATGTTTCGACAATATTAAAATAAAAGAGAATCATTATCAGCAACTTATTTCTTTGCTAAAAAGAACTACTAAATTAAACTTTGAGTATTATCGTAGGAATTTTATAGAGAGAAGAATAAAGGCTCGGATGATCAGAGTAAATTGTACTAATCTCAATTCTTACTACAACTATATCAATATGCATGAGAATGAAGAAATTAAAAAGTTCACTGAAAGTTTTAATATAAATTACTCCTATTTTTTTAGAAATTGGGAGGTTTTCGATTGCTTTCAGAATTTATTTTTAAGATGCTTAAATCAAAATAAACAATTTTTATTAAGTAATTTAAGACCAGATCCCACAAAAATAAAAATTCGAAGTAAAAAGAGGAACCCTAAAACTAAAAGTAAATTGAAAGCTAGATCAAACGATTCCCAAAATCTATCACTTTCATCTTATTTAGAGAAAACATCATTATATAAAAAATTAAATAAACACAGATCATTACAAGAGCCAATTAATATTTGGTCATGTCCATGTGCATCTGGAGAAGAACCATATTCTATTGCTATGATTTTAAATAATTTAAAATCTCAAATCCCGAATTTTCCAAATTATAAAATAGTTGCTACAGATATAGATGAAAAGGCGATTTCTTTAGCAAAAATTGGAATTTATAATGAAGAATCAACAAAAGAGATTTCAAAATATTATGAGAATAAATTTTTCAAAAAGTTTGAGGATTATTTTGGATATAAATACACAATTAATAATGACATTAAAAACAATGTCGAATTTATTAATGAAGACGCAACTTCAAAACACAAAAAAAAATTAAAATATGATATAGTGTTTTGCAGATATCTATTAATCTATTTTAATCGAGAAAATAGAGATAAATTTTTAAGAACTCTTGAAAATCAGTTAACTCAAGGTGGTTTATTATTCTTGGGTAAAACTGAAACAATTTTTAATTCACAAACCAATTTTAAATTGGTAGATACAAAAAATCATATATATATGAAGACTTAGAGACCACTATAATGACGATAAACGTATTGATTGCGGAAGATTCTTCCTTTCAGCGAAAACTCATATCTGATATGATTTCATCTCATCAAGACATCGAAGTTATTGCTATTGCCAGAGATGGAAGAGAGGCTATCGAGATGGTAGAACAATATGACCCCGATGTTATGCTTTTAGATTTATTAATGCCAAAAATGGATGGGATGACTGCGTTTAAACATATTATGGAAGATCATCCTATCCCGACAATTATCTTTTCTGTTTTGGATCCAAGAACAATGGATGCTTCAATTAAAGCCCTTATTTTAGGAGCATTTGATTATGTCATAAAACCAGGTGGTATTTGGAAAGATGAACTTCCTAAATTTAAAGATGAATTAATCTCTAAAGTCTGTTTAGCTTACAAATCCAAAAAAAGACAGAAATACAAGACACCAAAATTAACTGTTTCTACTGCTAATAAACTTAGAGCCAAAAAAACAGAACCAAGAAAGAAAATTACAACTAAAAGATTACAAGGGATTGATCTAAAGACAACCCCTATTAATTTAAAGAAGATTGATTTTAATATTATTGGAATGGGTGCGAGTGTTGGAGGTCCTAAGACATTAAAAGCAATTTTGAAAGGAATACCTAAAGACTTTCCAAGCCCGATTTTAATAGTTCAACATTTAAACGCCTATTTTATGAGCCAATTTGCTAAAACTTTGAATGATTTATGTAAAATTGAGGTTAAAGTTGGCGAAAACGATGAAAGAGTTCGTCCTGGAGTAGTATATTTTTCACCGGGGGACAAACATATGGAAATTGTCGTTAAACATAATAAGACATACATCAGAACATTTGAAGGCCCCCCTGTAAATTTTTGTATTCCTTCTGTTGATGTATTATTTTATTCATTAGCTCGCATTTATAAAGACCATGCTATGGGTATTATTTTAACAGGTTTGGGCAATGATGGTGCTGCTGGACTTGGATTAATTAGAGATATGCGTGGAAGAACAATTGCAGAGTCTCAAGAAACAAGTATCGTTTATGGAATGCCTAAAGTTGCTGCCCAAAAAGGAGCGGCTCAGATTATAATTCCTAATTATCAAGTGGAAGGCCATATGATCAAATTCGCTAGACATTTCAAAACCATTAATAATACTTAAACTGATAACCGATTAAAAATAATGGAAGAAAGAATAATAAATTGAGAAATAATAATCGTATTGATTTGGTTAAAGCTGTGAAGAAAGGCGAAATAGTTTTACCAATAGGTCATTTTGCTTTAATCAACTCTGAGTATAAAAACTCTAGTAAGCCAAAAATCTCAATTTACGGACTTGGTTCATGCATAGCACTGATTCTATATGATAAATTGCATGATGTAGCAGGTATGTCTCACATTTTACTCCCCAGTTCCAAAAATGGACAAGTTGAGAATTATCCACATAAATTCGCA
>SDBS01000989.1_pt1 | contig 28671 bp, 22 predicted proteins | sample 2277091 | NCBI WGS metagenome assembly SDBS01 (sample SAMN10404972, study PRJNA504765) | marine sediment metagenome | isolation source: marine sediment core GS10_PC15, 163 cmbsf | place: Arctic Ocean: Southern Knipovich Ridge | collected 2010
TGGACAAGAAGTATTTTTTTCTTTTCCGCCCCTGTTATACCTTTCGATAGGATCACTATTTCCAGGCTGTTATACACCGAGTTCAATAACCTTATAGCACCAGGATGAGCATTGGCTTTAGTGCTCTTCACATATTTTCCTACTGCACCAAGTAGCTGAAAGAACACCAGAAGATTCTTATCATCCTTGTATGCATTTTCTAATCTAACTATTTCCTTAATAAGCTTGTCTAATACCTCATCGCTGATTTCCCAGTCGATCGATAAAAGGGTGGACTTCAAATTCCTGATTGGAGAGTCTTCTTCAGGACTATCACTTTTCCCTGCAATGGCAGGGGTTTCCTCACTTTCCCCAAAAAGATCCCTCAGGCGGTCTTCCACCTCACCTGCTATGGTACTATCATTTTGACTGTCCAATTACTCATCTCCTATTTCAGCTGATTTTCTATAGAAATCATGGTCATTGACATGATCTTTTTCAATGTTTGTACCACATTTGTTCCCGCAACGGCGCTGGCCTCAAAAGAAGGGACCTTAAGCTTAGAGTTAAGGCTTTTTTCGAGTATTTCAACGGATAAAAGAGGGATATCCTGTTCTGCCAGGTCCCTTTTGTTGTACTGCAATATTAGAGGGATCTTAAAAATACTTTTTTTATGGATTGCCAGGTTCTCCTGGAGGTTTTTGAGCGAATGAAGGTTTTGTTCTCTCCTCGCCTCCATGGAATCTGCAACAAATACAACACCATCCACCCCCCTCAACACCAATTCCCTGGTGGCATTATACTTGACCTGCCCGGGTATGGTGTATAGCTGTACTTTAACATCATATCCCTTTATCTTTCCCATATCAAAAGGAAGGAAATCAAAGAAGAGCGTTCGATCTCCTTGGGTTTTGATGGCGACCATCTCTGTTTTTATACGGTCTTTAAAGTTACTATATATATATTCTAAATTGGTTGTTTTTCCTCCCCTTCCAGGACCATAATAGACTATCTTTACCTGAACCTCTTTTTTCTTAAAATTTATAAACGACAAAAGAAAACACCTCCCAAAACAATCATCGATTATGCAGATCTATGGAATTTAATGGGAGACCTGATGAAACCCAATACAACCATGGATGTCAGGATTTCAAAATCTTTTCTATCTTTTCGATTGACTCGGCCACCTTCAAACGTAAAAGACCCAAAGATATCTCATGACCGAAAATGATAATCAACAAAAAATCAGTCAAAACCTTGCTGAAATGTATGCTCTCTTTTTTTCCCTTATGGAAAAGTAAAGAAAAGTCTTCCTCCCCGATCATTTGAGCCATGGCACTAACTGCCCCAAAATTACCCGCAGCCAGAGCCGCCAGGGAGTAAACATCGTGCTTAATTTCACCATCATCAAGGTTTACAACAATGTTGCCGGCCATATCGATGAAAATAACACAATGAACACCCATCTCCACCATGAGATCCTCTTGCAAGACCTCCTCAATTTTAGTGAGCTGTTCATGGCCAAGATTATAATCCAATTATCTTCCTCCCGTTATTTGTTTCTTTGGTTAAGTTCCCTTATCACGAACACGTATGCTTTTTTCCCATACTCGGGCTTTGGTGACATCACTGAGATGGCTTATATCTTGAAAATCCTATAACACTCTGAAATAAGAGTGCTTTCAGTGGGTCAAATTATATACGATATATATAAAATTTTTAATATAATGGTTTTTTAAAAAATCTGCAATGAAAATCATATTTTTTTGCACTAACCCGGATTTCTCATCCCGCTCAAAGCAGAATTTATTTGCAGTAACTTCTCAATAAGTGATGGGGAATAAGATGATAAAAGACTCGCCCAGGATTTATTGAGAAGTTACCATTTGCAAGACATCAGGGATGAAGCCAGATAAATTCTTCATGAGAAATTCAGGTTACACCAGTCCGGAATGTTCGTAAATTTCCTTCTCGACTGTGTCGGGATCAGGGGAATTATAGCGAATGATGTTATGGAGATGAAAGAGACTATCGATGTCAATCCGGGAAGGTTGAAGTGAAGCTCCCCGCCCTAAAGGGTGGAGGTTCTGCCTTACGGCAGTGCTTCGCGGCGGGGAGCAGACCGGTCAAGATTCATCCTTGAGCCTCATGGCCTCAAGGAGCAAAGCCGTCAGTTTCACATTAATCTGCCTCGAAATTTTATCCTCAGGGGACTTTCTAAATTTAATTTTCACATCCTCCATTTGAAGTAATCTTAAAGCCGCTTCTTCCTCCCTGATGTTGCCGTAATAAGCATTACACAAAACACCCTCATCAAAAAGTAAATATCCTTTTTTGCTGTCAGACGAACTAATTTCACAAAGGCATGTTATATGCTCCATCTCAATCAGCTTTAAAAAACCGGAAACTGACACCCCGTTCAAAGTTCCGCCAAGAATTTCTTCCTGACCCAAAATCGATATGATAGCCCGGGCCAGATCTGTTACTTTAAACGGTTTCTCGATATAATGTGAAGCCTCTTTTTGCAGTCGTTGCTTCAAAAACGGCGTACCAGCGCCCGTCATAATGATGCAGGGAATAGTAGGGAAATTTTTGGCCATGTAGGCCAACAGAACAAGGCCATTGACATTGGGCATTTTAATGTCTGTTACCACCAGGGAGACAGGCTGTTTTCGCATAACTTTTATGGCGTCTAATCCGTCTTTTGCGACAATAACCTCGAATTTATTCCTGTATTTTTTTAAAGTTTCCGTGACAACTGTCAAGAGCTGAGCATCATCGTCAACAATTAAAACTTTATCCATCACTTTATATTCTCCGGGTTATACTTTTTCTTTCAAGATCTGTGTATTATAGTACAAGTTTTATGTATTTAGAATCTCCATCACCAGTGTGTAATCTCCCTTCCTTGGGCCCGATTCGATCTGCTCTTTTGCAGTAATGACACACGACTCCTTAAACATTATGGCAACTGCAAAGAACTGGACATCATTTAGCCTCAATCCGACTTTAAAATAATCAATCAGATCTTGATTTGTACTCGGAATAATCACACTGATCATATTTTCTTTCTGGAAACTTACATCAAACCCAACAGCTTTTTCCTCTTGCAGTTCGTCATTCAGCGGTATTTCAATGGATACGATATTTATCAACTCTTCTTCATCTATCCCATGATCCTCAACATCTATAGCATCTACTGACACTTCTGGTTCTGGAAGACTCTTCTCTATCCCCTTTGATATAAGAATGTCCTGAAGAAAAGAACGTATTTTCCCCAACTCCTCCGAAGGAAATTGGCTGCTTGACAACCATTGCTGATATTGCGTTACGGCATTATCTATAGAGGAAAGCCCAATATGGCACCTTAGAATATTTTTTGCAGCATCAACACGGAGTGAATCTCTTTTTATCAACTCATTAAATTCGCTTAAGGCCTTTTCATACTGACCGAACACGAGTAAAGCCGTGGCTCCTTCAAGGTCTGCCGAATCAGTCTTATCCTCTTCTGAAAAAGAGAACAAATTTTTGACAAGAGCCCGCTCCCTTGTTGACATATGACCCGATGCTTCCACCGCCTCAACCTTACGGGCACCATTTTCTATGTCTTCAATTTTCTTTGATACAGCATCCAGAACCTTTTGTTTGTTTTTAACCTGGTCGCTTTGCAGGATCAGCTCTGACAATTGTCTGCATCTTTGCTTTGCCTCTTCATATAAGCCATGGGTGCGATAAACCTCTATTTCCCGGAGAAGTGTCTTAATATGTTTTATGATATCCATTTATATTCTTATAACCGGCAGGCAAAGCCAGAGGCTGTCACACTATGAGCACCTTATCCATCGGATTCTTTCTTGCGCCTCGTGGCTTCCATAATCAGCCCCATAAGTTCTTGCTTTATTCGCCTGGCAAACTTTTTCTTGGGAAGATTCCTGAAGCGGATTTCTGCTTTATCCATGGCAATTAACTCATAAGCCGCATCTTCCCCTTTAAGGTCACCGTAAAGAGCATTATGCAGAATGCCTTTTTGAAAATAAAAAAGCCCTTTCCCCTTACCTGGCGAATGAACCTCAAGAAGGCACGTTTTCTCCTCCATTTCAATCATCTGTAGAAAACTGGAAACTGCTATCCCCTTTATAGTGCCGCCCAGGATATCCTGTTCCAGGGCCTGAAATATGGCCTGCATCAATTCCTCAAACTGAAATGGTTTTTTCAAAAAACAGAAGATATTATCATCTGAGAGCCTTTTATCTGATTCCGGTGTTGCATAAGCCGTCATGACAATGCAGGGAATATGGGGGTGCTTTTTATTAATGTAGGCCAAAAGGGTCAGGCCATCGACCTTGGGCATTTGGATATCTGTTACCAGCAGGGAAATATACTTTTGCTCCAGGACTTTAATGGCCTCTTCACCGTTATAGGCAAGAATGATCTCGAATTCTTCTTTGTGTTTTTGAAGTCGTGTCCGGAGAAACTTTTGAAGCTTCAGATCGTCTTCTACAATTAGAACTTTATCCATTTTTCCTCAAATTCAAAATTATACGTTACATGGCATTTCTCAAACCTTAAATGTACCCTGTTCGAAAAGATTTTACAATAGTTCAGCTATATTTTGCTATTTTTTCAATCCCTCACAAAATTAAAGAATATCTCGAATTACTTCCTTCTTTCAAAATGATAGACAAGCCCTCTTGTGCTCTATCAAATTGATAGAAGGATGTTCACCAGGGGGTGAGATTCCCCTTTATGTCCACCCTTAGTGCCTGAACAAAAAGTCATGTTCAGGCAATCCCGCCTCGGCGGGACGGATATCGCCTGATCTTATAAAATGGCCGAAATTCTTTACCCTGTTAATATTGACCACGAATGGACACGGAGTTTAACTCTTTGTTGACTTTGTGGCAGCAAACTTGTAAGAATTCAACGGTTTCATTATCCTAAACTGATCGGTTCTGGGTTCTGGGTTCAGGGTTCGAGGTTCAAAGGTTATAACATCTTAACATTACTAACGTTACAACTCAGTGCCATGATTGGTCTCTTCCAGAGACCTTTGAATAATGCTCAATTTTGTTCAAGTTCAAGGAAGGCGAGAATTTTAACCACAGGAATACATTGAGTATTTTGAGGATTAAAATTTGAGCCTGACACAGAAATTGGGCAAAAGGGGGCGTTTTGCAAAGGTCTCTTCCACCAATTGGGTAAAAAATACTTGCCGCCTTTATTGAGGCGTAACCCTTTTGGATTGAGCCTGTTAGGGCTCATCAACCCGGAACCTTGAACGTTGAACCGCTCAACCCAGGATTATTAAATTACCACCATCAGAGTGGTACTTTAAAAAAAAGATTGATAAGAAATTTCCTAGTCCAAAATCAGGGATTTCCTGATTGACAATTTGCTTATTTACTGACATTTATTACTATTCTCATGTTTAAATAAATTCGCGGGTAGTGTAAAACAGGTTGTGTAAAATTTAAAACAGGTTGGAAAAAAAGGCGCTTTTCCTTTAAAATGGTTTTGACCAAAAACCAAAAAGAAAGGAGAAGCGCCATGAAAGTGGAAATTAGTGTACCTGAAGTTGTCAGTATTTTCAAGGAAATTCAAGAGTAACCCGATAAGATTTACGAGATGATCAGATCCGATATCAGAGAGACAATTGGTCAATACCTTTCCGGGCTGATGAATGCGGAACTTACGCATTTTTAATGCAAGGCATCAAGCATCAAGATCGAATTGAGTCGGACTAAAATTATACAATATGTAGTGTTGGTAGAATAATTTGGATTATTAAATAACGAAGAACGCAAGGAAATATTCAACACTTCCCTTTACGGCAAACGAAATATCCGGCAACGTTCAGCAGGCCAATACCGGTGCAAGCAATATCGCGTCCTCCATAGCCGAAGTCGCAAGGGGCGCCAATGATGTTTCCAGAAGCGCAGCAGAGGCTGCCAAAGGTATAAACGAGGTGTCGGAAAACATCCAGGGTGTCAGTAAAGCTGCCGGCGATTCAAATGCCGGAGCCCAGCAGGTTAATTCTTCGGCCAATGAACTGGCAAAGATGTCCGCACAGATTCAGGAGATGGTCGGCCAGTTTACGGTGGATGAGAGCTGACGCCACGTCCCCCGGGGAAACGTCAAAGTCGATTTTAACTTAGTCCTACGATTCATAAATTCGCTAACGAATTTATTCCCTCAGGACGAAGTGCTGAGGGAGCAAGTCCTTGCTCTAGTCCTATGAAAATACGTGACCGTATTTGCGAATCGAAGCACTTAGCCAAATAGAAAGAATTTCAAAGACGCAGGAAAAAATAATCAATAGTCAATAATCAATTGTTAATTGTTAAGCAAAAGACAAAGGGGTCGTGTCTTCACAGGTCGTTGCCAAAAGTCGATCAAAGTTTATGTAATAATTTAGCTTTTTGAAAAACGTGTTCCACAAGCATTCAGGTGATCCGGTTTTAAAGCGGGTCACTGTTTGAGTGTATTAGAGAGCGTTAAGAAAGAATAGCAAAATAGCAAATTTTAACTGTGAGTTTAATAATGTGCGCATTTTAATCGGCTTTTATAAACAGGATTGCACCTGTTCTTTCTTTACGCTCACTTATGCACGAGTTTTATCCGCCTTTGGCGTGATTGACACGGTTAAAACCGGATTATCTGAATGCGATAATGTTTTCAAAGGGCTAAAATGTTACAAGTTTATTAGCAATTTCAGGGGCTTGGTTCATGTTTTAATGCTAAGGTTTATAGTCGTATTGGGCAGTAGTGAAATGTGATGACAAATGAAATTAATCTTCAAACTCGACAATTTTTCATGGATAATCTCATCCTAACATGGCCTTTAGGTTGATAGTCGTAATAAAGTCATCTCTTTCTTCTTTTTGAACGGCCGTATAAAAATCACAATCCATACAAGCTCTCATTTTATCTGCAAAAGTACCCTGAATTTTTCCTTCACATAGTGTCCCGGCCATGACCCAGCATGCTCTTCCTGCATTTTTACCGTTATTGGCTCCATTTAATTTTGTATCCGTAGAAGCGGGGCATACTCCTAACTCGCCGGTTTTTGGACCTCCTACTTCTCGTCCACAATTTTTTGCTTCCCAGCAGTTTTTATTAGCCATGAAATCCTCCTTTCAAATCACTAAGTTAATCTCAAACTGGACTCATATCAGTTTATTTTATGCCGTTTGCATTCAATTCTTCCCGGCTGTAGTCAAGGCGCTCACAGGCCTCATCGTTTACTTCCAAGAACCGACCGGATAGATCGTGAATGAAGATCAGCATTGCCAGCCCTGTTGAATTAAATTATATAGCGTCACTCTGATCTGGTCAAGTAAAAACTGACACCCAGTTAAGCGACTTTTGCCAAAGTAAAATTGATGGCTTCGTAAAAAGTCCAACTTCTGCGTTGCGCTTCATTTCGTTGTCATTGCGGCGTACGCAATTCGTGACTCATGGTTTGAAGAAAACGGGTTCGGGTGACATTTGCAGCCTCAGCTTCGACCCTGGCCTCGATGAGCTGTTCTTCGACCCGTTTACGTTCCAAGATCTCGTTACGCAATTCTTCGTTGGTTTTTGTAAGTTCCGCAGTCCGCTTCTTGACACGCATTTCCAGTTCGTCATAAGTTGGTTTGTCAGACATAAGGAGATTCTCCAATTTTTCTAAAAAAACCTAAAAGGAAAGTTATTCTGGCCTTGAGGTATGACCTACCTGAAAAAGATAAGATTTTCCCAGAGTATTGACCTCACATAAACATTTTACGCTGAAATCATTTCTCTTTCAAAATACGTTCGAATATCACATAAATCTAAGGGGTTGATAGTTACACCCTCATAGCGAGACTGTCGAAAAAGTACAAATACTGCTTTTTTACGAATTTTGTATACAGTAATATCAGATAGTTACAAACTATAGAATCGGTTTTTTTGGTTTTTCGACAGTCTCAGCAGCTAGCTAAGATCGCAATGTGACGATTTTGGTCACAAATCAAAGTACAGGCTTTTCGATGGAAAGAAATCAATAAGCGTTGTAGACCAAATGAACCCCGATGAGTGTTAATAATAATATAAATATCTCCTTTAAAACCCTCTCATTTATCCTTTGTGTAATCCTCGGGCCGATTTGACCGCCTATCATCACTCCCGGGACCGCCCATAATACAATCGGCAACTCGGCTTTTCCGCCCATTAATAAATGGATTGACGCTGCGGTCAAACAAGTCCCGAATGTGATAAAAATGCAGGTTGCAATGGCGTTGCTCATCTTCAAAGACAATTTGTTTCTCATGATAGGAATCATCCACTCACTTATGCCGGTGCTTAACATGCCGCTTCCAATGGATACTAATATTGCAACCCATGAGTATCGATAGACTTTTTTTATTTCTGCTCTTGTTGTTCCCAAATCGGCATATTTTTGATTCGACGCAACGAATAACAATGCTGTGGTCATTAATAATATACCCAGAATCAGTTCTATATGAGATGGCTTTATCGTATTGGCAATATATGCGCCCGTGAAAATGCCCGGCAACGCAATTACGAGTATAAACAATGCAAGTTTATAATCCGCAGCTCTTTGTTTGAAAAAAGCAATGCTGCCTGAACCCATACCAAAGGTTTGTATTAATAAGGATGTTAAAACAGCAGCTTCAGGCTTAAGTTTTAAGATTAACAGAAAAAAGGGCATCCATAGGATTCCGCCGCCAATCCCGATTGACGATACAACCGTGGATATCATTATGCCTGCGGGAAAAACTATCCAGGTTTCATTCATAATTCTAGTTTTCTACGGTGTAAAAGCTAAAAAATTCAATGACTTCACTTAACATATCGATTTCATTTTTTAGATTCTGTATTTCTTTGACGACCGCGCTTATCTCTTCAGGGTTTAATTGTTGATGCTCCCGAATGAAAGATGTTTTTGCAACAAAATCATTGCCGGACAAACACATATTCCTGGAAAGCATTAAAATTTCCTGTAAATTGCTTGACATCTCATTTATTACGTTTCCAAGCTCCGCCAATTCATTTTTAGCTTCAATGGTTATGGTTTGGCTGAGGTCCCCTTTTGATATTTCTTTAGACGCCTCAATCATGTGTTGCAAAGGTTCTGTTATGTTTTTAATAAACATCGTCAGTACGATAATCATAACGAACATGATAATTGCAATCATCAGAATAGCTTTATTTCTAAGTTTATCAATGGGATCAAACACCTCATCTATTTCCATTTGATTCTCTTGATTTTTTTCAAAATTGGAAATAAGTGATTTTTTCAATTCAGGTCTATTCGTATCTATTATAAATTCCACCCCCACCAGCAATGAGGCAAAACCTATCAATAAAAAATAAATTATCATTGTCCTCTGAAGGCTGTATCTCGATTTTGGTTTCATTTTAGGTTCCAATATTAATGAATTTTAGTATTAATTTAGCTTTTTAAAAAACGTGTCCCACAAGCATTCAGGTGATCCGGTTTTAAAGCGGGTCACTGTTTGAGTGTATTAGAGAGCGTTAAGAAAGAACAGCAAAATAGCAAATTTTACCTGTGAGTTAAATAATATGCGCATTTAATCGGCCTTTATATACAGGATAGCACCTGTTCTTTCTTTACGCTCACTTATGCACGAGTTTTATCCGCCTTTGGCGTGATTGATACGGTTTAAAACCGGATTACCTGAATGCGACAATGTTTTCAAAGGGCTAAAATATTACGAATTTTAAATGTTTGTGACTATCGAATATGGAATCAGATATTCTGTCTTAAACCTGACTATCTCCTTGACAAACAAAAGATAAATATCTTACTTAATTATTTCATACAAGGAAATTATTATCGTCGATAGCATCAGGATTGAAAAACAAGTTTGATTCAGGAGAAAACAAAATGGACCAAACCCAAACAGAAAAAAATAAACGAAAGTTTCCAAGAATTCCAAAAGAAGTTTCCATTGAAGTCTGCAAGCTTGAGTATCCACTCCCGGATGGAACAGGAGAAACGGGTGTCGTAAAGAATATTGCGCAAGACGGAATATGCATTACGGCATCGAGCCCTTATGAACCTAAAACCGTACTAAGTTTGAAAATCGACTTGCGAGGCTGGCAGCAACATAAAAGGAATATCTCCTCGATTGTGGACGCTTCAACAGCAACAGCACCTTTAACAGCGGTGGCTGAAGTGGTCTGGTCAAAAAAACTCTCAGATGACCCGGGATATGAGGTTGGTGTTAAATTTCTGGATATTTATGAAGATGATTATGATGCCTTAAAAACTCATTTGGATAATTTATTGAAGGATATTGCTTAAAAGGAGATGAATTACATGCCTGGTGAAAAACGAAAGCATGAAAGGCTCGATTTGACGGAAAGTGTGATTTCCAAAGATACACCGGTCTTCGAAGGGCTAAATGTCAGCTTAGGTGGTATTCGGGTTGTCATGGGGAATAAAATGGAAGTCGGTGATGTTGTTGAAGTGGAATTTAACATACCGGGAAATACAAATAAATTTATTGCTCAGGGAAAAGTAATATGGCAGGAAAAATCCGGTAAAGGATATGATACCGCACTGGAATTTATAAATATTAGTATTAAGTAAACAGCGATTTTCGCGTAATTCTTGGCCGTTTATTTCTTTATCTAGCGCTTGACCGAAAACCCTGGTTTTCGGTCAAAAATCCGAAATCCAAAGTACGCGCGAAGCATCCCGACGGGGATAAATACGAAACAATGACAATAACATTGAATCTTCAATCAGTTCGTTTTGGTCCCTGGCCCAGACCGTACACTATCTCTTTTTTAAGCATCAACAATGGCTGAGTTGATACATAAGCTATCGCCCGTTTCAATGGGTCGCACCAGGGCGGGCATTTTGTCATTTGGTATTCGAATTTGCTCGCCCTGTTAAATATTTATCCTGATATTTAACGGGCTTTTGTATAAAATGCGACTTTTCAATCTATACGAATACCATCTTGAATGATTTAACAGGGTAAAGAATTTCGACCATTTTATAAGATCAGGCGATATTCGGATTTTGCCTGAACATGACTTTTCGTTCAGGCACTATCTATATCTTTCCTTTATCTTTAACTTCTGCTCCGGAAAAATCAAATCCGGATTTTTTATTTTATTTTCTTTTGCCACGAATGGATAATCGAATCCATAGTCGGTGTATTTCTCCGTGATCTCATAGAGCGTGTCCCCCTTTTTTATGTTGTAAATTACCAAATCAGATGAAATTACAGGAAGCTTCTTCTGCGCCGGTTGCTTTGAAGGTTTTTGAGAGGCGGGCTTTTGCTTCTCCGCCACGACAGGTTTCTCCGGTATTTCTTTTTTCGCCTCAACCTTTTTAGGTGCGGGTACAATAGCCGGAGATTTCTTGGGCTCGACGGGTTCGGCAGGCTCTGCAGGCTTAACAGGTTTGACGGTCACGACTTGCTCAACAGGCTTTATAGCTTCCTCCATCGGTATCAGCGGCTTTAGTGGCTTTGCAGTGGTAGGCTTTTGCTTCTCCGCCACGACAGGCTTCTCCGGTATTTCTTTTTTCGCCTCAACCTTTTTAGGTGCGGGTACAATAGCCGGAGACTTTCTGGGTGTATGCGTTTTTGGAGCTTTTGCCGGGACATGCACAGGCTTTTTCACCACAACGGGCGCTTCAAGTCTAACTGTCTCTTTCCCGCCCATCCAGTTTTCAAACGCACCGTAGAAGTAAAGCACGGGAATCAGGAACAAAACAAGCAAAAGCGCAATAAGCGCTGCATACACAGGGCTTCTTTTCGGTTTTTCGGGAATATAGATTTCTTCCGGCTCCAACTCACGCTCAATCTCTTCGGGAAGTTCGGCCGGTGGTGCTTCCAGTTCGGGCTCTGCGACCGGTTCGGCAGCCTCTTCTTGGATAAGCTCTTCGGGTTCTAGTGGAATCTCCTGCTCTTCTTCTGCCTCTTCAGGCGCCGCAAAAGCCGGTATTTCCACGGTCCCGAAAGGCTCTGCGGGTTCGAATGGATCGAAAGGCTCGGCGGGCTCTGTGGGCTCGACCAGCTCGACCGGCTCCATGGCTTCCTCAGGTTCAACAGGCTCGACCTGTTCAATATCTTCCTCCACCGGCTCTACAGCTTCCTGTTCAGGCTCCAATTCACGCTCGATCTCTTCGGCAACTTCGACCGGCGGTGCTTCCGGTTCGGGCTCTGTGACCGGTTCGGCAGCCTCCTCATACACAGACTCTTCGGGCTCTACCGGAATCTCCTGATCTTTCTCGGCTTCTCCGGCCGCCACATACGCCGCTAACTTCACAGACTCTTCCGGCTCCAATTCACGCTCGATCTCTTCGGCAACTTCGACCGGCGGTGCTTCCGGTTCGGGCTCTGCGACCGGTTCGGCAGCCTCTTCTTGGATAAGCTCTTCGGGTTCTAATGGAATCTCCTGCTCTTCTTCTGCCTCTTCAGGCGCCGCAAAAGCCGGTATTTCCACGGTCTCGAAAGGCTTTGCGGGTTCGAATGGATCGAAAGGCTCTGTGGGCTCGACCAGCTCGACCGGCTCCATGGCTTCCTCAGGTTCAACAGGCTCGACCTGTTCAATATCTTCCTCCACCGCCTCTACAGCTTCCTGTTCAGGCTCCAATTCACGCTCGATCTTTTCAGAAACTTCTACCGATTCGATCGGCTCGACAGGCTCTTCTGCTTCTGCCTCTTCAGACTCCAATTCACGCTCGATCTCTTCGGCAACTTCGACCGGCGGTGCTTCCGGTTCGGGCTCTGTGACCGGTTCGGCAGCCTCCTCATACACAGGCTCTTCGGGTTCTGGCGGAATTTCCTGCTCTTCCTCGGCTTCTCCGGCCGCCACATACGCCGCTAACTCCACAGACTCTTCCGGCTCCAATTCACGCTCGATCTCTTCGGGAATTTCATCCACGTCTTTGAATTCAGGAAAAGCAGGTGCGATTTCTCCAAGGGTCTGTTCCATCTCTCTTGAAAGCGCAATGAATAACTCTCTGAAACGTGCCGTGTCAAAGTGCACGGACAGGGCCTCGACGTTCAGTATCAGTCTGACAACAGCTTCATCCGTATAACACCCGTAAACTAAAGTGTACGGTTCGTCAAAGGGCAGCTCGTGCTGCATCTCCACCGACAGCATCTGTTCGTCAAAAACAGCTTCGGTCAAAATTAGAGCTTTAAAATCACCGTTCTTAACCAGGATCATCCTCCATTCCGGTGTTACAGGCGACCGTCTGCCGAAACACATTGCAAGATCGAGCACCGGCAGAAGTTCTCCGTCGTGTTCTAAAATGCCTGCCACTATCGGTAATACATTCGGAAGCTGGCGAAACGGTTTGATCCGGAAGTTATCTTCCACTTCGAACTCGGGAATGGCATGGCGTACGCCGAGTATGGAAAACTCAGTGATATTAACATCTTCCCTTCCAAATTGGGATTTAAAAAGTGAATCGGTCATGTATTTCGGCGGTAAAGCATCCTCGTCGGCATCATCCAGCGGACTGGACAACAACATACCAGGTTCGATAAGCGGAATGATCTCTTTATCATGCACGACTGCGCTCTGTAGCCAGTCGGATTGTGCGAGGGGCGGCAGCGTCTTGACTATGAATTTTTTATCATCCCATTGGCCTCTGTCGGAATCAACAAGCAAACCGAAACCATGACCGCTGATATCCGCGGCAAGCATCAGCTCAAGCGTTCCTTTCTCAGACAGTTTCATTCGGCTTGACAGGCGGATGAGCGGAATAATGTTTCCCTGGTGAAATGTAATGCCGCCCACATGTGGTGGAAGCAGAGCCATCTTCGACACACGACCGGGCTCCACCGGCGTTTTTTCAATACATGCTCCGGGAACTGCAAAAGATTCGCCGCCGCTCTCAAAGACCCTGATAGTTTTGACCGAAGTTGTGTCCTCTTTCTGTATCCCGGAAATACTATGCTCTGCCGGCAGCGGCTCAAAGTCGGCTTGCAGCACGCTTTTATAAAGCCTTGACATGTTAATCACAGGGATGGACTCCGAGGCATACATGGCGCATGTATCGATCATCGCAGTTCGCATGTAATCGGGCATCGGAAGGATTGACTCGGGGGATATCGGAAAGTGCCCGATCACAGAATCTACAACAAATCCGGAAATCCTGTTTTCATGCTCATACAAAAGAACAGGATACTTTTTCCCCTTTCTAGTAAGGGGAGAAAGGCCGATGCAGGCAGGAAGGTCAAACAGAGTAACGGTGCGGCCGTCAAGGATGGACATACCTGCAATATGTTTGGGGACTGGCGGGAGCCAGTGGATGGCCTGGACATCTCTTACGTCCCGGAACTCGTCCTGCCATATCCCGTATTTCATTCCACCAAGGTTAAAAAGTGTAAGATCTCTCATAATATTCACTTATGTGGACTTGCCCTCTTTGCCAAACTACGGGGCGGCCGGAGGATACTTTCATGATCAACGATATTACGCAAATCGGCAGCCTTTGCAAATCTATCTTCTATTATGCCTGAAATATCATTATTTTCAAGCAGATCAAAATGCACCATAAGATCGGCCATATACTGCATTTCTTCCAGTTTGGGGGTAAATCTATCATATATGATCCGATTTTTTGGCGTTGTAAGTGCATACTCGATCAGTTCAACCGGTTGATTCCAGTATTGCGAAGCAATCCTGGCTGCTTCTTTGATATTCTTCTCGGCCCATATGCCGGAACGCGCGGCCCCCTGGACAAGCAATTTTACAGTGTCAGGATCATTCTCAATGAAGGCCTGCCTGACCATAACAAGGTTGCAGATAAAATATTTCCATATGTCCTCCACATAATAAAGCAGAGTTGCGTCGCCGCTTTTCAGAGTCTGGGCTGCAAACGGCTCGCCGACATAATATGCATCCAAAGAGCCCGTGGCCAGGGCTGAAGCCATATCCGGCGGATTCATCTCAACAACATTTATCTTTCCGTTAAGTCCGTTCTCTTCCATCAGCCGCAGAATGCTGATATTATGTCCCGAATAACGCATGGGAACGGCAAGGGTCCTGCCCGCCAGGTCGTTTAGTGAAGTCGCATTCAGGTCTTTTCTTGCCACCAGCGTACTTTCATGACGATTCCCGATATAGATGATCTTAACATCTTCACCTTGCTGCCTGAGAACGATTGCAAGTGGCGCAATCATAAAGGCTACCTGAATTTCGCCGTTACGAAGCGCTTCCGCCATTTCCGCAAAGGAGGCAAATTTAAGCGCCTTAAACCTGATCCCGTCACCGTCTTCGGTTGCATAATCCAGGATGGGAGATGCAAGATTGGTTATCACAGGCATATAGCCCATATGAACAACTTGCCTTTTTCCATGGTCAAAATTGAGCCAAAAGTGCAGACCGGAAATAAAAATCAGCCATCCCACAGCCGCAGCGGCGATAAGCCAAGAGGTAGGAATATGGAAGTCCTTTTTGAGCAAATTCATGGTTATTTTCGCTCTGTTCAAAAAAGTTGCAATGGAGTACTCCAATCAAACGGCATAACTGACACCGAGCATGAAAAATATTTCATCCCGAAGTTCACTCAGACCGGGTTCCTTTTCAAAATTTCGGGGATGCGGAAAATCGAGTTTGCGATCCAACTTCACACTGGAGGGCCTTCCACTCATTATCACAATCCGATCCCCCATGATAAGGGCGTCATCAATATCGTGAGTAACGACCAGGGTAGTCTTGCCGAAGAACTGGTGCATATTGACGACTTCTTCACGCATCTTCATATGGGTCAAAAAATCGAGACCGCTGAAAGGCTCGTCCATGATGAGCATGTCCGGGTTAACAGCCAGGGCCCGCGCCAGTTCGGCCCGTCGCTTCATCCCCCCTGACAGTTGATAAGGATAGAGATGCTCAAAGCCTTCCAGTTCGACCATATCAATATATTCCTGAATTTTTTCCTGTTTTATCTTAATGTCTTCCATGCGGCGCATCCCGAGTTCAACATTCTGCCAGACCGTCATCCAGGGAAGAAGTCCGCTGTGTTGAAAAACAAAAATATTATCAGAACCGGGGCCGGCAACCTGTTTTCTGTCGATCAGAACATTGCCGGAGGTAGGCGTGTCAAACCCGGCAATTATACGGAGCAAGGTTGTTTTGCCGCAACCGGAAGGGCCGAGAATGCATACCATCTCCCCTTCATGAAACTCGAGGTTTATGTTGTCCAGGACAGGAACAGTAGCCCTGAACCGGCTGTGATTATCCGAATTGCGGCTGGCACGTCTGCGTTCAACAAATTCTTTCTGCAAATTATTTATCAGAACATGACCCATATATGATGTCTCAAAAGTTTTTGTATTCGATTTTTGCAATTTAACATTTTGACAATTTGAATTTCGATTTTTTGTCATTCGAACTTGTTTCGAATTTCGAATTTCATGCTTCGAATTTCCGGCTTGACCGGGTTTGATATTTAACCCGTTACTTTCCAATAGTGCCCCAAAAGGCGGATTCGATCCTGCCAAAACGCTTCATGATATAATCAAGCAGCAATCCTATGATGCCGATAATTATCATTCCGTCCATCACGTAATCCATGCGCAGGGCATTCCGAGAGTCGAGTATCAAATAACCCAACCCGGATTGGACGGCGATCATTTCCGCGGCCACTACGACAAGCCATGCTATTGTTATGGTTAGGCGCAAAGCGGTGACAACTTCAGGAATGATCGCCGGGATTACGATTTTCGTAACAACTTCGGGCCTGCTGAAGTTAAAGTTGGAAGCCACCTGAAAATATACCGGATTGATTGTACTCACGGCAATGGTCGTCGATACGGCAAGGGGAAAAAAGCTGGATAGAAATATCAGAAAGACAGCAGGCTTGTCGCCTATCCCGAACCAAAGCATTGCAAGGGGAATCCAGGCCAGTGGTGATATGGGACGTAAAAAATGAATAATGGGGTTTAAGAGTAATTTAACCGGGTTCAACCGCCCAAGAAGAATGCCCAGGGGAATGCCCAAAATCATAGCCAGATAGAATCCTGCGGTAACCCTGAAGAGGCTGGCAACCGAGTGTTTTAAGAGGGTTCCGTCGGCAATTAACTCTCCCAGACTGATCAGCACTGTTAAAGGCCTCGGAAAAACCTGGTTGCTCCAACCACTGAAGCGCGCCGCCAGCTCCCATAACAGGCAGATTATAGAAAAAGAAAAAAGCGATAGAATTAAAGGCGATTTTTTTAAATTCATGCTTTGAAAAAACCAAAACTATTTTCACTCTCCAAGAATCTCTTTAGCCAGCTTTATATACTGAAATGCGGATTTGCTCTTTTTATCATAAAGGATAACAGGTGTTTTTACTATTTGCGACTCCGGCATCTTGGTATCATGTTCTATAACAGTATTAAATGTTTTATCTTTATATCTTTTCTGTATTTTAGAGTATATGACTTTTGAAGATGTATTATTTGGGTCGTACATGGTTATCAAAACCTTATAGTCTATATCGAGATCGTCCTTTTGATTAATTATTTTAATAATCTCTTCAATCTTTCTGACTCCTTGTATAGAGAGGTATTCACATTGACTCGGAATTATTGCAAAGTTTGAGGCTGCCAGAGCGTTTAACGTAAAAAACTCTATGGACGGAGGAGTGTCTATTAATATATGATCATAATCGTCTTTAATTAGATCCAATCTGTCCCGCAGAAAATGCTCGAAATTATTTTCGAGCAGATATTTTTTGGTTAATAAGGCCATTCTGCTGTTTGACGGCAACAGCCATAAATTCGGGTACCTGGTTTTTCTAATGATCCCTGATAGATCTTCCGTACCTGAGTCGAGTATTTCATAAAATGATTTTGTCTCGTTATATCCCAATAAAAGTGTCAAATTTGACTGAACATCAAAATCGATCATCAAAACGCGTTTTTTCAATAGAGACAACGATATTCCCAGGTTTATGCAGGTGGATGTTTTTGCAACACCGCCTTTCTGATTGCTTATGGCAATAACTCTGTCACGATCCGGCTTTACTTCATTTTCCAACAGGAGCGGAATTTCGTCCGGGGGTGACTTGAAGGCGGTGAATACGTGGCTGCACCTGTAACATCTGACCTTGAAAGCCGATTCCGAGGTAATGTTTTCATCTATGTTGTACTTGGTTTCACACTTCTCACACGCGATAATCACAGGGGAATCCTTTCACTAATGCTCTAATTCGTTAATTCGATGAAGTACTTTATGAAGGAGTGCGCTTTCAGCGCGGCCAATTTAAAAATGTTAAAATACCACAACTTTAGGCACTTTGACCCTAATTGAGCGAAAGTTGAGGATGCCCCAGATCCAAGACATCAAGGGCGAAGCCGTTTTGTTTGCGATCAATTAGGGTTTAAACTTTCAATGCCTATTCCATTACCGCTTCTATTTCGTCGCAGAGTTTATTCTCATCCGCCACTATATCCACCGTCCCGCGCTCGATGACATTTTGTGTCAGATTGGGATAGACGCAGGTGTCGGTGCTCTGGGCTATTGTTACACCTGATTTTTCTTTGATCCTGGCGAAACCGTCTGCTCCGTCATCCCCTATACCTGTTAATAACACGCCGACTGTATTCTGTTTAAATATTTCGGCAGCCGATGAAAAAAGTAAATCCAGCGGCCTGCTTTCGCCATCACCAACTTTCAAACAGGATTTGCCGCTTTTGTTCATCTGGATGGAGAGGGAATTTTCGTTTGAACTGATATAGCAGACGCCCTGCTCCAGAACAATATCATCTCGGGCCATCTCGACCTTCCAGGGGACGTGTTCATCAAACTTTTTCACAAAGGAAGAAAGGATTTTCGGAGAAATTTCCTGAACAATGACCGCCGTGGCCGGAAGTCTGGGCGAAAGGTTTGAAAGAAGGCGGATGAACGTGTTCGGACCACTTATTGATGTACCAAGTGCAATAATGTAGTCAAGAGGCTGGAATCCATAACGGTCGGCTAATCCTTCCTTCAAGTCCCATTGGGGCATTCGCACCCTTCGTATGTTTTCAAGATTTACCGAAGTCGCAATTTTTATACGATCAATGATTTGTTTCTTGGCGGTATAGATATCCTCTGAAATGGCGCCGGAAGGCTTGGGAACGAAATCCACAACTCCAAGTCTCAGCGCCTCGAAAGTAATGGAACCGTCGGCAAAAAGAGAGCTTAATACAACAATGGGCAACGGCGATTCAATCATAATATGGCGTATGGCCTTTATTCCGTCCATTACCGGCATATCAATATCGAGTGTAATGACATCAGGGCGCAGTTGTTTAATTTTTCCCAGGCCTTCCAGGCCGTCCTTTGCAGTACCCACAACATTAATGTCGGAATCAGATTCCAGAATTTCGCTGACAGCTTTTACCATAAATGAGGCGTCGTCAATCACCAAAACATCAAATTTTTCTTCCATAGCGTCACTCCTGGCTATAAATAGTAAAGAATCCAGGCTCAAAGGACCCGGCTTTGGGTTAACCCTGAAAGAGTTTACAATCAACAATTTTGATGGCTTCGTAAAAAGTCAAAATTTACCATTTTTCTGGATTCCCGCTTGCGCGGGAATGACAATTAATGTGTCGTCGCGGGGGCCTGTTGCTCAACATCAATACCGAGGGCCGCCTTTCTCTTAAGCTCCTGTTCCTGGTGCATTTTTACCTGTTTTGAAGCGGTCATATTTACCAGTTCATAAATATCCAGGATAAGGGAGATCCTTCCGTCTCCAATAATCGTAGCGCCGGAAAAACCGCTATTCTCCCGCAAATAATCCTCCAGAGGTTTTATCACCACCTCTTCCTGCCCCTTCAGTTCATCCACCACGAGACCTATGCGCTGGAGCCCCGTGCTGACGATTACCACAAAGGATTGGGCCGAGGCAGAGTCCTTGGTGTCCGAAGTTAAATTGAATATATCGGACAGCCGGAAAATAGGCATTGTAGTGTCGCGGAGGTGTATTACCTCAACTCCCTCTATTGTGGTGGCCTCGTGTTCATAAATCCGGAGCGTCTCTTCAACGGCAGAAAGGGGAATGGTAAAGAGTTCGGTTCTGACGCGGACCATCAGCGCGGGAATGATCGCCAGGGTCAGGGGGATTTTGATACGTATCTGCGTCCGGACGCCGGGTTTTGAGTCGATTTCTATGGTGCCGTTAAGTTTTTCAACGTTCTTCTTAACCACATCCATTCCAACACCACGTCCTGACGTCCGGGTCGCCCTTTCGGAAGTGGAAAATCCCGGCACCATGATAACCCGCATCAATTCTCCGTCAGACATCCGATCCAGCTCTTCTTTAAAGAAAAGACCTTGTTCCATGGCTTTGGATTTGATGCGGTCGGGGTCGATCCCTCTGCCGTCGTCAATTACCTCGATAACTATATGATTGCTTTCATGGTAGGCTTCAAGAATCACCGTGCCGCTTTCCGGCTTCCCTTTTCGTTTTCGCTCTTTAACGGTTTCGATTCCGTGGTCAACGGCATTTCGAATAATGTGGATAAGAGGATCGGATATTTCTTCAATTACCATTTTATCCAATTCGGTTTCTTCACCCTTGATCTTAAGATTGACATGCTTATCTGTTTTATGAACGAGGTCGCGAACCAATCTGGGATATCGATTGAAAAGCTGGGCGATGGGCAGCATTCTCACCTTCATGACCCCTTCCTGGAGTTCATTGGACACCCGGCCAAGGGCTACGGTGGCTTCGCCGAGTCTGAAAGTAAGTTCTCTCACAGATTTTAATCCTTTTTGATCCAGGCCGGCACTTTCCTTCAGACCCTGTTCAAGGTTTCTCATCTCATTGAATAGTTGAGCAAAAAATGCGCGGCTGACGACCAGCTCACCCACCTGGTTCATCAAGTAATCGATTTTATCCACATCCACTCGCACGCTTTGCTTGAAAATTCTTTCACCGGGATCTTCTGATTTGCGCCGGTCCACTATGCGTCGGTCTGTTTTGCGACGATCAACAAGGTGCTCCGGAATTTCTTCTTCCTCTTCTTCTCTCTTTTCCGGTTCCGCCACTGCCGTATCAGGTATCGGCAAATCTCGTGCAGGCGGTTCATCCCGGGGGATGCGTGCATCTTCAGTCTCGACACTGACAGCCTCAATTTTTTCATCTTCGGGATAAAGCATCTCTTCGATCACACCATGCAGCGGTTCAGTCTCGGCATCAGGGGCCTGCTCCATGGAAGAATCTAAAGCATTGCTAAGCCTGTCAAACAGCTCCTCATCTTCCGTTATCATCCCGGGTGCTTCCAGCGCTGGTTCCAATTCATCGATGGGAGTTAAAACATCGTCCTGATCCTCATCCATGGCAATCTCTTCGACTTCAGCCTCAATTTCTTCGGCCTGTGGAAAAATCTTGACGATATTATCAACGTAAGCGTTCATGAAATCAAACGAGACTTCATTGCCCGCAGATAATTCTTCTTTTGCTTTATCGATTTCGGCGCACCAGTTATGATAAAGAAGAACTAACTTTTCATAACCCATATAATTGGATGAGGATTGAAGACTTTTAATGCTGTCGGCGCATCGGTTTAGCACCTCGGTTTTGTCGGGTGAAGTGTCGAGTTCATCTATTTGAAGCCGTAAAAAAGAAATGATTTCCTTCAATTGCTTAATGAATATACCGAACAGTTCTTGGTCGTATTCCTCCTCATATGTTTCGTCTTCAAGGATATCGGTTTCTATTTTCTGATCAGGAACATCGGGTGACAAATCAATTACTTCATCCAGGACCAGATCAGAATCTTCTGTTAGGGCTTCCATTTCATCGATGGGAGTTAAAACATCTTCCTGGTCCTCATCCACGATTGCCTCTTCGACTTCATCTGCGGCAGCCTCTTCGACTTCGAGCACTATTTCTTCGGCCTGCGGGAAAATCTTGACAATTCTATCAATATAGGCGTTCATGAAATCAAATGAAACTTCATTGCCAGCGGACAATTCTTTTTTGGCTTTATCGATTTCGTCGCTCCAAACCTTATATAGCTGGATGATCTTTGGATAATCCATATAATTGGCGGAAGATTGAAGACTTTTAATGCTGTCGGCGCATCGGTTAAGAACCTCTGTCTTGTCGGGTGAAGTGTCGAGTTGACCTAATTGAGCCTGCAAAAAGGAAATGTTCTCCTTTAATTGTTTAAGGAATATGCCGAACAGTTCTTGGTCGTATTCCTCCTCGTAGGTTTCATCTACAAGGGCAGCCAGCAACTCCTTCTTTGTCATGGAGTGAACCCCTTTAATCCCTGGGATCTTCTTGGCTACTTCCTTCAGCTCCTTTACTGTCATCATGTCAAAGGATTTCTCTTCTTTGGGCTCTTCTACTTCCACTTCTTCGGCCTCATCCATTTTGATTTCAACTTCAAACAGGCCTGCGGATAACTTATCTATGCGCTCAACAAGATCTCGGATCTCAGCTTCTTCTGAGTTGCTGCGTTGCAAATCCACAACCAGTACGGAAATACGGTCTTTTGCATTAATAAGTGTATCGATGATATCCTGGTCCAGTTGCTCCCCATTCTTCCGGAGCAGGTCAAGCAGGTTTTCCAGTTTATGGGAAAGCTCTGAAATCTTTTCAAGACCGACAAACTGTGCAGCTCCTTTGATGGTATGCATCGATCTGAAAATATCATTAAGGATATCCCTGTTATCCGGATCTGTTTCAAGCTGAAGCAGGCTGGATTCCATTTCTTCAAGATGCTCTTCGGCCTCGGTGATAAAATCTTGAAGTAGTGATAGATCGACCATGATATTCTCCCTTTGGTTAATATTAAAAATGCTTAAAATTTATGAATGGAAAATGGACGATGTACAATGGACAGTGGAGTTAGATCCATGGTCCATTGTCCATATTTTTAACTTTAGGCATTTCACTTTATTGATTATTGATGATATCAAGTATTTCCTTTGATTTGTGCTTATTGACAAATCCTACGGCGCCAAGACGCTCCATGTCGTCACTATATTTCTCTTCGTCCAGATTGGAGAGAAATATGATCTGAGCTTCGGCGTCAAAGCTCAGAATCTCTTTTGCGGCCGTAAAGCCGTCCATATCGCGCATGGTAATATCCATTGTCACAAGATCGGGCTTCAAAGACTTGTATAGTTCCACTGCTTCCATGCCGCTTTTTGCTTCTCCCACAACAATATGGTCCGGCGGCTGCAAAATTTTTGAAATCATCTTTCTCATCATGGAAGAATCATCAACAATCAAAATGCGTTTACTCATCAACCTTCACCTTTTCTATTTCTATGTTACGTTTTAGCAGGTTCGCACGATAGCCGGTTTTTCCATTAACGGACGAAGCCCTTTATGCTTTGACGGTTTTATCCATTGCTTTGAGTTTTTTGATCTCTTCCGCAAGCAGGATGCGGCTAAAATCGAGAAGGATGAGGAGAGTTTCACCGATCTCGCATACACCGCGAATATACTGGTTCTCGAGTCCTGCCACGACAATTTCAGGCGGCGGTTCGATGGTGCTTTCCTGAATCTTGAGCACCTCAGTGACCGAATCGACTATAAAACCGGTGATTCTGTTATCAATGTCCAGGATCAGAATCCAGGTGTCTGCCTTATCAATTTCTTCGATTGGAAGATTAAGCCGTTTTCGAAGCTGGATAACCGGTATGATGTTTCCCCGCAGATTGATGACCCCCTCGACAAATTCGGGAGAATTGGGAACGGGGGTTATGGGAGCCGCTCGTATGATTTCCTGCACCATGAGGATGTTGACCCCGAATTGCTCCTCACCGATTATAAAACCCACCAGCTGGATGAGCTCGTCCTTCTCCGGCGCCTTCACCTTTTTGGTTGCATCAGTATCAGCCATAGATTATCTCCTTTGTATATTTTGGAAATGCCTAAAATTCATGATTGGACAATGGGATAAAGGGACAATGGACAATGGGACAATGGACAGTGGAGCAGGGTCCATGGTCTACGGTCCATATTTCCAATTTTAGGCATTTATTTCTTCTTAGGCATTTAACCATAACTCCTTTAAACTCCTAAGTGTTCGAAATGCTGGTAAGCCGTTAAGTTTTTGATACCAACGATTTTCCGGCTCAGGAGCTTTTCCGGGGCGCTCTATGGGCATCGGATGAAACCTTGAACTGCTGTACCTGCTCGGTAAGATTTTGTGACAGAGTCTGGAGTTCTTCAGTAATGCCCACAACCTGACCGGCGCCCTCCATGGTTTTTTGGGCGCCTTCCATAGATTCATTGGCCATTCCCATAACGTTTTGCGAGCGCTGGGCCTGAAGTGACGTCATTTCATCCATTTCCATTGTTCGTTTCACAATCCCTCCCATCTCATCGCTGATGGTACGGGCGCCTCTGCTTGCTTCGCCAACCAGTTCTGTAATGGCCTTTGTTTGTTCCATCAGCGACGCAAGGGCAGCTTCAGCAGCCTCACGGCGTGGGCCCTGCTCTACGGCCATTGTGCCGATCTGCTCGGCCAGAGTGTTGAGATCCCCCATCAGGTTTTGAACTTCCTGGGTGCTCGAAGCCAGCATCTCGGATGTTTTGGCGATTTCTTCGATAGCTTCCATATTGACCTTGCCGCCTTCGTCAATTTTCGTCAGGGCAAGCTGCGACTCGTCGCTGAGTTTCGTCCCGTCGGCGACACGGGCCGTGGAATCCTTGATAAGCTGCGTGATTTCCTTGGCCGCCTCTGAAGATCGCTGGGCCAGCTTACCCACCTCGTCCGCGACCACGGCGAAACCTTTACCATGCTCCCCTGCACGGGCCGCCTCGATGGCGGCGTTAAGGGCGAGCAGGTTGGTCTGTTCGGCGATTTCCGTAATAACGCCGATGATCTCGGAGATCTGTTCCGAGGATTCGGCAATGGCCTTCATACCTTCAACCGTTGCTACAACTGAACCGGAGCCATCTTCTGCGGCCGCCAGAACCGATCTGCCGTGTTCGGTGGCCCTGGCAACCGCCTGGGTCATATCTTCAACAGCTTTGATCATATCGTTGACGGACCCGCCTACTTTCACCACCATTTCCCCCTGGGCCGCAGCAGTTTCAGCCACCTTCCCGCCGGTTTCACCCATCTCACTCACACGACCCGTGGCTCTAGTCACCTCTTCGTTCTGGCTGGCGGCCGATGCGGCCACATCTTCCATAGATTTCATAAGACTTTCAATCGTCAAGCTGGACTTATCCGCCGCTTCTTTCTGGTCTGCGGAGGACTTGGCCACATCGCCTGCGGTGCCGCCCATCTCTGTGATAATCTCGACCGATTTTTCGACCTGCTTCACCTCGGCTTCAGCACGTTCCCTGTTTGCGGAAGCACGCTGGGACACATCGGCGGCATTGGCTGACACGCCCGTCGCAGCGGAAGTTACTTCTATAAAGGACCTATCAAGCTCACGCAACATCTCGTTGAACTCCGACGCCATGACGCCGACCTCATCCTTGCCCGCCACCGGCACTTCAAGCGTAAGATCGCGCTCCGTCGCCACGGTGCGGACGACCTCCGCGATTTTTACGAGCGGCCCGGAAATAGCCCTGGCAATAATGAACGCCAGGAGTAAGCCGACAACTATTGCTACAGAACCCCCGATAAACACATTGCGCCGGGTGACTTTAGCTGCATCGAGCATGACTTCTTCCGACATAATGTTCCTTTTTGCCTCGGCTCTAATATCATGCAACAGTCCCTGGACTTTAAGAAGACTCGGGGTGGTCGAGACAGCATAAATCTTGGTCGCTTCTTGCAATCCTTTCACTAATCTTGTGGCCAAATCCCTGACCTTATACAACTGTTCTTGGGTTTGCGCCAGGGCGGGTGTAGTCTTGGTTAAATATATCTCTTTGGCTTGCTCGAAACCCTTAACATAAGACATTTCCGCATCTATTGCATCAGCAAAGGACTTACCGACAGCATCCAGTGCTGGGAGAGACTTTGTTGAATATATTGTTTCAGCATCCTCCTTTTCTCCTCTTTTCAATGCATTTTCTATTGAACGGGCCGAATCGTGCAGGAGCTTGTGCGGTTTAAGGGAAGACTCTACAGCATCCCTAAAGGCCGGGAACTCTCCCTTCCAGACGGCGCACTGCTCCGATGCCAAGAACCTTCCATAGGCGCACTTTGTATGATCCAACTCAACATCAAGGCTCTTTTTCATTGAAATAACCCCTTCAGAGACCTTTGAGGCCCATCGCCGGTGGTCGTCAAGCCTGTCCTTTAAAGTGTCCACAAGGCCGGGATGCTTCTGCTTATAGAACTTTTGGATTTCAATAGCACTTACATGGAGTAAGCGGTGAGGCTCTTTAGCGGCATCTACCGCCCTTGCAAGCTCGGGTTTGCCCTCAAGCTGTTTGTCGATCTCAGTTCCATACAGCCATTTGCCAATTTCGCAACGGTGGTCGTCGGTCTCGACTATTAGCTCCGGCAGGTTTTCCAGGAAGAGTTCATCAATTTTTACCGCCCATCTCAGGTGGTCTGATACTTTGGCGGCTATAAAACCGGGAAGCTCAAGATCTGCCTGCCTGAATATCTCTCCAATGCCAATGGCAGATTCATGGAGCTTGCTGTGCGGCTCTTCAACCTCTTTCAGCAAAGGAGCCAGACTGGGCGCCAAGGCTTCGGCTTCTTTTCGTCCCGCTCCAAACAGCCATTTGCCTAAACCACATTTGCGATCATCGGTTTCCACCTCAAGTTTGGTTACCGTATCGTCCGTCAAAAGGGCATTTACCTTACCTGCCCAGACCAGATGATCAACTTCTCTTTGTGCCAATTCAGCATCCAGCTTGTTACCATCGATAACCGTGCTCGCATTGGTAACAATACCTCCAACGCCGGTATAGCTCAGCAGGCCGACAGCTGTCAGCAGCGCCAGCACCACTCCAAAACCGATTATAAGTTTTTTGAAGATTGTCAAATTTTTCCAGTTCATTTTTTCCTCCTTGATTAATGATGGTTTCAAAAAAGTCAAAAACAGCTTTTTTACTAATGGTTAAAGATTTAAAGGCCCTGCGTTAAAACAGACCACTAAACGTTGATGCCATCTTTGCGTCGGAGACAACCAGGTCGGCTTTGCATCTAGCTAAGGCGGATTTTGCCATTTCTTTATACATGCAGCTTTTCGGATCCTGCACCACCGCCTTGCCGCCCACTCTGATGATTTCCGCCAGTCCTTCAACCCCGTCTTCTCCTGCTCCTGATAAAATTACGCCGGCCGATTGATTCCCCATTAACTCGACCACCGAGAACATAAGCATGTTTATGGAACCTTTCCGTTCTGAAATCGATGTAAAGGGAGCCGGCTCGACCTGCAAAAAAAGTTCGTTGCTACGCGACTGAACAGTTACGTATTCCTCGCCGGAACCAAGATAACAGACCCCTCCCCGGAGGGGCAGGCCGTTTGTGGCCCGCTTAACAATGACGGAACAGTGGTTGTCCAGATAGCCTGCAAAGGCGTCCATGTGTTGGGGTGCCGCATGAAGCACAGCCAGGCAGGCCGCCGGGAAATCCGGCGGCAATTGGGGGATGATTTTCAAAAGCGCGCCGTACCCCCCCTCGGCGGCGCCAATTGCAATTATTTTATTGCATCCGGTCTCACCCATTGCTTCCGAAGATTTTTCTTTTCGGACAGCCCTGATGTACTGAACAGTTTCGATTTCAACGTCGGCCGCAAGGTTTACTTTTCTTATTATATCCCGGGCTTTTCCCTTAAGATCATCATCAAGTTTGGACGGCTTGGGAATAAAATCGACGGCACCGTACTTTAATGCGTCGAAAGTCACGGCGGCTCCTTCCAGTGTAACAGAGCTGAGCATCACCGTAGGCGTGGGAGACTGTATCATCATGCGCTTCAATGTGGCCAGCCCGCCCATAACCGGCATCTGAACATCCAGGGTGATCACGTCGGGATTGAGCTGAAGAATGATGTCGAGAGCTTCCTCGCCGTCTACGGCTTCGCCTACAACCTGGATATTGTCGTTCCCCTGGAAAATATCGATAATAGCCTTGCGCATTAATTTTGAATCATCGACTATCAAAAGCTTGAGTGGTATTTTCATGAGTTTGAGGTATTGCTGATTTTATTACAGGTTATTCCCATATTTCCAACTTTAGGCATTTCAGTCCAATTTCAAATATTTATTGGCTTTTTCAAGCAATTCATCCGGATCAAAAGGTTTGGTCAGATATTCGCTGGTACCGGCCATCTTTCCTTTTATTTTATCTGCGATTTTGTCTCTGGCGGTAAGCATTATTACAGGGATGTCTTTAAACTCCGCAGTCTGCTTCATTATAGAAAGCACCTTGTACCCGTCCATTCCGGGCATGATGATATCAAGCAGCACCAGGCCGGGCCTTTCCTCATTCAACCTGGCCAGGGCCTCCATGCCGTCTTTAGCCAGTATCACATCATACCCTTTCCGGCCAAGGGTCATTGTTATTACCTTCCTTGTAACAGCGCTGTCTTCCACCACAAGGACTTTATTACTTCTGACGCTCTCAGGGGGCGCCTCGGCAAGATCAGATTCACTTTCGGATAAAGATTCTATGGCAGCTAAGTAGTTCAGCAAAGACTTAATCTGCCCGGCAAAAACTTTATTCTCCGGTGCAAGTTTTTCAGTCTCGTTCAACTGGTCAAGGGCCTGCTCCCAATCTTCCAGATTGAGATGGGCCATTCCCAGATAATAATGTGCCTTGGCATTCTTTTCTCTCTGGATAACTTTTGTATACC
>SDBS01000990.1_pt1 | contig 28669 bp, 24 predicted proteins | sample 2277091 | NCBI WGS metagenome assembly SDBS01 (sample SAMN10404972, study PRJNA504765) | marine sediment metagenome | isolation source: marine sediment core GS10_PC15, 163 cmbsf | place: Arctic Ocean: Southern Knipovich Ridge | collected 2010
AACCAAATTCCGGTCGAAAATTTATTCTGAGAAAGACTTTGAAATTCAACCGTAGTTCAGGCGACTACCCTTGGCTGTGCCTACCAAGGAAGTAATTCGCTGGGTCTTTCTTCAGCCCCTGTACTCAGGAACATTAGTTAGCCACCCTCCCTTTTACGCTGATGTCGCTTTTTATCCGCCTCTAAGCAGATTCAATCCTTTGCCTGAGCATCACAGGTCGGTGTTCTTCTGACCGGAGTTGTTCTATTACTTTAAATCAAGTCATAATATATGTGGTTGGAGCAACTTTGCGGATTTACGGATGATGAACAATAGGCCCAAGCATGATAACCAATGGACGATCTGGCTGATCCTTGGCTCGGTAGCCACAGCTTTGCTTGGGATTCTCGGCTATCTATTCCTCCGTCGACGGAGGAGGCTCCCGTCCCCCACCCCGGCGCTGGAGGTTATGCCGGACCTGCATGAGTTCCAGGGTCTGTCGGAGGGCGAGGCGCAGGAACGGCTGAAAGTTGATCCAGATGAACTTCGTAAGGAGCAACTAAAACGTTCACGGAAAGCCATCCTTCTACGCAATGCCCGATCCCGGTTCAACATCACGCTGCTCGGACTTGCAGTGATCCAGTGGTTCCTCGAAGACCATTTAGGAGCGCTCATCACAATTGGCATCATACTCCTTAACATTCTGATCAATGTCGCACAGCAGATGATCTCCATTCGTCGGGTACAGAATCTTGCAAAACAATCACGCCCCCAAGCGACTGTCATCAGAGAAGGCAGAGTAAGAAGCGTAGATCCAGCGATGGTCGTGGAGGGGGATTTAATGGCAATTGGACCGGGCGATGAGATCCTGGCCGATGGCCAAATTATCAGCGATGGACCCTTGGAGGTTGAGGATAGCGCCGGTCAACCCGGGAGCGGCTCAAGACGACAAGTGGAATCTGGCGGTAAATTGCATATGGGGAGCTTTTGTGTCAGCGGCAGGAGTGTCTACGAAGTCTCACACGCTCCCGCGGAGACCCTGAAGGAGCAGTTCACAACAGATTTAGGATTACACCAAGCCGAGCTCACCCCACTCCAGATCATCATCGGACGCATCCTTCAGATCATGACCATTGCACTTATCTTGTTCCTCATTCCGTTCATCTTCCGCCTGCTGCAGGTTGACGTCTTAACAGATGATATCCTTGCTGCCCACCGAGACATCGCATCCATTATTTTCAGCATTGCGCCCAGTGGGTTGTTTTTCATGATCGTGGTGGCCTATGCTACCGGGAGTGCGGACATCGTCCGCCTGGGTGCCCTGGTGCGCGACTCGATGGCCGTGGAAACCCTGGCAGAATTAAATGTGCTCTGCTTCGATAAAGCCGATACGCTCACAGGATTGAATGTTAAGCTGCAGGGCTTCCAATCGGAAACGGAGGATTCGGTTTTATCTGAAACTAGAATCAGGCAGGTCCTTGGAGACTATGCTGCTAGTTCTGTTGGTGACACCTGGCTCTTCACAGCCATGAAAAGATCCTTTGAAGGTCAGGCGCGAGATATTGAAGAAGAGAACCCCTATTATTCGATCTATGGTTGGAGAGGCGTGACCTTCTTAGATACGGATATTAAAGGAACTTATGTTATAGGGGATCCGGACATCATACAAGAAAATGTATTGCAAGAGACCTCCACCTCGGATGATGAAAAAGTCAGTCAGGAAGAGGGATCCAGGGTACGGCGAGTTTTTGGTCGGATCACCGGGATATTCGGTAAAAAATCAGACAGCACACCACAAGAAGAACCACAGCTTGAGGTTGAAAACGAGAAGGATGACGATGCGGAAGCCGGAGAGGATCTACAAAATCCATCCAACGAAGAGAAGAAGCCCGGTCTTTTTTCAAGGATTCGAGGCAAACTCCCCGGTCGTAAGAAAAGCGGCAAGGGTGAGACAGAAACAGGGGATCTTCAACAGGATACTGAATCCTCAACGGTTCAATTGTCTTTTGCGTATTCACCTGACCCACAACCGCTCATCGACCAAACGGGGCATCCCATCCTCCCTATCGACTTGGTTCCACTTTGCACACTTGAGATCTCGGAGGAGGTACGCCCGGAAGCAAAGGGCATCATTAAAAAGTTTCTTGACGTAGGGGTGAGGGTAAACATTCTCTCTTCGGATACCAGGGAACATGTGCTGGAGGCTGCGGAGGAGCTCGGGATGATCCAGGATCCAACTGCACCCTCGAGCGTCATCACCGGAGCAGAAATCGACTCCCTTGAAGATGAGGAACTCATCGCTTTGAGCGAAAGTGTAAATATATATTCCCAATTAACCTCCGAACACAAGGCCAGAGTGGTTCGCTCACTTCAGGCAAGGGATCAACTCGTCGGCATTGTGGCCGGACAATTGAGCACCGTTGAGGCTATGTACGAAGCCGATCTACGAATAACCAAGCTGGGAGGGAGCCAGGAAGCCTTTAACCTCGCAGAAATCGTCCTTATGGAAGATTCGCTGGAAGCATTATCCGCAGTCCTGCTGAAGGGTCAAAAAATCGTCAACGGTTTGTTGGATATCCTTCGCTTAAACCTCACCCAAATCACCTATATTACCCTCATGCTCCTGGTGATGCTCCTCATCCCCGGCAATGTTTTTGTGATCAACTCGACGCAAAATGGGATTTTAGCCTTCTTTACCGTGATCTTGCCTTCGATCGGGTTTACATTTTGGGCGGAGGGTGGTGCGGTGCCAAGAAGGACCATCGCGGAGCGATTGACCCACTTTGTTCTCCCAGCGGCGGCTACGATCACGCTGGTCATCATCCCGCTTGCTGTCTATTACGCTCAAGAGAATTCAGTCATCGATACCTGGTATTTTAATACATACGCATTGATCGTATTAGGACTTCTGCTGGTGGTGTTTGCTCAACCTCCGGGACGTTTCTGGGTCGGCGGTGATGCATACAGTGGAGATCTACGCCCCACTATCCTGGCCATTGTTTCCTTCGTACTCTACAACCTGGTCATTCTCATCCCCTTAGCCCAGGAGCTATTGAAGGTGGGACATCTGGGAGGAATACAGGATTACGCGTTTATTGCAGCTGCCGCTACGATCTGGGTTTTCCTGCTGCGTGGGATCTGGCGTTTTAGGCTAGTTCAACTGGGTACGAACAGGTTATCTAACCTGGTGGAGGGCGACACGAATAAATGATCATCCCCGCGTAGCCCTGATGTCTTGATACATGGAGGGAAAATATAGGAGTGAACTAGTCTGCTAGCTGCTTGGATATACTTCTAATCTAGGGGATTTCCTCGACGCCAATATAACCCGCAACGACATCACTGATCACTTGATTGGCATGATCGAACCTGCCCGGGCTCAGGAGTTCATCGTTGACATCGGTGAGGACAAAGTTTATCGGCAAGTCTTTTCCACCGCTCCCCTCAATTAAGGCTGACCAGACTGATTTAATGGGCGTCTCAAGATCGAATTGAATCGTAGTGACCCAATTTGATCCCCTTGCATTGAGTGGGGGTGCCCCGCCGATAACTTTAATTGCGAGCGTTTCCCCCTCTTCAATGCCACCCATTTGATTGATCACACCTTCTGATGCGTATGCCGTATCCACGCTGAACCCAGAAAGAGCCTGGAATGCCTGACCTATTTCGACAGCCTCAACTTTCTCGACGATAGGATAATCATAGAACGGCGGAAAAGTTTGTCTGCACAAACCACAATAAAAAGTTACGCCCCGCTGGAACGTATCTGCTAATTCAGTGGGTTCAGTTTCAGTCATCATCATTCCCACTCGCCACTCCGACGTAATCAAAGCAGCGATATAGCCGGCAAGAAACGACTGCTCATGGCGAGGGAGACCTTCAGATCCAATCGTACTCACGTTCGCCCCTGGCTCGATGTCGGTTTCTCCGATTAGGAGGAATTGAATTTCGGGATGGTTTTGAATCAGACCAGAGGCTGTCGATGGGACACCGATCAAAACGACAATTTGTGTGCCTGGGTTTAGCGCAGGAGGTGAGAGTTCCTCCAATTCTTCGATTTGCAGACCCGCAGAGTTGGCCAACTCATCCAGGATGGGCAGGGTCAAACCAGCCAGCTTCTCGGAATCACTATCTGGATTTACGTATATCGCCATCGTCGCCGGGCTGGACGTGGGGGTTTGGGTCACTTGTGGTAATGCGGCCTCAGTGGTGCTCGACAAGACCATTCCAGTGGGTGTCGTGTCAAGCGGGGACGATGCGCCACATGCCGCGAGCACGCTAGCCACGAGTATGATGACCATCCCTAAAGCGATTGCGGTAGATCTACGCCAGTTCCTCTTTAGCTTCTTCATAAGTTCCATAAATTCTACTACGCATCAAAAATAAAGATTAATCATATCCTTAATCGTGCCTTTGGTGTACACATGGTATCCTTATGCGGGAATTTTAGAGACAGTTTGTGTAATCTGGACGACGGATTGGATTGGGAAGTATTCCCATACTTACATCTGATATGAAGAAGATTAATCGACGTAGTTTTGTAAAAATAAGTAGTCTTGGCGCCGGCAGTATCATGGCACGCTCGGCTGGGCTTGGCATGTTTCAGGAACTCCAACCTGATGGACGTCTTGGACGCACCACAACGCCACAGGTGAACGTTCGTGTTCGACCGGATATCTCAAGCCAGATCGTCCAGACCTTACCGGAAGATGAAGTTGTGGTTTGGAATCGAGAAGTCGTGGGATCCCATCCATATCGCATCAATCAAAAGTGGATCGAGACCCCGGATGGATATATTTGGTGTGGCAATTTACAGCCGGTTGAGAACCGACCCAATATGCCAGTCTCCGCACTCCCAGAAAGTGGCGAGACAAAGGGTATGTGGGCAGAAGTGACTGTCCCCTGGGTCGACCTTAGCCTCGACAATCCTCCGGCTCGATCCCCCTGGCTAAAAGAGAATCCAACCCCAAGACTGTACTACAGCCAAATTTTGTGGGTCGATGAAATCCGAAAGGATGAGGCTACTGGAAAAACTATATACCGCCTCAATGAAAAGTTCGGTTACGGCGATATTCTTCTCGCGGATGCAGAAGCATTTCGTCCGTTAAGTGATGAGGAGCTCGCACCCATTCGCCCGGAAGTAGAAGACAAGCGAGTCATTGTAAATCTTCGGGACCAATCTCTCTCATGTTTTGAACGTGGTCGTGAAGTCTATTTCTGCCGTATCTCATCAGGTGCAAAATTTGATTATGAAGGTAATCCGGTTGACGAATGGGCTACGCCTCTCGGTCCTCATCCTATCTGGCGCAAACTTGTCTCGACTCATATGAGTGGAGGAACAACAGGCGGCGGGTATGATCTTCCCGGGATCGGTTGGACAACGCTATTTGTTGGAAATGGCGTCGCAATCCATTCCACGTTCTGGCACAACAACTTCGGTGTTCCCATGTCGCATGGATGTGTAAATGCCAAACCAGATGATGCAAAATGGATTTTCCGTTGGACCACCCCTCTGGTGTCCTACATTCCCGGTGATGTTACCGTATCCATGCCAGGCGGCACCCGCGTCGAAGTTGTTGAAGTCTAATTGAAGCGTTTTTATCTGACGTAAGGGTTTCAGGATTTCGCCAAGATTTAATAGCTTCACCATCCCTATCATTCCGTCGAGCAACGGCCATACCGATCGATCCATCAATCAGGCCTTGAGCCTCTACTTGCGCGCGAATTCTTCAAAAACTTGCTTATTGATAATATGAAACGTATCGAAGCCGTTGGAAAACGCCGTGTTCGTTAAATTTACTCTTGAAGTGAATTATGTCGCGAGAGGGGATGCCAGGGCTTTAAAGTAATAATACATCCAGCGGTTAGACCACCCAAAAAAAGTGGTTCTCCGCATAATGGTCTTCACATCTTTGCGAGTCATTTTGACTTCGCCATACACAACAGCAGGGTCGTACCTGCTTAGTGTAAGTGTCCTCAGCGCAAAGAATAAGGGCCACATACAAGCCAATCTTAGGCGGTGTAAACTTTTTGGAAGGGCACTAATATAATTCACTCCATGCAGCAAATGCGTCTCGGATTTATCACAGAGCATGTTTACAATCCGCATCGCTCCGTCCTCATATTTAGGATCAAACAATTGACCCTTCGTAATCCCTACAGAACGTAGATATGAATTAGGAACAAATACCCAACCCCGCTCGTAATCTGAACGCAAACCTCGAATTACATTCACGGTCTGAAGTCCCAAACCCAATTCTCTAGCCATGGGCATCAGTTCCTTTTTCCGACTCATTATTCTTGGCGAGTACCACGCAAAGATATTCGTCACCAGATATCCTACCCGCCCTGCTACCTGGAACATGTAATCATCCAGTTCCTCCACCGTCTCGATGGATGGACCGTGCGTTTGCCAATGCGCCATTCCACGAGTTGTCTTTGCGACACTCTGGACGATGATCCCCTGTACTTGATCAGGCAAGCTTTGCAGGCCTTCTAAGATAAGATCCGCACGTTGTGCGACGAATACATCTGGGTCCGAATTATCCAGCGTATTCAATTCGGGTAGAAAATCGGTTACATCAATCTTACCGAATAGGACGTCCTCCCACCGCGCGAGCAGGCGAACTTTGACATCCGGCGAAAGTGAATGATGGTCTTCAAGCGTATCGGAGACGCGTAAAAGCAGATAGGCAATACCTAATGGATCTCTGACCTCTCTAGGTAAGTAGCGGATGGAGAGCGCAAATGTGCGGCTGACCATCTCGAGCATTCGGAACAAATCGTTCATTTTATCCATGGTTCGTGATTATTCATTCTCACAATTAAAAACAAGGGCTCGATTGACATGCATGCCCTAATGACCACCCACGCCTCAGATCAAGTACAGGTCAAATCATATCAGATGAATGCAATAATTACGCTATAGACACATTATCCTATCTGCAAGCCCAAGTTATTTCGCTTACTTCAACCATATTGTACATGTTCAAGCTGACTCCCGAAACTCGGCTATGATAAACTCGACGTATGGCAAAGAAAACCGCGACTGCTATAAGCCATCCAAATATCGCCCTCATCAAATACTGGGGAAATCTTGATCACGGGTTTCGCATTCCGGCAAATAGTTCCTTGTCCATGACACTCGGTGGGCTGGAAACACGCACCACAGTATCGTTTGACCCTGATTTAGATCGTGACGAATTCGAACTAGACGACCACAAAGCCGAGCCCCTAGCCTTTGATCGTGTGGTCAGTCATCTCGATAAAATCAGGGCTATAGCGGGGATACAAATACGCGCTTCGGTTCAGAGCCACAATTCATTTCCAGCAGGTACAGGTATTGCCTCCTCGGCATCAGGGTTTTCGGCCCTCACCATCGCAGCATGTGCAGCTGCTAATCTATCCCTTCCTCCTAAACAACTTTCCATTATTGCTCGTCAAGGCTCAGGTTCGGCAGCACGATCCATCCTTGGAGGGTTTGTTGAGCTGTACAGCGGCCCTACGAGCGACGACTCATACGCCGTGCAAGTTGCGCCGCCGGAACACTGGGATCTCCTCGATCTTATTGCCGTGATCTCGAGTACACATAAGGAAAAGGGCTCATCCTACGGTCACGACATAGCCCACACAAGCCCACTGCAGGCTGCGCGGGTTGAAGACACACCACGCAGGATGGATGTTTGTCGAAGCGCAATCCTCGAAGGCGACTTTCCCGCACTTGCTCAAATCGTGGAACTCGACTCAAACATGATGCACGCAGTCATGCAGACCTCCACGCCTCCCCTCATCTATTTAGACCCAGCTTCGATTGATTTAATGAAAAAGATTGAAATATGGCGGCACGAAGGGCTTCAGGTGTGCTATACGCTCGATGCAGGTCCAAATGTACACTGCATATGTACACGCTCATCGGCACCTGAGGTACTCAATCGATTAAGGGAGATCACCCAGGTTCTTCACATCTATGAATCCAAGCCAGGGGAAGGAGCAGTCCTGAGGTAACATCCTTCGTATCGTATCCGCGGTGATATAATCCTTAAAATTCGTCCATAAATACAAGAAGGCGTTTGTGTTAGATATACTTCTCTTCATCGCAGTATTAGGTTTCTTAATTCTAGCCCATGAATTTGGGCATTTCCTAGCAGCGCGCCTGCGTGGTGTTAAGGTAGAAGAATTCGGCATCGGGTTTCCTCCACGCATGCTAACCCTGTTTGAAAGGGGCGGCACAAAATATACATTAAACTGGATCCCCCTCGGCGGTTTCGTCAGACCGGCGGGAGAGGATGATCCAGAAGAGCCTGATGGACTGGCGGCTTCGAGCAAGAGAACTCGTACGGTCGTTCTGCTCGCCGGGCCACTGATGAATATTATTATCGCCTTTCTCGTTTTTTTCATCGCGTTTAAGTTTTCAGCACCAGATTCTGAACGAGTTCTTATTACGGATGTCACAGATGGCACGCCAGGTCATGCTGCCGGCATTATCGCAGGAGACCTCGTCTTATCCATTAACGATATCGCCATTGATGGTTTTGATCGCATGGTCGAAGTCGTCTCCGCGAGTAAGGGCGATCCCACGACTATTGCCCTTCTGAGAGACGGTGAAATTGTCACAGTTAATTTAGTGCCCCGCGAAGAATATCCCGACGGACAAGGTCCCATTGGCGTAACACTCGGCTATCCTGTTCGTAGTGTTGGCTGGATTGAAGCATCAGGAATGAGCGTGGACTCCATGTTCTTTCAAGTAAATGCGCTTATGCGCTTACCTGGCAGACTAATCTCAGGCGAAGCAACTCCGGAGGAAGCCAGGGTGAGCGGGTTGAAGGGCATTCACGATATGTTGTCCTGGGCAAGTGCAATCGATCGCTCGTCTCAACGACCCTTCGTTACGCTGAATATCATTGGCGTGATCAGCCTGGGGCTGGCAATAGCGAATCTACTCCCCATCCCTGCGCTTGATGGAGGCCGGCTTATGTTCGTTGCTCTTGAAGCCATCCTTGGTCGACGGATCTCCCCTCAGCTTCAGGGATATGCCCACGCCATCGGTTTCGTTCTCCTATTGGCCTTGATGGTCTATATTAATATCCAAGATTTTATAAATCCGATCACTTTACCCTGAACCGGGTGCTGGATTCATCCTGATGGAAACATCTTTCGAAACTCTCCTAGACATTTTGAGTGATGAGTCTCAGGAAATTCCGACAGATGATCTGAACCTCCTCTCCGATTTAGATGTTGAGCGCCTTGAACTGTTTGCTAGAGCTTGGCATTCGTTTCCTGCCCAGAGGAAGCAGGCGCTTATACATAAGCTTGGGGAACTCGCAGATGCGAATATTGAGCTCTCTTATACTCCGATCAACCTGATTGGGTTGAGAGATAACGATCCTGAAGTAAGACGGATTTCCCTTCGAAACCTCTGGGAATACGACGACCCAGGTCTCGTACCGAAACTTATCCAGGTTCTTTCTGAGGATTCGTCGCCACAAGTCCGTGCCGCTGCCGCGAAAGCTCTGGGCAATTACATGCTCCTTGGCGCTGTTCGCGATCTATCACCTCGATTGGTGGAACAAATCGAGCTCTGTCTTATTGCTGGGCTCGAAAATGACGACACTACCGAAATCCGTCAAAACTGCCTGGAATCGCTAGGATACTCGTCCTCGGAATCAATAACAGCAGTTATTGAGAACGCGCATTCATCCACAGATGAGGACCTCAAGCTGTCTGCGATTGTTGCTATGGGGCGCACCGTCGATAGTGATTGGGCTCCGATCATCATTGAAGAGCTTAACAATCACTCCCCGGCGATACGAGCCGAAGCTGCCAGATCGGCAGGCGAACTTGAAGCGCGAGAAACCATCGAACCGCTTATCGATTTGCTGGATGATGTCGATGTCGTCGTGAGGGGGAACGCCGTCTGGGCATTAGGACAGATCGGGGGAGACGAGGCTCAAGCTGCATTAGAGAATTATGATGTTTCCATTGAAGATGATGAATTTGTAACCATCCTGGCAGACGCTATTGATCACCTCGCTTTCGTAAGTGGATCAATAGATCTTCTCATTCCGGATATCGATCAAGCTGAGGACACTTCTAATTGATCGAACTTCTCACCATATTTCTTGACAACATTCTCCCCATCATCCTTGCTGCCGGTGTGGGATTTATCCTTCAGCGCGTCTTCAACATCGACCCCAGACCGATCTCAATTGTAGTTTTCTATGCGCTAGCTCCATGCTTGATCTTCAACATCTTGCTCACAAGTGATTTAGACGGAAATGACATTCTGCGAATGGTTGGATTCGCCTCGGCAGTTATTTTTTCAATGATCGTCATTGTCTGGCTCATCAGCGTACTCCGAAAATTAAAAGGGACAACGCGTTCGTCGATGATGCTATCCACGGCCTTCATGAATTCTGGCAATTTCGGGCTATCGATAAGTCAGTTCGCCTTTGGGTCCGCAGGTCTTGCATGGGCAGGCATTTACTTCGTCACGAGTGCGTTATGGACAAATTCATTAGGTGTGCTGATTGGGAGTGCGGGCCGGCAACCTCTTCACAAAGCCGTATTGCAAACGTTGAAACTACCTTTAGTTTATGCTGCGCTCGCCGCTTTGCTTTTTAGGGCGATTGAGTATTCGCTCCCTCTGCCACTCCAAAGACCCATTGATCTGCTCGCCTCTGCTTCAGTCCCAATGATGCTCGTCGTCCTTGGCATGCAAATTTCAAAGTCTGGCCTGCCTCAGCGAAAAGGTCTCCTTTTAATGGCTGTTTTTCTTAGGTTGTGCGTCTCACCCATTCTTGGTTGGTCCCTCGCTTCAGCGATTAATCTTACGGGAGTGACCTATAACGTTGGCGTCCTTCAATCCGCCATGCCAACTGCCGTCATGTCCACAATCATTGCCATGGAGTTCGATTCCGAACCCCGATTTGTCACCGGGGCTGTGCTCGTATCAACACTGCTAAGTCCGTTTACCCTGACACCGTTACTTGCCCTGCTTGGAGGTTGATCATCTACAAGAAGTTTTGGTGCCTCATCCTACTCGCAATCCTGGGTTCAGTTTTTGCTCCTAATGTCTATGCGCAATCTGACGGGGTTCCAGTGACCACCGAGATCGATTACACCTTCGGTGATCAAGCACATTTTGTGTCTCAAATCTCATCCCTGGATCCAATCGAAAACGTGATCCTTTTCACCCGTCCGGAAAGGTCCCAGGTCACCCAAACCATGATCGCCGTTTTCGAAAGATCTGAAGAGGGGATGACGGCCGAAGTATGGCTCAACTTGGATGAGGCCAAGTGGCAGCCTTTCTCGCCAATAACATACTGGTGGCAAATCGAGTTTGAGGACGGGGAGAGGACCACCACCCCACCAGAATCGTTTAACTACATCGACAATCGTGAGTTCTGGTCATTCCTTGAAGGGACGCAGATACGAATTCACTGGCAAATTGGAGATCTGGTATTCGGTCAGGCTGTTGTAGACATCTCAGAAAAAGCGCTCGACTCGATCCTGGACGATCTTGCCCTCTCTGCCAGGGACATAGTCAATATCTATATCTATCCCACAGTTAGCGATCTTCAAGAGACTCTGCAACTCGGTGGCTCAAGCTGGATTAGAGGTCACTCATTCGACGATTTCGGTGTCATAATTCTTGCAGCCAGCCCGGATTCCGAAGGGATCGTCCAGCTGGAACGAGACATCCCTCACGAACTCACCCATGCCCTGCTCGCCCAACGACTTGGGGCCTCCTATGCTCGGCTTCCTGCCTGGTTGAATGAAGGACTAGCCACGCTTGAGGAAGCGACCCCAAACAGTCTCTACCCAACCGCGCTGGAGGATGCATACCAAGCGGGCAACCTTTTACCCATGGCCTCCCTTTGTGCATCCTTCCCCTTTGCCAACGATCAAGCCCTTCTAGCCTACGCCCAAAGTTCCTCCTTTGTAAAATACATCAAAGATATTTACGGGATCGGAGCATTCGTCGCATTGTTCGATGCCTACCAGGAGGGGACGTCGTGTGAAGGAGGCGTTCAACGCGTATTCCAGCGTCCGCTTACACAGCTCGAGGGGGAGTGGATAGACTATCATTTTACAAAAAAAGCATCCCTCGGCTTGAACCCATCTTCGCTTCTATGGGCGCTTCCCATCATCCTCATTCTATTTGGGGGAGGCTACCTTTTATATCGTCATCGTAAAGGGAAGGAGCAGTCGGAGGTCGAACTTTGATGGGACACACGTTTGTTTTCGATCTGGAAACGAAACGCCTTGCGAGTGAAGTTGGTGGATGGTCTCACATCGATAGGCTAGGGCTCGCTGCAGCAATCTTGTTTGACGTAGAAGAATCGAACTTTATCAGGTTTAAGGAGGATGATGCTCTACGTCTGATCGAACACATTCTCGATGCTCGCGAGATCATTGGCTATAATGTATTACGTTTTGATTATGAGGTACTTCGACCCTACGGCCTCAAAACAGGAAAAGAGCTTCAGGCAAAAACGACCGATCTCATGGTACACATCCAACGCGAATTAGGATTCAGATTGCGTTTGGATAACCTTGCTGAAGCAACTCTCCAGGAACAAAAATCTGGGGACGGATTGATATCTGTGGAGTGGTATAAAGCTGGCGAAATCGAAAAAGTCCTCGACTATTGCGAGCAGGATGTCCGAGTGACCCATAAACTGTGGGAGGCGGGAAAGATTAAGGGGTTCGTTAACTATTTTGATAAGAACGGGAATGTCCGAAAGATCAAGGTTTCCTGGTAAATCGTAAATTTCTTAAGAATATTAACGGTTTACCCCTTATTACATTGCTAAAATATATATATGTGTATAAAACCTCCCGCAGGTTTGGAACCTGCGGGAGGTTATTTTCCTTCGAAGCGACGCTTCCTCCGGGACCTCACGATGACGATACTTCCATGTGACAGTGGAGATTGCGGTCCTTTGCTTGCGCTCGGGACAGACGTCATTGCCAGCGATACTGGCGCCTCCTCGCTAATCCGCAGTTAATGTCATTGCGAGCGCAGGCGCTTGCGCCGGAGCGTGGCAATCCCCAAGATCGCTATATTTCCATACGATGGTGAAGATTGCGGTCATTCGCCCCCGATCAGGACTTACTTCGTCCTTCGAGCAAATATCGAGGTCGCGGAGAACCCTTCTGCACTGAGCCCAGAGGTTCACCTATGGGCGGAGATAGGCAGACTCAATCCGCTTGGTCAGTTATGTAATTCTGAGGAGATTCGAATAATTAAAAACTTCGAGCGCCGATGATCGAGGCGATATCTTCTCCATCGTCCCAGACAAGAGCCTCATATCCTTCAGCAGAACTTATCCCTAAAGCGAATGCTGCGCCGATGGCTTCTTCCTCACGCAGCATCCGATAATAGTCCAGATATTGCTCACCCCTGGATCTCGCCGCAAGCCCGGCAGTCGGATTACTAAATTCCGTGATGATCAATAATTTATCCGTGTACCACTTCAGGTACGTCTCGTAGGAACGTCCCCCATCCAGTGATCTCATGGAAAAATAGTCAGCCCAATGACAGTTCACGCCCACCCAATCTGATTGCGCGATCGCATCCTCGGCTTCTTCTAAAAATTGCAGCGATCCTGCCCTCCAGCCAGAAATTTGATCCCCGGTTGATATCCCCGGGAAACCCAAACGGATATCCGGATATCGCGCTTTCAAATTCCGCACCACTTCAAGGAAGAATTGACCAAACCCATCTCCATTCTTCCAGGATCTCCCCCATCCCTCCCCCTGGAGATTAGGTTTCGTGTGCAGCTCAAAGTACCTTAGTCCCGATCGATAAAGGCGCGCCAGATCGAGGTCGATCCGCCCAACAAATGTGGCGGGGGAGATTGGATTATCCGAAAAATCCGACGTGAGACGTGCAGCTAGAAATATGGATGGATTAATTCTGCGGAGATGATTAATATTGTCTTCGGATTCGCTCAAGTCAATAAACAAAGCTTCCAGTCGTCCTGCCGTTACCTGGTCCAAATCCGATGCGGACATCATCCCCCCGATACGTCCATGTGCACCGACCAGACATTTACCGGGTGTCCATCCATATCTATCCAGACTCTTCGCCATTCGCTTCGGCCAGACCATGAACGGAGTTGGATCGATGATGTCCTTCGGATAATTCGTTTCGCCCCGCTTGGTCGCGCCATCTCTCTTGAACGTCACGTGAAGGTGCGCTCCCGCAGTAGCCCCAGTAGAGTCGGCTTTTCCTATAATTTCGCCGGCTTTCACACGCTGTCCGGTTTTCACAAAATACTTCCGCAAATGAGCATAGACGGTCTTGTATCCATCTTTATGGCGAACTCTTATATGTAGGCCATAGGGATGATTTTTTGGGTTGGTATGGACCCGATAGACCTCTCCATCTGCAGAACAGTAAATATTTGTGTTTGTGAGAGCCCGAAAGTCGAGACCCTCATGACCCGGCATATCCCAGCGACCATAAATCTGAGGGTTCGCTCCAAACGCCTGGGTTATGACACTGTAATCCGTCGGCCAGAGCAAATAGAAGGATTTCTTCCTCTGTCCGTAACGATCATCGGCCGTAATTCGCCGAGATAATTCTTCTTCGAGCTCAAGCGGCGTGCTGGCAGAAATTGGATCCATTCTGATTCCCGAGTAAATATGATGAAACCATCGCTCGATGTCCTTATGCTCATCAAAGCCCTTCGGGAAGAGAGGGAAGGTTATCACCTGTGCCGGCGCCATGTACCTCGCCGCAGTATGTGGATCATGAGTCATATTCGGGCCATATGCCAGCACATACTCCTTACACGCCCGTACCCATTCCCAGTAATCATCCTTCGGAAGCAGCAGGATCTGAAATTCCATTAATTCCCTTTCGGATTTTCTAAAACCCGAGACCTCGTGATTTTAAAGAGATGAACTTATTTTTACCGACGACGATATGATCGAGGACTTCGATATCGAGCAGCTTGCCTGCCTGAACAATCGCACGGGTGACGCTGATGTCCTCTGGGCTGGGGGTTGGGTCCCCACTGGGATGGTTGTGTACCACAATGATCGCAGCAGCATTGGCTCGTACAGCTTCCTTGAAGACCTCACTAATTCTTATTAATGAGCTGTTGAGAGACCCTCGATACACCTCGACAAGTTTTACCATTTGATTGCGCGTATCAAGCAGCATCACGTTGAGATGCTCTTGCTCGAGCGCACCCATTTCATAAAGGATGAGAGAGGCAGCATCCTCCGGAGATTGAATGACTGGAAGTTCTGTTGGCGTACTCGCAGCAAATCTATTACCAAGCTCAACGGCTGCTTTTATTTGTGCAGATTTTGCTGGCCCAACCCCGCGCATTCGACATAATTCCGCATAAGATAAACGATGCAGCCCTGCTAAACCACCGCAGTCCATCAGTATTTTCTGTCCGAGTTGGACGGCGTTAATGCCTTTGATGCCCGTTCGCAGCAAGATCGCTATCAATTCAGCATTCGAAAGAGATGTTGCACCGAGTGACGCCAGTCGCTCCCTGGGACGCTGACTGGATTCCAGGTCCCGGATCCGATACCCACCTTGTTTGTCCCCCATTCGCGATTCCTATCTCAACTCTTTTTGGTTTGATGCGACTATACTCCAGCCATAAAAGCCTGTCAACGCGGTCTAGAAATTGCATCGCCAGATGCTATAATCAGCGCAGTTCAGGAGAGCTCATATGTTCGATCTCGCATTCGCCGGAAAATTCTTCACCTATCTCACCGCAGTTTTCGGCGCATTTCTCGCCGCGCTCTGGCTAAGCCTCATCTTCTGGACTATAAGAGACATACGCTCTCGGTCCCATGACAGATTGGTGCATATTCTCGCAGCAATCGTCGTCGCCCTTTTCAATATCTTCGGTGCGATTCTTTATTTCATCCTTCGGCCGCCGATGACGCTCGATCAGGCCTATCAGCAAACACTGGAAGAGGAAGCCCTGCTGACCCAGATTGAGCTTCGACACACGTGCCCGGGGTGTGGGGGGGGGACTGAAGCTGATTGGATGCTCTGCGCAAACTGCCACACAAGCCTGAAGAAGGAGTGCAAAAATTGCGCGAGGCTTCTCGAGCTGCCCTGGCAGGTCTGCCCATACTGCAGCACGCCTTCCAATGGCGGTAAAACTGTGGAAGACGCGCCAGATATTAAATTCTCTGCCCGGATTGAAGAGGGTTAGATCTATTAGGCCAGAAAACGCACAATGGATTACTTAATGATCGAATTCTTCCACCAAATTCCCGCTCTTCTCGAAAATACTCCCACCAATAATACGCATGGTTACTGTCAACAAAGTCAATATGCGATCCCAGTTATGAAAAGAAGCACGGATATCAAGCCAAAGGGATCGATGTATGAAAAAGGGTTAGTGCTCAGAGGGTCTTTCGATCGACGAGGCACCCCAAGGAGGAACCCCAGGTTTAAGGCAGCGCCCGAAATCTTAAGATATCGGACACAAAGAGGTTCTTCCCTTCATGGTTAAGAAAAGCAACTGCCTGAGAAATACATCCTTACAGCCGCTTCATTTATTCAATCTCCGGTGAATGAATCACTTCGCAAAACGTTGGGCGAACGCATCCCATCCAGCATAACGCCCGTTCTCCCCAAGCTCCTTCTCGATGCGTAAGAGTTGATTGTATTTAGCAACTCGATCGGATCGCGCCGGCGCTCCAGTCTTGATTTGTCCCATATTGAGTGCGACAGCTAAATCCGATATGGTCGCATCCTCAGTCTCACCAGACCTATGCGATGTCACTGCGCGCCATCCGGCGTTCTTGCAAAGCTCTACTGCCTCGATGGTTTCAGTGAGCGTGCCAATTTGATTAACTTTCACCAACAAAGCGTTACATGATTTTTCTTCAATAGCTCGCTTAACTCGCTCAGGATTTGTAACCAGCAAATCATCTCCCACGATCTGGATTTGATCACCCATTCTTGAGGTCATCAATTCCCAGCTCTCCCAATCGTCCTGTGCGAGACCATCCTCGATAGAGACAATTGGAAACTGTTCTACCCACGTCTCGTATAAATCTACCATCTCGGCGCCGTTCAGCTTCTTTCCTTCACTTCGCAGGTGATAGACATTTTCATCCTGCTCATAAAACTCCGAGGCGGCCGGATCCAGGGCAATGCTAATTTGTTCCCCAGGTTTGTAGCCGGCCTTTTGAACCGCCTCGAGGATAACTTCGATGGCCTCAACATTGGATTTCAAAGCAGGAGCGTAGCCGCCCTCATCTCCTACGAGCGCTGTATAACCTTTATCCCTAAGCACACCTTTTAACGTATGGTAAATCTCCGCTCCCCAGCGAAGTCCCTCTGAAAATGTTGGCGCTCCCACCGGCATAATCATAAATTCCTGTGCATCCGTGGACTGCCACCCCGTATGGGCGCCTCCATTCAGAATATTTAACATGGGCACAGGCAAGATGTGCGCATGTACTCCTCCAATGTAACGATAAAGCGGCAATTCTAACGATGCCGCTGCGGCTTTAGCGACGGCAAGACTAACCCCCAGAATTGCATTCGCACCCAGTCTTGATTTATTTTCGGTGCCATCTAAAGCAAGTAGCGAGAGATCGATCCCGCGTTGGTCGGTTGCATCTCGGTCAGAGAGGTGTTCTGCGATTTCTTGGTTGATGTTCTCTACAGCTTTGCGGACACCCTTTCCCCCAAACCTTCCTTTTTCTCCATCCCGGAGTTCAAGCGCCTCATGAACACCCGTAGATGCCCCAGAAGGTACGATCGCCCTACCCCAACTGCCGTCATACAAAAGCACCTCGACTTCTACGGTAGGATTCCCGCGAGAATCGAGAACTTCGATTCCATGGACGGCTTCGATCATTGTGTACATAGTGTTTGCCTCCACTAATTTATGTCATCCGCGCTCATTATAACCCCCATTGATCCGTCTACTCGTTGATCTTGAACTACGCTAAAGAGCGGGGCTGGATTCCTCACCACACCCAACGTGTTAGAATCGTGCCATGTCCATTTCGCGAACGTACCTTGATCATGCTGCCACTACACCCGTGGACCATCGTGTGATCGAAGCGATGCTGCCCTACTTCGGTGATCAATTTGGCAATCCCGGATCTCTCCATTTCTGGGGGCAGCGAGCTGAAAGCGCCCTCGACCGAGCCCGCCAGGATATTGCCGATATTCTTGGCTGTGACTTCGATGAAATTATCTTCACCAGCGGCGGGTCAGAGAGCAATTCACTCGCCCTTTTTGGAACGGCGATCGAAGCTCGTCATCGTTCTGGCGCAAATCGAATTCTCACAACCGCTGTAGAACATCCCTCCATCATTCAAACTGCGAGAAACCTTCAAAGACAGCACGGTTTCGATCTCGTGATGATCCCCGTAGATAAATACGGCGTCGTCTCGGTTGAAGAATTCAAGAAATTGATCGGCAAAGACGTCGCCCTGGTGTCCGTAATGTATGCCAACAATGAAGTCGGCTCCATTAATCCAATTCGAGAAATCGGGGAGGTCTGCCGGAAGAGTGGTATCCCTTTCCATGTCGACGGCTTGCAGGCAGCCAACCACCTGGACATCACGGTCGATAATCTGGCGGTCGACCTTTTCTCGCTCGGCGCGCATAAGTTTTATGGCCCGAAAGGTATCGGCATCCTGTACGTCCGCAACTCAACACCACTCCATCCATTACAACTCGGCGGCAGCCAGGAATTCAACCGACGCGCTGGAACTCAAAACATCCCATCAATTGTGGGTTTCGCCGAAGCTTTGAAAATAGCAGAAACCGAAAAAGGCGTCGTAACTTCTCACTGTGCGAATCTTCAGAGATTGATCATCCACGAAACTCTCGAGCGCATCGAAGACGTCCATCTTACGGGACACCCCGACAATAGATTGGCGAACCATGCCTCTTTTGTATTTCGAGATATAGACAGCAACAGCTTGCTCTCTGGACTCGATATCGCTGGCTTTGCCTGTTCTTCCGGGTCTGCTTGCAAGGTCGGAGATGCGAAAGCATCCGAAGTTCTTGACGCGCTCAATATATCTGAAGAGTGGTCGTTAGGTGCGCTTCGGGTGACAGTCGGTCGCTCCACACCAGAGGATTCTGTTCGAAGGTTCATTGATGTTCTCCCTCCCCTAGTTGAACGGCTTCGTCTGGCAATAAAAACCGATGTCAGATCGTAAAATCGCGGTCGCCATGAGCGGCGGCGTCGACAGCTCAGTTGCCGCTGGGCTGCTGGCAAATCGTGGCCAGGATGTATTCGGTGTCATGATGCGCCTCTGGAACCCCAGCCAAGATAATTACAATCGGTGTTGTTCTCCAGCCGACTTGTCCAATGCGAAAGCTGTTGCAGCGAGCTTGGACATTCCCTTCTACGTTCTCGACATGCAGGATGACTTCAAAACGCACGTGGTCGATTCATTTATTTATGGCTATGCGCACGGCGTGACGCCGAACCCCTGTATCCAATGCAACCGCATCATCCGCTGGGATCTGCTCCTCAAGAAAGTTTTGGCCATGGGCGCGACTCACCTGGCCACGGGGCATTACGCCCGCGTGTCGTTTGAGAGCAACGTTTATCACCTGCTCCGAGCCAAGGATCGTTTCAAAGATCAATCCTACGTACTAAGTGTGCTGGGACAGGATGAACTCTCTAAAGCGGTGTTTCCACTGGGTGAACTGACAAAAGATCAGGTTCGATCACAAGCCAGAGAAATGCAGCTCTCTGTTGCCGATCGAGCCGATAGCCAGGACCTCTGCTTCATCGGGAATTTAGATTACCGTACTTTTCTGGAGGACTTTGCGACGGAACTACCCCCTCCCGGACCCATCCTGGACCCCCAGGGACGCCGGCTTGGACAGCATGAAGGGCTCGCCAACTTCACCATCGGTCAGAGAAAGGGGATCGGTCTCACATCGGAGAAACCGCTCTACGTAATCAGCAAAGACTTCGAAACAAATGCGCTTACTATTGGCGAGAGGCATGAGCTCGGACGGGACACATTCATCGTTAAGAATCCAAACTGGATTCAAGGTGCCCCGCCAAGCTCGGATGAGAGCGTCCTTGTAAGAGTGCGGTACAAAGCTCAGGAGGTCGAGGGAACTGTCGTTGAATCCAACCCCGAAAACGCGACGATCAGATTAGCAGAGATGCTCCCATATGTCACGCCCGGGCAATCTGCAGTGTTTTACAGAAATGTGGAATGCCTGGGTGGAGGGATTATCGCAGCATGACTGGCCCCGGCATCCTCCTCAGTATCTTCATCGCCAGCATCCTCGCTCTCGTTTTTCATCTGTTCCGAGGCGGAGACGTTCGCCGTCTTGGCTTTTATCTCGTTGCTGCAAACATCTCATTCTTCATCGGCCACTTCATCGGTTCAGTCCTTTCATTTCCAGGCCTCAGGCTGGGGTCGATTAATTTGATTCCCGCCGTACTGGCTGCCATCCTGGGCCTGACTCTCACTTCCGTCCTGGCGCCATCTAAAAAACGTACAACGCGTGTGCGCGGGAAGCGCCGAAAGAGAAATTAGCCAGACAGCCATATGCTATAATGTGCAAAGTATGAACGAAGATTTCCCAGATCTCGACCTGCCAACCTCTGATGAGGAGCTGATTGAGTACAGCACCGCCCAGAGGACAAAGAACCGCATACTCATATTTCTTGGCATCTTGCTGCTTCTCGCGTTGCTTGCAGGTGTACTTTTCGCAGTCGTGGCGATGGTGAACAACCCAGTTCAAACCGAGACGATCCGTGACATTATGATCATCTTTCTCGCGATCGAATTCTCGGTCATTAGTTTAGTCCTTGTCATTTTGATTGTTCAGGTGGCACTGCTAACTGAGTTAATAAGAAATGAAGTATCACCGATTCTTAAATCAACGAACGAAACGCTTGCCAATGTCCGCGGAACTTCTGAATTCCTGAGTGACAATCTGGTCAAGCCCGTCGTGAAAATAAACAGCTCGTTTACCGCACTGCGCCGTGCTTTTGATATACTAAGGTTTCGACGCTAACAAAAAAACGGACGATTATAAAGGAGTTTGAACATGTCTGAAAATGATGATTTTGGGGCTTTCTTTTCTGGATTCATAGTGGGTGGATTGGTGGGCGCAGCGGTCGCACTTCTGCTTGCACCACAATCAGGTGAGGAGACTCGGGAGATTATTCGAGACCGAAGTATTGAATTGCGCGACCAGGCAACACAATATGCAGATGACACTCGTATTCGTGCCGAGGAAATCGCAAGAGACGCCATGGCCACGGCAGAAGATCTTCAGAAGCGTGGGCAGGTAATTCTAGAAGAGCAAAAATCTCGGGTTTCAAAATCTGAATCTGCAAAACCCAAGGAAGAACCTAAGGAAGAGAAGCCTGCTGAAGAACCAAAAACAAAAAAGAAATCTTCTTAGCTCTTCCTCCATTTTTACACTAACAAAATAAGAGTGCACACGCGTGCACTCTTATTTTATCTTACGGGTTGGTCAATCGGATCTCATCTCCCAAAGAGCCATGGGAAGAGCGTCGGCAACCTCACTTGCCAGGACACCTTCTTCAGCTCCGATAAAATCCGCTGCCAGAAGACCTGCAGTCCCGTGTATAAAAGCTCCCAGGACGGCCGACTCGTACGGTGCGATTCCCTGCGCACGTGTGCCAGAGATCGCGCCTGCTAAAACATCTCCGGTGCCTGCATGCGCAAGTGCAGAATTTGCGAAGGGCATCACCATAGCTCTACCGTCTGGAGAAGCTACCACGGTGTGTGCCCCCTTAAGCACGACGATATGACCCCACACTTTCGCCCACTTCAGCGCGGAAGCAATCCGGTCGTCCTGAATATCAGAGATGCTTTCGCCAGTTAGAACTGCCATTTCACCTGGGTGAGGTGTGAGAATACATTTCTCGGGTATACGTGATGACCAGGATTCGATATCGTTTAGCAATTTCAAGCCATCTGCGTCAATCACGAAAGGCGGCAGGTCTGAGACCGTTTCTCCACCATCATCCGCCGCTTCGGTAATGAACCCTATGTGCTCTCGCGTACCTTCAGTATTTACAGTCAGGAACTTATCCAAAAACATTCTGGTAGTTTTTTCCATCCCCATCCCGGGTCCAATAACGAGGCACGTTATCCTGGCCATCTCATGATGCAGGATGTCCGCGGCACCTTCATTAATGGCGCCAAGCTCATGGGGCAAGACGATCCAGGTTGCTTCGGGAAGCAAAGGTACAAGATACCCCTGGATAGGGCCGGGAACGGCCAATGTCACCAGTCCTGCGCCGACCCTATAAGCACCTATAGCACATAATCCAACTGCACCGGGGTAATTAATCGAGCCTCCCACAACCAGTACGGTGCCAAATGACCCTTTATGACCGTCCCTGGGTCGTTCTGGCAACAGCGTCCTTATTTCCTTAACCGTCGCAAACTCGACCTTAATTTTCCGCATCAATTTTTGCTTATCGGGAAGACCGATGTCACCTACGACGATCTCACCTGTAAAATTTGATCCGGGGAATCGGAGTAATCCTGGTTTCACCGCCGCTAGTGTGACAGTCACATCGGCGGGAAGACATGCCTCCGCAACTGCACCAGTATCACAATCCAGTCCAGATGGGCAATCCACCGCCACCACGAAGGGAGGGTTCTCCATCTTCTCAATTTGACGATGGACAGCTTCTAGGGCGTCTTTTGCGCTCCCACGCAGCGGGAGGCGAAAGCCGGTTCCCAATAGGGCGTCCACAAAGAGGTCTGCGGACATCATCGATCGCCCCAGGTTCCTTTTATCTTCCGCCTTGACAACACGTCCGCCCTCACCCAAGAGAGGTGCCAAGTGTGCATCTGACTCTTTGCGAGGCTTGCTAAGGATGGCCGTGACCTTTGCACCAGCCTGAAGCAAATAATGACCTACAACCAGGCCATCGCCGCCGTTGTTCCCCGGACCCACAAGTATGGCAACACGCAATCCTTCCATCGTAGGGAATATCGAAAGGATCGCCTCGGCAATAGAGCGACCGGCGTTTTCCATCATCATTTCATACGTGAGACCATTCGCGTCTGCGTCTTTCTCAATCTGCTGCATCTGCGCGACGGTAACTATCTTTGTCACAATATTCTCCTCAGGTCTCTGGGTTCTTTCGTATCGAGGTTATCACATCCTGTCTCTTCCCGTACGACGGATCAACCTTCAGTCGGTTAGCCTCACTGTACTGTCAATATCAGTTAGATCGAGTGCATCGATTTTAAATTTGGACGGACGGCCTGTTTGGGTATTCCAATCGCGATACTTGTAATATTCTGAGATTAATTCTTCGAATGGCGGGGCCATGCCCGCCACATTCCCATCATCCAGTGGTTTCATAAGGTGCTCGGGCAATCTTTCGTTCTCAATATCCATACCGAGATTGAGATTAATTAATCGCTTCAAGTTCCACGCACGTTCGCCGACTATGAGGAATTCCTGCAGATCCATGTCGAACCCCGTGGCGAGGTTTACCAGTTCGCAAATGACGGATGGGGGAACATTGGAGAAAATGCACAGTACCAGGGAATTCGCAACCGAGGTCCAATCTTGATGTCGCGCAACGTTCACAGCCTTTCCTTCGGATGCAGTTCGTGGGAGCAAATGTACGCCTACTTCCTCCAATGTTTGCCCCATCTCCACCATGTAGTAGTAGCCCTGGTTGTGGCACGCCCCTCGAGGCGAGGTTGCGTACACCAAAGCCATGCCGCTAGCGCCGCGTGGATCGTGAAAGGGAATCTCCAAGCCGTGTACGTGAGCCGCGAGATCGGGTACCCCATAGAACTGGGCCAATGCGCGAGCACCCTCAGCGAGCCTTTCCCCAAAACCCTCACGCCTGGCAGTCCGTCTGATCAACCCTTCAATGACACCCTCGTTTCCCCAGCTCAACGAATCTCCATCCGTGTCAGCCTCAGAGATATCACCCCTCTCGTAGAGCAAATACGCGAGTCCAATCGTATTTGAGAGTGAGATGGTATCCATGCCAAAATAATCGCACAGCTCGCTGAAGCGCGTGATCACTTCAAGGTTCGTGATACCCAGGTTTGGACCAAAACCAATCGTCGTTTCGTATTCAGGGCCCTTTCTCTCCTCAGCATCTGAGAGTGTCACCTTGCGACCGCAAGCAATCACACATCCATGGCAGGCACTTACACCGGTCAGAATCGTGTCAGCCATCGTCATGCCAGAAATGCGATCCACATTCTCGATAGTTCCTCGAGAGAAGTAGTGTTTTGGCATCATGCCGAAGTAGTCAAAAATATCGCTCCCACTCGCAGTCCCAAAATCTCGCATACCGACGGAAACGACATCATCACGGAGCGACCTGTTTACCTCCGCACGTAGCTGGGCAAATTCTTCAGGTCTCGATAATGGAATGGCTCCAGTTCCACGCACAGCTACCGCCTTCAAGTTTTTAGAGCCCATTACGGCGCCAAGACCAGTCCGACCCGCAACACGGCCATGATCACAAAGGATGAGCGCAAAAGGAATCTTAGTTTCTCCTGCCACACCTATCGTGGCCACACGTACGCGGGGATCCGCCAGATCAGCCCTGATCTGATCCTGCGCTGCATAAGGATTGAGTCCCCAGAGATGTTCAGCGGGAGCAATCGCGACCGCGCCATCGCGGATGAAAAGATAGGCTGGCTCCGGGGAGCGCCCTAGAATGAGCAGCCCATCGAATCCCGCTGCGCGCAATTCTGGCCCGAAGAAACCGCCGATATTCGATTCGCCCCATAAGCCCGTAGCAGGGGATTTCCCACAAATCACGAACCTTCCCACCGCAGGACCAACTGTTCCTGTGAGAGGTCCGGTCATGAATAAAAGCGGCGCTGCCGGGTCGTAGGGATCCAGGTATGGATCCATGTAGGGGTAAAGAAGCTTGCTGCCTAGGCTTGCTCCGCCGAGGAAGCATCTGTGATCCACCTCATCGGGTGTGTATTCGAAGGAATCTCCGGAGGATAAGTCGACCACCAGGAGGGTTTTTGTGTGCTGTGAATTCGGATTATGCGCCATCGTTCCATCTTTTGATGCAAGGATAGCCACATTGAATTGTGGTCATCATCGGCATTTTAATTTGCTGGTTTCTCAGGAATTTGGCTCATCGCGTATTCGGCAAGCGCGGTAATCGTGAGAGATGGGTTGATCCCAGGATTTGCGGGAATGATGGACCCGTCGATGACGTACAAGCCAGGATAGTTGTGCACCTCACAGTTGAGATCTACGACGCCTTCATCAGCGCTTCTGCTGAAGTTGCATCCACCGAGGATATGAGCGGTTGCGGGGATGTCGAGCAGACCCTCTGTGATCCCATTGAGCGGCTTTGCGTCGAGCTTCTCACAGAACGATGCGGTCACGCGGTAGCCAATCTCTGTGTTAACCGGTATCGCTTTTTCCTCACCGTGTTCAACAGTCAACCCTTTCGAAATAGCGCCTCTCAAACCCTTCCGGGGTCGCACTTTCATCAGATTATCTTCCGTCTGCATGATCATCAAAATTGTCGATCTGTTTGCCATGCCCGGGAGCAACTTGTTTGAGATAATCTCCCTCGGTCGCGTGATGACGACCTTCATCATTTTTAAAAGACGCGCAAGCAGCGTCCCCGTACTTTCAAACATCGGGAACGCTAATAACCAATAGATTAAGGATGATCCCCGTGGAAAACGCACGGGTTCGACTTTGGTCGAATCGTCGGCGTTGAACACGGATGTGATCGCAATTCCTTTGGACAGATCATCGGCGCTTCGATAACGCATGCCGCCCATGAAAGCCTCACTGTTCGACCGCACCAGCTCTCCCAGGCGGTGAGAAATTAATGGCAATGTTTCCAACTCGTCACGACAACGGAAAAGCAGTTTATGGGTTCCCAGGACCCCTGCAGAAACGATCACATTTTTGGCACGCACTGCCACCCGTTTACGTTTGAAGAGTTTTGTTGAGGATTGATATTCAATCAGGTATCGCGCGCCGTTCGAATTCTTTGGTTGCAGTTGTGAGATGGCGTCAACTTTCGATTCGGGGATGATCTCGACGCCTTTGTTCTCTGCCAGGTAGAGGTAGTTTTTGTCCAGAGAGTTCTTCGCTTCATAACGACAACCCACCATGCAACCACCACAATGTATACAGCCGATCCTCCCTGGTCCAGCCCCATTGAAATATGGATCCGACTGTTCGACGCCTTCTTCTCCAAAATAAACACCTACTTCAGTCGGTCTGAAGGATTCCTCGCGACCAAGTTCTCCGGCGATTTCCTTTAGTAGATCATCAGCCAGCCATAGTTTTGGATTTACCGCAGCACCAAGCATTTTCCTGGCTGTTTGATAATGAGGCTGGAGGATCGTCTTCCAGTCCCCAAGATGAGACCATGTCGGTGCCGTGAAGAAGCTTTCACCTGGCTCCATGAGCACCCCGGCATACACTAGGCTTCCACCACCCACCCCACTGCCATGCAGGATGAGGATCCCTGGTAAAAAAGTCATCTCCCAGAATCCAAAACACCTCAATGCCGGGAGCCAGAGAAATTTCCATATATTCCAGTTTCTACTGGGGTAATCCTGCGTCCGGTATCTTTTACCACGCTCGATGACGAGCACGCGATATCCCTTTTCCGCCAAACGGAGCGCCGATACGGATCCACCGAACCCAGAGCCGATGATTATGTAGTCATAGTCCTGTTCTTGCGATGAAGCATTGTCGTTGGGCATTTTAGTTACCTTTGATTAACTCACAGAAAGTTGAATCGTTAAACATGAAGGAGCGCCAAGAATTTCCAATCAGTCTAACCAGCTTGCATCGAAGAGGACGATTTCACTCACATGTTGAATTGGAGCCATCTTTGTAACATCCACGGAAAGGCATTCCAGGACAGCCTCTTCTTTTTCCGCTTCCCAATGGCAGTAGAGAAGGTTTGAAGCTGGATCAAAGAAGGAATGGACCCAAACCGTGCCTTCACAAGCACGCTTCCTAATAGCTCGCCAGGTGTCAATCCATTCGTCCTGTGTCTCTGGGTATCGCTCAACTTTGTGGATGATCAAATAGTTCGCCATCGGAAATCCTCTCCCTGTCGATTATTCTGAGCTCGTTCCTGATTCTGCCTCAACAATTCGGCAGCAGCGGACGAAGTCCAACACAGTCGGGATATTTCTTAACATGTAAGCCATGTTGCCCTCCACCTTGAGGCGCCTAGTAAGCATCGCTTGAATGGGATCCAGGTCACCAGAAAAAATCTTTAAAAATTGGCTTCGGGGCGCTTTAAGGATGAAAGTCGCCAGAGGTAGGTCTGCCTCCGAAGGATCAAATATCTCCGCTTTTCGGCACTTGCCGTGCCATAGATCTATGTAGATGGCCATCGGTAAATCCGGCTGCCCCTCATTTTCATCAGGCTCGATGAAGACCACCATATCCCCCTCCCAATTACGTGCAACTTCAGCATATCGCTGGTCACTGTTCAAAACTGTAACCAGACGATCGACCCATTCTTCACTCGGGAACGGATATTTCATTTTCTGGGACCTCTTCGATAGAAATATGCCACGATTATGCGTCAAGCCTGGAAACGTGTCAACGAACCTCATTGACAGCCCCAATTATGACGATTACACTGTTCCCCCTGCAATCCTCGAGTGAGGCCAGCATGCTCGTAACGCGAGAACAACTCGAAGCAATTGAAGATACGATCCTGGCGCCCTACGGTTTCCGCAGCCGCGACACACAGGGCAGAGAATTCCCAGACAAAGAACCGAAATACAGGACGGTGTTCCAGCGCGATCGCGACAGGATCCTTCATACGACTGCTTTTCGGAGGCTTGAATACAAGACCCAGGTTTTTGTGATCACAGAAGGCGATTACTACCGAACCCGCCTGACGCACACCCTGGAAGTTACGCAGATCGGTCGTACGATTGCAAGAGCACTGGGCGCAAATGAAGATTTAATCGAAGCGATTTGCCTGGCGCACGATCTCGGGCACCCGCCATTTGGCCACGCCGGCGAAACCGCATTAAACAACCTCATGAAGGACCACGGTGGGTTCGATCACAACCGTCAATCATTTCGCATCGTCACCGAACTAGAATGCCGATTTCCTGATCACCCGGGTCTCAACCTGACCTGGGAGGTTCGCGAAGGAATTGTCAAACACGAGACCGAGTATGACGAGGCTGATGCGTCAGACTTCGACCCGGATAAACGAGGCCATATTGAAGCACAGATCGCCAATGTCGCCGATGAGTTAGCGTATACAGCGCACGACTTGGATGATGGCCTGCACTCTGGGCTGATCGTGCCCGAACAGTTGAAGGGATTGAAGCTTTGGGAGATGCTGATCGAGACGGTGGGATGGTCAGATAAGAGCCTCGATGAACTAACTCGACACCGCATCATCCGCAAGATCATTGGCCTGGAAGTTTCCGACATCCTTGATGCCACGAATCAAGAACTGTCAGTGCATGCTGTCGAGTCCGTCGAAGACATCCAGAAGCTCCCAGTAAATGTGGTCGTCCACTCAGACGCGTTCCAAGAAATGAATTCTGAGCTGAAGAGCTTCTTATATGAAAACATGTACCGGCACCACCGCGTTTTTAGAATGCAAGTGAAGGCAGAACGAATCCTGGAAGAACTATTCCACGTATATACCGCTACCCCTGAAATCTTGCCTGCAGAGGTACAGAAGTTGGCTGA
>SDBS01000991.1_pt1 | contig 28659 bp, 41 predicted proteins | sample 2277091 | NCBI WGS metagenome assembly SDBS01 (sample SAMN10404972, study PRJNA504765) | marine sediment metagenome | isolation source: marine sediment core GS10_PC15, 163 cmbsf | place: Arctic Ocean: Southern Knipovich Ridge | collected 2010
CATTAACTCATTAAGAAGATCAAGCGCTTTTTCTATTTTAAGCGCAAGCTTTGATTCCACTTATACCCATTCCAATTGCCCAATAGGCGCAGTATCACTTTTTCTACGGCCCAATGGAATTATACGCGTATAGCCACCCGGACGATCGGCATAGCGCGGAGCAACTTCCTTAAACAACTTCAATACAGCGTCTTTGTTGTATGGCAAAATCGCCAGTACACGACGACGCGCATTAAAGTCATCAACCCCAGCTCGTGCAATAGTTACCACTTTTTCTGCAAGGCGCTTCACTTCTTTCAAGCGCGGCTTTGTAGTTGTCAGCTTGCCGTACGTAATAAGATGAATAACCTGATTACGCAACACCGCTTTGCGATGCGATGATTTCATATTTAATTTTTTACGACCACTTTGATGCATCATGACGCACAACCTCTAATTCGTTCCTTTAGATGCCAGCACTTTTTTAACGTCTTCTTCATTTATATTCATACCAAAAGACAGACCGAATGCTTTCATGCAATCTTTCACTTCATTAAGCGATTTTTTGCCAAAGTTTTTAATACGTAAGGCATCTTCTTCTGGTACATTCACTAAGTCAATAACGCGTTTGATATCAGCATTAATTAAACAATTATGCGCACGAACTGAAAGTTCAAGCTCTTCAATAGGTTTGAGCAAGAGTTCAACCGGAACATCTTTCAGACCAAGTTTATCAAGCTCAAGCGGTTCAACTTTTTCTTCTTCTTCGGGAAGTGAAGAAATTTCATTGAATGGTATTTCAGTACTCGTCATAAAATGTTCTAATTGCGTACGCAATACAGAAACTGAATAATGGACTACATCAAATGGATTTTCAGAACCATCTGTAAAAATCTGCAAAATCAATTTGTCGTAATCGATATCTTTTCCAACACGCGTTTTTTCAATATCAAAAACTACTTTTCGAATCGGTGAAAACATAGCATCTAGATAAATGCGCCCATCTTCTTGAAACGCTTTATCTTTCGGCCATTGTGCTTGCTGATAGCCACGACCGTTTTCAACGAAAAACTCAATGTCAAGCTCACCGGAAGCCGCAACATGTGCAATCACATGATCAGGATTAATCAATTCAAGATGATCATCAGCTTGAATATCAGCAACGGTTGCGGTTTTTTCTCCTGAAATATGCATTTTCATTTTTCCAGGATTACCACTTCTATTGCGAATTACAATCTGTTTGATGTTGAGAATTATCTGCAATGCGTCTTCAACCACTCCAGAAATAGCGGTAAACTCATTATTGGCATTTTTAATAATAACAGATGTTACTGCAGCACCTTCAACCGATCCAAGCAATACTCTTCTTAAGGCATTACCCAGAGTATGACCAATACCTGGCTCTAGCGGTTGTGCAATAAGCTCACCATACTTTTCACTCAGTGTTTTTTTATCCCACGTTAATTTAGGGATGGTCAACGGCTTATATTCTTTTTCTTTGGTTGTTTCCATTTAACCTCACGCAATCGGGATCAAAAGATTCATAAAATATTGTACATCCCCGTACTCAATTATTTAGAATACAACTCAACAATGAGGTAATCCTCAATTGGAGCTTGAATATCAGTACGTACCGGAAGACGCAACACACGGCCTTTATATGCTTTTTTATCCAGTTCCAACCATTCAGGAACTTTGATACCTAAATTTAAACGTTTCTCAATAACTTGCTCCACAAATTTCTTCTGCTCAAGAGCAGAGGGAGTCAATGAAATTTCATCTCCTACAGAAACTAAAAATGATGGAGAAGTAACTTTTTTACCATTAATCTGCACATGCCCATGCACAATTACTTGACGAGATTGTGTACGAGTAGTTGCCATTTTAAGCCGATAGAGAACGTTATCTAAACGACGCTCTAAGAGACTCAGCAAATTATCGCCCGGCGCACCCGAAGCATGCACAGCGTTGGCAAAAAACCGTCTAAATTGACGCTCTCGCATTCCATACATCCGTTTTACTTTTTGCTTCTCTTGCAGTTGGCGACCGTACTCAGACATCTTCTTTTGTCGCTTACCTCTAGGAGCACTTTTTTTCTGCTCTACTGTATCTTTTTGAACCATATATCACACCATTCTTTTGTTAGCAAAAAACATTACACTCGACGTTTCTTGGGTGCACGACAGCCATTATGAGGAAGAGGTGTCACGTCACGCAATAAGTTAACCGCAAAACCGGCAGATTGAAACGACCGAACCACAGAATCCCTTCCAGACCCTGGACCTTGCAAGTTAACCTCAAGATTTCTAATACCAATGCTCTTCATATCTTTTACCAGGGTGGTAGCCACCTGTGACGCTGCAAATGGGGTTCCTTTACGAGATCCCTTAAAGCCAAGTCTACCTGCGCTTCCTGACAACAACACATCACCATCAGGTGTTGTAATAGTAACGAGAGTATTATTGAAAGTTGAACGTACATGCACAACCGCAGAGTCTACATGACGCTTTTGCTTTCGAGTTTTCTTTTTGTAAGCCATTCTGCTTTGTTACCTCTTATTATTTCTTAGTTACTTTCTTTTTCATTGCAACAGGTGGTTTTTTAGGACCTTTACGTGTACGCGCATTAGTCTTAGTACGTTGTCCTCGTGTGGGCAAACCTTTTCTATGACGTGAGCCACGATACGCACCAATTTCCTGTAACCGCTTAATATTCAGGCTCACCTCTTTACGAAGTTCCCCTTCAACTGAATACGAAGCGGTAATTTCTTTCTGAATGGCACTCACTTCCAGATCAGTTAAATCTTTTACTCGCTTATCTAAGCTGATTTTTAACTTCTTCAAAATATCACGTGTCGAAGCCACGCCAAGACCACGGATATAGGTCAATCCATACTCCACACGTTTCTTCAAAGGTAAGTTCACGCCTTCTATTCTAATCATATACAATTCCTACTGCCAAACAGTTAACCCTGTCGTTGTTTATGCTTTGGGTTTTTTTTACAAATAATACGTACGACGCCGGACCTTTTAATAATACGGCAATCTTTACACATTTTTTTCACTGATGTACGCACTTTCATGTTGCCTCTTTCAACTTATTTTTTATGACGCAAAATAATTCGCCCTCGAGTCAAATCATAGGGAGAAAGTTCCATAGTTACTCTGTCCCCCGGTAAAATTCGTATATAGTGCATGCGCATTTTACCTGACACATGAGCCAACACTTCATGACCACCTTCAATCTCAACACGAAACGTTGCGTTAGGTAATGTTTCATTCACAACACCTTCGACGCGAATAATATCTTCTTTTTGCTTCATAATGTATCACTGGCTGCTTGCGCAGCGGTTGTACGTGTTATAATTTTTGGTCCACTTTCAGTCACTACCACAGTATCCTCAACATGCGCAGCAAGACTTCGATCAGAAGTTTTAACCGTCCATCCATCATCAGTGACATACACATCATGCGAACCCATTGTTATCATTGGTTCAATAGCAAATGTCATTCCAGAACGTAGTATCGGTCCGTCACCTGCCAAACCCACATTAAGAATTTCTGGTTCTTCGTGCATCTGCTTTCCAATACCATGGCCCGCAAAATCACGAATGATGCCATATCCCTCTGCTTCAATTTCTTTTTGAATGGCCGCTGAAATATCACCCAATCTTTTTCCCGGTCGAGCTTGCTCAATACCTTTATTCAATGCGCGTTGCGCACTTGCAACAAAGCGAGCAATATCTTCAGGCATTTCACCAACATAAAATGAACGTGCCATATCTGCGCAATACCCACGCCATGAAGCACACACATCAATTTTTACCAAATCACCCTCTTTCAAATTTTTTTTAGCTGAGGGAACTCCATGTACCACTTCGTCATTTATTGAGATACAGCTCGCATGAGTATACCCCATGTACCCTTTTGTTCTTGACTGAAGATCTCTTTTGATAATAAAAGCTTCAATAGCTTGATCGAGTTCTAACGTGGTAACGCCAGGCTTAATCAATGGAGCAACTTCTTTAAACATTTCAACAAGCAACGCACCCGCCTGTTCCATTTTGCGAATCGATGCTTTATTTTTTATCGTAATCATATAATCAACCCTCCATCTCTTTCTTAAATTTCACGAAAAGCTGGTCAATAGGTGAATCACTTTTAAATTCACGTATTTCGTATCCAGCATTTTCATAATGCGAAAGAAGATCTTTTTCATGCAGATGATACACTTTCAAACGTTCCCGAATGGCCTCCGGATTATCATCTTTGCGTCTAATGAGTTCTGCACCGCACGTATCGCATATCATATCTCGTTTAGGAGTCAATGCTGAGGATTCTTTTAGAGAATATACTTGCTGACACGCTTTATTCTTACAGATGTACCGGTTGCTCAATCTATCAATAACGCTTTTGTCGTTAATAATAAATTTAGCAACAATCACCTTGACTGAATCATCCAAATGCGTGGTAAGATCATCAAAATATTTCGCTTGATTTACCGTACGCGGATAGCCATCCAAAATAATGACATCCGAACCATTCTGTCGCTCACGAAACCACTCAAAGACCATCTGACTCATAAGACCATCTGATACTAGTTTACCAGATTTTATGGCAAAATCTATGATTTTGCCAATCTCTGTTTGTTTTTCAATATGCGTCCTACAAAGATCCCCTGTTGAGACCGTCTCCCATCCCAGCTTCTGAGCGCACATTTGAGACAACGTTCCTTTTCCAGAGCCTGGTGGCCCTACAAGCAAAATAACGGTATTAGTCCTCAACGCGCCCCCCTGCTCCGCATTCTTCCTGAACTGAGGAATCCTTCATATCGATGCTCAATAAGGTAGGATTCAACCTGAGCAGCCATTTCCAACGCCACTCCAACCATAATAAGCATCCCAGTCCCGCTTAAGGTGCTCAAATAGAAGGGCAACCGTAAAATTACATAAATCAAATTGGGAGCAATCGCCAAACATGCCAAGTATATGGCACCCACTAGTCCAAGACGAGTCAAAAGATAATTAAAAAATTCAGCAGTTTTTTTACCTGGTCGTATCCCCGGAATAAAACCGCCACCCTTTTTAATATTCTCCGCCAATTCTTCAGGATTATATACTAAAGCGGTATAGAAAAATGAGAAAAATATAATTAATACAAAATCAATAACGTTATATACCAGCCCTGTCGGCGTTAGGCTCTCAGAAACCCATTTAAATATAGTGAATCGAGTGGCCAGAAAAGCTGATAAAAATAACGGTACATTCATAACTGAATTAGAAAAAATAACCGGCATAATACCAGCAGTATTAATCTTAAACGGAATATAGGTGCTTTGCCCTGCATACATACGCTGCCCTACAATGCGCCGTGTATACTGCACCGGAATCTTCCGATCGCCTTTTTCCAAAAACACAATACAAGCAGCCATACCAACAAAAATCGCAAGCAATACAAGCGCAATAATCGGATCCATGATCTTATCAGTAACGGCTTGTAAAGTGGTTATAATGTCTTGGGGAAAGCGCGCCACAATACCCGCAAAAATGATCATAGAACTACCGCTTCCAACGCCATGGAGCGCTATCTGCTCTCCCAGCCACATAACCACGATAGAACCAATCGTCAAGGAAAACATAAACATCAGACGAAACGCCCAACCCGGATCAAGCACAAGTCCATATCGTTCAACTACGAGAGCAAAACTAAAACTTTGCACGATAGAAATACCAAGAGCAACATAACGTGTATATTGGTTTATGATTTTTTTACCATACTCGCCCTCTTTCGAAAGCTGCTCCAAAGACGGCACAGACATACTTAAAATTTGCATCATGATAGAAGCAGTTATGTAGGGCATAATGCCAAGCGCAAACAATGTACATTGTTTGAGGCTTCCCCCAGAGAACATATCTAAGTAAGAAAACAGCCCACCTAAGCCTGTTTTTTGGCTCATGAATAGTTGAAGCTGTTGCAAATCAATACCAATCACCGGAATATGGTTACCTATGCGATAAACAATAAGTACGGCAAACGTAAACAGTAATTTCCTACGAAGATCAGCAATGCGAAAAATATTGAGAAAGTTTTTTAGGAGTATCACCACCTACCCCTTCTGAGTTAAAGCTTTACCGCCAGCATCTTCAATTGATTTACGGGCTGCTGCACTAAATGAATCAGCAACAATGGTAACAGGTTTTGCAAGCTTCCCCTTACCTAGAATTTTAAGCGTAAATGGTCGATTTTTTGCTGCCTTGATAATGCGCTTTTTTAAAAGTAACTCTTTCGTAATCTCTTTGTGTGATTCAGCAAGAACATTCAGTCCATCAATATTAATAATATGAACAACTTCTTTGAATCTCACATTAGAAAAACCACGCTTGGGTAGTCGTCGATACAAAGGCATTTGACCGCCTTCAAACCCAACAGCTACGCCACCTCCCGAACGAGCCTTTTGTCCTTTATGCCCTCTTCCAGATGTGCCACCGCGAGAACCGCCGCGTCCCACACGCTTTCTCTTTTTTGTTAATGGAGATAGTTTATTAAGTGTAAACATTACGCGCCTTTTACCATTTCTTTAACTGTCATACCACGAAGCTTTGCAAGACTCTCGGCTGATCGCAATTTTGCAAGTGCGTTTAATGTCGCCTTTGCAACGTTTAAGCCATTGGCAGAACCTAATGATTTAGTTAATGCATCCTCAATTCCAGCTGCATCTATAACTGCACGAACCGCACCACCTGCAATCTTTCCCGTACCTTTAGAAGCAGGAATGAGCACCACTTTTGCAGCCCCATGTTTACCGCGAACTTCATACGGAATTGTCGTACCACGAATAGGTACCGTAATCATATTTTTGCGTGCTTTGCTCGTAGCTTTGGTAATCGCAGAAGTAGCTTCTTTACTTTTACCAAGAGCAATACCCACCTGACCTTGCTTATTCCCTGAAACCACAAATGCGGAAAACGAAAATCGTTTACCGCCCTTAGTTACTTTCGTAACTCGTCGAACACTTACCACATGATCAACAAAATTTGAATCTTTCTCTGCTATTTCTTTTCTAGCCATTATAACCCTATGTAGTTAGGTGCTAAATTGTAACACCGCTTTCACGCATACCATCCGCAAAAGCTTTTACTCTGCCGTGATATTTATATGCACCTCGATCAAATAATACCCGATCAATACCTTTAGCTTTTGCTCTCTGCGCAAGTTCTTTTCCAACAGCATACGCAACTTCTTTCTTATCTCCGGAACGTTTTTCTAATTGGGAAGAAGCAAAACTTGCCACCGTTTGATGTTTACTATCGTCAATAATTTGACCGTATATATTCTTGTGGCTTCGAAACACGGATACACGAGGAAGATCACCTTTTTTTAGAGATGATCGAACGCGCATTGCTCTGCGTTTTGAACGTTTACGATCTTTTTTATTAGTAGCCACAGCTCATCTCCATTGCATTTAATTATTTACCTTTAGCAGCCTTGCGAACAATGTAATCAGTAGAAAGCTTAACTCCAGTTCCCTTATACGGCTCTGGACGACGAAGTTCACAAATTTTACTGCATACTTGGCCAAGCAATTCACGATTTGGTGAGGTTACGGTAAGTTTTTGACCCGTTTTATTCGTCGTAATAGAGACGCCCTTTGGCAGAGGAAAATCAATTTTATGACTATACCCCAACGTAAACACTATCTTATCACCCGAAATTATTGCTTTATACCCAAGGCCAACAATATCAATAACTTTTTCAAATTCTTTTTTTGAGCCTGCAATTTCATTTGCAAGAAGCGCACGATGCAGTCCCCATTCTCGATTAATATCTCTCTTTTTTACCGATGAAGGATGCTTACTTTTAGGAGCAAGTACCAATTTATCGCCCTCAACAACAACAGCCAAAATATCTGGAATAAAATAAACGCCAGAAGACTTAGGTCCCTTAAAGTGAACCTCTTGGCCCTTCACGTCAACGGCTACGCCACTAATATCAATCGGTTTTCTTCCTATCTTGGACATCTGCGATCCTATCTTACCAAACAGTACAAATAACCTCGCCACCAACACCTAACTTCTTAGCTTCTTTTTGTGTAATTACCCCACGATTAGTAGTAAGGATAGAAACACCCAAACCACCTATCACTGGTTTAACATCACTCACGCCAGCATAGTGTCTTCGGCTGAGTTTACTGACACGCTTAAGTTCATGAATAGCAGACTCCCCACCAACATACTTAAGCATAATTTTTAATACTTTTTTTCCGCCTTCTTCAATTTCTTGCGCAGAACGAATAAAACCTTCTTTAAGAAGAATATCCGCAATCGCTTTATTCATTTTTGAATGAGGCACCATCACGAACGGTTTACTCACTTTTACACCGTTTCGAATAATCGTTAAAAAATTTCCTATTGTATCCATTGACATACCGATCTTCCTACCAGCTAGCTTTCTTCACGCCGGGCAAATAACCCTTAAGTGCATTTTTACGAAAACAAATACGACACATATTAAACATGCGCAAATAACCTCGCGGACGTCCACAGAGCTTACACCTATTGTATGCACGGACGGAAAATTTCGGCGGTCTATTTGCTTTTTCAATTAATGATCTTTTAGCCATACATCCTCAACTTATCTCATGCCTTACGAAATGGCATGCCAAAACCTTTTAATAATTCATATGCATGTTCGCTTTTTGATGCCGATGTACCAATAGTAACGTTAAGACCCAATACTTTATCGGTCACATCATAATCAACTTCAGGAAAAATGGTCCACTCTTTGATACCTAAATTATAGTTACCAAATGTATCAAAATTTGCTTTAACCCCCCGAAAATCTCGCACCGTAGGAAGCGCAACATTGATAAGGCGATCAAGAAACTCATACATAGTACGACCATGCAACGTAACTTTTGCGCCAAGCGTCATACCCTCTCTAATCTTAAAGCCTGCAATAGACTTACGAGCCTTCGTCATAATAGGGCGCTGCCCTGATATGCGGCCTAACACCTCCGCAATGACTTTACCTACTTTGCTGTCCGCAATGATCTCTTTACCAGCTCCAACGTTTATCACAATCTGAGTGACCTTTGGAACGTCCATTATGTTCTTTATGCCCAATTTTTTTTGCAAATCGGAACGCATTGTTGAATCATACTGTTCTTGTAGCCGAGCTTTCTTCATTTTGTTCCTCGGGCCTCTTAAAATATTTCTTTACAACGATTACACATACGAGCTCTCTTGCCACTTTCCAATAACTTGGTATTGATTCGAGCTGCTTTTTTACACGCAGAACAAACCGGCATAACTTTACTCAAGCGGATATAGCTTTCTTCTTTACGAATACCGCCCTGCTCACCAGCTTTTTTCGGCTTAACATGGCGAGTAACAACAGCGACATCCTTTACTAATACTTTGCCCTTCTTTGGAAGAACATGTATTACGGAGCCTTCTTTATTTTTATCTTTTCCAGAAATAACCCTTACCAGGTCATTCTTTTTTATTCTTGCTACCATAAAGCCTCTTATAATACCTCTGGCGCTAATGAAACAATTTTTGTAAAACCCTTACCTCGTAACTCACGAGCAATTGGCCCAAATATACGAGTGCCAACCATGTCCCCTTCCTTGGTGATAATTACTGCTGCATTGTCACCAAAACGTATATAGCTACCATCATCACGACGAAATTCTTTTCTCGTTCTGACAACGACAGCATTAACAACTTGTCCTTTTTTAACGGTCCCCCCCGGTATAGCTTTCTTAACAGAGCACTTGATGGTGTCCCCAAGCCGAGCATACCGTTTGCCTGTACCCCCTATAATGTGGATACACTGAATCTCTTTAGCCCCTGAATTATCAGCAACTTCCAAATAAGACTCTTTTTGAATCATATGATAACCCTATTAAGAATGCGACTTAACAACACGTGCAAGACGCATATATTTCGACTTTGAAAGCTTTGGTCCTTCATAGAACTCAACAACGTCGCCGACTTTTGCAACTTCCTGCTCATCATGCACTTTATATTTTTTGTTTCTACTCATAATTTTATGAAAACGCGGGTGCATATACGTACGCTTGGTATTCACGACAATCGTTTTTTCCATTTTATCCGAAACTACCTCACCCGTGTACAACTGGCTTTTTTTTATAGTATGTTCTGCCATGAATAACCCTCTATTTTGTTGCACCATGTAATTCTTTTTCTTTCACGAAGGTTAACACTCGCGCAATATTACCGCGTAAAAGCTTGAAATCTGCATGATTTTTTACATGAGATGTTTTAGCGTTCAATTTAAGAGTAAAAAGTTGCCCTCTCAGTTGCTCGAGCTTCTCCCTCAGCTGCTTCGCATCCATCTGCTTAAATTCATCGTTTAGTTTCGTTACCTTCATAATATATTACCGCAAAAATTATGGTCGTTTTACAAATTTAGTTTTCATTGGAAGCTTGTACGCAGCTCCTCGTAAAATCTCGCGAGCTTCTTTTTCATCAACTCCAGCAATCTCACACACGACTCTTCCGCGCTTTACTACTGCAACCCATTCCTCTACGCCACCCTTACCTTTACCCATTCGGGTTTCAGCAGGTTTTTTTGTCACTGGTTTGTCTGGAAACACGCGCAAAAACAGTTTGCCTACTTTTTTCAAATGACGAGAAAGAGTAACACGCATCGCTTCAATTTGACGAGCTGTCATCCAAGCTGGTTCAACAGCTTGTAAACCATATTCACCGAAAGCAACATATCGAGCTCCTTTTGAAAGACCCTTCATGCGGCCACGCTGAACTTTTCGAAATTTTGTTTTTTTAGGCATCAACATGATTATTCACCTATACCTTAGTACTTACTAACGTGTTGATATTCACCCTTACTCACCCATACCTTTACACCAATGAGTCCAAAAGTTGTAAGCGCTTCGGCTTCTCCATAATCTATATCAGCTCGCAATGTGTGAAGCGGAACAGATCCCACGCGAGTCCATTCACTTCGAGCAATTTCCGCACCATTAAGTCGCCCCGACACTGCAATTTTGATACCCTGAGCCCCCGATCTCATAGCAGCCGCCGCTGCACGTTTCATTGCTCGCTTATAGCTCACTCGACGCACAAGTTGATCTGCTATACTTTTTGCGACAAGCGTCGCATCCAATTCAGGCTTTTTAATTTCCTGTACCGATATTTCAACATTTGCTTTCTTAAGCCTGTTTGCAAAATGGCGACGCAATTCGTCAATTTCTTTACCGCCCTTACCAATAACAACACCCGGTCTTCCGGAGTGAAGAATGATGCGAAGGTTATCACCTGCTTTTTCTATCTCAACACGAGAAATTTCAGCATGCTTCAGATAAGAATCAACCATTTTACGAATTTGAATATCTTCCAACAGCTGTTTTCCATAGGCATGACTTGGTGCAAACCAACGCGCATCCCAATCCTTATATATACCTGTTCTAAATCCTACTGGATTAACTTTTTGTCCCACGGGAAACCTCTTTTATTTCAACAGGTTCTAACACAACACTTATATGACTAAATCGTCTTTTATATACATTCGCACGGCCCATAGCACCGGGCTTAAAATATTTATACGCAGGCCCTTGATCCACCCGTATCTCTTTAATTTGTAATTGCTTACTATCTACATCATGAAGCTGTTTCGCATTTGCTGCAGCTGAAGCAATCAGTTTCTTAAGAGGATCCGCCTTTTTTAAAGCCGCCGTCTCTAACCAATTGAGTGCAAACTGCACATTCTTGCCCCGAATAACATCAGCCATAGGGCGAAGCTTATAGGGTGAAAATCGAATATATCGAGCCTTTGCATTAAACTGCATTTTTAAACCTTACTATCTCAAAATTGGTTATATGGGTCCGGAAAGGTTTTCTCTAGTAATTCTAACGTATTTCACGTCCGCTGACAAATTTTATTTTTTTGCCGCCATACCAGATTGCCTTTGACCGCTATGTAATCTAAACGTTCTCGTTGGAGAAAATTCTCCAAGCGTATGACCTACCATATTTTCTGTTATATACACGGAAACAAATTTTTTTCCATTGTGCACAGACAGAGTAAGCCCAACAAAATCTGGAGTAACCATGCTGCGTCGAGACCAGGTCTTAATCGCTTCTCTACCACCCTTACTTTTGGCCGCTTTAATTTTTTTGAGCAACGATGCATCTACAAAAGGGCCTTTCTTAGCCGATCGAGCCATAATTCACCTACCTATTTACTCTTTTTAGTTTTTCTTCTTCTAATAATTAATGGGTTGATACGTTTACGTGTTCTCGTACCCTTTGCACCTTTGCCCCACGGAGATCGAGGATGTGACCCAGACTTTGAACGCCCTTCACCACCACCATGCGGATGATCAACAGGATTCATTGCCATACCACGTACAGTTGGACGAATACCACGATGCCTCATACGGCCAGCTTTACCCCATCGAATATTTTTAAAGTCAGCGGTACCCAAAACTCCTACGGTTGCCCAGCTACCTGCAGGAACCATACGAATTTCTCCCGACGGCATTTTTAAAGTGACTCGACCTTCAGCTTTACCCATAATTTGTGCAGCGGTCCCTGCACTACGCGCAAAAGTACCTCGAGACCGAGGGCGAATTTCAACGTTATGCACCATAAAACCAAGCGGAATACTTCTCAAGGGCAACGCATGCCCAAGCTTCGCTTCAGTCTTTTCACTTGCCATAATTATATCGCCTATTTCCAAACCCTCTGGATGCAGAATATAGTACTTTGCACCTCCTGCATATGAAATTAAGGCAATATTCACGTTTCTATTTGGATCATATTCAATAGCAATTACTTTGCCAGGAACATCGCGTTCAGCTCTTCCAAAATCTATGAGGCGATATTTACGAGCAGCACCACCGCCACGATGACGCACAGTAATTCGCCCATACACGTTTCGACCGCCCGATTTCTTGAGCGCTCTTACCAACTTTTTTTCCGGCTTCTTCTTAGTAAGATCTTTCGAGCTTATAAAGGATTGAAACCGTGTTGCAGGTGTTCGTGGCTTTCTACGTATCATAGCCATGTTAATACCTTTTCAAACATAATAACGAACAGACTAAGCTGATTTCGTTTGTGGTGATTTCTGTACTTGAGGTGCTCCAGCCTGTTCAAACAGGTTCAAAGAATACCCTTCCGCAAGCGTTACATATGCTACTTTATCTTTTTTAATTCCCGGAGTTGCATTATATTTCTTTTGAGTAGCTCGTAACGAAGATTTTTTTCGTATTAAGGTTCGTACCTCTTTAACTTTCACATTAAAAAGCTTTTCAATTGCCTCTTTAATTTGAGGTTTATTTGCAAAGGGATGAACCTGTAATACTAACTGATTTTTTTTCTGATTCAACTTATACGCTTTATCAGAAATTACCGGTCCTTTAATAATATCATATCGTGTTAATTTTATTGCCATTGTTCCACCATGCGCTTAAAAGCATCCATATCTTTTTTTAACACCAGCCAGTACTGACTGTTAGCCAGATCATACGCATTTGGTTGATCAAACAATAACACCTGTACCTTAGGAATATTTGAGAAAGATCCAAAATGAATCAAATCTCCCACTGAGAGAAAAAGCGTTACTTTCTTGTCGTGCAAAGATAATGAACGTAGCAATGCAACCGCTTTTGCTGTTTTTGGCACATCACCTTCCAATTGCCAATCTGCTACGATAATTTTTTTGTCAGCAACACGATCTGCTAAAAGCTGCGTAAAAACTTGCTTTCTTAATAACTTAGGCACTGCCAATGTTTTCGTACGAGCTTGCGGCCCAAACGTAACCCCTCCACCACGCCAAATGGGAGAACGAGCTGATCCTGCTCGAGCACGCCCGGTGCCTTTTTGTTTCCATGGTTTTCTTGTGGAACGATTAACGTCAGATCGACCTTTAACTCCAACTGTTCCCTGCCTCCAATTTTGGAGCAAAGAGCGAATCCACATCGAAAATTGTTGCGAAGATGCAGATTTTTTTGGCGCAGTAACACCTAACTCTTTTAGAGTTACCGTGTGTAATAATGAATCAGATTTTTGCTTAGCCATAATTAACCTACTTTACCTGGCGTTGAATAAATACCAATGAACCTGCATGTCCAGGGACCGCCCCTTTTACAAAAATAACGGGAGCATCTTGAGCAATTTTTATTATGTCTAAATTTTTCACAGAAAGCCGCTGATTTCCCATATGACCCGGCATCTTTTTGCCTTTAATAACTTTTCCTTGGGATCGCATAAATCCGATGGAGCCCGTTTTCTTCCCCATAGTATGCCCGTGACTTGCTGGTGACCCACTAAAACCCCAACGTTTTACAACACCCGTAAAGCCTTTCCCTCTGGAAGTACCAAACACATTCACGTACTCACCTTCCTGCAACTGAGTAATAAAATTCGCAGACTGTCCAATAGTCAGGTTTTCTGGCAAATCTTCAACACGGATTTCTCGTATTGTTGAAAAATATTGTTGCAGCTTTTTCATCCAGCTCACAACAGGCTTTTGATCCGCATATCGCTTTTTTGGATAGCCAACTTGTATGGCATTATAGCCATCACGATCTTTCGTTTTGATACCCGTTACTACCCAATTACCAACATCAATCGCCGTCACTGGAACGACTTTATCACCACTGAACAGCTGGGTCATACCGATTTTTTTTCCCCATATTCCCGAAACCATTGGACGACCTCTCGTTATTTAATTTCCACATCAACACCTGATGAAATACTGAGTTTCATCAGTGCATCCATCGTCTTATCTGAGGGAGAAATAATATCTAAAACACGTTTATGCGTTATAATCTCAAACTGTTCACGTGATTTTTTATCAACATGCGGAGAACGTAATACCGTAAAAATCTTCTGTTTATTCGGAAGAGGAACAGGTCCCATAAGCTGGGCCCCCGTTCTTCTTACTGTCAAAACAATTTGCTTAACGGCATTATCTAGCAAGCGATGATCATATGATTTGAGCCTGAGACGAATGCGTTGTTTTTTCATATTCTCTACTCCACAATTTCAGTTACAACGCCAGAACCAACTGTTCTACCGCCTTCACGAATAGCAAAACGCAAATCTTTGCTCATTGCAATTGGTGAAATTAATTCTACATTTAGATCAACATTATCACCAGGCATTACCATTTCACGCCCTTCTGGCAATGTAACAACGCCAGTAACATCTGTTGTTCTAAAGTAAAATTGTGGACGATATCCCTTAAAGAATGGACTGTGACGACCACCTTCTTCTTTTGACAAAATGTATGCTTTACATTTGAACTTCTTATGTGGTTTTATCGAACCAGGTTTAGCAGCAACCATACCGCGTTCAATATCTTCTTTCTTTACCCCACGAAGAAGCAATCCAACATTATCACCAGCTTGACCTTCATTCAGAAGCTTTCTGAACATTTCAACACCAGTAACAACAGTTTTAATTGTTTCACCAAAACCAACAACCTCTACTGGTTCACCAACTTTAATTTTGCCTTGTTCAATTCTACCAGTAGCTACCGTACCGCGACCTTCAATTGAAAACACCCCTTCAATTGGCATAAGAAATGGTTTATCCATATCACGTTTTGGTTCAGGAATGGCTGAATCAATCGCATCCATAAGTTTATCAATTGATTGCGTTCCTAACTCAGAACTATCGCCTTCAAGTGCTTTCAATGCTGATCCACGAATAACCGGAATTTTGTCACCTGGAAAATCGTATTTAGTCAAAAGTTCACGAATTTCTTCTTCAACCATATCGATCATTTCAGGATCGTCGACCATATCACACTTGTTAAGATAGACAACAAGCGCAGGAACGTTAACGTTACGCGCCAATACGATATGTTCACGAGTCTGAGGCATTGCACCATCAACTGCAGACACTACTAAAATAGCGCCATCCATTTGCGCCGCACCCGTGATCATATTTTTCACGTAGTCAGCGTGACCGGGACAGTCAATATGCGCATAGTGGCGCTTAGGCGTTTCATATTCAACGTGAGACGTTGAAATAGTAATTCCCCGCTCCTTTTCTTCTGGCGCATTATCAATATCAGCAAACGTTTTTGCTTCTGCGTGCCCCTTTGATGCTTGGTGCTTAGTAATAGCAGCGGTTAATGTAGTTTTACCATGATCAACATGACCAATGGTACCAACGTTTAAATGCGGTTTAGTCCGCTCAAAGACATCTCTAGCCATAGCTTAACTCCTGACTATGTTTATACATGCGTTATTTTTTCTCAATAATGGCTTCTTGAACACTTTTAGATACTTCTCGATAGCATTCAAATTCCATTGAATAAGCAGCTTGACCTCTCGTCATAGACTTCAACGATGACACATACTTAAACATTTCCCCAAGCGGAACTTCGGCAGTTATTTCCTGCCTGCCAGCTTGATCTTCCATGCCCAAGATACGACCACGTCGAGAGCTCAAGTCCCCCATTACATCACCCATATATTCTTCTGGTGTATCAACAACTACTTTCATTATCGGTTCAAGCAACACAGGAGACGCTTTGCTCATTGCAGAGCGAAACGCCATCGAAGCTGCTACTTTAAACGCGATTTCAGATGAATCAACATCATGATAGGATCCATCATACAACGTAACACGACAATCAACAACCGGATACCCTCCAAGAATCCCATTAGTAAGTGATTCTTCAATACCCTTTTCAACGGCAGGAATAAATTCTCTTGGAATCCTACCACCCACTACCTTATCGACAAACTCAAACCCTTTTCCTCGCTCCAATGGTTCCATCTTAATCCACACGTGCCCAAACTGACCACGACCACCAGATTGACGAATGAACTTACCTTCAGCATCTGTAGAAGATTGAATTGTTTCTTTATAAGCAACTTCCAATTTGCCTTGAGTCACATCAAGTTTATATTCTCGCCTCAAACGATCCACAATAATTTCAAGATGCAATTCACCCATTCCAGAAATTTCGGTTTGCCCAGTTTCTTCATTATAGGAAAATCTAAATGATGGATCTTCTTGCATCAATTTTCTCAATGCAACGCCCATTTTTTCATAATCAGCTTTATCTTTAGGCTCAATTGACGTTGATATAACTGGAGTCGGAATATCAATAGATTCAAGCAATACTTCGCTTCCCTCTACGCACAATGTATCGCCCGTATTAGAGTTCTTAACACCAATAACCGCTGCAATATCTCCCGCGCTCACCGAGCTCACTTCTTCCCGCTTATTTGCATGCATTTTAAGTAGCCGACTCACACGCTCTTTAGACCCAGTACGTGAATTAATCACATAGGAGCCTGCTTTCAATTCTCCAGAATACACCCGAATAAAGTTAAGAACTCCAAACGGATCATTCACAATCTTGAAAACTAGTGCATGAAACGCTGCATCAGGATCTGCATGAATAGTAATTTTTTCATCCGCATCAAGTAAAATACCTTCAACTGGCGGCACATCTAAAGGAGATGGGAGATAATCGATAACCGCATCAAGTACAAGTTGCACCCCTTTATTTTTGAATGCACTTCCACAAAATACTGGGGCCACTTTCTGAGCAATCACACCTTTACGCAAGGCCTGTTTGATTTCATCAACAGAAATTTCTTTTTCATCCAAAAATTTATCAGCTAACATATCATCATATTCACACGCAGTTTCAACAATACGAATACGCATTTTTTCCATTTGCTCAACATGCTCAGCCGGAACATTTCCCCATACAACATCTTCTCCCTTATCACCACTAAATGTAGCCATTTTGCGCGTTAATAAATCAATAACGCCAGTAAATTTTTCAGAGTATCCGACTTGCATTTGCATCGGAAGAGCATGCGCATGAAGACGTTTATTGATGTCATCAACCACTCGAAGATAATCCGCCCCAATACGATCAAGTTTATTAACAAAAATAATGCGCGGGACCTTATATCGATTTGCTTGCCGCCATACCGTTTCAGATTGTGGCTGCACTCCCTCAACACCCGAAAATACCGCAATAACTCCATCAAGCACACGTAAAGAACGCTCTACTTCAATAGTAAAATCAATGTGCCCTGGAGTATCAATAATAGTTATTTGATGATCTTTCCAAAAACAAGTAGTAGCTGCAGATGTAATGGTAATACCGCGTTCACGTTCTTGCTCCATCCAGTCCATGATCGCTTCACCTTCATGAACTTCACCAATTTTGTGGGATATACCAGTGTAAAATAAAATACGCTCCGTTATCGTTGTCTTTCCGGCATCAATATGAGCAGCAATACCAATGTTTCTATATTTACTTAGCGGATAACTCATAATCTATCGACCTTAGAACGCATAATGTGAAAAAGCTCTATTTGCCTCTGCCATACGCTGTACATCTGAACGTTTTTTTACTGCAGAACCTCTACCCTCAGCTGCATCCATTAATTCATGAGCAAGGCGCAACGCCATAGTTTTATCCCCACGCGATGCTGCTCCTTCAATCAACCAACGCAATGCTAAAGACCGAGCTCGTTTGCTTGGCACTTCTACAGGAACCTGATATACACTTCCACCAACTCGACGAGCACGAACCTCTACAACCGGAACAATTTGCTCGTATGCTTTGTTGAATACTTCAAGCGCTTTCTTTTCATCCCCCTTACTATTCTTAACCAGCTCATCCATTGCACCATATACAATACTACGGGCAATATTTTTTTTACCTCGCCACATCACAACATTAATCAATTTCTGAACAAGTCGTGATGAAAATCGTGGATCAACACCAACATCTCGAGAATAATCTTCTTTTCTACGCCTTGGCATAATTCAAACCTTTACTCTTTTTTGCTGCGCTTTGTGCCATATAATGAGCGTGATTGCTTTCTATTTTCTACCCCTGCTGTATCGAGTGCCCCACGAACAATGTGATACTTTACACCAGGTAAATCTTTTACTTTCCCTCCACGCACTAACACAACAGAGTGCTCTTGTAGGTTATGCCCTTCCCCAGGAATATAAGCAGTAACGACAATTCCCGTAGAAAGCTTTACCCGAGCAACTTTACGCAGCGCTGAGTTTGGCTTTCTCGGCGTCATAGTAAATACACGAGTACACACCCCACGCGCTTGCGGAGCGCCTTTAAGTGCTGGACTTTTAGATTTAGTCTTAGTGCGCTTTCTACCAAAGCGACACAGCTGATTGATTGTTGGCATAAGGTACAATTCCTATAATATAAAAATGAGGATTCATTTATCGGCCTGTGCATATATTAGATGTGACACTGGCCATATTTTTTACCCATTTTATCGCTTATTTTCATAATTTTAAGCAATGATAGTTACTAGCTATTCTACCTATTTTAAGCTTTTTTTCAAGAAAAACATTACAAGCCGCTTTTAATAGCTCCCCCAGCTCTCGGATTGCCTCATTTTAATACTATCCGACAGCTCTCCAAAACATCCTCATTAGACTTTTAAACTACGCCATGATAAGGTATGAGCATCTATTTCAACTCACTCAGATATGACTTCAAGGAACATAATGAACTTCTTAAACGGTCTGTTTTTGTTGGCCCAAAATGTTCTTTCAATAGCTATGGCCCTCTTTGGCATTGGCTTTTTGATTGGTTTTCATGAGTTTGGTCATTTTCTCTTTTGCAAGCTTTTTGGCATCAAAACCCCCACTTTTTCTATCGGTTTTGGGCCAGTTTTGTATAAGCGCAGGATTTGGGACACTGATTTCACCCTGTCAGCCATTCCTCTCGGCGGATTTGTAGAAATTGCGGGAGCTGCAGAAGTAGGCCAGGGAGAGCAAAAAGATGCCGATAGTACTTCAAAAGACTCTTTTGCCGTTAAACCCTATTATCAAAAATTTTTAGTTATGACAGGGGGCATTCTATGCAATCTTCTTTTTGCTTATTTTGCGTTCATACTGCTCAGCCTCACTGGCATTCCAAAAACGCCTTTAATGCCATCTCAGACCAAAACCGTCATTCAAAAGCTTGAACCAAACGGAGTAGCTGAAAAGGCTGGGTTGCAGCCTGGAGATCGCATTCATGCAATTAATGGCGCGAAGGTCACAGATAACTTCCACCAACTAATAGAGACCATTCAGCCTCTTGCTCAAAAAGAAGCGAAAATCAGCTATGAGCGGGCAGGAAGCACCAAAGAGCTTATGCTGACAGTTGGTGAAAGAAAAGAAGTACCAGGCGTTGGATCGATAGGGATAGTAGCCTTTGAAATGGAAGCAATCCCTCCTCGTTCCTTTTTTGAAGCAATCAGGCAAGGCATCCAACTCACGAACGATTGGATTGCTCGAACTTTCACCGGTATTTTAGGAATCTTTCGTAAAGCTGATATCAAAAATGTGGGGGGGCCGGTAGTTATCATTTCTATGCTCGCCAAGGGAGCAGTTCATAGCCTAAAAATCTTTTTGATCTTACTTGCGATTATCAGCATAAATTTGGCTATTTTGAATCTCATCCCATTGCCTATTTTAGATGGTGGTCAGCTGCTGTTTTATACCATTGAAGCAATCATAGGGCGTCCATTGCCCGTAAAGGTACGCGAGTATATCCACGTTGCTTCCTGGCTTCTCATCATGGGACTCATACTGTATCTGAGCGTCTTCGATATCGCTCGGATTGCCCATCCATACATTGAAAGCATAAAACATTTTCTTGGATTTGGTAGATAACAAAAAATGATTTTGGCACAAAAAAGCGCGGTGTTTAAGCCGCGCTTTTTTATTGAACTAAGTAGAAGCCCTTAGACCGCTTTTGCAATCTGTCCTGTATGTGGGTGCTCAGTACCAACATACACTTTTAACTTTTTGATAATTTGCCGATTGAGCTTGTTTTTAGGAAGCATCCCTCTAACTGCTAACTCAATAATCTGAGTTGGATGCTTTTCTTTCATTTCTTTCGCAGTAGTAACTTTTTTACCGCCACTCCAGCCTGAGTAGCGCACATATTCTTTATCTTCCCACTTGTTACCAGTAAGAACGATTTTATCAGCATTGATTACCACCACATAGTCACCAGAATCTGTATGAGGTGTGTAATATGGCTTATCTTTACCGCGCAGTGCATCTGCAATATGAGTTGCTAGCCTTCCAAGCACTTTTCCTTCTGCATCAATTAAGCGCCATTGCGGTTTTCTTTCTTCTTTTTTAAGAACAAATGATCGATTCATGCTCATCATGCTACCTTAAAATCTAATGTTTATTGCAATATATTATGAATGGGAACTATAAGTGGTATACTTATAACATAAGAAATATTCACAAAATCGTCAAATAAAGGATTATTTACATGCTGAATAGTTGGCTCACTTTGCTGCCACCTGCCTTTGTTATTTTGGGCGCCATCATAACTCAAAGAATCCATCCAGCCCTTCTTTTGGGTATAGCTTCGGCTGCATTTATCGCAACAAATGGCAATTTTATACTCACCGGACAATTAAGCCTAACAGCCCTTTTTCAAACCGCCACAGATATCGACAATCTGTACCTCTATGCATTTTTAATCGCTATCGGCACTCTCGTTTCTCTTTTTGCAGCCACAGGAGCAGCTACCTCTTTTGCGCATGCAGTCACCCAAAAAATTCGCACTGCACGCCAAGCGCAATATTCCTCAATGGTCATCTCATGTCTTCTTTTTATTGATGATTATTTGAGTATCTTGACTACCGGTTATGTGATGAGCCCTCTCACTGATCGTTTTCAAATTGCCCGACAAAAACTTGCTTTTCTTGTTCACTCCATGGCGGGACCCGTAGTTATCTTAGCTCCCGTATCCAGCTGGGTGGCCACAATTATTATGTATCTCGACCAAGTGGGGGTCACTACCGAATCTCAGGCTACTATCCGCGTTGCTGCAGACCCATTTTTTATCTATTTAAAAACCATCCCATTCATTTTTTATTCATTCCTGATCATTCTTTCTGTATGGTTTATCATCAAAAAAAATATTTCGTATGGGCCTATGCGCAAGTATGATCAAGAAGCTCTACAAATTCCATTACCATCAATACCAGAAAATGCGCCTGCTCATATGAGCAACTTACTCTTTCCTCTCGGCGTACTTGTAGTGGGTATCATCATTGGTTTGCCCCTCGCTGGCGGCTATTGGCTGTTTGGGGGATCGCATGGATTTATTGAAGCGCTTAAATACAACAAGCATCCGTTTCTCGTCATGCTCATTGCAGCTCTTTTAGCAGTAATGGTTGGATTTGCACGATGCTATCAAAGAGGATTAGTAAGCGTACAGCAACTACCGGGCATTGTGTACGAAGGATATAATTTGATGATCTCAGCGATCATGATGGTATATCTCGCTTCCACCTTCTCTGGAATGCTTGCCAACCACGTAGGAACTGGCCAGTATCTTGCATCACTTTTTATTGGCTCAGTACCATTGTGGCTTTTGCCTACTATGTTTTTTCTTGTTTCTCTTATATGCACTATTGCAACAGGATCAGCCTGGGGAAATTTTGCACTCATGATTCCGATTGCGGTGCCGATGATCGCCACGCTTTCCGGCTTACCAATACCAATTGATCCTCGCTCACTACCCCTATTGCTTCCGGTACTTGGCGCTATTTTTTCAGGTTCAGTCTGTGGGGATCATATCTCTCCCCTTTCTGAAACCACTATCATGGTAGCAACAAGCACCGGCACAAAACCTCTCATGCACTCTTATACGCAATTGCCTTATGCTATCCCGGCAATTATAAGTTGCACGATTGGATTTATACTGGCAGGTCTTTTGGCCCCAGTATTAACAGCAACTCTTTCGGTACTTATTTCTTTGAGTATAAGTAGCATCTGCTGTCTGGCGTTATTATGGTGGTGGAATACAAAGCAAAGTTAATGTTCGGTTTCTTGATTAAACGAAAAGTCAGAAACGTTTTCATTTTTTGCAGCACTATCTTCAAACTGTTGCTGCACCCACGCTTCAATTTCTTCAACAGATTTCGGCAAGTTTTCGCTCAAACTAATACAGCCTTTTTTGGCCATCCAATAATCATCCTCAATGCGAATACCTATACCTTCTTCTGGAATATATAAACCAGGCTCAATGGTAAATACATCATTTTCTTTGAGCGGTTTTAATACGTTTCCTACATCATGGACATCAAGGCCCAAAAAGTGTCCAATACCATGAATAAAATACTGTTCATAGCCATATTTTTTAAAATAATTTTCAGCTAAATGATGAAGTGATTGTTCAGGATGATCATTATTGCGCAGATACATACCAGGTTGTGCTAAATCAGCAATATAATCTTGCACATCAAGCACCAGCTCATAAAGCTCTTTTTGACGTGATGTAAACTTTCCTGAAACCGGATAGGTGCGCGTTAAATCAGAACAATATCCTTCAAACACCGAGCCAATATCAACAACAACTAATTCTCCGTCTTGCAAAACAGCATTGTTTTCCATGTAATGCAAAATTGTTGCGTTCTTTCCCGTAGCTACAATACTCGGAAATGCCGGACGACTCTCTGCCCCTCTCATCATATATTCCAGGCTTGCTTGCACTTCGCATTCAAGCATTCCTTCTTTAATTGCTTGCGCAGCCGCTTCATGAGCAAGCTCAGTAACTTCAATAGCTCTAGAAATCTTTTGAATTTCATCCATATCTTTTTGACGACGCATTTCCGCAACAATCGCAGAAACATCTTGGACGTGATTTTTGAGACCGGGAACGAAGTCATGCAAATGATTAATAACCAATCGCTGTTCAACATATTCATGTTCATTTTCAGGATAGAGCGTAAACAAAGTGCCCCCATCTTTAATCAACTTTTTTAGTCGGGCAATAATATGCCCATAATTTTGTGACTTAAAAAATGGGAACAACTGATACCCAGCACATTGATCGCCAAGCACCGTCACCTCATCAACCCCCAGTTGCTTAGCATTTTCTTGCGTTAATGAAATAGGAGAATAAATCCACTTTTCACGAACGTCCCCACAATTAGGAATATACAAAGAAGTTTTATCATTAAAATCAAGTACAAGCACCGTGCCCGCTTCAGTAATACCGGTGTAGTAAAAAAAAGAACTTTCTTGCCAAAAAGCAGTTCTATCATTTTCAAATCCGGCCACAAACATGACGATACTTTTTTCTACATTCTCATGCTTCTGCCGAATAGCGTCCAGCAACTCTTTTCTGCGAGCTTTTTGAATAGAAAAATCTTTTTTTTGTTTCATGTATATCCTAAAAAGGTCTACGTTCTGACAAGGCTTTAAATACGGTAAGACGATCCATTGTTCCTAATGTTGCACCAACGGGTAGGCCGCGCGCAAGGCAACTAATCGTTACCGGTAGATTCTTTAATTTGCTTGCAATATACGCTGAAGTTGCTTCTCCTTCAGGCGTTTGACTGAACGCAAAAATAAGTTCTGTAATCTGTTTTTTGTCAACGCGGTCCACTAATGCTTCAATCGTGAGATCCTCCGGACCTACCCCCTCAAGTGGATAAATGATTCCCCCCAGCACATGATACACTCCGTCGTATCCCTTCGTTTGCTCAATAGCAAGCAACTCCTGCCACGATTCAACAATGCAAACAATCTGCTGGTTTCGTTTTTCTGAGCCGCAAAACATGCAGTTTCGTTCTTTTTCTCGCCAGGTAAAACAGATCTCACATGCTACTACGTTTTCTTTTACACGCAATAAGAGCGCGCAAAATTGTTTCATCTTTTCAGAATCCATCGCAAGAAAATACTCCGCTACACGATACAAATTCTTAGAAGCGAGATACGGCACTTGGTGTAACCCTTTTAATAATTGCGCCACCGTTGGCAATTCATGCATCATAACAACTCCAAAAATATCATTAGGTAACGTTTAATACCGAACCAATGGCAATATATAACACCAGACCAGCTGGCAACGTCGCACTAAATGCACCAAACACAAGTGCCATAGCAAGTAGTGGAAGTCGCTGAGCGTTGTCCTTAGAAGAAAGCGCCCGATATAAAATGCCAAGCGTTACCGCAACAGGCAAAATATAATAGGGATCAGCTGCAGATAAATCTTTGATCCATAAAAATGGTGCTTGGTACAGTTCTATCGAACTTGAAAGTACCTTACTCAAGCCTAGAAATATCGGTAGCTGAATAAGCAGCGGCAAACAGCCTGCAAGCCCCAAGCCATGCTTGCGCATATACACTGCTTGAGCTTGTGCTTTGGCTTGTGGATTATCTTTATATTTTTGTTGAATATACTGTAATTGCCGTTGACTTTCAGTGCGATCCTTCATGCCCTTCTTTGCACGCAATGAAAAAGGTAATAGTAATAAACGCATTAATGCAGTCAAAATGATAATGGCAAATCCATAGTTATGCACATAATCATTAAGCCAATTTAAGATCATTAAAAGCACGCGAGAAATGGGTGCCCACATGCCGGAATATTCAAGCGTATACTCAAGACGCTCATCAACCGGTTTCATAACAGTAAGCTCTTTTGGCCCCAGATAAAAAGAGAGATTCCACGTCTGGGATTCTGCACTCGGCGGTCCCTCCAAAATTGCTTGCAATTGATCTGTACCAACGAGCTTGTAGTAGGCACGCTGCACAAATCCCTGCGTATCATTTACCAGAGAATGCACAAAGTATTTGTTCTCAGCACCAAATAATGTTGGCTTTACCCAATAATTTTCCGGCTTGATACTATTTCGATATTCTTTTTTAAAGGTATCTGCCCCAAACAAAATATCTCCTGCTATCATCTGCTGATCTTTGAGTTCTGGCATCACTGGAGCCGGATAAAAAATACGAGCTTGTACCGTTTTACCGCTACGAGGATTCACTTCAAGCTTTAAATCTACTTGACGAATCTCTTTGTAAATTACAAACGTTTTAGAAATAGTTGCGGTATCAGATGAGCCTTCAAAGGTAAGATTAATAGTTGAACCCGTATCTTCCTGATGTGCCAACCGATAGAAAAAGGGGGTCTTTTCATCAAGGGCGATTAAGAACGGAAAATTCTGCTTATCATCGGATTCTGGCGGATAGATAGTACCAATGCTCCGTAGCGTACCATCCATAGGACGATTAAAGCCAAGGCGCGTTAATGAACCGCCATCGGTGGAGAATTCTAACGATCCCCAGGAGGTTTCAATCGGTATAATGTGTGCCATTTTCGATCGTTTTGCGTTGGCAAAATGAATATCTTTTTGTAGAGGTTGGCACTCAACCTTTGATTGAGGAGCAGAAAATTCATGCTGTTGGGAACTGTCTTTGGGCCCAAAAAAATAATGATTGATTGCCCAGGTGGTAGCAATTGCAAGAATTAAAGGAACAATCATATCTTTGATATTCATAGCATAGCCTTTCTCGAGATCATGTACTTGGTTATAACATCCTGAATAGTAGATATACTACCATAGAATCCGGATATCGGCTAGACATCCCGACCCTCCTACGCTATAAATCAAAGGGTGCATTATATGGTCATTTTTCATAAAAAAAGGAGATGCTCTCATGAAAATGGAAAAAAAGAAATTTCGCATTGGTGAACTTGCCGAAAAAGTAAGTGTAGAGCGATTTGTAATCCGCTTCTGGGAGAAAGAATTCGGGCTTACTTCTTCACGATCAGATGGCGGCCAACGCTTTTATACTGAGCATGATCTTTCTGTGTTTATGAGTATTAAAAAGCTCCTTTACGAACAAGGATTCACTATTTCAGGCGCCAAAAAACAACTCGCCAATTCCCAATTCGTAGCTGCCCAACAAGTACCAGAATCTCTTCAAAAAGACGAGCGTTTGGCCCAAAAAACTGATTGGGACCAAGAGAAACTTTTAAATCATATTGGCACACTTAAAAAACAGCTTTCTAAATTGCGAAAACTTCTTTAAGCCGCCTCCTATCTTCCTGAACAAGCATCTCATACTTATGAGATAGAAAATAACGTGAAATTATAGCCTTTTCACTATCGCAGAGTATACTTGAGACAATCAAAAAAGGTGAAAAACATGTACAACAAAAAGGCGCATATTCATTTTATTGGCATTGGTGGCATTGGCATGAGTGGTATAGCCACTATTCTGCGTTACCAAGGATACACCATATCTGGCTGTGATATTGATCTTGATCAATCCAGTATTAAAAAGCTCAAAGAAATCGGCTGCACCATTTTTAAGGGAAACAATACCTCATCCTGTCGTAATCCTAGCATTGATATTCTGGTCTACTCTTCAGTTATTCAGGTGAGTAACCCTGAGATACGAGCGGCACAAGCGCGAGCAATCCCCACCATACCGCGTGCCTTGATGCTCGCTGAGCTGATGCGCACCAAATATAGCGTTGCTATTGCAGGATCTCATGGAAAAACAACAACCACTTCTTTAATTTCTCACATTCTTATTGAGGCTGGATTAGACCCGACCGTAATAATTGGAGGCCATCTACAAACAATCTCTCATAATGCGCGCATGGGAAAGGGTGATTTTCTCGTTGCTGAAGCGGATGAAAGCGATCGATCACTATTACATCTCCATGCTACATTGGCCCTCGTTACCAATATTGATCTTGAGCATTTAGAAACCTATAAAGATCTTGAAGATATCAAACAGACATTTCGTCAGTTTCTCACCAATCTACCATTCTATGGATCAGCCATTTTATGCATTGATGATGAAAATATTCAATCTCTTTTGCCCATTTCCAACGTTAAAACAATTTTGTATGGCCTAAGCCCTCGCGCTGATTGGTATGCCACTGATATTGCATTACACCCCAGCCAATCCACTTTTACCCTTCATCACAAAAATCTAGAGAAGTCTCTCGGGGAGATAATGCTCAACATGCCGGGAAAACATAACATTCTCAACTCTTTGGGCGCAATTGCTCTTTCACAAAAATTGGCAGTTCCATTGCCCATTATCAAAAAAGCTCTTGCAAGTTTTAAGGGTGTTGATCGCCGATTTTCTTTTCGAGGGCGCTACAAAAATGCAGATATTTTTGATGATTATGGGCATCATCCGAAAGAAATTGCCTGCACCCTTACTGTTGCCCGAAAACGAGCATATAATAAACTCACTGTCGTCTTTCAGCCCCATCGCTACACGCGCACGCACATATTATGGCATGCATTTATTAAAGCATTTTTAGAGAGCCCCATTGATCGGCTTATTATCACTGATATACATTCTGCAAGTGAAGCACCTATCCCCGGAGTAACGAGCAAACAATTTGTTGAGACGCTGCAGACCCACCACCCTCCATTTGAAGTGACGTATGCCCCTCTTGAAGCAGATTTTCACACTATCAAAAAAGCAATAGACGCCAATATACAGGAGAATGACCTCATCTTGCTCCTGGGCGCAGGCAAAATAAATCGCATCATTTCAATGCTCATCTAGTTTCTGATAGAAATAAATAGAAATAATTTCTCAATATCCCACACTATTGCTTTATCTATCGCCTATTATTCAAAATAACCTCACTGTGCAATATAAGTTTCAGAATGAGGTACTAATTTTCACTTTTCCCCTTCCTAATGCCATAATTGTTAAAAACTCTTGCAATTCTATATATTCAATTTGTAAAATTTATATAGATAATAAAACCTGAAGTCCGTAAAGCGGAAGGAGAGAGGAGTAATGAAGCATCAAAATCTTAAAAAACAACTTATTCATACGCTTAAATCATCGTATCAACCGATCTTAGGTGGTCTGCTCCTGCT